>Ga0070726_10003041_pt1 | contig 14514 bp, 10 predicted proteins | sample tdAd471_FD_67275 | JGI IMG/M metagenome (GOLD analysis project Ga0070726, IMG submission 67275) | Marine sediment microbial communities from the Atlantic coast under amendment with organic carbon and nitrate - tdAd47.1 | ecosystem: Environmental > Aquatic > Marine > Coastal > Sediment | place...
CGGACCCGGCCCGTATCCGGGCCGAGATAAACGGTGATGGCTCGATCCGTATCCTCCATCGTGGCGAGGCAGAACGATCCACCAATCCCGGGGATTACCGCCTGACCGATGCCTCCGGACGCGAGATCGGCATTGCCACGGTTCTGCCGACCGACGCCCGAGGCGCGCTGATCTGGGCGACGGAAACACTCGACCCGGCCCGGGTGTATTTCGTCGAGCAGCTCCCGCTGGGACTGCGCGTGCGTGCGCGCTTCGATGGCTGGTTCCGCACGCTTTACTCGGACAAGCCGCTCGGCGCCAATATCGCCGAAGATGCCAGCCAGACCGATTTCCGGATCTTTGCGCCGCGCGCCAACCGTGTGCGCCTCTATCTCTACGATGGTCCGGACGACGCCCCCGAGGACGCCGTCGACGCGATCTGGATGGAGCGGGATGAAAACGGGGTTTTCGAGGCTCGTATCCCGGGTGACCTGCATGGCACATATTATGATTTCACCGTCCACGGTCCCCGCGATCCGGGCAATCAGTTCTACGAGACCGATCCGGTCCACATCTCTGATCCTTATGCCCGTGTAAACGTTGATGGTTTCGGGCGAAGCCGGGTTTGGCGGGCCACCGTGCCGGCGACCCCGCTGGCGAATGGTCGTCCGGCGATGGAGGATGTTGTCGCCTACGAGGTCCACGTCCAGGACTTCACCGATCTTTTGCCGGTTTCCGAGGCGATGGGCAGTTCCATTCCGGCTTTCGCCATGCCGGGTCTGACAAATTCCCGGGGCGAGCCGATCGGATTTGATCATCTCGTCGCGCTCGGGATCAACACGGTGCACCTTCTGCCGATGCAGGAGTTCATCCACTACCCGACCGAAGAGTGGGAAGCTGGGCACGGGGATATTCCGCTCCTGCAGGAACTCGGGATTGCGCATGAGGACTATCAGTGGGGCTATCGGACCACTCACGCCTTCGCCATCGAGACCCGCTACCGCCAGTCCGGTACCGAGTATGGCGCCCAGCGTGAGCAGTTCCGTGACCTCGTCCAGGCCTTCCATGACCGGGGTATCGCGGTGATTATCGACATCGTGCCGAACCATACCGGTGAGAGTATGGAGGGGCGCAATACCCCGCTCAATTTCTCCGGGCTCGACCGGTATTACTATTACCGCCTCGGCGAGGAAGGCGAGCATATCGGCACTTATGGCAATGAGGTGAAGACCGAGGACCGCCCGATGGTCCAGCGCTGGCTGATCGACCAGAGCCGTCAGATGATCGAGGAGTTTGGTCTCGACGGGTTCCGGATTGATCTCGCCGGCCAGATCGACGAGCAGACGCTCTACGCCCTGCGCCGCGAACTGGGCGATGATGTCATCATCTATGGCGAGCCCTGGATTGATGTGAACGACCCCTGGATCAGGGAGATGCCGGACTGGGACTGGTACAAGGAAGATGCACCAATCACCTTCTTCCAGGACGCTGGACGGGATGCGTTGGTCGGCTCACCTTTCGTGCTGGAAGATCCGGCAACGGATCTGGGCTGGTCCGGGGGGAATGCCAGCCTGCGGGACAATGTGATCCGCGCCATCGGCAATACGTTTGACGACGAGTCGGTCTCGCCGGTGCAGGGCCTGTCCTACATGGATATCCATGACAACTGGACGCTGGCCGACCGCTTCGCCTTGCATGACTGGGATGGTCGGCAGGGGGTCAACGAACCGCATTATCGTATTGCGGCGGGGCTTCTGCTGACCACGCTCGGGCCGATCGTCATTCATGGCGGATCGGAATTCATGCGCTCCAAGGGGGCGGCCCCCCTGCACGAGCAGCACGTCGAGACCGGCTATCGGAACATCCATATCAAGGGGCGCGAGGACACGTTCAATGTTCGCACGCCGAACCAGTTTATCTGGGAGAATATCGGGGCGACCGCCGACGAGGCACCGGCAGATTACGCGGGCATGCTCGATTGGTGGCGTGGATTGATCCACTTCCGTCTGTCCGAGGAGGGCGAAGTCTTTCGTATCCCGGAGCACCGAGAAGGCCATGTGCGCTGGTTCACGCCGGAGGACGCGCATCTCCTGGCTTACATGATGGGGGGCAGCGTCCTGGTGGCAGCCAATGTCGGTGAAAGCGATGGCGAGATCGCCGTCGACCTGCCGGAGGGCAACTGGGTGCGGATCGCCGACGGTGTGGTCGTCGACCAGGAGTCTGGTGTCGGGGGCGTGCTCGAGGGCGGGGCTTCTCGCGTGGCCGCGCCGGCGGCCAGCCTGCAAATCTGGGTTCGACGATAGGGAGTGGCTCCTCGGCCTACTCCTCCACGCCCAGCAGGAACCTCACCGGATCATCGAGGCGTGCGCGCCAGGAGGCTTCGTTGTGGGCGGCACCGTCATAGCGTCGGACGACGAAATCCCTGCCTTCCTCGAAGCCCTGTGCCAGCAACCAGTCGCGAACTGCCAGGTGGGTCGGTTCATAGGAGGCGTCCAGTGTTTCCGTGCCGTAGTCGAACCACATGCGAACGCTCTCCGGTACGGTCTCGCCTGCCGCGACATCGTCCAGGATGAAAGGCCGTTCCGGGTCGACGCCGTCGGGGACGGGCACGCCGGACATGTATTCGTGATTGGCGGCGTTGAAGGGAAAATGGGTCGATACGCACCCGCACGCGCCAAACACGTCCGGGTATTCCCGGATCAGGTGGAAGGAGATCAGCCCGCCCATGGACGAGCCCATGGTCATGGTGTTCTCCGGGCCCGTCAGTGTCCGGAATTCGGCATTGATCCGAGGCATGATCTCTTCGGTGATGAAGCGGGCATAGTCGTCGCCAAGGTCCCAGGGGGAGAGCTCCCGTCCGCGCAGCTCGCCGGACCAGATTCCGACGACGATGGCCGGTTCGCTCGTGCCCGCCTCGACGCCGCGCATGATGGCTTCGTCCACGCCCCAGTCCGTACCTGTGTTGGCGATGCGAGGATCAAACAGGTTCTGTCCATCATGCATGTAGATAACCGGGTAGCGCTGAGCGCTTTCCTCATAGCCCGGCGGCAGCCAGATCTCGACATGGCGCGTGGGGCCCAGGAATTCTGATGGCACATCCAGCCAGTAGACAAGCGTGCCCAGCACGCCGGAGCCCTGCCAGTCATTGATGTAGTCGATCGTGGGGCGCTTCCAGTGGTCGATGACGTGGGATACCGCCTGCGGGCCGTCGACCAGAAGCTGGAAATTGCGCGGGACACCCGCGGGATCCGCCAGGCCTTCTTCCTGCCAGTTTCCGCGTGTGACCTTGTATTGCAGCAGATGTCCGGCCGGAACCGGCAGGGTCACGTGGCGGGTCGTGCCATCGCCCTCCATCGGGAGGCCGTCAGCTCGCCAGGGGCCATAGTCTGGCAGATTGCTGGCGAGATAGACCGCCCCGCTTTCCGCGGGGACTTTCACGGTGATGGTGACGCTGTAAAGGGCGGCTTCGGCGGTTTCTTGCATGTCGGGTTCCGGTGCGCTTTCACCGGAGCATGCGGTCAGGGCGAGGGTGCTGGTGGCGAGCAGAAGCGTGCGCAGCATCGGATCAGTCCTCCAGGGCCATGAAGCGAACCGCGGCGCCACCGCCGGGCGCCAGGGATAGATCGAGCGTGTCGCCGGCGGACACCGGGCGCGTTTCGATGATTATCGCGTAGGGATTGTCTTCCCAGTTGGCGTCGTCGCCGTCGCGGTAGATCTGGGCCTCATAGCGCTGTCCCTCTGCGAGAAAGTCGAGCGGAACCGAGACGAGGCGGGGCGCCTCATCGGTGGCCGCGCCGAGATACCAGTCCGGGCCCCCGCGCTCCTGTCGAGCAAAGACGATGAAATCACCCGGCTCCCCCTGCAGGGCAATCGACTCTTCCCAGTCTGTCGGTACGTCGCGGATGAACTGGAAGGCGTCCGGTCGCGCCTCGTAATGCTCCGGTAGATCCGCGGCCATCTGGATCGGGCTGTAGAGTACGACGTAGAGCGCCAGCTGACGCGCCAGCGTGGTCTGCACGCGCGCCGGAACATCGTCGCGCGGGACAAGGTTGAAAATCCCCGGTGTGAAATCCATCGGGCCGGACAACATGCGAGTGAAGGCCAGCATGGCGGTGTGCTCCGGCGGATTGGGCGGCTGGCCCCAGGCATTGTATTCCTGTCCGCGCGCACCTTCGCGGGCGATCCAGTTGGGATAGGTCCGGCGGACGCCGGTGTCCTTCACCGGCTCGTGGGCATTAATGGAAATGTGGTGCTCGGCGGCGGTCTGCACGACGCGCAGGTGGTGGTTCACCGCGTACTGGCCGTAATGCCATTCATAGCGCGGCGTGCCATCCTCATCATATCGGACGAGATCACCCGCATCGGCGACATAGCCGGTTTTGACCTGTGCAACGCCGACCCGTTCATAGAGGGCGAAAGCATCCTCCATCTGGTTTTCGTAATTGGTCAGGTCGCCGGACGTCTCATGGTGTCCGATGATCCGGACTCCGCGTTCGCGGGCGTAGGCGGTCAGGCCCTCAAGGTCGAAATCGGGATAGGGCTCGGTGAAGGAGAAGGTCTCCTGGCGATTGAACCAGTCGCCGTCCCAGCCGAGATTCCAGCCTTCAACCAGTACGCCTGCGAAACCGTTCTCTGCCGCAAAATCGATGAAACGCCGCGTATTCTCGGTCGTGGCGCCGTGGGTCGGGCCGGAACCCCAGGTGTTGGTGTTGATATGCATGCCCCACCAGATGCCGACATATTTGCCGGGCTCCACCCAGTCGACATTCCCCAGAACATTGGGTTCGTTGAGGTTGAGGATGATGTCTGAATTGATCAGTCCGACAGCCTCGTCCGCAATCTGGATCGTGCGCCAGGGCGTGGTGAAGCGCGCGCCGGTATGGACCGCCACCCCGTCCGGTCCCGGAGCGAGGCGAATATCCAGCGAGCCGCCGCGACCCTGGTCGAGATAAAAGCCGGAATAGTCGATCAGCGCAGCTTCGTGGATCGCGACATAGGGGCCGTCATCGGGCAGGCGCAGGGTGAAGGGGGAGTGGGCGCGATCAACCGCGCCGAGCGGTGTTTCCTGGTAGAGATACTCGTATCGGTTCCACTGACCGGCCGGTACCCACCAGGCGGTTGAATGCTGGGGGACGTTGATCCGGGTGATCTCGTCGACAATGGCATGCGGGGCGTCGCCGACAACCTCGTAGCGGAAGCCGACGCCACTGTCGAAAGCTCGGATGCGCAGGTCATAACCGTGTTCCGGATCGTCCGCACGACGGAAGTGGGCGACCAGTTCATTGTGGTGATCGCGCACCAGCCGGCGCTCGCCCCAGGGCTGTTCCCACTCCGTGTCGACGGATTGTATTTCGGTTGCGACCAGGTCCAGCCCGCCTTCCAGAGGTGCCGCTTCGGCAAAGCGGAAGCCGAGGCGCGAGGGGGCAATAACGGTCTCGCCATCGAAGCGGACTTCATAGCGCGGGGCCCCGGTCTCATTGTGGAGCTCGAAAACGATCCGCCCGTCCGGTGAGGTGAGGCTTGCGCTCTCCAGAATGGTGGTCTGGCTCTCGGCTTCTTCGGTTGAACAGGCGGCGAGGCTCAGGGTGACGCTGCCAGCCAGAACGGCCAGTGCGAGCTTTTGGGTCAATGCGGACACGGATGCTCCTCCCGGGATGCGTTTTTGCAAATTTTTGCAAAGTAGATCGCAGCCTTTCAGTAACTGCAAGCAAAATGGCTTGGAATTTTGCGGAATAGGTGGTCGTGATCGCGGAAAATCGCCCCGGGAGGCGCGCCGCGGCATTCCGGCCCGTGTACAAACGGGGCCGCAGGGGCTAGTGCAGCAACAAGTCGTTCTGCCATTCGTGTGTCACGGAAGGGCGTTATCGAAATCCCATTCGCTTCGGGGAGAGTTCCATGTTGTTCAAGAAAATCACCGTATCCGCCCTCGCGCTGGCTCAGGGTCTGGCCCTGTCCGCGTGTGACGCGCAGGACAGCACCGCGGCACCGTCGGCCGCACAGGCCTCCTCGCCGGCCGCCGCCCCGGTCGAGGCGGGCGATCTCGCCGCCAATCACAGCTGGCAGCGTGCCCGTGAGGAAGTCGCGGCGCGTCTCGCCGCCCAGCCGCGCCCGCAGCGCGCCCAGAACGTCATCCTCTTCATCGCTGACGGGATGAATATCGACACCATCACCGCGGCCCGCATCTTCGATGGCCAGAGCCGGGGCGAGAGCGGCGTTGAAAACCGTCTCAGCTTCGAGACCTTCCCGAACTCGGCCTTCGTGCGCACCTATGATGCGACCAACCAGGTGCCGGACTCGGCGTCGACGGCAACTGCACTGGTGACCGGTGTGAAGGCGCGCATCAGTTCGCTTTCCGTCATGCCTGACCAGTATCTCGACGCCTGCGAGGCGGATGCGGTTGTTCCGCACACGTTGATGGAACTCGCCGAAATGCGAGGTCTGTCGACGGGCGTTGTCTCGACGGCCCGCATCACCCACGCCACGCCAGCCTCCACCTACGCTCACTCCATCTTCCGCGACTGGGAGAATGACAGTGTCATGCCGGCTGAGGCGGTTGAGGCTGGATGCGTTGACATCGCGTCGCAGCTCATTGCCTTCGACACGGGCGATGGCATGGAACTCGCGCTCGGCGGAGGCCGTGCGAACTTCCTGCCGACTGAGGCGGGTGGTCGCCGGGCCGATGGTCGCGACCTGACGGCAGAGTGGGAAGCCGCTGGCGGGACCTATGTGTCCGACGCGGCGGGCCTGCGCGCGCTTGATGCGACGTCCGGCAGCCGGGTTCTCGGTCTCTTCAACAACTCGCACATGAGCTACCAGGCCGACCGGTCTGACGCTGAAGAGCCCTCACTGGCCGAACTCACCGCTTTCGCCATTGATCGCCTCGCCACGGATGAGGATGGCTATTTCCTCATGGTAGAGGCCGGTCGCGTCGACCATGCGCACCACGGTACCAATGCCTACCGCGCGCTGACCGACATGCAGGCCTATAGCGAGGCCATTGCCACCGCGCTCGAGCATGTTGATCTCGACAATACGCTCATCCTGGTTACCGCCGACCACGGCCACACCTTCAACATCTCCGGCTATCCCATGCGGGACAATCCGATCCTCGGCCTTGTGCGCGTTCGCAATCCGATGGAGCCCGGAAGCGAGCCTCAACTGGTCATGGATTCGCATGGTCATCCCTACACCACGCTTGGCTACCAGAATGGTCCGAACATTCGCGAGCTGGACAGCGAAGAGCTGACGGATGAGGTCGTCCTCGACCCGAACTACCAGCAGCAGACCGCCGTTCCGCTCGGCAGCGAGACCCACTCCGGTGCGGACGTTCCGCTGTTCGCCAACGGCCCGCGTGCCCATTACTTCGATGGGTCGATGGAGCAAAACACGGTCTTCCACCTGATCGTGGAAGCCTATGGCTGGGGTGTTGAAGAGTAGAAACAAGAGAGGCCGGGGGTGGCCCCGGCCTCGTTTCTCCTGTCCTAGCGGCAGCCTCGATAGTCGCTGATCTGGCCGACGCCCCAGTACAGGCCGTCCTCGTCCACGCCGCGCGCATACCCGAAGACGTAATCGTCCGGATCAGACATGGCGTAGTCCATTTGCAGGATCAGCATGTCGTCCTCATCGCGGATGACGACCACATACTGGCGATAGGCATTGAATTCATAGGTGCGCAGGGCGGAGTTGAGGGCGTCACCCATCACGGCTTCCGCATCGATCGGCCAGGCGCGCTGGCTTTCCTCGTCCTGCAGGCAGGCATTCGGGGCCCTGCCGCTGGTGTTGGGCGGAACCGGGACGTCGTTCCACGAACCGCGGCGCGACATGTTTTCTCGAACAGCCGCGATGCGCTCGATCTGGTGTTCGGCGCGTATGCGGGCTTCTTCCTCGGCGATCCGGCGAAGCTCTTCCTGGCGACGACGCTCCTCCTCGACCCGGCGACGTTCCGCGTCGAAGACGGCCTGGCAATCCGTTGACCGTCGATCCAGTTCCGAGAAGACGAGGGACATTTCCGCTGGTTCACGGCTGCCCGGATTGGCCTGGATGCGACACAGGCTGAGATCGGTAAAGGTGGCGGCGTTTTCCGGCGTCACGGTGGTGGCGCAGGCGCTCAGGCTCGCGCCGGTCGCCAGCAGGGCCAGCCAGCGCAGCGTTGTCTTGGTCCCGGTTTCCAGGGTCCCGATCTTCATGGTCATCCTCATCCCCTCTCAAACCGGTCACGTGCCCGGCGTGACCGTTCAATCCTCATCTGTACTCGCAATTCCCGTAGCGTCCGGCAAGGGAAAACAAAGCGGTCACACGTGCGCGACCGGGCTGGTTCCGCGCCGCATCCTGACTAGGTTAGGGAGACGCAACTGACCCGGAGGTGAATGCATGAGCCGCTATAGAAAGGACCCTGACGTGATCGCCGGCCTCAGTGAGGAGGCGTATCGTGTCACCCAGGAGAACGGTACGGAACGGCCCTTCACCGGGGCGCTGACCGATAACAAGGATGTCGGTCTCTACGTCGACATCGTCTCCGGGGAACCGCTCTTCACCTCGATGGACAAGTATGACAGCGGCTGCGGCTGGCCGAGTTTCGTGAAGCCGGTCGAGGCGGAACACGTGACGGAGCTTCGCGATACGTCACACGGGATGATCCGCACGGAAGTGCGCTCGACCCATGGCGACAGTCATCTGGGTCATGTCTTCCCGGACGGCCCTCGCGATCGCGGCGGTTTGCGCTACTGCATCAACTCCGCCTCGCTGCGCTTCATACCCCTCGCCGAACTGGAGGCCGAGGGCTATGGCGATTACGCGCCTCTGTTCGAGGGTGGGGTCTAACCCGCCACCGGTTCGGAAATTTGTTCGAGATGGTCGAGCAATTTGACCCCGGCCTGCGAACAGGTGAGCGAACCGCTGAGATCGCCCGTCCATTCGCCACGCTGATGCATACGGTCGACCGCCTGGCGGAGCAGTGAAGCCGCGCGCGGTTCGCCAAGACCGCTCTCCAGCAGCTGGGCCGCACTTTCAATGGCGCCGAACGGATTGGCCTTGTCCTCACCGGCGATATCCGGCGCGGAGCCGTGGATCGGTTCGAACAGGCCGGGACGGCTGTCGCCAAGCGAGGCTGATCCCAGGAGGCCGATGGAGCCGGGCAGCATGGAGGCCTCGTCGCTGAGGATGTCGCCGAACATGTTCTCTGTCAGCACCACATCAAACTCGCGCGGCGCGCGGATGAGGTGCATGGCCGCCGCGTCGACATACATGTGGTCGAGCGTGATGTCCGGGTAGTCGTGCGCGCCCATCTCGCTGACGATCTCGCGCCAGAATTTCGACGTCGTCAAGACATTCGCCTTGTCGACCGAAGTCAGCTTGCCGCGGCGCAGGCGGGCCGTCTCGAAGGCGATCCGGGCGACGCGTTCGATCTCGGCGCGGGAATAGGTGCATTTGTCGCTCGCGAAATCCGCCCCGCGTTCGCGCTCGCCGAAATAGATGCCGCCGGTGAGTTCGCGCACGATCACCATGTCCGCGCCCTCGATCAGCTCCGGACGAAGCGGGGACCGGTCGGACAGGGCCGGGTGAACCGAGACCGGACGCAGATTGGCGTAGACACCGAGCGCCTTGCGCAGGGCCAGAAGCCCCGCCTCTGGTCGGGAGGGCGCATCATCCCATTTGGGTCCACCGACCGCGCCGAGGAAAACCGCATCAGCAGACTGGCATGCGGCGAGGGTCGTCTCGGTCAGCGGTTCCCCGAACTGATCGATGGAGGCCCCGCCAAAGGCATGTTCGGTGAAAGCAAAATCCAGCCCGGTCAGGGCTCCGACGCGTTCCAGAGCGGCGCGCGCGACGCGGGTGACTTCCGGGCCGATCCCGTCGCCGGGCAGGAGGGTGATGGAGTAGGTCATGCAGCTTGCTCTTCAAAACTCTGGATGGCGTCCATGTGGGACATCAGGAAGCCGAGCGGGTCGGTGCCTTCGATCAGGCAGTGTTTGGCGAAGGGTTCGATCTCGAAGCTGAAGGACGGACCGTCCGTGATGCGGACGGTCTGCTCGGCGAGGTCGACCGCGATCTCCGCGCCCGGATGTTCGAGCAACCAGGCGTGAATATCGTCCGGCGCGACAATCGGCAGGAGTCCGTTCTTGGCTGCGTTGGAGCGGAAGATGTCGGCGATCTCGTTGGAGATGACCGCCCGGAACCCGTAGTCCAGCAGAGCCCAGGGCGCATGCTCCCGTGACGAGCCGCAACCGAAATTGCGCCCCGCCACGAGAACAGAGGTGACCGCGGTCTCGCACCCGGCGAGCGGGTTGTTGTTCCGCGGCAGCCCCGCCCCGTCGTAACGCCAGTCATGGAAGGCGAAACGCCCCAGCCCGTCGCGGCTGGTCGTGGTCAGGAAGCGGGCCGGAATGATCTGGTCCGTGTCGATGTTTTCCTGCGTCAACACGAAGCTTTTGCTGGAGAAGGGATAGGTGATCGGATCAGACATATTCCGCCTCCTTCAGGCGGGCCGGGTCCGTGACGCAGCCGGTCACTGCGGCGGCCGCTGCAACCGCGGGACTGGCGAGGATGGTCCGCACACCGGGACCCTGGCGGCCTTCGAAATTACGGTTGGAAGTGGAGACGATGAGTTCGCCGGGCGCCCCCTTGTCGCCGTTCATGGCGATACACATGGAGCATCCGGCCTCACGCCATTGTGCGCCAGCCTCCGTGAAGATCCGGTCGAGACCTTCCTCTTCCGCCTGGCGTTTCACCAGGACGGAACCGGGGACAATGAGCGCCGTGACTCCCGGCGCGACCTGTCGTCCCCGCAGGATGTCCGCCGCAGCCCGCAGGTCCGAGATGCGGGAATTCGTACAGGATCCGATGAAGACCCGGTCAACCCGGGCACCGGAAATCCCTTCGCCTGGCTTGAAGCCCATATACTCCATCGCCTTGGTGTCGGAGGCGTTTTCCGGTTGCGGAATGGTTCCGCCAATCTCGATGCCTGTGTCTGGCGCTGTGCCCCAGGTGACCATCGGCGTGAGCCCGTCGACATCGATCTCGACAAGCCTGTCGAACACGGCATCCGCGTCGGATTTCAGGGCTTTCCAGCGCTCGACCTGCGCCTCCCAGGCGGCGCCTTCCGGCACACGCTTGCGACCCTTGAGCCAGGCGAAGGTGGTCTCGTCCGGAGCGATCAGTCCGGCCCGGGCCCCGGCTTCGATGGACATGTTGCACAGGGTCATCCGGCCATCCATGTCGAGTGCCCCGATCGCATCACCCGTGTATTCGATGACGTGGCCGGTTCCCCCATCAATCCCGATCTGCGCGATGATGGCGAGGATGATATCCTTGGCGCTGACCCCGGCGGAAGGCGTGCCGGTGAGGTGGACCCGCATGGATTTTGGCTTGCGCTGGAGCAGGCATTGTGTTGCCAGGACATGGCCGACTTCCGTCGTGCCGATGCCGAAGGCCAGGGCGCCAAATGCTCCGTGGGTCGCTGTATGGCTATCACCGCAGACAATCGTCATGCCCGGTTGGGTCGCGCCCAGCTCCGGCCCCATCACATGGACGACACCGCGATGCTCGCTTTCCCAGCCGTGCAGCTCGATGCCGTGGCGCGAGGTGTTGGCGTAGAGCGTCTCCACCTGTGCCGCATTGGCGTCGCTTGCATAGGGCGGCGGGCTGCCCCTGCGGAAGGGCAGGGTCGGCGTCGAATGGTCGATCGTTGCCAGCGCCCGGTCCGGCCGCCGGACCTTCAGGCCTTGCGCATCGAGCAGGCTGAAGGCCTGGGGCGAGGTGACTTCATGCACCAGGTGGAGATCGATATAGAGGATGGCGGGGGTATCGTCTGTTTCGGCCCGGACCTGGTGGCTGTCCCAGATCTTCTGGAACAGGCTACGCGACATGCTGGACCTCCATGGCGTCATCGTGAACCGGCGTCAGCCAGTTCCAGCGGTCCTCGGTCTCGCCGGAGAACAGGCCGAAGAAGCGTTTCTGCAGCAGTTCCGCAACCGGGCCGCGGCCGCCGCAGCGCACCTCGAAATCGTCCACGGAACGAACCGGGGTGATTTCGGCTGCCGTGCCGGTGAAGAAAATCTCGTCGGCCGTGTAGAGGCTTTCGCGCGACAGGGTCTGTTCGCGGACATCATAGCCCTCGGCTTCGGCCAGCTTGATCACCGCGTCGCGGGTCAGGCCGGAGAGGATGGAGGCGGAAGTCGGCGGCGTCCGGATGATGCCGTCGGACACGACGAAAATATTCTCGCCGGCGCCTTCGGACACCAGTCCGTTGACGTCCAGACCAATGCCTTCATCGAAGCCGCGCGAATGGGCTTCGTGGCTGATCAGGACGGAAGACAGGTAATTGCCGCCCGCCTTGGCGCCAGTCGGGATCGTGTTCGGGGCCGGGCGGTTCCAGCTTGAGACGCAGCAGCGCACGCCGTTCGCCAGGGCTTCCTCGCCCAGATAGGCGCCCCAGGGGAAGGCGGCAATGGCGACGTCGATGGAGGTCGCCTTGCCCGGCAAGACACCGATCCCGCCATAGCCAAAGAAGGCGATGGGGCGGATATAGGCGTCGTTCAGGCGGTTGGAGCGGACGACGTGGCGGCAGGCTTCCTCAATCTCCGCTGGCTCGAAGCCGATCGGCATGTGGTAGACGCGTGCGCTGTCGAAGAGGCGGCGCACATGTTCCTTGAGGCGGAAAATCTGCGGTCCGGACGGGGTCTTGTAGGCGCGGATGCCCTCGAAGACCGAGGTGCCGTAGTGCAGGGCGTGGCTAAGGACGTGGGTCTGGGCGTCGTGCCAGTCGACGAGTTCGCCATTGCGCCAGATGAAATCGGTTTCCTGAATGGACATGACTGAAATTCCTTAAATCGCGGCCGACTGGAGCGTCGGGGCCGCCATGTGATCACGGTGAGGTTGGTCGCGTTCGAAGGCGAACAGAAGGGAGTCGATTGCCGCAGTGACGATGTCCGGACCGCGCGCGCGTCCGCGGACACGGCGACCGTCCAGATCGACCTCGATCTCGGCGAGAAATTCCCGGCCGGCGCTGGCGCGCACCATGCGCGTCTCCAGGGAAATCACGTCGGCGCTGACGCCGGTGATCTGCTGGACTGCGGCGAAAGCCGCAGCGACCGGGCCTTCGCCGGAGGCAATGTCGGAGATCCGGCCCCGATCCGGGTGGGAGAGTTCAACCCGGGCAAACTGCTTGGGCTTGGGACCGGCCGTGGTGCGCAATTCCGTGCGCAGCACGGTCCAGGCCGAGCCGCTGGCGGAGTAGCCTTCCATGATGCCGACCAGGTCTGCATCGGTCACCTCGCCATGCTCGTCGGCGAGGATCTTGAACTCCTTGAAAATCGCGTCGAGCTTCTCAGGATCCGGCTGATAGCCAAGATGGGCCAGGCGCTGGACCAGCGCATGCTTGCCGGAATGCTTGCCCAGAACCAGGGCCGAACCCGGTGCGCCAACGCTTTCCGGCGTCATGATCTCATAGGTCCGCCGATCCGCGATCATACCGTGCTGGTGAATGCCGGCCTCGTGGGCGAAGGCATTCTTGCCGACGATGGCCTTGTTCGGAGCCAGGGGGGCGCCGGTGATCCGGATCAGGCGCTGGCTTGTGGCCCAGAGCTTGGTCGTGTCCACCGTCGAGGCCGCCGGGAAGATGTCCGGGCGGACGTTCAGAGCCATGACGATTTCCTCGAGCGAGCAATTGCCCGCCCGCTCGCCAATGCCGTTGATCGAGCACTCCACCTGGCGCGCGCCGCCCTGGATGGCCGCCAGGCTGTTGGAGACAGCGAGGCCGAGATCATTGTGACAATGCGCTGAGAAAATCACGTGGTCGGGGCGTTTCACCTTGCGGGACAGGCGTTCGAAGACCGCGCGGATCTCGCCGGGCTCGCTGACCCCGACCGTGTCCGGTACGTTGAGAACGTCAGCCCCGAATTCTGCCGCGCAACTCATCGCCTCGGCCAGGAAGTCCTCTTCCGTCCGCAAGGCATCCTCCGCCGAGAACTCGATCTCGTCGAACGTCTCCGAGGCGTGGGTCAGGGCTGCCTCGATTGCCTTGAGCACTTCCAGACGGGACATGCGAAGCTTGGCTTCGCGATGGATCGGGCTGGTCGCGAGAAAGATGTGCAGGCGCTTTTTCCGCGCCGGCTCAAGGGCTTTTGCCGCGGCATCAATATCCGCAATCGTCGCCCGGGAGAGCGAGCACAGGGTGGGGCCGCTGACTTCCGAGGCGATCCGGCGTACGGCAGCGGCGTCGCCCGGCGATGCCGCTGCGAAGCCAGCCTCGATCACGTCAACCCGCAGCTCTGCCAGAAGATGCGCCATTTCCAGCTTTTGCTCGGGTGTCATGGAGAAACCCGGCGCTTGCTCGCCATCTCGCAGCGTGGTGTCAAAAATCCGGACGCGGTCGTCCGGTACGCGGTTTACTGCGGATGCCGACATGATGCGTCCCCGGTTGGCTGGGTCGCCGCCGCGATATGGGCGGGCATGGGCTGCTGGATCGACATGACGTCGAACAGGCGGGCGATCTGCCGCATCAGCACGTCGATGCGACGCTCGCCGCCGCGACAGGCG
>Ga0070726_10003058_pt1 | contig 14410 bp, 13 predicted proteins | sample tdAd471_FD_67275 | JGI IMG/M metagenome (GOLD analysis project Ga0070726, IMG submission 67275) | Marine sediment microbial communities from the Atlantic coast under amendment with organic carbon and nitrate - tdAd47.1 | ecosystem: Environmental > Aquatic > Marine > Coastal > Sediment | place...
CAACGGGTTCGCGCTTCTGGAAAACGGCGATTTCCTGATCGCCAATATCAGCGACGACGGCGGCATCTGGCGGCTGTCGCGCGACGGCACGCTTCGCCCCTTCGTGCTTGAGGCGGACGGCGAGCGCCTGCCGGCCAGCAATTTCGTCCTGCTGGACGATCGCGGGCGGGCCTGGATCACGATCAGCACAAGGCGGGAGCCCCGATCCCTCGGCTACCGGCCCGACGTCGATGACGGCTTCATCGTCCTGGCCGACGAAAAAGGCGCCCGCATCGTCGCCGACGGCATCGGCTTCACGAACGAGATCGCCTTTTCCGACGACGGCCGCTGGCTCTACGTCAACGAAACCTTCGTGCGGCGGACGAGCCGCTTTCCCGTGGCGGAGAACGGCGCGCTGGGACCGAAGGAAGTCGTCACCGAATACGGACCCGGCATCTTCCCGGACGGCCTCGCCTTCGACGCGGAGGGCCATATGTGGATCACCTCCATCGTGTCGAACCGGGTGATCCGCCTGGCGCCGTCGGGGACATACGAGATCCTGCTGGAGGATTTCGACCCCGACCATCTGGCCTGGGTGGAACAGGCCTATCAGGCCGGCGAGATGGACCGCCCGCATATGGACGGCATCAAGAGCCGCGTCTTGCGCAGCGTTTCCAGCCTGTGTTTCGGGGGTGCGGATTTGCGCCGGATCTGGTTCGGTTGCCTGCTCGGCGACCAGGTCGGCTACATGGCCTCGCCCGTCGCCGGCCGGCCGCCGGCCCATTGGTCTTTTCCCTGGTAGCAGTAAAGGATAACCCGTTCATGGCGTCGCCGCTTAAACCCTTCCTGACATCCCGTCCCCCGGCCAAGCTGCTGCCGACCGATTTCGGCGACCGGCACGTCCACCGGATGCATTTCAACGAATGCCCCTTTCCGCCGTCCCCCGCGGTTCTGCAGGCGATCGGGGAGGCCGCCGGCAGGCTGAACCACTATCCCGACTCGGTCTGGACCGATCTGACGAAGGCGATCGCCGATCAGTGGGGCTGGCCCCAGGACAGGATCGTCTGCACCAACGGCAGCGACGACCTGCTGCTGATGGTCGGCCAACTCGTTCTGTCCGAAGGGGATGAGGCGATCGCGCCGGGACCCTGCTTTCCCGGCTATCCCCGCTCCGCCGCCGCGCAGGGCGCGACGCTGGTCCAGGTTCCGGTCCGCCATGACGGGGGCATCGACGTCGACGCCACCTTGGCCGCAGTCACGCCGAAGACGAAGCTTGTTTTCCTGACGACGCCGATGAACCCCACCGGCACCCTGATGCGGGGGGAGGAATTCGAACGGCTGGCGCGCGGGATTCCGGACCATGCCCTGCTGGTGCTGGACGAAGCGTATTACGAATTCGGGCGCCATGCGGGCGGCGTCGACCACCTGCCGGCCCTGCAGGCCCGGACGGGGCCCTGGGTGGTTCTGCGGACATTTTCAAAAGCCTATGCGCTGGCCGGGCTGCGTCTGGGCTACGCGCTGTGCGGGTCTGAGGAAGTCCGGAACGCCTTCGATCAGATCCGCGTCGGCTTCAATGTCGGCCGCCTGGCCCAGGCGGGCGCGAAGGCCGCGCTGACCGACCCGGCCCACACCGCGATGATCCTGGACAACAACGAACGGGAGCGGGAGCGGATGCGCGCAGCGCTCTCCGCGCTCGGCTGCCGGGTGCTGGAGTCGGCGACCAACTTCATCGCCGTGGAACTGCCCGGTCCCGGCCAGCCCGTCGTGTCCGCCCTGCGCGAAGAGGCGGATATCTGGATCCAGGCGATCCCCTATCCGGGATTCGAGAACTTCATCCGCATCAGCGTCTGCGGGCCGGAGGATACCGACGCCCTGCTGGCGGCGCTGCCCGACGTGCTGCGGCGGACACACAATGCCGGGGAAAATTAGGCCGCCGCCGCACCCGCTTTACGTCCGGATCGAGATTTCCTCGCGCAGCCGCAAGGTCATGCGGTTCTGCCCCTCCGCCCGCGCATAGTGGAGCAGGTCGCAGTAATGCAGGATCAACGGCCAGCCCAACTGGCCGTCCGGGCGCGCGTCCAGATGGTCCTCCCGCGCGTCGCGCGGCAAATCCGTCCGCGGGTCGAATGGCGCCCCGTGATCCACATACCGGAAATGCAGAAAACCATCGTCGAAATGGAAATCCACATGGATCCCCGTTTCCGCGTCGCTGCGGTGGAAGCCCGCCCCGCCATGCATGATGCTGTTCGTGACGAGTTCCTCCAGCACCAGGCGCAAGGCCAAGGCGCAGCCGTCGGAGAACCCGAGCCGCGCCTGAACCCTGTTCAAGGCGATCCGAATTTCCGAAAGCGAGGCGCGGTCGTAGGGCAACCGCAAATTCTCGGGAATGTTCACGTCACTGTCCGTACCCATGGCGGGATTTTGCCTAGAGACATTTCCGGAGTCGATCCTTCATTCCTATTACGATAGTGTTGGGCAGGGAAAAATCCGGTTTGCGGCCCGCAAGCCGGTTTTGGGGCAAGAAGAAAACTCGAACTTCGGAAGGTGACGTTCCATGTCGTGCCTGAGAGCTCTCTATTTCCTGATGATCCTGCCTGTGCTTTCACTTGCCACCGCGACCGCGGCCTGGAGCGATATCGGCCGCGTCAAGAGCGCGGCCGGCGCCGCGTCGGTGGAACGGAACGGGCAAGCCATCCCCGCCGTCCCGGGTCTTGCCCTGCAGGAGGCGGACACGCTGGTCACCGGCAAGGATGGCGCGCTGGGCGTGACTTTCGTGGACAACAGCCGCTTCAGCACCGGTCCGAACAGCCGGGTCGAGCTGTCGCGCTTCCGCTTCAACGCAACGACGCTGGACGGCCAGTTCGACACCCGCCTGCAAAGCGGGTCGCTCGCCGTCATCTCAGGGCAGATCGCCAAGAAGACGCCGGATGCGATGAAGATCCGAACCCCGTCTTCGATTCTCGGCGTGCGCGGCACCGAATTCGTCGTCGAGGCCTCCCAGTGAGCGGGCCGGGCAAAGGGGTGCTTCGCGGCGCGGCGCTGGCCGTCTTCCTGATGCTGGCCGCCTGCGCGCGGGACACGGTGACCCTGCTGCCGGGCGCCGACGGGGGAAGTTCCGGCACCGTCGCCGTGCTTTCCGAAGACGGCACGTCGGTCGCCCTGATCAATGAGCCCTATCAGGTCGGCCGGATCAGCGGGACGAGTGTGGAGACGCGGACCGCGAGCGCGGAGGAAGTGCGCGAGGATTACGGCGCCCTGATTGAGGCCCTGCCGCCGGAGCCCACCGTCTATATCCTTTATTTCGAGGAAGGCACGTCGATCCTGACGCCCGCTTCGGTTCCGGAAATGGACAAGCTGCTGGCCGATGTCGCCGGTCGACCCGGCGCGGAAGTGCAGGTCACCGGCCATACGGATACCGTGGGGACGCAAGCGGATAACGACATCCTGTCGCAGAAACGCGCGGCGCGTGTCCGCGATCAGCTTATCGATCTGGGTTTGATCCCCGGTGACGTCATTGCCGTCGGCCGCGGCGAGCGCGCCTTGCTGGTCCCGACCGGGGATGAGGTGGAGGAACCGCGCAACAGGCGGGTCGAAGTCACGGTCCGGTAAAGCGGATCGCCATCAGTGTCAGGTCGTCGGTCGGGTCGACCCCGTTTTCGAACTTCCGGACGTCATCGACCAGGGCGTCGAGGCCGGATTTCAGGTCGGCCTCCCTGCCCAACCGGCGAAGACCGGTTTCCAGCCGCTCATGGCCATAGAGCTCACCGGCCTTGTTGCGCGCTTCGGTCACGCCGTCGGTGGTGATGACCAGCGTTTCGCCGGGCGCCAGGACCATTTCCTCCTTCGGATAGGGGAAGCCTTCGAGGACGCAGAGTGGCGGCCCGCCGTCGCAGTCCAGCACCCGCACCGATCCGTCGGCGCCGACGATATGCGGGTTTTCATGCCCCGCATTGCAGAATTCCACCCGCCCCGTCGCGCCGTCGATGATCCCGGCGAATACGGTGATGAAGAGTTCCGCCGGGTTCTCGCGGGAAATCTCATCATTCGCCATTTCCATGATCGCGTCCATGGCATGGTCGGTTCCGCGCAGGGCCGCACTCTTGCTCATCGCCTTGCTCAGGGCCATGAAGAGGGAGGCCGGAATTCCCTTCCCCGTCACGTCGCCGACAAGGAAGAACAACTTGCCCTCGTCGATCAGGAAGGCGTCGTAGAGATCCCCGCCCACTTCCTTGGCGGATTCGAGAAATGCGTGGATCTGAACCGTGTCGGGCAGACCTTTCAGCGCCGTGACATCGGGCAGGATCCCCATCTGGATATCGCGCGCCGCCTGCAGTTCGCCCGCGATTCGCGCGGCGCTGACCCTTTCCTTCTGCAGGGCCGCCCGCAGGGACCGGCGCCTTCGGTCCATCTCGGTCAGCAGGGCGCCCAGCATCATCAGGAAGACCGCTGCCGCGAAGACGCTTGGCAGCAGCGGATCCAGCAACAGCCGCTGGCCGGCGAAAGCCCCATAGGAAGCCGCCATGGCCGCCGCGACGCCCGCCAGGAAGACGCCGGCGGTGACCCACACCGGCCGCAGCGGCATCAGGTAGATCGCCGACCCGCCCAACAGGAGCAGCAGGCAGGCCTCGGCGAAACCCGCCCAGGCGGGTCGGATGAGGCGCGCGCCGAGTAGCAGGTTCTCCAGAACCTGGGCCTGAATCTCAACGCCATGGACCAGCGCGGAGACCGGCGTCGAGCGATTGTCGATCACGCCGATCCCGGTGACGCCGACCAGCACCAACCGGTTTTCGAAAGCATCGGGCGCGACGATGCCCGACAAGATATCGCCGGCGGATACAAAACGGTCGTCCAGCGACGGTGTGAAATAGGGCTGAATGCGCCCATCGGGATCGGTCGGGAAGATATTGCCGCCGATATCGACGCCGTCGATCCGGCCGCCGTCGCCGAGCAGTACGGAGGTCGGAGAGCCGAGCGCGACGCGCAGCACTTCCAAGGTCATGCTGGCATGCGCGCGGCCGGCCACGTTGACGGCCAGAGGAACGCGCCGGACCACGCCGTCGGCATCCGGCGGGCCGTTCAAGGTTCCGATTCCGATGGCGCGCGCCTCCAGTTCCGGAAGATTGGCGACGACCGCGTCGGCTTTCGGCAGCCGGTCCAGCAAGGATGCGTCCTGCAGGCCGGTCGGGGGATAGATCGGATCGGCCTCCTGCCAGGGTTCCGCCGCCAGCCCGTTCACGGCCGCGCGGCCGAGGACGACCGGCAAACGCCCGATGACATTCGCGAAGGTTTCGTCATTGCTCGGCAGGCCCTGCAGCGCCGTGCGCAGGTCTTCCGGCAATTCGCTTCTGAATTCGACCAGGGCCTGGGGCGACAGCCGGTCCGGTTCCGGGAATATCAGGTCCAGACCGACCGCAAGGGCGCCGCGAAGGACGACGCCCTGAACCAGCTCGGCGATCACATGGCGCGGCCAGGGCCATTGGCCGTAGGTCCGCAGGCTGGCCTCGTCGATCTCCACGACCCGGACAGGCAGGGACTCGGCGACGCGCGGCGATAAGGTGTGATTGATATCGAACGCGATGTTCCGCCATGCCTGCAGGGCGTCGCCTGAAAAGGTCAGCACGGCCGCCGCGATCAGCATGACAAGCAGCGCGACGGGGCGGCCCTTGCCCGCGACCACGAGGCGGGCCCATTCCTTGTCCGACCACGCGCTCTCGGACAGGTCCCGTTCGGCGCCGGCGCCGATTTCCTCATCGGCGTCCCGGACCAGATTTTCCCGTCCCAATGGCGGTTTCATCATTCCCTAGAGCGTGACGACAAGGCCGTCATAGGCGCAGGAGACCTTCAGGGCGGTCTCTCCCGGCCGGACGAGTTCCTCGTACCGGTTGGTCTCGTTATGGTTCTGGAGGATCATCGCATCGTCGAAAACCGGTTCGTGATGGAACATCGCCAGATGCTTGGCCCCGGCCTGATGGCACATGTCCACCGCGACGATATTGCTGGAATGTCCCCAGTCCTCCTTCACGGAAATCGCATCCGCCATGGAATACATCGTATCGAATATGACCAGGTCGGCGTCGCGCAGGAAGTCGATATGGGCTTCGAAATCCTCGAAATCGTCCAGCTTGTGTTCGGCGTCTGTCGTATAGACCACCACCTTGCCGTCCTTTTCGAACCGGTAGCCGTAGGAATCGCCGTGATGCGGCTGTTTCCGGATGGTCACGGTGAATCCGCCGGTTTCCAGCACCTGGCCGTCGGTCAGGGTGACGAATTCGCGGGACGCCTTCATCCAGTCCAGCGGCACGGGGAAGGACGGGTTGTCCTGCTGCCGCCGCAGGGCGAATTCGATGTCATGGCCGCCGACGATCTTCAGGCTGTTCCCCGGGATGAAGGCGGGCGTGAAGAACGGAAATCCCATGATGTGGTCCCAATGAGGGTGCGACATGAAGAAGGAGTAGTCGCCCTTCTTTTCGCCCTGGCCTATCCGCCGCATCGAGTCGAGCCCGAATTCGCGCAGGCCGGACCCCATGTCGCAGACCACGAATGCATCGCCGCCGAAATCGATTTCCACGCAGGAGGACGCGCCGCCATAGGTGCCGGCGATGGAGAAATCGAGGTCCTGGTCGACGAAATCCGCGATCGCCCGGTCGTCATCCAGGTTTTTCCCGCGCGCCGCCTGCAAAGCCTGGACGATCTTGCCGCGAACCCGGTCGGCCGTCATCGCGACGGGCAGCGACCCGCGCGTTCCCCAGAACCTGACCTGCATGGCAGCCATCCCCCTTCCGTCATTTTCAACACGTCACAGAGGGGCGGCGGGTCTATCCCCGCACGCCGGCGACCGCTGCGTCGGCATCATCGTATATCGTGAAAATCTTGTCGAAACGGCTGATCTGAAAAATTTCCGCCAAGGTCGGCTGCAAGCCGGCCACGACGACGGTGATCGATTTCTGTTTCGCGGCTTTCGCGGCAAGCATCAGAACGCGAAGGCCGACGCTGCTCATATAATCGACATCCGACAGATCGAAGACGACGCCCGTCCCGGCGGTTTCGGCTTCGTCCAGGGACGGGATCACCGCCTGTTCGAACGCGGCGGCGCTTTCATGATCGATCGCGCCGCCCACGACGAGCACGACCACCCCATCCTTGATTTCCTTGCGACATTCCATACCCGGCGAAACCCCTTACCAAATTCATGGACACGTGGCCCGCATCCCCCCCGCAGGCGAAACGTCAAACGTTTCGCAGACAAGGTAGTCCAGCTTAGGGGTTGTGGAAATGGCGTTCGGCCAACAAACCCTTGGATTCACGGGAAAGATTTTGAACGGTTGTTGAAGTCTTGCTGCAAATCCTCTCCCGACCGGGGCAATGGACGCGCGCTTGAAATCGCAGGTAGCGGGACCGAAGCCTCCGGCGGCCATCCGGTTTCCCTTTGCGCAATGGCCCGGGCGTTGTGAATATCGCTCGACGGAAACCAACAGGATCGAGCCCCGCGCTTTGCTGCAGAAGCTGTACGACACCATGATCGGTGCCGGCGCCAAGGGCAGGCCGGTCGGCGCGAGCAGGAACGAGCCGTTCAACGGCGCGGTTCATGTCGTATCGCTGTCGCTCACGAAAATCGCCGACGGTTTGATCAATCCGAAACTCGTTCTCGCCTGGCTGCTGAATGCGGTCGGCGCGCCCGGCTTTCTGATCGGGTTGCTGGTTCCCGTGCGGGAGGCCGGCGCCTTGCTGCCGCAACTGGTTCTCGCCCGCCGGGTCGAGGCGAGCGCGCAGCGGAAATGGTTCTGGGTCGCCGGTTCGCTGATCCAGGGAAGCGCCGCGCTCGGCATCGCCGCCGCGGCCGCCCTGCTCGACGGAACGGCGGCCGGATGGACGATCGTGGGGTGCCTCGCGGTACTTTCGCTCGGCCGGTCGTCCTGTTCGATCAGCCAGAAGGATGCACTCGCCCGGACGATCCCCAAGATGCGGCGGGGCGCCGTTACGGGTATGGCGGGCAGCGCCGCCTCCTTCGGCGTTCTCGGCTTCGGTTTTCTGTTGGCAGCGGGGATCATCCCGCTGACCGCCGCGAATATCGCCTGTGCGGTCGCCGTCGCCGGGGCTGCCTGGTTCGCCGGGGCGCTGATCTTCAGCCGGCTGGGCGAACCCGTCGAAGCGCCGAAGGATACGGCAACCGGCGTCTTTTCCGCATTCCTCGCGCCGTTGTTCGATGATCCGCAATTGCGCCGCTTCATCCTGGCGCGGTCGTTGTTGACGGCAACAGCGCTCGCCCCGCCCTTCATCGTCATGCTGACAACGGTTGGGGACGAAAACCGCCTCGGTCATCTGGGGCCCCTGGTCCTGGCCTCGGCAGCCGCGTCGATCGCGTCGGCCTATGTCTGGGGACGTGTTTCCGATCACAGCAGCCGGAAGACGCTGATGGCGGCCGGCGCACTCGGCGCGCTGACCTTCGCCGCCGCCGGGTTCTTCGGGCTGGCGGTGGAGGGGTCTTTCGGCACTGGCCTGGTTGGTTTGGCGGCATCGGCCGGCGCCGTCTTCTTCGCGCAAATCACCCATGAGGGCGTCAGGGCCGGGCGGAAACTGCACCTGACCGACATGGCGACGGACGGCCACCGCGCGCGCTACACCGCATTGAGCAACAGCCTGATCGGCCTCGTCCTTTTGCTCGGCGGGGGGTTGGGCGGCCTTGCCGACCTGGCGGGCCCGGCCTGGACCCTGCTCGCGCTGGCCGGGCTTTGCGCCTTGTCCGTTCCGGCATCCGCCCTGCTGAAGGAAGTGCAGAAAGACAGCAGCTGACCGCGTCGGAGCGCTTCCTTCTTGTCAGTCCGCCGCGACATGCGGGTGGCCCAGACCGCGCGCCATCGCCAGATGATGGCTTTGGTGATGGGCGCCGGAGGCCAGCAGGCCGAAGAATCCGAGGGCACGGATTTTGGCTCCATCCGCCGGATTGCCCAGGGACCGCACCAGCCAGCGGATCTCCGCCGCATCCGTTTCCAGTTCAGCGTTCCATCCGAACGCGGCCTCCAGAATCGGGCCATGGGCCGCCAGCATGCGTTCCGCCGCCGCGCCTGCCGGACCCGTCCGGGCGAGCGTCACGCGCAGGCCGTCCTCGACCGGCGCGGATACCGGCCGCGCCTGCGTGGCGACCAGATGCATGTCCAGCAAATGCCGCTGCAGGGCGTCGATATCCACCGCCGCCCAGTCGGTCGCGGGGTCGGCGTTCAGGATGGCGACGATTTCGGTGATCGCGCCGAACAGATCCTGCCCGGGCAGGACAGGCTGCTGCCCCGCCCCAGCACCATGGTTCATCACATGCCCCTGGTGACTGCTTTGGGCCTGGACGGGGATGCCGCCCGCCGCAAGAAGCCAGATCACCATCGCCATCAACACCCGAACCCGCATGCCGTCCCTCCTTCAACTATCCGCCGCTTCGACAGTCAGCGTCGACAATCGGCGCCGTTCACTTTCGCGTTGATGAGCTAGCCCGATATCCCCGGCCGGCGATATGATCCGGATCATGAACGATGGCGCCCCTCTCTTCGAAAACGACCTGCCCCCGGCCGCGGTGACTGATCGATCTCTAGCGGCGGGCGAGGTGCTGTTTCGGCAGGACATGGCGTCCTTCGGATTTTTCCGTCTGCTGTCGGGCGCGGTCGATATCGTCCGGTGGACGCCGTCGGGCGCGCGGCTGCGCCTGCACGCGGTCAGGCCGGGCGAGACTTTCGCGGAAGCCTCGCTCTTCGCCGGGCGTTATCACTGCGACGCCATCGCCGTGAGCGATGCGGATCTGCGGTGTTACGCGCGCAAGCCGGTGCTCGCCGCACTGGAATCCTCGCCCGCCCTGGCCGCGACGCTGGCGCAACATCTCGCGACATCGCTGCGGGACGCGCGGCGGCTGTTGGAACTGCGTTCCGTCCTGCCGCTCAAACAGCGTGTGCTGTTTCGCCTGCAGGACTTGGCGGGGGCGGATGGCGCATTGCCGGGCGGGCACACCATGGCCGGGGTCGCGGCGGAAATCGGCGCGACGCCGGAGGCCTGCTACCGCGCCGTCGCCGCCCTTCAGGCGGATGGCGCCCTGGAAAGGCCCGGCCGCGGCAAAATCGTGCTTGCCCCCCGGTTTCGCAACAATGGCGGGCCGGTGGAACCTTGACCTTCCCGCTACTGGAAGCCCTATCTATGATCCGCAACAATCAGGACAAAGAACGTGCATTTCACGCGGCGGCGATTTCTCCAAGGTAGCGCGGCGACGGCTATGGCCGCCGGGATCGGAAACGGTTTGTGCTTTCGCGAGGCGCGGGCCGCCTCCCCCATCCTGCGGGCGGGCGAGGGCTTGGCGCGGCTGGCCCCCGGCGAATACCCGGAAACCAAGGTCTGGTCCTATGGCGATGCGGTGCCGGGGCCGGCGATCCGGCTGCGCCAGGGCGAACGCCTGACCCGCCGCTTCGTCAATGCCCTGCCCCAGCCCTCGACCGTGCATTGGCACGGCGTGCGGATCGCCAATGCGATGGACGGCGTTCCCGGCGTGACGCAGGACGCGGTCCCGCCCGGCGGCAGTTTCGACTATGACTTCACGGTGCCCGATGCCGGCACCTACTGGTATCACCCGCATAACCGGACCTGGGAGCAGCTGGCCCGCGGCCTATACGGCCCGCTGATCGTGGAGGAGGCCGACCCGCCCGCGGTGGACCGGGACGAAATCCTCGTGCTCGACGACTGGCGCCTGGATGAGAACGCCCAGATTCACGAAGAGAGTTTCGGCGCGATGCATGATTGGGCCCATGCGGGCCGGATCGGCAATTGGATCACCGTTAACGGCAAGGGTGAATCCCGCATCTCTGTAAAAAAGAACGAGCGGCTTCGCCTGCGGCTGATCAACGCCGCCAATGCACGGATATTCCATCTTTCCCTTAAAGGCCTTAAAGCCTGGACAGTGGCGCTGGACGGGCAGCCGCTGGACGCGCCGGTACCGGCGGACCGCCTATCCCTTGGCCCGGCGCAGCGCATCGACCTGATCGCGGATGTCGTCGCGGGTGAAGGGGAAGAGGCCTTTCTGACATCCCATGAACGGACCCGCAGCGGCGAGGAGACCTTCGCCCTGACCGGTTTTCCGGTTTCTGGCGCCGCGCGCGATGCCGCACTCGCCGACCCGCCGCCGCTGCCGCCCAATCCGGTGCCGGCGCTGGGCGACCTGGACGCGGCAAGGCGCGAGGTTCTGCAAATGGAAGGCGGCGCCATGGGCCGGATGCAGGGCGCGATGATGGGCGGCGGTTTCATGCAAATGCGGGATCTGGCCGGGGCCGGCAAGGTCTGGGCCTTCAACGGCCGCGCCGATATGGGCGAAGAGCCGTGGATCACCGTGGCACGCGGGGAGACGGTGCGCATCGCCCTGACCAACGATACCGCCTGGCCGCATGCCATGCATCTGCACGGCCACCATTTCCGCCAGCTCGGCGCGGCGGGTCCGGGCCCCTTGCGCGACACGCTGCTGATGGATCAGGCCGAAACCGCGGAAATCGCCTTCGTCGCCGACAATCCGGGCGACTGGCTGCTGCATTGCCACATGGTCGAACACAGTGCGGGCGGCATGATGACCTGGCTGCGGGTGCAAGCCTGAAGCGCCTGGACGAATAACAACCATAACTTCCTTTTTTATAGACAACTGTAATTTTACATTCGCCGTCCGCAGCCGTCGCGCCTACAAACGGAAAACGCTCCGATGCTCTGTTGTCGAAGGACGGTTTCATGGCGGTCGCGCAGACACTTTCCCCACGGGCCTATCTTCCCGATCAAGACGGCCATCGACGGGAGGTGGCCCTGCTGCGGTCGCAATGGGTGATCCTTGCCCATGAAGGCGCGGTGCCGGACCCCGGCGACAATCTGGCCTTCGACATCCTGGGATGCCCGGTCCTGGTGCGGCGGGAGGCGGAGGGCGGCGTCGCTGCCTTCCTCAACACCTGCCCGCATCGCGGCGGGCCGCTTGCCTGGCCCGGGCGCTCGACAACGCGGCTGCTGCAATGCCGCTATCACGGCTGGACTTTCCGGGACGACGGCGGTCTGATCGAACCCGTCGGCTTCGGTTCCGAACGCGCGGAGATCCGCTGCGCCGGCCTCAAGACCCGGCGGTTGGCGGTCGAAATCCGCGACGGCCTGATCCTGGCCCGCCTGAATGCGGATGGGGAAGACATCGATCCGCCGCCGCTGCCGAACCGGCTGGCGTCGCGACTCAGGGATAGCGCCCTGGTGTCGAGCGAGATATTCCCGGCTTCCTGCAATTGGAAACTCTATGTCGAGAACTGGCTGGAGCCCTATCACCTGCAAAGCCTGCACAGGGACCTGTCGGACGATATAAGAGGCGAAACCTATCGCGTCGCCTGCGGGCCGGCCTGGGCGGAACATTCGGCCAATCCCGGCAAGGGCACCTATGGCGGCTACTGGGCCTTCCTGTATCCCGCGACCGCGATCAATTTCTACATCGACGGGTTCAGCATAGAACAGATCTCACCGCTCACGGAGACGACCTGCGCGGTCCAGTACCAGTTCTACCGGTTCCAGAACACGGGATGGGAAAGCGGCATCACGGATGAAATCGCCCTGACCCGAACCGTGACGGGGGAGGACATCGCCGCGGCCGAACACGTCCAGAAATGCCTTGCCGCCGGCATTTTCGAAACCGGTTATGTCAGCGCCGAGCGCGAAGCCGGCATCCTCGCTTTCCATGATTTCTTGAACCGTGGGCTTGCCGCACCCTGAAGCCTGGGCAGACCCTTCCGGCGATTTCACCCCCGCTCGATATTGCCGCCCCGCAGCGGCACACCGAATTCGCGGTGGCAGACATCGGCCAGCTTGGCGACGCCTTCCTTGATGTTGTCGATCCCCGGATGGCCGAAACAGAGGCGCATGCGGTGCTTGTTCGCCTCCCCGTCGACGCTCCATTCCGGGCCGGGATTGATGGCGATGCCTTCCGCCGCCGCCGCGGCGGCCAGCTTCCGCGTGTCGACCACGTCCGGCAGGGTGATCCAGATATAGATGCCGCCGACCGGTTTGTCGTAATCCGCCGCCGCGCCGAAATGCTCGTCCAGCGCCTGGGTCATCGCCTCGGCCTTCGCCTTCAGGATCGGCAGCAGCCCGTTCACATGGTGGTCGAAATTCGACGGCAGGTATTCGGCCAGCACCATCTGTTCCAGCGCACCGCTGCCGGCATCCGTCTTCAGCGGCAGGATATGCTTCAGCACCGCCCAGGGCGCGACGACATACCCGACGCGCAGCGCCGGCGCGATGGTCTTGGAGAAGGTGGCGCAATAGATCACCCGCCCGTCCGTATCGAGGGAATGGATCGCCGGCGGGCGGTCGCCCTCCCAGATCAGGTCGGCATAGCAGTCATCCTCGAAGATCGGCACGTCGTAGTCGCGCGCGATCTGCAGCATTTCCAGCCGGCGTTCGCGGCTCATCACCGTGCCGGTCGGGTTCTGGACCGTCGGGATGGTGTAGATCATCTTCGGCTTGCGGCCCTGTTCCTTCAGGCCTTCCATCGCGGCGCGCAGGCTGTCCATCCGCATGCCGCCCTCGTCCAGGTCGACGCCGATGAAATCGACGCCCAGCCGCCGCAGGCGTGTCAGCGCGCCGCCGTAATTCGCCCCTTCCAGGACGACGACGTCGCCGGGTTCCAGCAAGGCCTCGTTGACGAGGTCCATCGCCTGGAGCGAGCCGGTCGTGACCAGAACTTCGTCCGGCGAGACCGTCATCGCCGCACGGCGCTTCAGGTTGTCGCAGATGAATTGGCGCAGCGGCAGGTAGCCCTGGGGCCCGCTCTCCATGCCGTATTTCGCCAAGTCGTGGCCTTCGGCGCGCAGCACCTTGGCGACCGCCTCGGCCAGGGCGTCGGACGGCACGCTCGGCTCGTCGATATTGCCGCCGACGAAGTGAAAGGGCGGATAGCCCTTCCAGGGCGAGGCCGCGGCGGCGGCGCGGGAACTGAGAACGGCGGAATAATCGAAAGACATGGCCTCACCTGATCCTGAAGAGTTGTTTTGATCCTTGGCCGGTGCGGGACCGGCCCGGTGAGGATGCTCCGTCATTTACGGTCCTGCAATCGACGCAAGGCGCGGAAAAACTGATGCGACGCGGGGGGACAAATAGGGCCGCGCCAGGATGCCGCCTCATACGCGGGGAATATGAAGGGTCCCGACGACACCGCCGGATTTCCCGTTCGCCAGGGTCAGGCCATAGCCGAGCCGCGCACAGGTCCGCGCGCAGAGAGACAGCCCGACACCCAAACCGCCGCGGCCGGTATGGGTCCGTTCGCCTTGCAAGCCGTGCGCGGCCAGATCACGGGCGTCCAACGCGGCGCCGCCAGCCATGTCGGGACCGAGGCCTGGACCGTCGTCGGAAACGGCCAGATCCGTCCCGGAGCCGGTTTCGGTCGCGTCGATGCGGATCA
>Ga0070726_10003059_pt1 | contig 14407 bp, 14 predicted proteins | sample tdAd471_FD_67275 | JGI IMG/M metagenome (GOLD analysis project Ga0070726, IMG submission 67275) | Marine sediment microbial communities from the Atlantic coast under amendment with organic carbon and nitrate - tdAd47.1 | ecosystem: Environmental > Aquatic > Marine > Coastal > Sediment | place...
TCGTCAGTGACATCCGTTTTTGGCGAAGTAAATATTGGCCATTTACCGAACTATCGACCAACCCACTTCAGAAGTTTCCTTAGACAGGACTAGGAAAGCTTCTGAAGTCTATCTAGGCGATCAAATTAAAAATAACCTATGAAGTCAATATTAACCTATTCATTTCTTTTATTATTTGCAACGCAAGCCATGGCCCAGGATATTGCTCTTAATTACCTGGAAGCTTGGAAAAAATTCTACCCTTCCAAAGCTTTGGCACAAGGTTTTCATCCCTCCATTTTCACTTACGAGGACTTATCGCCAAGCACGATCCAAACGTGGCTAGCTTTTAATAAGAAAACCCAGCAAGCGCTAAACAGTCCTAAGACTAAGCAGGAAGTAGATCCCATTGATGCCCGGTTGCTCCGCTTACAAATTCAATCTGAAATTTACAAATGGGAAAAGGAAGCGCCACAGCAACATTCCCTTTCTTTGTATACCAACTTGATCGCTCGGGCTTTGCAGTCCGTATTAGATGCAGCCTATTTAAGCCCTACGGAAAAAGCACAACTCTCTTGCCAACGACTAGCGGACGTACAGCAACTCTGCTCGACCGCTTTGGCCCAATTAACAAACATCGAAGGGGAAGAAGTAGCCGTCAGTTTAAAGCGACTAGCCAAGGCCGTTAGCTTTTACCAAGATGAATTGCCGCAAATCAGTAGCAGTTGGACAGTAGCTCCACCTTGTCCACACTTTGCTGTTCGTTCGCAAGCTATTGCCGCTTTGATCCAGTCTCTTCACGACAAAATAAAAGAGGACCAGGCGACCAAAGTGGGTACCTACAATCCCGTTTTAGGAACAGATGAATACGCCCGGCAACTCTCCCAGTATACCGATGGGCCTTTAACTCCGGCGCAATTAGGAGACATGGCCCTGGAAGAAATCGAAACCGTTCGAAAGTTAATTGGAGAAGTATCTCGCGATTACTTGCAGCGTAAATATCCAAATAAAAGCGTACCGACCAATCAGCTCGCCATCATCAAGGCCGCTTTTGCGGATATGGAAGCAGATGCCCCTACCAGTGGCGCCGATTATCTAGCCTTTTGGCAAGCACTCTCTGCATCGGCCACCCAATTTATCGAGGAGCATAAAATCGCTACCCTCCCTCCCTTTCAAACCCTGCGCATCATGCCCGCACCAGAGAGTGCTGGCCCTGCTGCTCGGATTGGCTGGGTGGACAGCGCCCCGCCTTTCGCCCCCAATCCCTTAACCACCCTTTACCTGCCATCTATCCCCGATTCTCTCCCAGCACAAGAGAGAAAGGATTTTTGGGCTTCCTTTAATAAGCCTTTCAATCGCATGATTGTCATCCATGAACTATTTCCTGGCCATTATATGCAGATTAAGATAAGTCGAGAAAGTCCCCATCCTGTGCGTTTACTTTTTCCTTATCGCCTCTATTTCGAGGGTTGGGCCACCTTCACCGAAAGGGTTTTACTAGATGCAGGTTGGGAAAAAGAAAATAAGCTCACATTATTAGCACATTTGCGTAAGCGACTAGAAAACGCCAATCGCGCTTACACCTCCGTCAAGGTGCATTGTGACAATTGGACCGAAGATCAAGTGATGCAATTTTCTACAGAAACCTCCTTACTCGCGCCACAATTTGCAAAAAGTCTTTGGGGTAGACTGATGCGATCACCGATGCAAATGACCTCCTATTTCCTAGGTGGAAAACAATTTACTGATCTATTGGCAGCAGAAAAAAAGCGACAGGGAGAGAACTTTGTACTAATAGACTTTATGGATGCCATATTACGAGCAGGCCCAATACCTATTGACGAAATTCCAGCTTTGCTGAAGTAGACATATGTTTAACCACTACTTATAAAAAACATGAAAATAGATCGAATAGAAGTGCAGCCAGGTTACTCCATTTCACGCGTCATCAAAGGCGGGTGGCATTTGGCAGGTGGCCATGGGAGCATACAAGAACAGAAGGCCATCGAGGATATGCGGTTCTTTGTCGAGGCCGGTATCACCACTTTCGATTGTGCTGACATCTACACAGGGGTAGAAGAATTGATTGGACAGTTTTTGCGTCAGAATAAAGACGCCTTTCGGGCAGGAGAGCTTTCTCCCGTGCAGATTCACACCAAGTATGTTCCGGATTATGATGCGCTATCTACCCTCACCCAAGCTGACACCGAAGCCATTATTGATCGATCCCTACAAAGGCTAGGTGTCGAACGACTAGACCTGGTTCAGTTTGCCTGGTGGAATTATGATACGCCTGGATATGTAGAGGCGGCCTTACATTTGGCGGAGCTACAGCAAAAAGGGAAGATCAGGCATATTGGCGTTACTAATTTTGATGCCGCTCACTTGGAAGAAATCTTGCAAGCCGGTGTGAAAGTAGCCGCCAACCAATTGCAATATTCGGTACTAGATCAGCGCCCCGTAAATCATATGGATGAATTATCCCATATTCACCACATCCCCTACCTTTGCTATGGGGTGATCGCAGGAGGTTTTCTCAGTGATCGTTACTTGGGCGCGCCAGATCCCGCTAAACCGCTTGAAAATCGATCGTTGGTAAAATACCGGCTGATTATTGATGAATTTGGCGGCTATGACCTGTTTCAGGAATTATTAGTTACCCTACGTCGAATCGCTGATAAATATGATGTCGGTATTGCGGAAGTAGCTTGCCGTTTTATGCTAGAAAAATCAACCGTGGCCGGAATTATTATCGGCGCTCGAAACCGCAATCACCTCGCCAAACTACAACGGCTAAATAGTTTTAGTTTGGATGAAGCAGATGTAAAAGCGATTACGGATGTCCAAGCAGAAGCCACAGGACCATTTGGACCGGTGTATGACCTGGAGCGAGATAAAAACGGAAAACATGGTTCGATCATGCGTTACAACATTAATGGACAATAGACTTTATTCTAATAAGCTCAATTTTAGATGAATATAGAGCGAGACAAAACAGATTCCCAAAGAAGCCTCGCTTTTTATGGTGGAATATGGGGCGCACTTTTTCCCTTTATTATTTTTGTGGCCGGCGTTGTTACGATAGCCTTATCGGGGGCGCCCGACGAACGTGGCTTTTGGCCCGTTTTAATGCTAGCGTTGGGCATGAGCTTGCTATTGGCCAAAGATAAAAATGAGTTTTCCACGACGGTGATCGAAGGCATGTCTCAGCCCATTGTAATGATCATGATTACCGCCTGGTTGCTCGCTTCTACTATCGGTGTGCTGATGACCATTACTGGCTTTGTAGAAGCCCTCAGTTGGCTTTCTGCCCAGCTGCATTTGGGAGGAATTGGCTTTGTGCTAGCTACCTTTATTATCTGCTGTATTGTTTCTTTGTCAACGGGCTCTAGCTTTGCCACCATTCTTATCTGTAGCCCGATTCTTTATCCTGCGGGAGGCTTATTGGGAGCAGATTTGCCAACGCTTGCCGGAGCCATTATTGGGGGAGCTACCTTTGGAGACTTCACCGCACCAATTTCTGATACGACGATTGCTAGCGCTTTGAGTCAAAAGGCGGATATAGGGCCTACCGTGAGAAGTCGTTTGAAGTATATTATTCCTGCCATGGTGTTTGCCTTGGTGGCCTATTTCCTCAGTGCGAGTTGGGGGGAAGAGGGGATTAGTCCGCAGCAGTCAGGCTTAGCGGGAGATCCCAGCGGCCTTCCGATGTTGCTAGTTCCTGCGCTAATTATCGCCCTTTTTCTACGTGGCAAGCACTTATTACATGGGTTGATGATGGGACTGCTCTTTGGCGTTGCCTTGGGCTTACTGACGGGCTTGCTGCCGATGGAGAAAGTCATATCACTGAACTTGGAACAGATGAGTGCCCAGAGCTTCGTCATAGATGGGATCAATCGCGCAGTTGGCATTAGCTTTTTCACTATCCTATTGATGGGTTTAGTGGCGACTTTAAAGGCCAGTGGATTAGTCGATCAGCTAGTCGTTTTTGCTGCTGATCGCAGTCAAACCAAACGACATGCAGAGACCTGGATTGCAGGAACAGTAGGGGCGGCGGTTCTACTCACCACTCATAGCGTAGTGGCGGTACTGATGGTGGCAGAATTTGCCAATCGGACTGGAGAAAAAATGGGCATCGGCAATATACGACGCGCCAATATTCTGAGCCTTGTTGTTTGTGTGTTCCCCTTCCTACTCCCCTACTTTATTCCGGTTATATTAATGGCTAACACAACTAATTCGGGTGCAGAATTTGGCATTCCTGCCGTTACTCCTTTGGATGTTGGTCTAAATAACTTTGTGGCTTGGGGTTTAGCCTTTATCTTGATTCCAGTTATTGCACTGGGCTATGGAAGCTTAGTTAAAAAAAATGATATTGATAAGTAGACACAACGCTTAGAGATAATGAATCCGAAAATGACCTTTTACGAAAAAGAAGTACATCGAATTAAAGACATTTGCTATTCTAATCAAGCGCAAATAAAAGCCATCATTCAAATTCGAAAATACATTGACAATAATTTTGATGCTAACTTGAATTTAGATTTATTATCACGAGAATGCCTAATCTCGAAATATCACTTACTCCGCTTGTTCAAAAAATATTATGGCCAAACCCCTAAACAGTACTTGATTGATAAGCGAATAGCAAAATCGAAAGAATTCCTCAAAGCTGGAATGACAGCAACACAGACTTGCTTGACGGTGGGTTTTGAAAGCCCTAGCTCTTTTAGTTCATTATTTAAATGCAAAGTGGGGATGACACCTTCTGAATTTCAAAAGAGCAACTTTTAAGAAGGGAATCGGAATTAAATTTTGGAATTTGTGATCATTAGTAAACCAAAACACTTATATAATGAGAGTCAGAATTGTAGCCATACCCGTTCTTGATCAGGAGCAAGCACTAAAATTTTACACTGAGAAACTGGGTTTTGTAAAAAAGTTTGACATCCCTCTAGGAGGTGGAGCCAGGTGGTTGACCGTCGTGGCACAAGAAGAGCAGGATGGGCCGGAAGTTTCACTTGAGCCGGCACCCAACCACTTTGAACCTGCTAAGGTATTTCAAAAATCACTATTTGATGCCGGAATTCCCTACACACAATTTAACGTAAATAATACGCAAGAAGAATATGACCGACTGGTTCAACTTGGCGTTGAATTTAGTATGAAACCAACTGAAATGGGAACGGTAAAAGTGGCTGTTTTTAATGATACTTGCGGTAATAATATTCAGATTATCGAAATCCTGTAAATGTTGAAACAGTAACTACACGCCACAAGCACAAGAAAACTATACGGCGAAGAGTTGAACAGAAGAATAAGGTAAAGAAAATGGCCCAAGAAAAACCGCTCGTCAACGCTACCTACCTTTTAAAGAAGTTTCCAGGAAAGGGGGGATGGACTTATGCAGAAATTCCTGAGGTGCTTCAAAATAAAAACAACCTTTTTGGCTGGGTCAAAGTGAAAAGCTTCAGCAAAAATTAAAACATCACGACAAGGAAGAATAATTACTCAACAACTTCATTAATTCCCCCCTATCGACATGAAAAACAACACCTCTGACTTGGAAAAGTATTTTAAGCGTAATACGGGTCGATTAATCTACAAATGGAACCATTATTTTGATGTATACGAACGCCATTTTAAGCGGTTTAGAAACAAGGAGGTCACGATACTGGAAATCGGTGTCTCGCAGGGGGGTAGCCTGCAAATGTGGAAGGACTACTTTGGCGATAAGGCCAAAATATATGGCATTGACATAGACCCCAGGTGCAAAAACCTTGAAGAAGAAAATATCAAGATATTCATTGGCTCTCAGTCAGATCGAAAGTTTTTAAGAAAATTAAAGACGCAAATACCCAAAATTGATATCCTCATTGATGATGGCGGTCATACGATGAAACAACAGATTATCAGTTACGAAGAATTATTTGACCACGTGCAAGAAGAGGGGGTTTACCTCTGCGAAGATGTACACACCTCCTACTGGCTAAGGTTTGGTGGGGGGCATCGGAGGAGAGGCACTTTCATTGAATACACCAAGCACTTTATTGATGATATCCATGCGTTCCATTCGGAGCAAAAAAGCCTACAACTGAGTTCATTTACTACATCTGTCAACTCCCTACACTATTACGATAGTATCGTCGTTATTGAAAAGCGTAAACGAGAAAAGCCTTTTGCTGAAAAGACGGGGACTCCATCCTTTAGCGAGCCTCCTCAAAATTTCACTCTTGCTCAAAAAATAAAAGAAGCCCTACTCATACCTATTCTGCGTATAATTAATTCGGTTTTGAGGTTCTTTAGATTACCGGGGTTTATTTGGAAGTAATACGAGTCGAAAGTTATAAATTGGGCCTGAAGCTTTAAACCATAGCTGTAGGCCCAGCCGGCCATATCGCAATACTTAAACCTTAAACCCAAAAAATGGAAACCATTTCTGATCTAAACCAACAGTTATCGATCCAATGTTCAGAAGCGCTACTAAAAACCAGGAGTGAACTTTTAATGATCAATTCTAATTACCCCAGTGTCTTCAAATCGCTTAATCTAGTCTCCGCCTTTGATGTCGCTAAATTTCGCCAGTATGTCGAACAAAGATTGACGGAAAAGATGATTCCCGCTTGGTTAAGTTACCAGGAAAGGGATAACGTCCAACAATATGACGCTATCTATTTCGAGTACAGTGATGGCGATGCTCCACCTTACGAAGCCTTCTCTTACGGCTTTTATAACATGAAAAACTATAAGCTGACCTTAAGTCCACACTATTATGGTTACGACTATGAATTCGGGACTTGGGAGGCCGGAGAAGGGCTAGTATTAGAACCTTTTTCGATTTGCATCCCGATCTGCACCTACAATGAGGAGACCAGTGTGGAGTACGAAAAAATACACCATGAGGATGACAAATCAGGCGCTAGGGAGCTACTTGATTATGCCAATGCACTTTGTATGTCTGTTCTCAATTCTGTTTTTGCAGCAGCAGACGCCAAAGGGCTATTCAATGACATAAGACTGAAACCCGGTGGAATTTTCATGTACGATGTACATGATGGAGGGAGTGTGCAAAGTCCTTTCTACTTTAAAACGTAAAGGATGGCAGTGAGAGGACTATGATATAGGCTCACCGACCAGATTACTAACCATTTATAGGTACACCAACTCAATACGATGTTAAAAATCAGCAAAGTCAAGGTTTTTGAACTCGTCGCTGCAGTAATGACAGGTATTGGGAAGTTTATATTTATGGAGTGGTTGAACTGGAAATTAGCCTATATCATTTCGCTTGTTTATTCTGGTTGGGCTATGTCATATACAGGTACCGATAAAATTCTGAAATACTCGAATATTGGGGGTTGTCAAGTACTCATTTTAAGCAACCCTTTAAGGAGCTTTTTCCTATCGGACTTCTATTTATTCTGGCATTTATCCTAATCGAAAACCTGCTAGGAACCAATATCCTGAGTTGGCATATTATCCCAATATTACTATTGTATCCTATTTGGGGCGTCATTCAACAGTTTTTAGTGGTAGGTTTAGTCGCTAAAAACCTAGATACCTTAGAAGGGGTCAATATACCCAGAGTAGGCATCATCCTATTTACCGGTTATCTTGCTGTGATGGTTTTTCTAAGTCGGTCAACTATTGAGGCTACAGCCGTTTTTGGCCGAATTGGCTATTTCTTCTTTCAGTTAAGGAATGAGGCACCGAAAAGTATTTAGTTGGTGGAGATTCTCTTTCACCCTCCCCGAAAGAGTGCCGGGCCATCATGTAAATTCAGCCCACAGTAACTCTCCAGAAATTCGATATTGGGAAATTCTTGTGGAAGAACCGGACCAACCTTACTGGGCGCGTTTTCTATTTACGGTACAAGATCATTAAGCCCGATCTAGTTGATGGAAATCTCAGACCGCTACCTGACTAACAAGCTCATCAGGTCGTGATTATTTCCTTAAAAATACTGATATTGTAGACGGGTAATCTCTTGAACAAAACGATTAACTATTATGAATTCCGTCGAACTCCTTACCCGACAAACAGCAGATGCTTACCAGTGGACCAATAAGTTGGTCACATCGATCCCCCATGACCATTGGGAAGAAATGCCACAAGTCATCGATTCTACCATAAGCTGGCAAGTAGGTCACCTCATCATGAGTTTTTATTATCATTCTATTATGACTATTGTAGGCCACCGAATGGATGTCGTATCCAAAGTTCCCTTACAACAATATAACGAACTATTTACAGCAGCCGCTCCCGAAAAGGCCATTGGTAAAGCAAACCCAATAACATTGCAACAGCAACTAATCTTAGTAGAAGAAAAATCGTTGGAAATTATCCAGTCTTTATCGCTAGCAGACCTAGATAGTCCGTTAGAACCAACGCCAGTGCCTCACCCCATTGCCAAAACCAAATTCGAGGCCTTGGATTGGAACATCAAACATACCATGTGGCACTGTGGCCAAATCGGCCTGTTGAAAAGAGTCATTCATCGAAGATTTGATTTCGGTCTACAAAAACAAAACTAGCTTATGTCGGCAGGAGATTGGAAAGAATTGTTACGTGCCTCAAAGGAAGGCGATTTAGGTCTGGTCGAATACTATATCAAAATGGGTATAGATCCCAACTACCAGCATCCTGAATTCCTAACTGCACCGCTTTTTGAAAGTATACGTTCCGGACATCTCGATATCGTACAATACTTACTGGAAAATGGCGCTGACCCCAACCTCAAAGAAGGGTTTGGCACCGATACGCCAATTTCTGTTGCCAAAGCTGTAAAGAACAAAGCAGCCATTCAACTCTTAAAACAGCACCAAATGACACCCTCCACCAAAATATCGACTGAGCGGGTCAATAAAATACTCATTACGGGTGGCAACCGAGGCATTGGCAAGGCTATTGCTCAACAACTCCTAGCAGAAGGGCAAAAAGTGGTTATTGTCTCCCGAAATGTATCGCAAGGGCAGGCAGTGGTGGAAGAATTGAAAGCAAGTAGTGGGAATCCTAATATAGAACTCATCCAAGGTGACCTATCTACTATTGCGCAGTGTCGAACTTTGGTTCAACGGATAAAAGTCGAGCATAGTGATATCAATGTTTTCATCAGTAATGCGGGGGTTTGGATGACCGACCTAGAACTCAATGAAGATCAATTGGAGAAGAGCTTCATGGTCAATTATCTTGCTCCTTATCTATTATGCAGAGGCCTATTTCCCCTTCTTAAAGCCAATGGCCCCTCCCGAATCGTCAATGTTAATGCAGGTCTGTATATCAAAGGCAAACTGGACCTGAATAAGACGCCTACTGGATTGGATTTCGGGCCGTTTCACTCCTATGCTACCACCAAGTTATGCAACGTGTTATTCACCATCGATTTTGCTAGAGAGATAGCGAATAGCGGCGTAACGATTAATGCTGTTCATCCCGGCGTAATTAATACGGGCTTGGGCGATTCTCCTAAATTGATCAGCCGATTGATTAAATTTGTTAAACGTTTTTGGAAATCGCCAACCTATGGGGCCAAAGCACCATGCTGGTTAGCGATTAGCGACGAGGTGGAAGGTGTAAATGGAAAGTACTACAATGAAATGGAAGTGATGCCTTATATCGATGCGGTAAAGGATGAAGCCTTGCAAAAAGAATTACGCCTTAAAACAAAAGAAATCCTGAGGGAATAAGCCGATTTTTTACTTGAACAAGGCTACCTAAACCTGCCTACTATGAGCCAAGACAAAGAAGACCTTCGCGACGATCAATTTCAGCTATATGACTTGACTGTCATCGTAGAAGAAATTAATGGAAATTGCACTTGTGAGATGACTATTGGTGATTGCTTTCACCTCAAAGGGGGAAAAATTTCGCTACCCGACGGCGCCAATTTCTGTCTATACGCCCTGCAATCTACTATTCCGCTCCTACCCGCTAAGCAACGCTACAATCATTCAGCCGATTGGATGGAAACTGATTCTCGCGTTATCTGCCCCGATCCGGCTTGCCAGTTGATTATGAGGATCGATCGCACGGGATCACGGGTTTTGAATCATGATGATGTTAGTCCGATTCCTTGGGAAGATGAATGAAGAATGGATAATGGATAATGGATAATGGATAATGGAAGTTTAATGAAAAATGTAGAATGGATAATTATTAATTCTTCACTACTCATTCTCCATTATTAATAGGGACGTACAATTACACATTCTCCATTACTCATTGTTAATTATTAATTACACATCATCCATCATAAACCATTCATTATCAAACACTCATCAATAAAGAAACACATGGAAGAACCCGTTTTATATTATTTCCAAGGAGATGGTATCACACCCAATAATTCACTTCCCGTCATTGTATACCGACAGTGCATCCCAGCTGAGGCTGAAGATATAGCGGATTACCTGGAGCATTTATTTATTTCCAACAACTGGACCAACAATTGGCGGGACATTGTACTTGCCTGGAATCATTACCATAGCAGTACGCATGAGGTCTTGGGTATCAGTAAGGGGTCGATTAAGCTACACCTAGGGGGCAAGCACGGCAAAGTCATTGAAGCCCAAGAAGGTGATGTATTGATTATACCAGCAGGGGTCGGTCACTACTCGCTGGAACCGGATAAGGATTATGAAGTAATCGGTGGATATCCCGAGGGAAGGACTTGGGATATGATCTATGATGAGCCAGAGAAATACCAGGCTGCAATCAAAGCGATTGACTTGTTGCCGCTGCCAGACACCGATCCGGTACATGGCGAGAACGGGCCGCTGATCAAATGGTGGAAGTAATTTATCGATCTAGGAAATCTTCTTTGAAGTTGGTGATCAAATCATTCAAGAACAACTACCAAGAAAGAGCAGTAGTGGAACTAGTCGAGACCTGGGCGACGACCAACGAACATCTAGCTATTCTTCTTGCTCAATTATCAGCAGTCGTTTTCCCACCCACAACCCTCTCTAGCCGCCACAATCATGGAGGGCTTGGCCGAGGCGTTGATGCCGGTGAGGAGTACTGGCATCGGCTACGGAGTCTTGGCAGGCTACGGGGTTGGGCTAACCCCAATCTGCAAGAAAATCCCAATCCATTCACTGGAATAGGTACGCATCGGCGTGGCAATCCCAGTATAATTTCAAACAATCATTCTACTTTCTACCAGAATATTAATTATACTGTGGAACAAACCACCATCTGCTCTTTTCATTCATCAATTCGTCGAATCATGGAAAAACTCATTCTATTCGTCCTTTTCTTCGGTATAATGATCATTGCAAATGCACAGGATCGCCTCACTGGGCAAACCTTCGCTACCCGCTCCGAAGTATTGGCTCAGAATGGCATGGCGGCCACTAGCCAGCCCCTAGCTACGCAAGCCGCTTTAGATATACTCAAAAAGGGAGGGAGCGCCATGGATGCAGCCATTGCTGCTAATGCCGTACTTGGATTGGTAGAGCCGGCGAGCTGTGGTATTGGAGGTGATATATTTGCGATCGTATGGGATGCTAAAGAAGAAAAGCTATATGGTTTTAATGGTAGTGGCCGCTCACCTAAAGCATTGGATCGCAATTATTTTGTGGAGCGGAAAATGGATTATGTTCCCTTTATTGGTCCCCTTCCAGTATCTGTCCCAGGTTGTGTGGATGGTTGGTTTGAAATGCACAAGAAGTACGGGAAACTGGATATGCAGCAAATACTACAACCCGCTATACAGTATGCTAGAAATGGCTTTCCCGTATCTGAAGTGATTGCTTATGAAATGTCCACGAGTGCCGACCGAAGAAAAGACCTCCCCGGATTCAAAGAAACCTATATGCCAGGGGGTAGCCCCCCAAAAAAGGGAGATGTATTTAAAAATCCTGATCTCGGCAATACTTATGAAAAAATAGCCAAAGGAGGGCGGGATGCCTTTTACAAGGGCGATATCGCTCGTACGATCGATACCTATATGAAAGCCCATGGAGGGCTTCTTTCTTATGATGATTTGGCGAGTCACACCTCCAACTGGATCGAACCAGTAAGTACCAATTACCGCGGTTATGATGTGTGGGAATTACCCCCGAATGGCCAAGGAACCGCCGCACTCCAAATGCTTAATATCATGGAAGCTTATGATATCAAAAGCATGGGCTTTGGCAGCGCTGAATATCTCCATGTTCTGACGGAGGCCAAGAAACTAGCCTACGAAGATCGCGCTAAATTTTATGCGGATCCTGAATTCAACACCATCCCCATTGAGCAATTACTATCAAAAGATTATGCCGCCCAGCGACGTGCCCTCATCGACCCCGACCTGGCCGCTGATGAATACCCAGCGGGTGAGATTGAATCGGGTAATACCACCTACCTCACTGTAGCCGATAAGGACGGAAATATGGTTTCATTGATTCAAAGTATTTATGCAGTATTTGCTTCGGGTATGGTGCCAGATGGCCTCGGTTTTGTGCTACAAAATCGCGGACAGATGTTTAATGTAAAAGACGCTGATCATTTCAATGTATTGGAACCGAGCAAGCGCCCTTTCCACACCATCATTCCTGCCTTTATCACCAAGGACGGAAAACCCTGGGTGAGTTTTGGTTTGATGGGGGGAGCGGTGCAACCCCAAGGACACGCCCAAATCGTAGCCAATCTGGTAGACTTTGGCATGGGTTTGCAAGAAGCAGGAGATGCGCCTCGTATGCGCCACGCCGGTTCTTCGCAGCCAACCGGATCTCAGATGAAAAATGGTGGCGTTTTAAACCTCGAATCTGGCTTTGATTATAAAGTGATCCGCGAATTGCGTAAAAAAGGGCATACCATTTCTTTTGCCGTTGGCATTTATGGTGGCTATCAAGCTATCATGCTGGATTGGGCTAATAAGGTGTATTATGGTGCGTCAGAATCACGGAAAGATGGTCAAGCAGCTGGCTATTAACCGTTCAATAAACAAGATGAAGATCAAGCCTTCTAATCGTCAATTCGTTTTTAACTGGCGCCTATGGTTGGGGTGTAATATCCTATTCATATTTCAAGTATCCTGTTCGAATGGATCTAGCACTTTAGCAACAGCAGGAATTACACCAGCGACTGCTATTGAAGCCATCAACCAGGAGGATATTATAGCAGGGGCGGACACCCTGGCCATTACCCATTGTCAAATCATTGTCGGAGATGGCAAAGCGGTGATTTCTGATGGGGTAGTCATTATTTCCAATGGGATAATTCAAGCGGTTGGCGCTTATGACGACGACGCTATTCCTGCTGGAATAAGGGTATGGGAAGCAAAAGGGAAGACTTTGCTTCCTGGGCTGATCGATACGCATTTTCATTTGGACAATATGGATTCGCTTCCCCATTTATTCCTACAGCGTGGCGTTACCGCTTTGCGGGACCCAGGCGCCTGGATTGAAGCCTATGACCAAGAGCGGGCAACGGATTTGGAGCTGCCTCGGCTTTATCTCACTGGGCCGCATTTAGATGCTTATCCGCCCGCCTATCCTAAAAACTCCTTTGTGGTCAGGGATGCGCACGAAGCCAAGGCTGCCGTAAAGGCTTTTGCCCAACAAGGCGCTTCGGCGATAAAGGTTTATTTTCGAACACCCCTTGGCACTATTGAGGCTATTTGCGAGGCAGCTAGTGAGGAAGGAATTCCGGTTACCGCTCACTTGGAGATAACCGATGTATATGATGCCATCCATGCAGGTTTGACTGGAATTGAGCACATTACATCCTTGGCCACTAATTTGGTATCTACCAGGGAAGCTGAGGCTTATAAACAGGCCATTTTGAAAGATAATAATGCCAGAAAAACCGGACGGTATCGGCTATGGAAAGCGATTGATGCTTCTTCGACGGAAGCAACGAAGTTAGCTGATTTTTTGGCAACAACAGAGACCTTTGTGTGTCCCACCTTAGGTGTTTTTGAATACCAGTCTAAACCCGACCAAATTGATAGTGTGCGCCAACAAGCTTTTCAAAATATGATGGCCTATACCAAAATCCTACATGATCAAGGGGTAAATATCGTCGTAGGTTCTCATTCCTGGGTTCCTTATGCCGATTATGGTTGGGCTTATCACCATGAAATGGAGTTGTTGGAAAAGCTGGGCATGGCCCCACTCGATATTATCTATGCGGCAACTGCCCAAAATGCCCAATTCCTCGGGACACCTGATCAAATTGGCACGATCGAAGCAGGAAAAATAGCTGATTTGGTACTGATAACAGGTGACCCTTTGCAGGGGATGGCAGCGATGAGAGACATAGATCGGGTCATGCTGGCTGGCCGATGGATTGACGCCCATTGAGTAGTTTCGCAGATTTTTTGTACACTAGACTTTATTCTAAAATAATTTGTATGAAGCAAAAAGTGCCTTTTGCTACCGATAGCTATCGGTACTGCGTTCCGTCCCCGTCTGGCCGCCGGACAGGCTCCCCTTAAGAG
>Ga0070726_10003060_pt1 | contig 14397 bp, 11 predicted proteins | sample tdAd471_FD_67275 | JGI IMG/M metagenome (GOLD analysis project Ga0070726, IMG submission 67275) | Marine sediment microbial communities from the Atlantic coast under amendment with organic carbon and nitrate - tdAd47.1 | ecosystem: Environmental > Aquatic > Marine > Coastal > Sediment | place...
AAACTAGCAATCGTTTCGGCCGATTGTTTTCTCAGGTCATCATAAGTACTACCCTGGACGATAGGAAAAAGTGATTGATGGTGACCATAAAGTCCCTCGCTATTATCCACATGATCACAGCAACGCTTTAGCCACCGATGCGTCAGTTCCATACTTTGCTTAGCATAGCGATAGTCGCTAGGATAAGGCGGGCATTCATCAAAGGCCATGATGATATCACCACCAATTACCCGCTGAATATCCATAGCGCCTTCTGGGCTAAAAAAGTGCTTTGAACCGTCGATATGAGATTGAAAGGTCACTCCTTCTTCTTTGATCTTACGCCGATGACTAAGCGAATACACTTGATACCCTCCACTATCAGTCAATATAGGCAGATCCCAGCCATTGAACTTGTGCAGGCCACCTGCATTCCGCAGAATATCCATGCCAGGTCGCAAATATAAGTGGTAGGTATTGCCCAAAATGATCTGCGCCTTCACGTCATTCTTCAGCTCATGTTGATGCACCGCCTTTACCGTTCCTGCGGTTCCTACTGGCATAAAAATGGGCGTCAGAATCTTACCGTGATCCGTTTCAATCTCCCCCGCTCGAGCGTTAGAGCCATCATCTGTTGATTGCAATGTGAATTTTAACAAAGGCCTAAAGTTTGGGTTTGCTAATAAATCGCGTTTAAGCGGGGCAAATATACAGCATACAAATTGAACTTACTGCTCGCGCGCCATTAAAGAAGCCTATTTGCAAGGCTCAGGGGCCGCATTTTGTCTTCTGATTTTTTCTTATCTTGATTCCGGATGGCTTCACCAACAATTATGGAGACTAGATTGTCCGAAAAGCCCATACCTAACCAAAATCTTATTCAAAAATGAAGAACCTACTGTTACTACTTACGCTCTCAATTCCCTTCTTATTAACTGCACAAACCCAGCATGCACTACAAGTAAATATCGATGTTGATCCTGCGGTACAACAACAATTTAAATCAGCAGGTAGGCTCCTGGTATTTATTAGTAAAAATGGGAAAGGCGAGTTGCGCTTTCGCACCTGGCCAAGAGCGGGCAATTATATCTTCGCCAAAAACATCAGCAATTGGAAGACTGGCGAAACCATTAATGTGGCTGCAGGAATGGATTTCATGAAGACTTCAAACCTTGCATTAGATGCGCTGGAAGCTGGCACCTATTATGTGCAAGCCGTCTGGGATCAAGACCGTGATGAATCCAGGCCCAATGCACCAGGCAACCTACATAGCACGGTTCAAAAAGTCGTGCTTGATAAAAGCCAAACTATCCAAGTTTCTATTGAAAAGGTCGTGCCTCCGCGCCGCATGGTCAATCATCCAAATGTCAAAGAAGTTACCTTCAAAAGTGACACTTTATCGAAATGGTGGGGTAAGGATATGTACCTTAAAGTGGGCGTATTATTACCCAGCTCCTATTTCGAAAAAGGAGATCAAAAATTCGCTTTCCGCTATAATATTGCCGGTTATGGTGGCCGTTACACACGGGTAAGTCGATTAGCACAAAACAAAAACTTCATGGGTTGGTGGTTGTCGCCTGAAGCTCCTCAACTGGTCAATATCTTCTTGGATGGAGAAGGCCCTTTTGGCGATTCCTATCAATTGGACTCAGAGAACAATGGTCCCTATGGGTATGCCCTAACGGAAGAATTAATTCCTCACCTGGAAAAAGAGTTTAGAGGTACCGGCAAAGCGGAAGATCGTTTTTTGGATGGCTGCTCTACGGGCGGTTGGGTTTCCCTAGCTTTGCAAATATTCTACCCAGATCATTTCAATGGTACTTGGTCCTATAGTCCAGATGCGATTGATTTTGAAAACTATCAACTCGTTAATGTATACAAAGATGATAACCTCTATTATAATGAATGGAATAATCTCCGCCCGCTCGCTAGAGACCTAACCGGGGATCCTTCTATCACGGTAAAGGATTTCATCCAATATGAAAATGTATTGGGTTATTCTGATACCTACGCCACTTCAGGGGGGCAATTTAGTGCACACAATGCCTTGTATAGCCCTAAGGGAGCGGATGGTTTACCTGCTCATTTATTTGATCCACAAACAGGGGTTATCGACCCTGCTATTGCCGAGCATTGGAAAAAATACGACCTCAAACTAATTGTCAAGGAAAACTGGGCAGAACTAGGCCCTAAACTTCAAGGTAAAATATACATTTGGATGGGTGATATGGATAATTTCTATCTCAATCCAGCTACCCGCGCCTTCGATGAGTTTATCAAAAGTACTACAAACCCTACTTCCGATGCGAAGATCGAATTCACCGCTATGCAGGGGCACTGTACACAATTCGATCAAAAGAAGATACTGGAGATGATGGGGGCTCGGATGGAAAAATAGACGTACAAATTGAGTTGTTGGTGGAAAACACCAACAACGGCAATGACAAAACAGATCAGCAGCAATTCAATAACATGACGGACTACCAGCAATTTTACCAAGATAGTATAAAGGACCCCATCCGATTTTGGGAAAAACAAGCGAAAGCTATTGACTGGTTTCAATTTCCTGAAAACATCCTCTGGCAAGATGAGTATCAACTTTCTCGTTGGTATAAAGGGGGAAAACTAAACACTTCTTACCTGGCCCTGGATTACCATGTCAAAAATGGACGAGCTAATCAAGTCGCTTTAGCCTATGATTCTCCCGTCACAGGCACCAAGAAGCAGTTTACCTATCGAGCTTTACTACATGAAGTAGAACTCGTCGCTGGTATGCTCAAAAATCTAGGCGTAGAGAAAGGTGATCGAGTAATCATTTATATGCCGATGATTCCCGAAACCGTATTTGCGATGCTAGCTTGTGCTCGAATTGGTGCTATTCATTCTGTTGTATTTGGTGGTTTTGCAGCAAGAGAATTGGCCATTCGTATTGATGATGCAAAACCGAAAGTGGTGCTGATTGGGTCGGGAAGTAAAGAAGTGGATCGGATCGTTGCTTACAAACCGATCGTTGATGAAGCCTTGGCCGAAGCCGAACATAAGGTCAATCATGTAGTCGTTTTTCAACGCGATTTTGTGCCCGCTAGCCTGCAAGAAGGGCGAGATATTGACTGGCTGGAACTACGATCCAAAGCTCAGCCTGCAACTTATGTAGAAGTAGACGCTACTGATCCACTATATATATTGTATACATCTGGCACTACCGGCAAACCCAAAGGTGTGATGCGAGATAATGGAGGCCACGCAGTCGCCATGAAATTTAGTATGCAGCATTGTTATGGCATCCATCCTGGGGAAGTGTATTGGGCAGCGTCGGATGTAGGATGGGCAGTAGGCCATTCTTACATTGTCTATGGCCCTCTTATTCATGGTTGCACGACCTTGCTTTTCGAAGGAAAGCCGATTAAAACGCCGGATGCCGGTACTTTTTGGCGAATGATCGAAGAATATAAAGTCAATGTATTTTTTACCGCACCTACCGCCTTTCGAGCGATTCGAAAGGAAGACCCCAATGGTCTACTCAAACAACAATATGATACGTCTTCGCTTCGCTATCAATTCCTAGCCGGCGAACGCTGTGATGTCTCTACTTTGACCTGGCTCGGTGACCTCTTACAAGTTCCCATGATTGACCATTGGTGGCAGACTGAATCGGGCTGGCCGATGATTGGCAATATGACGGGGGTTGAATTGCAAGCTATAAAACCGGGTTCGGCAGGGCAAGCAGTAAGCGGTTATTCCTTCAAGATACTCAGTGAAGAGGGAGACGAATTGGACGTCAATCAAGAAGGTCTTTTGGTCATCAAATACCCACTGGCTCCCGGTGCCCTCCCCAATCTCTGGGAAGATACCCTCCGATACAAATCCACGTATCTTGATCGCTTCCCTGGCTATTACCTATCAGGTGATGGCGCTTACATAGATGAGGATGGATATATTTTTATAACAGGTCGAATTGATGACGTCATCAACGTGGCAGGACATCGCCTTTCCACCTCAGAAATGGAAGAAATTGTTGCAGCCCACGCCGCGATTGCTGAATGTGCCGTGATAGGAATTAAGGACGATCTCAAAGGTCAGGTTCCCGTTGCTTTCGTCATTCTAAAAACGGGTATAGAGATTAAGGGAGACCAATTGGAAGCTGAATTGATTCAAATGATTCGGCAAAAAATCGGTGCTGTCGCAAGCTTCAAACGAGCAACCATTGCCCAAAAGCTACCTAAGACCAGGTCGGGGAAAATTCTCCGCAAAGTGATGCGTTTCATTGCCGATGGAAAGGATTTTGACACGCCTTCTACCATTGAAGACATGACGGTCCTCGGTCATTTACGGGAATTGATGGCGGAGCAGAAAATTGGGAAGGCTTTTCAGTGAAAAAGGAATAACATGGGAAGATGCTTAAAACGGTCTGCGGGCGAGGTGCCTCCGTTTTCCATCTTTCTATTTATCTTTTCTATTTGATATTTTCTACCCTTTTTAATGGTTTCCAAAAATGTTAACCCAACGGTGGTATGATCGTTATCCGCTGTGTTAGCTGACGTTTTAACCTTAACGATACTTACTTATGTCTATATATTTTAACTTCAAATATTCATCACTCAAGTGATCAAAATCTTTATCTGTTGTTATTAACTCCAAATTATATACAGTTGATGTCGCAGCAATCCATAAATCGTTCTTTCCCATATTTCGGGAACTCATTTTTAAGGATTTATTTTCTAATTTACCTTGGCTATAAGCATCAATCTCGCCATAATCTTTCTATAATTTCCCTAATATTTATGTCTATCTTGAATACATTTTCAACCAATTTGTTCAACCTTGTTAGTCTATTTTCTCCATATTTAAACTGTCTTCCTAAAGAGCTTAATTCTCCTAAACTTACCACTGATATAGCTAGATTGTGATTCCCATTAAATAGTTCGTATTCTTCTTCAATTTGATCTGCTAATTTTGAATCTCGACCGTAGATTACAAGTATATTAGATCTAATAAATAATTCACTTATTCTTTTATTTTGCTAAGGCTTCAAGTAGTTCGTCTAATGTTTCTTCCCATTCTATTCCATCTACTTTTCCACGAAATTCGTCATATTTAACTGGTTTATAAGACTGCTCAGAAATTAAGTCTTCTAAACTCATTCTTTCTCGAATAGGTCTTACTCCTTCTAGAAAGGCAGGTAAATCCTCTTTATTAGCATTATGTACTACTTCTAATTGATGACGAATTGATTCCAATGTGTTTACATCATCAATTTTAAATAGTATCTCCAATATGTCTGATCTTATTTCTTTTGCACTATTCATCATTTTCTATGATTTTCCCTGTTCAATGACTAAATTAAGCTTTTATCTACTCATTTCAACAAAATTTCGATCTTATTGGTTTCTTTCACAATTTTGAACTTGAAATTTCAGCCAACCAAGTTATATCTCTCATAATTACTCATCAGATAGTGTTTTATACTTCAAGTAAACCTGTAAGATAGTGAAAGCCTCTCCTCTACTATCTATTCTACAAAAGAAAGCTTTGCTTTTGAATCTAAACCCAACTGGAGTTCACTCTTTTCTAACACGTCAAAGCTCGCTAGTTCAGCCTTAAAGTGAAGACTATCTTTGCCGCAATCCAGAATAGTTTTATCTTGGGATATTGCTCCATCTCAAGAATGATTACCTATGGATACCCAAAAAGAAGTTGGCCACAAAACAGCCGAAGTTCTACAAAAACAAAAGGAATACCTTTTCCCCAATCATCTATTATACTATACCGATCCGCTGCCATTGGACAGAGGGGAAGGACTCAAGGTTTGGGATGTAGAAGGTAATGAATACCTTGATTTTTTTGCCGGTATTCTTACTACAAGTGTGGGGCATAATCGCCCAGAAGTCACACAAAGAGTGAGAGAGCAAACTGAAAAACTCATTCATTCCTCCACCCTTTACCCCAATGAGACTCATGTCAACTTAGCAGAACGCATGGCTCAAATCGCACCAGGTGACCTACAAGTCTCCTATTTCACCACCTCAGGAACGGATGCTAATGAAACTGCTATTTTCCTCGCTCAGGCCTATACGGGGCAGCAAGAGGTAGTCGCACTACGGCATGGATATAGTGGACGTTCGGCGATGACGATGGGGTTGACCGGCGTAGGTTCGTGGCGAGTCGGCGGTACGCATGTAGCAGGGATAAAACATGCCCTCAATCCTTATTGCTATCGCTGTCCGCTCAAATTAAAATACCCCTCTTGTGGAGTGGCTTGTGCGGAGGATATCGAAGACGTGATCCGAACGACTACTTCTGGCAAAATAGCTGCTTTTATCATGGAACCGATACAAGGCGTAGGCGGATTCATCACCGCTCCTGATGAGTACATGAAAAGGGCTTATGAAATTGCCAAACACTATGGGGGCTTATTTATTAGCGATGAAGTGCAGACTGGCTTTGGTCGCACGGGTGAAAAATGGTTTGGGATAGAACATAGCGGGGTAGAGCCCGATATTATGACCATGGCGAAAGGCATTGCCAATGGTTTCCCTTTGGGTAATACGATGACGCGAAAAGATATAGCGGAAAGCACGCTAGAGGCTGGACTTACTATCAGTACATTCGGAGGTAATCCGGTGTCTTGCGCAGCTTCGCTAGGGGTTATGGAAGTATTAGAAAATGAGGCGACACCGGATAGAAGTGCCGTTTTGGGTCAACAGCTGCGGGCAGGCTTGGATCGTTTACAGGAAAAGTATGCAGTCATCGGGGATGTCCGAGGGAAAGGCTTGATGCAAGGCTTGGAACTGGTCAAAGATCCCAGCTCCAAAGAGCCAGCGCCAAAAGCTGCAGCTGCATTGATGGAAGCAGCCAAACAACAAGGGCTTTTAATTGGTAAAGGTGGATTGTATGGTAATGTGATGCGAATTGCGCCAGCGCTCACTGCCACCGAAGCGGACATTCACATGGCATTGGATTTACTAGATAAGGCCTTGGCTAAAGTCAAATAAGTTTTTCCTTTTTGGACCGCTAGGCATAAATCAAAGCGGTCCAAAAACGGATGTTGAAGAAGGTTGGGGTATCTAAGTCTGCTTCAAGTACAGTAGATACTGACCCCAGTTTACTTCATTTCTTTTCCAGTCAAAGGGAGAAAATTAATATCAACGGTTGTTATACTCTTGGAATGTAACAACTTGAAATAGCCAGCATCTAGGCGTTTGTTAAAGAAGGCCCAATTCATTTCGACGGGGACTTCAAAGAAAGGTAATTTTACTTTTAGGCCGTCTTTACTTTCTTCCAAAATTTCCACTTGAATAGGTTTGGTGATCATGATTAGGATATTTTAAAGGTAAACAACAGGTGTAAATGTGGCTTGAGTCCTGCAAGTGGTGTAAAAATCTCTATTCTATTCGTGGAGTTAGTCTTGCGATCAATTTGTAGCCTAAAGACTTGGCTCGGTTCAAGTCGGTTGGTACAGCTATCCTTTTTTAGGCTTTTCTTAACAATTCTTCAAGGGCCCCATCGATGTTGCGTGCCTGTCTGGCCAGCCAGATAGATTTCACACCAACATCTCACCTGGAAACCGAGCATCCGAGGATGTCGGAAGTGGAAAACACCTGCCAGGACGAAGGAGCAGAAGAGGCTTTTGATTCGCATGTAGGATTTACTTATACTTTGGAGGATTCGAGGCATTGCCTTGACTAAACTGGGAAAGTATAATGAGATGACCGGAAGAGGAGGCATGTCGCCATAGGAATAGCTCTTTGGTTTTGTAGTTAATCTTCACTTTGAATTGTCGCAAAAGATCAAAGCCGAGAATTCCATCCAGATTCGCCCCTGCCAGGTTTTGATTGATGGTGGTCAGGTCTGTAAATAAAACCCCCATCGGGAAACAAGACAACAAACCCACCTCCATGCCAGCCAATTTCCCAGCAGGTACCGATTTAATCTTAGTGGAAATGCCTCTTGATCTTACCACCCTTTTGTTGTACAAGGAGTCTTCTACCAGCGGGTATAATTTGGTACTTAGCAGATTGAATTCGGAGGCCGTATCGATGCCAAATTTCAAAAACACCTGATTGATTTGCACCTCTACCCAAGGCATCCCGCCTTTCAATTTAAAAGGGATAATGGAAGCCGGTGCCGACGGTAAAACATCAAATATTCTACTAGCTTTTGCATCCGAATTCTTTTCGAGCTGTATCTCCATTTTACTGAGATCAATTTCAAGTTCGCACTTCGAGAATATTTTCCCACCTATTAATCCCAGGATTTCTTCCCCTTTAGCTTCTTCCAAATGAGTCAAAGGCAAAAGGTGTACAAACCGCCGCTTCCAACTAAGGGAGCCCAGGCTCAACTTGACCCATTTTGTCTCCACACTAACCGAAGCACCATTGATACCAAACACTCCCTTATCAGGACTTTTAGTGCCTTTGAAATGAGCGCTATTCAATACAACATCCGAAACGCCAAGGTCTAATAGGAAGTACCCCGATTGGTTGTTGGCCACCCCTTTTATCAGGATCAATTTATCTACCAACTTAATCGGAAGGGTAACCGATTCGGCCAATAAGCTATGAGAAAAGGAGCATATACAGCATACTGCAACAAGTTTAATAATGGGTTTCATCTTAGGTGGTTTAGCTGGTCTGAATAATAACTACAGTATTCGCATAGGACTTACCCCTGCCAATACCGATCGGGTACGAAAGAGAAGCCTAGGCCCTCGCAGGCTGGCTAGACTTATTGTATTTTAATGCTAATCCAGATTATATTAAAACGGAGAGTCTACTAATCCCGTAGTTATTGGTTTCGCTGATCTTTAAGGATCAGAAAAGATAGTTATAAGGCTTGTGAGATACACTAATCCGAATAGAATGATCTAAAATAGGGAAAAGCGAGAATTTATGCAATATTAAATGACCTTTTTCTCTATATCAGCTGGTTTTCAAAATTTCAGCGAAGGCAGCAGCGGTTCCTCATGTAGACTGTTTCCGTATTTCGAAGCCTTGTTTTATAACTCAAAAAATCCCGAAAAATGGGAAATGGGAAGTCGGAAATGAGAACGCAGGCCATGAAAATGCCTATTCCACCTTCTGTCCTCTGTCTTCCGCCTTCTGTCCTCTGTCCTCCGTCTTCCGCCTTCTGTCCTCCGCCTCCGTCCTCCGTCCTCTAAACACCCAACAGCAGAACATCACACCCACAAACAACTACATATCAAACACTTGCAATCGTTTCTACTTTTTATTACGAGAAAAATCGTAATAAAACTTGCTATTACGATTTAAATCGTAGATATTTACTACGAGAAAAATCGTAATAGGTTATGTCAAAAGAAGAAAAAGCTAATCCGACGCCATCAGAACTTGAAATATTGCAGTTCCTTTGGAAAAATGGTCCTTCTACCGTTAAGCAAATCCATGAAGAATTAGAGAAAACCAAAGTTGTCGTTTACACCACTACCCTCAAAACCATGCAGGTTATGTATGAAAGAGGAATGTTGAAAAGAGAGGCACAAGGGCGTAAACACATCTACCAAGCCGTAATAGCGGAAGATGAGACCCAAGATGTATTACTTGATCGCTTCCTCAATAAGACTTTCCGCGGTTCAGCCCTGAAGTTGGTGATGCGGGCACTAGGTAATTATGACGCTACCCAATCCGACTTAGACCAACTAAAGGATTATATCAACGACATGGAAAAAAATAAAACGAATGAAAACGATTGATCATTTACTTTCTGAAGAACTGATATCGGCTTTGGGTTGGACCCTCATTCATGCCCTATGGCAGGGTGCATTTTTTGCCATCCTTTTAGCCGTTGTATTAGTGTTGGTACACCGCTATTCTTCCCAGGCGCGCTACTTCATTGCTACTATTGCATTAGGTTTATTTGCCGCTTCAACGATCGTCAGTTTCAATCTGATGTATAACCCAAGTCAAATTGTGCTCGACCAAGAAGTCATTTCAATGGACGAAAGCTCATTCGACTCAAAATCCCCTGAGAAACAAAATGACCTAATAGCAGCTCGCCCAACTAAGGGAAAAAAAGAACTTCTTTCTCCACAAAGCGACCTCATTCAACAAGCACAAGTCTATTTCAATCAGCATCTTCCGCTCATTGTCACCCTATGGATGCTAGGTGTTGTGGTCTTACTCCTTCGCTTTTTAGGGAGTTTGGCCTACATTCAGCGATTAAAATCTTATCGAACAGAACTGCTCCCTTCGGCTTGGCTTGAAAAAGGAGAATACCTAAAAAAACAGCTTAACATTCGTAAAAACGTAGCTTTTTTGGCTTCCTATAAGGTACTAACTCCTTTAGCCATTGGCATTTTCCGGCCGGCCATATTAATGCCGGCTAGGTTACTAACAGGCCTAAATAACCAACAAATAGAAGCCATCCTACTACATGAATTGGCACACATTAAAAGAAACGACTACTTGGTTAATGTACTGCAGACATTGATCGATATTCTATTCTTTTATCATCCTGCCATTTGGTGGATATCCGCCACGATCAGAAACGAACGTGAAAATTGTTGTGACGACATGGTAATCAAAATTACTGGCGAGACCGGTAATTACGCCCGCACTTTAATCTTATTAAAAGAACAAGAAATCAATTCAAAACTCCCGGCTATGGCATTCACTGGAATTAAATATAAATTCAATAATAGAATCAAACGCTTATTCAATCAACCTCCTGTCTTCGCAGATTTCAGAGAGGGATTTGTAACAGCCCTGATATTAGTCATGGGATTGTTCACCATCGGCGTGAATGCCTTTGGCACACCTGCTTTTCTCGACCATGAAGAACCGCTTTCAACAGAAGCGATTACGGAGGTGGCTGAACCTATAACTGAACCACAAGCCACAAATACCCTGCTTATTGACAAGGATCGATCTAAAAAAACAGGTACGTCCACAAGTGACCTTCAAACAGAAGAAAAAGAAATGACTTCGCCCGAAATAGAGCAGCAATTCGCCCCAGCAGAAAACAGTGAATTGGATTTATTGCTGGAAGCTATTGACGATGGCAATATTGAACTCGTCCAATTCATGTTAAATAAAGGAGCCGATGTAAATGGTATGACCAAAGAGGGTTGGACTCCTTTAATGGAAGCGGCGGATGAAGGACATATGGACATATTAAACCTATTGATTACCAAAGGAGCAAAAGTAAACGCCGCTACAAAAGATGGCTTCACCGCACTAATGGTCGCTGTAGATGAAGGACATGGCGAAATCGCTCAGGTTTTGATTCAAAAAGGGGCCAAACTTGATGCGACTACCGAACAAGGTTGGGATGTATTTATGGAAGCTATCGATGAAGGACAAACAGAAATCGTAAGCATGCTCATCCAAAAAGGAGCTAAGGTCAATACCGTATATGGCCATCATACGCCTTTGATGGAGGCCATCGATGAAGGGCACATGGAGGTAGTTAAGGTCTTATTGCAAAACGGAGCCGATGTCAACCAAACCAATGATGAGGGCTATACACCACTCATGGAAGCGGCGGATGCTGGTCAGCCTGAAATCGCTAAATTACTCATCGAAAGAGGAGCCGATGTCAATGCGACAGATGATGATGGTTGGAATGCTTTCATGGAAGCTATCGACGAAGGACAGATAGAGATGGTTAAACTATTTCTTGACAAAGGAGCCAAGGTTAATGCATTATATGGTCATCATACGCCGCTAATGGAAGCTATCGATGAAGGGCATACAGAAATCGTAAAACTATTACTAGCCAAAGGAGCCGATGTCAATGCACAAAGCAACGATGGTTATACCGCTTTGATGGAAGCGGCCGACGAAGGTCAACTCGAAATCACCCGACTGTTACTCGATAAGGGCGCGAAAATAAACCCGGCAGGAGACAATAGTTGGTCTGCTTTCTTCGAAGCGATAGATGAAGGACATATGGATTTGGTCAAGTTATACCTCGAGAAAGGAGCCGATGTCAATGTTATCGATCAACATGGCCGATCTCCCTTGATGGAAGCGGCCGACGAAGGGCATGTCGACATTATTCGGCTTTTGATCTCCAAAGGCGCAGATGTAAACTTACAAACCAAGGAGGGCCATTCCGCTTTAACCGAAGCTACAGATGAAGGTTTTTTAGAAATCGTAAAACTCCTAATAGAAAAAGGGGCAAAGGTAGATGGCACTGATGCATCAGGTTGGACGCCCTTGATGGAAGCAGCTGATGAAGGGCATTTAGAAATCATGCAATACCTGGTCAGTAAAGGAGCCGATGTCAATGCTCGAAGAAAAGGAGGCCATACCGTATTGATGGAAGCCGCTGACGAAGGGCACACGGATATTGCGCGTTTCTTGATTCAAAAAGGAGCCGATGTCAATGCAAAGACTAATATAGAATGGACCCATTTTGATTCAGGTAGAATGATCACGCGCATCGAAAGTGGCTGGACGGCCTTGTTCGAAGCAGTACATGAAGAACATGCCGATATCATCCAATTATTGCTCGACAATGGCGCCAAAATAGATGATGGTATTGAGTGGATCAGTTATGATGTGAAAGCAGATAAGCGAATAAAACATGAAGGCTGGACTCCTTTAATGGAAGCAGTTGATAATGGCCACCTTCCCATTGCCAAACTACTCGTCCAACGGAATGCAAATGTTAATGCCAGAACCAAAGCGGGACTTAGTGTGCTAGACATAGCCAAGGAACAAGGTGATCAAGAGATGATCAAGTTTATTGCGTCACGGTCGGCGAAGTAGGGCGTGTTGTGAGTTGCGAGTTTGGCTTAAACCCGCAACTCGCAACAGGTTTTAAGATTCTCCTAAATCTTATATCGATTCCCATCCAATTTCAACAAGACAGCAATCATTACCGTAAAACCAATCAGCGAAGACCCTCCTTTACTAATAAAAGGCAGTGGAATTCCGATAATCGGCATCAATCCCATTGTCATTCCAATATTAATGAAGAAATGCACAAATAGGACCCCCGCAACGCCATACATATAATGACGCGAGAAGTTGGATCGCTGTCGCTCCGCAATGGTTACAATCCGTAATAACAAGAGTACAAATAAGACGATTATACTAAAGCTGCCAATGAATCCCTGCTCTTCGCCTACGGTACAGAAAATGAAGTCGGTATATTGTTCAGGTACAAAGTCTAATTTAGTCATGGTTCCTTTGAGGAAGCCTTTTCCGGTAGCGCCTCCCGAGCCAATCGCCATTTTTGATTGCAGCAAGTTATACTTCGCATCCGCATTCGCCTGATTGGGCGTCAGCCAACTACTAATTCGGTTTTGCTGGTGAGGTTTTAGGACAGAATTAAACACGTAGCCAGCACCCAAACTTAAGATAGCACCATACACCATAGCAGCTGTCACTAGACCGATCATTTTCGATTTCTTCTCCCGATACATTGCTATGCCATACGCGATCAAGGAGGCAGCAGAACCACCGACAATCAAATAAAAATAACGTCCTTCTTCATCTTGGTAAAAGATATAACCAGCAATGGATACAGCCGTAGCAGCCAACAGCCACCAAGGTCTACCTTTCAGGGAATACCCGAAGATAAATAGCACAAGCCAAGTAGCTCCTAACAGAATAGCAGGCACGGGATAAACAAAACCTAGTAGTAACATCGTAGCTGAAAATCCTCCAATCAAATAATAGGTAGTGGGCAAGCCTTCTCTAAAAAACAGGATGAGAAAACCACCAAAAACTAAGGCTGAACCCGCATCGGGTTGTAGCATAATTAAGCCCATAGGTACGACCATCAGCCCCAATGCAATGATTTGCGAACGCAACTGTTTCAAGTTGGTACTGTAGTTACTCATAAAAGCAGCCATAGCCAAACATGCACCAAACTTAGCTAATTCCGAAGGTTGTATAGAAAATCCACCGAAAATAAACCAGGACTTTGCCCCTTTGATTTCCGTCCCTAATACCAGTACTAGGGCTAGACCTACTAAGGATAAAATAAATATAGGATAGGCAAAAGTAGACCAGAATTTCCAGTCAATAACAATAACGACCAAAAATGCAATGGTAGCTACCCCCATCCACATCGTCTGCTTCCCGGCTGGTGTGCTAAAAAAGGCGCTCATTCCTCCCACATAGCCATCCTTATAGCCCACGGTAAAAACCATCAACCAACCAATAGCAATCAAAGCCAGAAATAACCCAAAAATACTACGATCGAAATTTCTGAACCCTGAAGAAGGGCTCGCTTCCCTCATCCCCATACACGTTTTATTCTATTTACTTCTACTATTAGGTGCTTACTAGCGTTAATAAGCATTCACTAATTCACTAGGTCGAATATCGTCCCGCACCAAATACAAGCCAGCATAATCCTGACTTAGGATATGCTTAATACGAAGGGCTTCTAGCTTTGTTGCAAACGCTCCCGCCCTTAGCTGATAAAAGGGTTTAGAATCTTGCC
>Ga0070726_10003061_pt1 | contig 14396 bp, 18 predicted proteins | sample tdAd471_FD_67275 | JGI IMG/M metagenome (GOLD analysis project Ga0070726, IMG submission 67275) | Marine sediment microbial communities from the Atlantic coast under amendment with organic carbon and nitrate - tdAd47.1 | ecosystem: Environmental > Aquatic > Marine > Coastal > Sediment | place...
GAAACCCGCGTGTTCGTCGAGCGGGTCCTAACCAACCTGTGGATCTACCGCTTCCGCCTCGGCCAGCCCGCGCCGTCGCTCGACGCCGTCGCAGCGGGCACCTGGCCCCGCTATAGCCGGCTGGATCCCAATGAGAAAAAGGTGGCGGACAGTGCCAATTGATGAGAATCGCCCCTTCCTGCCGGTCAACATCGCAATCCTGACGGTATCCGACACCCGCACCGAAGCGGACGACCGCTCGGGCGATACCTTGGTGGCACGCCTGGAAACCGACGGCCATTGCCTGGCCGCGCGAGCGATCGTCAAAGACGATGCCGAAGTTATTGAAACGCAACTCGGCGCCTGGATCGACGATCCGGCTGTGGACGTTGTCATCGCAACCGGGGGCACGGGCGTCACCGGTCGGGATGTGACACCGGAGGCCTTCGCCCGCGTTTGCGAGAAAGATATTCCGGGCTTCGGCGAGCTATTTCGATGGATCAGTTTTCAGAAAATCGGCACCTCGACAATACAGAGCCGTGCGGTCGCCGGTGTGGCCAAGGGCACGTACCTCTTCGCGCTACCGGGCTCGACCGGCGCCTGCCGCGACGCATGGGACGAAATTCTGCATCACCAGTTGGACAACCGTTTCCGACCGTGCAATTTCGTCGAACTGATGCCGCGTCTGCAAGAGACCTGATCTCGTGGATGCGCGCGTGAGGATCGTTTCGCTCGGCACGGATTGACGATGCCCCTCTGCCATCCGGTGCCTACTCTCGCATAAACGCAGCCAACTCCGGTGTCGGCACTGCCGTGTCAACAAACCCGAAAGTGCCGTCGTCGCGGGCTTCCTTCGCGGCGTCGATAAAGCCGCTCATCGCCGAACGATAAAGCGCGGTCGCAAGGCTGATGCGCCGCACGCCCGCGTCCTGCAGTTCGGCGAAGGTAAAGGATTTGCCTGGAATACCAACCATGAAATTGAAAGGCTCTGCGAGCGCGTCGCAAACGGCCCGTACCGATTCGAGATCCGGCAACCCCGGAGCCATCAGGACCGACGCGCCGGCGGCTTCATAGGCTTTGAGACGGCGGATCGTATCGTCGAGATCCGGATTGCCGCGCAGAAAATTCTCGCAGCGCCCGGTGAGCTTGAAGTCAAAATCCAATGACCGTGCCACCTCTGCCGCTGCCGCAATCCGCTCGACGGCGGCATCGAACGGATAAATCGGCTGATCCTTATTCTTACTCGCATCCTCGATCGAGCAGCCCACGAGCCCTGCTTCCGCGGCCAGCCGGATCGTCTCCGCCACAACTTCGGGCGCGTCGCCGAAGCCGTTCTCAAAATCCGCTGAAACCGGACAGTCCGTAGCTTCGACTACGGCACGGGCATGATCGAGCGCTTCGGCACGGCTGATTCGACCGTCGCGGCGGCCGAGCGTTCCTGCAAAACCGCCGCTCGACGTGGCGATGGCGTCGAAGCCAAGGCCGGAAAGTACCCTCGCTGATCCTGCATCGAACGCATTGGCGATGATGAAGGCACCGGGACCTTCGTGAAGGGTTGTAAACTTACGGGCCTTTTTGGCCTGGCTGAGGCTCATGTGCAGTCTCCCTGTCGATTCGGCCCCTTAACTCGCCACTGACAAAGCGCCTGTCGAGGGCCAATCGTCATCCGCCTTTGAGGCCACTCGGTCCCGCCACTTCTTGTAGGCCGGGCCATCGTCAACATCCGCCCGCACGGCCGCCAGGGCATGGCACGCGCCCGCGGGCAAGTTTCTAATTGTATCCGCCAGCGCATGGGCCGACGACCAACGGACATTCCGGAACAAATTCGGCGCCGCCCTCCGACCCGCAATGCCGACCAGCCAATAACCGCCATCCTCCGCCGGCCCGAAGACAGCCGTGCGGCCAGCCAAATACCGGTATGCAGTGCGGATATCCCAAGCCGAAATATCCGGAATGTCCGATCCGATGAGAAGAACCGGCCCAGAGGACGGCGTCCGCAGGGCTCTGTCCATCCGATCGCCGAGGTCACCGCGCACTTGCCGGCGGCGCTTCAAATGGTTCGGCCAACGGGCGGCCCCGCCATCCACGAACAGCCAACAGCACCAACGGGGATCTCGCCCGAACCGGCGCAGCGTCGCATCCAAGGTACGGCGATAGAACCGCAATGCCTCGATTTCGCCGATATCCGCCGCCAGACGGCGTTTGACCCGGCCCATCCGAGGCGGTTTCGCCAAAATGATAAGATTCCGTCGCCTCATCCGTAGACCTTTCGGATCAGCGGTTTCGGCAATCCCAAATAATAAAAGGCGAGACACAGGAGATTGCGTGCCGGACGCGACCAATACCCGTCTGCGCGATACTTCGCTGCGGACGTCGTTGCCGTCGCGTTTATGGGGCAAAGCCTGCGGCGACCGACCCGGCGCACAATGTCCACGTCCTCCATTAGCGGGTAATTCCGATAACCGCCGATCTCCTCGAAGTGCGCGCGCGCTATCAACAATCCCTGATCCCCGTACGGCAGGGCGAGTAGACGATTTCGCCAACGGACCAAGGTCTCGACGCGCCTTGCCTCCGGCGCCGAATCGTCAAGCGCGAAGCGAAAGTAACCGGCATAGGGTACTGTGCCGGCCGCATCGATAAAGGCCCGCACCGCATCGCTCCAGCCCTCCGCGAGGACGGTATCCGCATGCAGGAACAAAAACCAATCTCCCCGCGCCGCTGCCGCGCCGGCTTGGAGCTGCACGCCCCGGCCAGCCTCGGTCTCGATCAGGACCGCGCCCGATTCGGTTGCGGCTTGCCGTGTCTCGTCGACCGAGCCGCCATCGGCCACGATCAGTTCCTTCACCAGCCCCGCCCCCTCAATTTGCGCAAGGGCTGCCAATGTCGGCCCGAGGACGGGCACCGCGTTCAAGGTCGGAATGATAATGCTGAGTTGCGCCATATCCTGCTTTTATCATGCGATCGCTACGAAAGAACACCGCGGTGTCGGATCGTCGAAGGGTCTTGTATGTTCTTTTTTTGTTCTTTATCGTTTATTCATGAATTGGCATCTTCCCGATCGCGCCCGCAAGGGGCGTGGCGCGGTCAGCAACAGACCGGGCCGTTTCGAGGCGAATGACCGCATCGCCATCGATGACGGCTGGTTGGTTGAGGAAGAAGTACCCGGAAAGGTCGTCACAACGATGACCGCCGATACCGCCCGCACCGTTATCGCCCGCAATACCTCGCCCGACGTGCCCTTCGACCGCTCGATCAATCCCTATCGCGGCTGCGAACATGGCTGCATCTACTGTTTTGCCCGCCCTACACACGCCTACTACGGCCTTTCGCCTGGGCTCGATTTCGAAACCAAGCTGTTTTACAAACCGGATGCAGCGGAGCGATTGCGCGCGGAACTCAACAATCCGAAGTATATCGCCGACGTCATGGCGCTCGGCACCAATACAGACCCGTATCAGCCGGCGGAACGGGACCTTCGAATCACGCGGCGCATTCTGGAAGTTCTGGCGGAGTTCAATCATCCGTTCGGAATCGTCACAAAATCCGATCTGGTCCTGCGCGACGCCGACATCATCGCGCCGATGGCGGCGAAAGGCATGGCCGTGGTGACCCTCTCCGTGACCACGCTCGACCGCGATCTGGCCCGCAAGCTGGAGCCACGTGCGCCGACGCCGCCGAAGCGGCTGGCCGCCATCGGATCGCTCGCGGCCCTCGGCGTCCCTGTTGGGGTGTTGGCAGCGCCGATGATACCGGCGCTGAACGACAAGGAGTTGGAGAGCATACTTGCGGCAGCAGCTAAAGCCGGCGCGACCGGAGCCGGATATGTCCTGCTGCGTCTGCCCTTGGAGATTGCCGACCTGTTTCGAGAATGGCTCGAAGCGCATTTCCCAAATAAAGCCGATCATGTGCTTAGCCTGGTCAGACAATCCAGGGGCGGCGCGATGTACGATTCGCGCTGGGGACAGCGTGCTGTCGGCTCGGGCCCTTATGCAGATATGCTAAATCAGCGTTTCAAGTTGGCGCTTAGGCGCTACGGACTGGACCGGCGGAGTCTCGACCTGGACATCGGTCGGTTCAAACGACCGCCGCGAGCCGGCGACCAATTGTCCCTTTTCTAAACCCGGACAGTGGCCGCTTTACGTCCCGCATCGCGGCGGGATACCCTGTCACTTATTCTTCTTTGACCCAATGGAGATGGCCCCATGCGCCTCAATCGCGGGTATGCGCTGCTCTTCTTATTTATACTTAATATCGTTTTTTTGATGCCGGCGCGCGCTATTGCAGCCAACGAAACGGCTGTCCTGATCGTCGCCGACGACACGACCAAAGACGCCGTCACGCGCAAGAATCACATTTTTAGAACCGCCTTGGTCGAGTTCGCCAGGCCGATGTTGAAGAAGAAACTGACGCCGAAAGCCGCGGAAGAGATCTTACCCAAAGGCAGTTACAAGCCGCAGGGCCGAAACACGATGAAGGTCTGGCTCAACGCCGCCAACAGAGCCGACCCGCCGGCACAGTTCCTGGTCGGTTTGCGGCTGGTGGTCTCGGTGATCGAGCGTACACAGTCGCAAGTCCTCGAGGTTATTCTTGAAGCAAATACGCATAAGCTTCCCTCCGGAGAAAAGATCGACACCTTCCTCACCGACAAACCGCGACGCTTCGCCCTGCCAAACCCTTGCGCACGCAAATGCGTGGTGCAATTGGCAACCAAAGCGGTCAAGGACATCGCCTATGAGGCAGGTGTCGCCAGTGCAGCCAGTATTGCGGACTCCCTCTGACCGAACCCGGGCCGATCTACACGACGTGGCGCGATTCGGGGTGGAGGCTCTTTCCCAAAATATGCTCGCTTTTGTCGACGACATGAACGCTTGATCCGACGATCAACGGATCGGGCTTGCCGACCGCGCGTTGGTTCTTCTTCGCATAAGGCAGCGAATACAGAAAATGCTTCATGCAGTTGAGCCGGGCCCGCTTCTTGTCGTTCGATTTGACGATTGTCCAAGGCGCGTCCGCAGTGTCCGTATAGAAGAACATCGCTTCCTTCGCCTCGGTGTAGTCATCCCATTTGTCCAATGAGGCCCGGTCGATCGGCGATAGTTTCCACTTCTTCAGCGGCTCTTTCTCGCGAGATTTGAAGCGGCGCAGTTGTTCGTCCTGCGTGACGGAGAACCAGTACTTAAACAAGCGAATGCCGCTGCGGACGAGCATGCGTTCGATCTCGGGCGTCTGACGCATGAATTCGAGATAATCTGTCGGGCTGCAGAAACCCATGACCCGTTCGACGCCGGCCCGATTGTACCAGGAGCGATCGAAAAACACGATTTCGCCTGCCGAGGGCAAGTGCTTGATGTAGCGTTGAAAGAACCATTGGGTTTGTTCTTTTTCGGTCGGCTTCTCAAGCGCCACGACCCGGGCTCCGCGTGGATTCAAGTGTTCGGTAAATCGCTTGATCGTCCCGCCCTTGCCCGCCGCATCGCGTCCTTCGAACAGTACGACGATTTTCTGACCCGTCGCCCGCACCCAATCCTGCACTTTCAGAAGCTCGACCTGTAGCTCGACCTTATGCCGCTCGTACTCCTGACGGCGGAGCTTGCGCTGGTAGGGGTACTCTCCGGTCTCGAACAGATGCCGGATCGCATCCGCGTCATGCCGAAGCTCCGCCAGCCGGTGAGCGGCATTGACTGCCGCCGTTTCTTCGGCATCCATCTGGTCCGTATTGGCGGGAGCCACTGTATCCGCGACCGCCGCACCTACCAGAGCGGCCGGTCGACCGCCCTCTTTCAGGACCGCGCTGTCCTGATCATCTCCCCTGTCTGCCATAATTTCCCCGCTTATAATAAAGAGCTTTGATAGGACAATTCGATGACATGGTCATTGATCCAAATCAGACGATGGCACAGGGAATCTGGGCGGCACATGTGCTAGACTGCTTTAAGGTGCCCAATAGCTAACCATGAGTCCGCCATGAGCGACCTCGACACGAAACCCCGCTCGAAGACCCGACCGAAGACCGAGCGGCCGCGGATGCACAAGGTCATCCTCTTGAACGACGATTTCACGCCGCGCGAATTCGTCGTCATGGTTCTGCAGGCGGTCTTTAAGATGAGCGAAGATCAGGCATACCGCGTCATGCTGACAGCCCATCAAAGAGGCGCCGGCGTCGTCGCCGTATACACGAAGGACGTGGCGGAAAGTAAGGCCACCGAGGCGACCGATCTTGGCCAACGCGCCGGTCATCCTCTGATGTTCACGACAGAACCGGAAGAATAACGTTGCGGGTATCCCAATATGCTCAAAGCCTGAAAGGCGACATTCTAGCCGGTTATACGACCCCTTGCCCGTTTGTTTATGGCTTAGAATTTTTCCACTACCCGGAACGCGGAACGGCAATGCATGACCTACGAAGAGTTTAACGATTTCTGTCGGTCGCTGCCCGCCACGACTCATGTCGTGCAATGGGGCGGCTCGGACGTCTGGAAAGTAGGCGGCAAGGTCTTTGCCGTTGGCGGCTGGGGCGAAGACGTGCCGGCCTTCACCTTCAAGACATCGGACATCGCCTTTGAGATGCTGCAGCAGGAGCCTGGCCTGCGGCCTGCGCCCTATCTGGCCTCCCGGGGCATGAAGTGGATTCAGCAGCACGCCCGGCCCGGCCTCTCCGACACGGACCTGATGTTGTATCTCCGCGAATCCCACCGCATCGTCTCGCTCGGTCTTAGCAAAAAGAAGCAACGCGAGTTGGGCCTCAACCTGGACTAATCGCCCACTGTCATCAATTTGTCGCCTTCTGCCGCTAGATTGTGTCGAATTTCTATTGTCCGATCACAAGATGTGGTATTGTCGCCTATCTACTCGCGGCGAAGGATAAGTATGACGCCTGTTGTCAGAATTGTTTCGAGAACCGCCGTGCCAAGAAGGGCACGGACAGCCGCCGCCCCGCTCTCGTCCTGCATGCAGCCCTTGTGGCTGCATTTTTCGTTTCCGGACAACCCCCAAACCCTCATGAGGTCCCAATGTCGAAGAAGATGGCCCGCCGTTCCGTCGCGAAGCAAAGCAACGTCCGTGCACTCCATGGCACGACCCGCCCGTGGGAAATGGACGCGGGCGGCGAGCCGCGCGAAGACCGGGACCAGCGGTATGTTCGACATGTCCGGCCCAAGACCGAGACGCAGCGCCAGTTCATCGAGGCGCTGGACGCCTTCCATATGGTCTTGGCGCTCGGCCCTGCGGGAACCGGCAAGACCTATCTTTCGATCGCAAAGGCGGTCGAAGCTCTTGAATCGGGCGACGTGCAACGGATCGTATTGACGCGCCCCGCTATGGAAGCCGGCGAATCGATCGGCTTTCTACCGGGCAGCCTGCACGAAAAAATGGCGCCCTATCTCCGACCGCTTTTCGACGCGCTCTCAGACCGGCTGGGCAGCAAGCATCTCGGCAAATTACTTGCGGAAGGTACCATCGAAATAGCCCCTGTCGGGTATATGCGGGGGCGGACGCTGAACCGATCCTATGTGGTCATCGACGAAGCGCAGAACTGCACCTACGGTCAAATCAAAATGTTGCTTACCCGGCTGGGTTGGAACTCGACGATGGTGGTCACCGGCGATCCGGACCAATCGGATCTACTTCCGGGACTTTCCGGACTGGAGGATATTGCTGCCCGCCTCGCTGTGCTTGAGGACGTGGCGGTTGTTCGCTTTTCAAAGGAAGATGTTGTGCGCCATCCGCTGGTGTCCAGCATCTTGGGTGTCATCTAAAATCGGCGGAACGATTGAAGAAACGCGTTAGCCGCCGCCGTCGGCCCGCAAATAAAGATCGGCCTTCTCGAAACGATGGGGTTTGCCGCAATGCGGGCATGCCGGGACGTGCCGGTCGGTTGACGCAGGATCGAACGCCTCGAGTTGGTTCCATTCCATATTCAAGCCGACATAGATCGGCTTCTTTGTCTTCGGACAATCCATGAATACCTGTGACATTGCATCCTCGATCTTTAGCTACAACCTTGGGCTTCCTCCTAACGAAAGCGTCCCGTTCTGTCTCCACGCCGGTAGATCATACCAAATTTGCATTCAATATGCGACTCCGGGCAAGGAGATACCGCTCTCCTCGCCGCCCTATCCATGCTAGATTGGCGCCGCAATGGAGCATGGACTTGAACTGACCGGGCTGGCCCTCGTCGCGGCGGCAGCGACGATCTGCGGCATGGCGATGGCGCGGCTGAAACAGCCTGCAATCGTCGGCTATATTCTGGCGGGCGTGATTCTTGGTCCGTCCGGTCTTGGTCTCGTCGGCGACCGCGGGCAGATCGAAGCGTTGGCCGAACTCGGTGTCTTGATGCTGCTGTATATCGTCGGCATGGAGCTATCGGTCCGTAGTTTCCGCCGCATGTGGCGGCTTGCGGTGTTCAGCACCGGCTTGCAGATCATTGCCAGCCTCGCGGTCATGCTGATTCTGGGGCATTATCTGAACTGGCCGATGGCGCATGTCATCCTGTTCGCATTCGTGCTGGCGCTCTCCAGCACCGCGGTCAGCGTTAAAATGATGGAGGACGTGGGCGCGTTGCGCCAAAGGGTCGGACGGATTGGCGTCGGCGTCCTGATCGCGCAGGATCTGGCGGTGGCGCCCATGCTGATCGTCCTTGGCGGCATGTCCGGGGACGGTTTCGATTTGATGGTCGTCCTGGAAATGCTGCTCACGGTCGGGCTTCTCGTATTGCTGATCCGCTATCTTGGTCGAGACAAGAAGCTCTCTCTTCCATTTGCGCACTTGGCGCTCGGCAAGGTGGACTTGAAACCGGTCGCGGCCTTGGCCTGGTGTTTCGCGGCAGCGGCCCTTGCGGGCCTTGTGGGGATTTCCGCCGTATTCGGAGCCTTCCTAGCGGGCCTGGTCGTCGGCAGCAGCTATCAGCGTCATGAATTTTACGAGTCGGCGAAGCCGATCGAGAGCATCTTGTTGATGACATTCTTTTTGTCGATCGGACTTCTGATCGACCTCGCATTTCTGTGGCACAATATCGGTCTCGTATTGCTGCTATGGGCCTTCGTTACCATTTTCAAGACGGCACTCAATACCGCCATCTTTCGGTCCATGGGGGAGAGTTGGCAGCACGCGTTTCTCTCCAGTCTCTTTTTGGCGCAGATCGGCGAGTTCGGATTTATCCTCGGCGGCGTCGCCATCGATAGCCGGATCATTGACTCAGATCTCTTTCGTCTTGTCGTCGCGGTTACCGTCCTTTCGCTCGTCACCAGCCCGCTTTGGATGAACAGCGCACGGCGCGTGCAGCACCGGGCTGCCGGACGCATGGACACTTTCGGCGGCCTGCTGCGCCTCGTCTATTTCCGCGAATGGCGGTTCACACGCCGATACAGCCGGTCGCTCTACGATGCGCTCTACTGGCTTCTGACCCGGGTTGAAATCGCGATCGAGCGTGTTCGCCGTCGCATTCGGACCAAGCTGCAGCGACGGCGGGCCCGTCAGCGGCGCGCGGCACTGCGGATGGAGGCGCATACGCAGCGCCCTTCCGAGCCCAAGCTTCCGGACAATGCCTGACTTCACACTCGAACGCGCTTGCCTTGGGCCCGTTGCCGGGATCGACGAAGCCGGCCGAGGCCCTTGGGCAGGCCCGGTGGTCGCGGCCGCGGTCATCTTACCGGAAGACCGGGCGCCCGCTTCTCTGCTCGAATGCCTGGATGATTCCAAGAAACTGAAGAAACCGGTCCGCGAGCGGCTACGTCCCGAGATTGAGGCAATCGCCAGCTTCGCCATCGGCATCGCAACGCCGTCGGAAATTGACAAACTGAACATCCTTCAGGCGACACTGTTGGCAATGCGACGGGCCTGCGAGGGCCTTTCAATACATCCCGCCAGCGCTCTCGTGGATGGCAACCGCTCTCCGCATTTGTCCTGCGCCGTGCAAACCGTCGTGAAGGGGGACTCGCGTTCGTTTTCCATCGCGGCGGCCTCTATTCTCGCCAAGACGGCCCGCGACGACATCATGACCGACCTGGCCCGCAAGTACCCTGGCTATGGCTGGGAACGGAATGCCGGTTACGGTACAAAGGAGCATCAAAACGCCTTATCCCGCCTCGGCGTAACGCCCGTTCATCGGCGCAGTTTTGCGCCCATTCGTGCCTTGCTCTCAAGATGTAGTGATTGAAAATTCGCCAGACTCAATATATTGTGATAATTATTTAAATTATTACTAGGCAAATTCTTCATGTTGACGAGATGAATCGAATGAATCATCTTATTTACATGAAAACAACGAAACAATACTCCAGAGTACTTCCTGAGAACGAGATTTTATTGGGCGATTCGCTCGAATTGCTCGCTTCTCTGCCGGATCGCTCTGTCGACATGGTCTTCGCGGACCCGCCTTATAATTTGCAGCTCAGCGGAGAGTTGCGGCGTCCGAACGACAGCCGCGTCGACGGCGTCGAGGAAGACTGGGACAAGTTCGACGGATTCGCCGAGTACGACCGCTTTACTTGGAAATGGCTCGACGAATGCCGCCGCATCTTGAAAGACGATGGCACGCTCTGGGTAATCGGCAGCTACCACAATATCTATCGGGTAGGGGCAACCTTGCAGGACCTGGGATACTGGTTCCTGAACGACGTGGTCTGGGTCAAGACGAATCCGATGCCGAACTTCCGCGGTCGTCGCTTCACCAACGCCCACGAGACGTTGATTTGGTGCGCGCGCTCGGCGGAGTCCAAATACACCTTCAATTACGAAGCAATGAAGGCGCTGAACGACGACCTGCAGATGCGCAGCGACTGGACCATGCCGATCTGCACGGGTCACGAGCGCCTGAAGAACGAACAGGGCGACAAAGCGCACCCGACACAAAAACCTGAGGCCCTTCTGCATCGTGCCATTCTGGCGGCAACCAACCCGGGCGACATCATCCTCGACCCCTTCTTTGGGACCGGCACCACGGGCGCCGTTGCGAAGAAACTCGGTCGGCGCTACCTCGGCCTTGAGCGCGAGGAGGCATATGCCAAGGTCGCCCGCAAGCGCCTCGCACGAATCTCGCCAGTGAGTGATCTAAGCCTGATGGAGACACCCTCCAAACGGAAAGAGCCTCGCATTCCCTTCGGCTGGCTGGTCGAACGGGGCCTGCTGGAGCCGGGCACGATTCTGCACAGCCACTGCCGCCGTTGGACCGCGAAGGTCCGCGCCGACGGCACCCTGATCGCATCCGATCATCGCGGCTCGATCCATCAGGTGGGCGCGGCGGTCCAAGGAGCCGCCAGCTGCAACGGCTGGACATTCTGGTGCCTGCCGGCTGACGGCTCGGACGTGCCGATCGACGTGCTGCGGCAGAAACTCCGAGCGGAACTAAATTAAGCCGGCCAACCGTCGCAATCGGCAGCTACATGTTGAGGCTATCCGGCAGGATGCCGCCGCCTCTCGCTAAATTGACAATGCCAAATGCCCAAAACGGCACTCGGAAATTCGCGTGAAGCGGAGCGGTCGCGGCCATGCGCGCCACCCGCGTCACATCCGCGCCGTTTCCCGTTCGGGGACGCCTCATCCATTCAGAAGCGCAAGCTCTGCGACCTTTTTCATTACGGTCGGGAAGGCTTGATCGGCAAACCTGTCGACGGGGCACCAGATCGCATCCTCCGGCGCTTCCGTGGTGGCTGCCGTACGCCCCTTCAAGACCATCAATTCAAGATGAAAATGCGTAAACGTATGGCGAACCCGGCCACCCAGCGGAAACCATTCGACAGCCGTGATAGGTGCCATGCGGACGGATTTGGCAGTATCGCCAGGAAGCGCCGTTTCCCGCCACTCGGTCGACGGAAACTCCATCATGCCACCGAGCAATCCCCGCTCCGGGCGCCGGCGCAGCAAAACGGCTCCGTCCGGACGCTCGACCCAAAAGACGACCCCTCTGCGGGTAGGCTTCTGCGGTTTTGGGCGCCGCGCCGGCAGCTTCTCCGCGATATCTCGGCCGGCGCAATCTTCTTGCCACGGGCAGAGCATGCATTTCGGGCGGCGGGGCACACAGATCGTCGCGCCGAGATCCATGACCGCCTGTGCATAGTCGCCGGGCCGATTATCGGGCGTCAGAGTGTCCGCGTGCGCCCAAAGAACCGGTTTGGAATCCGGTAAAGGTGCGGTCACCCGAAAAATCCGTGCCATGACCCGTTCCACATTTCCGTCGACAACCACCGCCCGTTTGTCGAACGCAATGGCGCGGATCGCCGCCGCCGTGTAGGGGCCGATACCGGGCAGGGACAACAACTCCGATTCGCTCTCCGGAAAACGGCCCCCAAAGTCGCGGGCCACGACACCGGCGCAACGGTGCAGATTGCGAGCACGGGCGTAATACCCGAGTCCTTGCCAGCAATGCAGCACATCGTCGAGATCGGCGGTCGCCAAAGCCTCTACCGTCGGCCAACGGCTCAAGAACTCGACAAAATAAGACCCCACCGTCGCAACGGTCGTCTGCTGTAGCATGATCTCGCTGAGCCAGACCGCATACGGATCTGCCCGCTTCCCGGGCAGTGCCCGCCAAGGCATCGCGCGCCGGTGACGGTCGTACCAATCCAGAATTGTCTCCGCGCGGGTGGCATCGGGTAGGTTCATGAGCATACTATAGATTGGTCACGTATGGAGGCTAAACAGTTGAATTCGGAGAAACCGCGGGGCCGCCGCGCTCCGCCGGCCAAAGAAGCGCAGCCGAAGCGGGGCGGCTCACCTCGCGCAATTGCGCATTTGGTGCCGAAACTGACGCAGAAGGCGCTCGGCAGACGCGGTCTTGCCGAAGCCAATCTGCTCTCCAATTGGCCAAACATTGTCGGCGCCGAACGGGCAGCTGTCTGCCTTCCCGAAAAGCTCGCATTTCCGCGCGGGCAAAGAAATGACGGCACGCTGCACCTCCGGGTCGGATCCGCTGCAGCCTTGGAACTGCAGCACGATGCACCGCTGTTGATTGAGCGCATCAACGGCTATTTCGGTTACGCGGCCGTGGGACGGCTTCGCTTTCTTCAGGCCCCGCTTACTGCTCCCAAAGCCAAGAAGGGGACGAGGGCGAAACGCCGGCCCGACCCGTCGGAACTGGCCACCATCCGACAACGCCTGCAAACCATCGAAGACGACGAAATGCGCGAAACGCTCGAGCGCCTCGGCCTTGCCATTTTATCCGAGTCGCGTGAATCCACGAAGAATTGACAGGTCACCAGCCTTGAAGATGCCATAATCACCTCACTATACTCGCCCACTTTCGAGGCCGAGGCGCCATTCATACGGCTTTCGGCAGACGCGCAATAGACTAGGAGAATGGCGTGAAAAAACTACTGATCTCGGCGGCGATTACGATTGCCTTTTTCTTTTCGATCGCCGCCTCGGCTGCGCCGCCCAATGTCGAGGAAGCGCTCGCGGACCGCGTCCTCGGCGATCCGGACGCTCCGGTCACGATCATCGAATATTCGTCTTTGACCTGTCCGCATTGCCGCCATTTCCACCTCGAAATTCTGCCGGAAATAAAGAAAAACTACATCGATACAGGCAAGGTGAAGCTCATTTACCGGGATTTCCCGTTCGACCAGCTCGGCTTGCTGGCGACCGTTATGACACGTTGCGCGCCGGCCGAGCGCTATTTTGGGTTTCTCGATGTCCTGTTCCAGCAGCAAGGCAGTTGGAGCCGCAGCAAGGACCCGATGGGCGACCTTTCGCGCATCGGCAAGCTCGGCGGATTGAACCCATCGGACTTCGAGGCCTGCCTCAAAAATCAGGCGCTGGTCGACGGCCTTGTGCAAAAGCGGCTTGATGGGCAGAAGAAATTTGATGTAAACGCCACGCCAACCTTTATCATCGACGGTGACCATAAGATCGTCGGCTCACAGCCCTACGAGGATTTTGATAAAATCCTTTCCAAAAGGGTGAAGTAAGCCCATACGGTCGGAGCGTCGTCCAAACGATCGTCACGGTCCAAGTGCATTTTCAGAAGCTACGCCTCGCAGGTTTTAAATCTTTCCTCGATCCGGTTGAAGTCCAGATCGAGGACGGAATCACGGGTGTCGTGGGACCGAACGGGTGCGGCAAGTCCAACGTCGTGGAAGCCCTTAAGTGGGTGATGGGCGAGACCTCCGCGAAGCAGATGCGCGGCGGCGAAATGGACGATGTGATATTTGGCGGTACCGCCGATCGGCCGGCACGCAATATCGCCGAAGTGGCCCTGATCCTGGACAATACGGACCGTACCGCACCGGCCCAGTTCAACGATGCGAGCGAGATCGAAGTCATTCGGCGCATCGAACGGGGGTCCGGTTCCAACTATAAGATCAACGGCCGGGACGTCCGCGCTCGAGACGTCCAACTTCTCTTCGCTGATTTGGCGACCGGCGCGCATTCGACCGCAATGGTTAATCAGGGACGTGTCGGCGCCCTGATTGGTGCCAAACCGA
>Ga0070726_10003063_pt1 | contig 14389 bp, 16 predicted proteins | sample tdAd471_FD_67275 | JGI IMG/M metagenome (GOLD analysis project Ga0070726, IMG submission 67275) | Marine sediment microbial communities from the Atlantic coast under amendment with organic carbon and nitrate - tdAd47.1 | ecosystem: Environmental > Aquatic > Marine > Coastal > Sediment | place...
AATGAGTTCGACTGCGTGCTGGAAACCAATGGCATGAATATCTATGTTGATGCGGTTGCGCTCGGTTTTCTCGAGGGCGTGGAGATTGATTTCAAGACGCAGGGTGTCAACAAGAGCTTTGTTTTCAAGAACGTATTTGCCAACACCGGCGGTGCCGGTACCTGCGGCACCTGTGGAGCTGCCGGCGGCGGCTGCGCCTGATTGACGGCGGCCTGACCCGGAGAACCATCACCACTCCCCGTTTACTGCTCGTTGCCCAGCCGGGCAGCTACCGGATAGCGCCCTACCTGAACGCCGCCAGGCGCATGGGGCTAGAGGTACTGGTCGCCTCGCGCGGTGAGTATTCGTTGATTTCCGAGCTCCACGATGGCTTGCACATCGACCTTGACGACTTCGACAGCTCTCTCGCAACCATACTCAGAGCAGCACAAGAAGCCCCTTTTACCGGCATACTCGGCAGCGATGACAGCACCGTCGAACTCGCCGCCAGTGCTGCAGCAAGACTCGGTCTTCCACATAATCCACCTGAAGCCGCCCGCTTATCCCGTCGCAAAGATCTGGCGCGCGCGCAGCTGGCACTGGCCGGCTGCCCGGTACCCGTTCATTGCCTGATCGATCTCGATCGGTCTTTGTCAAAACAGATGGCTGGACTGACCTGGCCTTGCGTCATCAAGCCGCTGCACCTGTCCGCCAGCCGTGGCGTTATCCGCGCTGACAAGCCGACAGAATTCATCGCTGCCTGCCAGCGCATTAAAAATATCATTTCCGATAGCGGCGATGAATTTGAAAGAACCCACCTGCTCGTTGAAGACTACATCGATGGTGTTGAGGTGGCTTACGAAGGTTATCTGCACAACGGCGAACTCACAACGCTTGCGCTGTTCGACAAACCCGATCCGTTGCAAGGCCCTTACTTCGAAGAAACCATCTATGTCACACCGTCACAACTGGATAAAGCGACACAGGCCGGAATCAAGCGCCGCGTGGCACAGGCCTGCGCTGCCTATGGATTAAGCACCGGTCCGGTACACGCCGAACTGCGTATCAGTAAACAGGATGCCTGGCTGCTGGAAGTTGCTTCGCGGACGATTGGCGGTGACTGTGCACGCACGCTGGATCAGGGTGCGGACTTCAACCTGGAAGAACTGACAATTTCACTGGCTACTGGAAAGCCGGTCAACACCCAACCACCCGAAGAGGCGCGCGGGGTCATGATGATTCCGATTAAACACGCCGGCATTCTGCGGCGTGTGGAAGGAATAAGCGCTGCCCGCAATGTGGCGAACATAGAAAAGGTCGATATTATTATCCGCGATGGCAACGAGTTGATACCTTTACCTGACGGCAATCAATATCCCGGCTACATATTTGCCCGCGGCAGCACTTCCAGTGAAGTCGTTCATGCGCTCAGGGAGGCCCACGCCCATCTGAAATTTGTAGTGGCACCGATGTTCAGAATAGAACACTTGTAGGAGCGGTCCCTTGACCGCGATGCACGGCATACCATCGCGCCGAAGCACGCTGCTCCCGCGCTGCCTGATTGTTCACCGCCTTGATAGTCTGTATGGCGAATGCTTTCCAGATTTGCCCTCAGCACGCGCTATTTCTTACCACCGCCACCACCCTGCCGAAAGCCGGCGGGCAACTGGCCGTAATCACCTTCTCCGAAAAAGAAACCCAGCATGTGTTTTTCGATCAACTCCAGGCTTTGCGGGTCAGCCGTACTGAGTCCGTTCTCATTGATAATGGTGGTCAAACGTTCGAGCCACTGTTTCCAACCCTCCTGGGAGACGTTGTTGAATATTCGCTGGCCCAATTCGCCGGGATGCGGCGGCTTGTCCATGCCTTCCGCTTCCCGCTTTAAAACCACACACTCTACTGTTTTTGCCATCGCTTAAGCCCCGTGCCTCGGCCGGTTATATCGTTGAATTCTGTTCGTATTTCTTCAGCAAAACACCTTGCTCGCCGCAGCAGCCGGCGGCACACTTCTTGACCTGGTGCATTTCCGCATCACGGTCATTGAGATAAAACTCGACCGGTCGATTCTCCGCAGCGCAATCGCAGCCCTTGTCATTATACACGTATACGTGCTGCAGACCTGCACGCTCAGCTGCCTCGCGCGCCTTGAAGAGGGTTTCTTCCGGGGTCGGCGGCACATTACTCAGTTTGTAGGCCGGGAAGAAACGGGTGATATGCCAGGGGCTGTCCTTGCCCAGATTGTCGCGTACCCAGCAGGCAATCTCATAGTGCTCTTCCGGGTCGTCATTTTTTCCCGGAATAATATTGGTGCGGGTCTCTACGTGGATACCCAGATCGTGCGCTTTCCTGATGGCGTGCAGAACCTGCTCCACCCTTGCCGGCCGGCAGATGTCCCGGTAGAAATCATCGCGCATACTTTTTATATCTGAACACAGCACATCGATGTGTGGCGCCATCAGCTCGAGCGCTTCGTCGCTAACATAGCTGTTGGAGACATAAACAGTGTACAGGCCGGCATCGTGCGCCAGCATGGACGTATCGATCACATATTCCAGCCAGACCGCCGGTTCCGAATAGGTAAAGGCGATACCCTCGACACCTGCCCGCTGCGCAGCTTCAACCAGTGATTCTGGAGGCACCCAGGCTTCCCGGGATTCACCTTTCGCCAGATCATCCAGCGCTTCCACACCCCAGGAAATCTCCAGATTATGGCACCCCCCGCAACGGAAACTGCAGCCATAGCTGCCGACCGACATAAGCCGCGTTCCGGGCCGGAAGTGTTTTACCGGCTTATCCTCAATCGCATCAATATCAATGGATGAAAGGATACCGTAGGACAGGTTATAGAGCGTGCCATTGCGATTCACGTGCGCCTGACAGAAACCACGCTGGCCGTGCCCGATTTTACAGCGCCACAGACACAGATTGCAGCGCACCGTGCCGTTTTCCAGCTTTTCCTGCAAGCGGGTCTCAACCAGCTGGTACTGTTTTGGAACACTCACATGATTCACCCGCGGTTTAAATTGCTTCTTAATGAGTACGGAAGTAAGCCGACATAAGCTTTCGGGGCCGTCGGCCGCATGGACGCAGCCGTCGAGCGTACAGGGATGTATTTACAGCGTGTCCCGAAAGCTTATGTCGGCTTAATTACTCGCGCCTTATTATAATGTATATAGTAACTTTTTGCCCGAACCCGCAGGCATCAGGGCTACCAGTTCAACCCGCCTGAAAACGGGCTGTTACGAAACCACGGCTGCAGGGGATGGTAATCGTATTGCCGTTGATCACAACCCCGCTATCACCCGTCTCCTGCCAGGAATCCACCTCCAGCAGCCTATAGACGCGACCATCAAGCCGGCATGGATAGAACACACCCCCGCCGCGGGTAGCACAGATAAAATTATACAGCCGCTTCGCCGACCAGGTGACACTGACGGCGTAATCGGAAGGCGACGGGAAGCCCTGATAACTGGCGTAACGCTCATCCTGAGGGCAGCCGATGAATTCGTCCCGCCTGAAATCACTCAAGGTCCGGACAAGCAGTTCGCCGCCCGCCTCTGCCAGCAATACGCTGGCCCGCTGACCAGAGACGCCATCGGGCATGGCCACCGTGGTTTGCGCAACTATATTGCCGGCATCGAGCTGCGACGACATCCGATGCAGGGTGATACCGAATTCTTTCACACCAGCCCTGAACTGCCAGAACAAGGGCATCGGCCCGCGATAGGCCGGCAACAGCGACGGATGCAGATTGAAGCAGCCAATGCCCGGGATCGACAGTACAGAATCCGGAAGTCTGCGGGCAAAACAGGACACAATAATGATATCCGGCGAGTACCCGCCTATTTCATCCACACTTTGCGACCATGGGCCTGACAGTTTGATAACCGGAATATTGTGCCATCGGGCGAGGGTGGCAATGGATCCCCCATTCCCGGTCAGGACGGAAATGCCCTGATCCTTCAGAGCCGACTTATTATCCGCCTCCAATACGATGGCGCATACGAACTGTCCGGAATCCAGTAGTGTTTGCAGAGGGATAAATGACAGCGGGCCGGATGAGCCGATGTAAAGGATCTTCAACAAAGCGGTTAACAATGCAAGCTTGAATGCGTTCGAAAATAGTACCTGACTAAAAAATAATCATATCAGAATGTGGAGCAGGGAGCCGCAGACGAAACAACGGACTAACGACTGACCGGGTTCACAAGCAGGGCGGCAAATGCTTGCCACCTGCCCCGGCAAAGTCACACCCCGCTGCCACAAAAGCTCAACTGACACTTTCGATATTTCATTTAAAACAATCAGTTATTCCCTGAGCAGCAAACAAGACCCCTACCGGAACGAAACTTGCGTTATCCGGTGTATTGTTTGATGCCGTCCTGAGAAGGAATGGCTTAGTGCAGTGAAACACTGGGAGCTGATATGAATCAATCGACAATTTTAGGTTTGCTTGGCGGCCTGGTTTTTCTGATAGCCATGATTCTCATGTCGCCGGACAACGCCGCAGCGTTTTTCAATATTCCAGGGTTTATCGTAGTCATCGGAGGCACGCTGGCGGCCACCTTCGTCAGCCGCCCGATTAACGATGTATACAAGGTATTGCGTACCCTGCCGGAGCTGTTCAGGGAGGAAGAGGACAACATCGAAACTGATATCAACCAGTTGCTTCGCTTCGCAAGCTGTTACCGTAGCGGCAAGCTGCGGGCAGCGGAACGTGAACTCGCCGCGATTGACAACCGCTTCCTGTCTTGCGGTCTCCAGCAGGTGATTGACGGGGCTTCACTGGAAGATTTGAACAAATCGATGCAGTGGCGGATGTCCGGTTTGCGCAGCCGCGACCAGGGACAGACACAGATACTCTATTCCATGTCGGTCTTTGCGCCGGCATTCGGAATGCTGGGCACACTGTTCGGTCTGGTGCACATGCTCTCCGGGCTCGGTAACAGCGGTCTGAACGAGATCGGCGTCACCATGGCGTTTGCCATGATCACCACGGTCTATGGAATCATCGCCTCCAATCTGATTTTCAAGCCACTCGCCATAAAGATGGAGCGTCGCACCAACCAGCGCCTGATGCGACTGAACTCCCTGCGGGAAGGTATTCTGCAAATTTATGAAAAACGGCATCCAACGCTGATAAAGGAAACGCTGGATGCATTCTATGCCCATCATCAGGTTCAGATATCAACGCACAACCATCTTGAACTGGTAAAAGCTTAGCGCCACAGCACCACGACGTCATTCCGTACACAATGATCTACGCACCGGCACAGCCTCAAACGCAGATACCTGAACCCTTGGCGGTCAGTGACGCAACAGTGGCGCTTGACTGTGACGCCGAGACCGGATCAGGCGCCACTCAGCAGGACGCCTGGCTGGTGAGTTTCATCGATATCCTGATACTGCTACTCACCCTGTTCGTGTTATTGCTGACTTACCAGGAAGCCGGAACGGGGCGGATGGGAAAAGTCAGCCTGGATACACCTGACCGGTTGATAGAGACTGTCGCCGGTAACGGGCAATTCAGACTGGCGCTCGAACTGCCAGTCCTGTTATCTGCGCCGGACACTGTTGCCGAGATTTTCAACATCGAGGATGAGTTAACCCTACCGTCCCTTGGCGGGGCAAACAGTACCGCAGCGGTAGACACCAATCCGCCCACAGAGGTACTGCTATTTGGGCCAGAGATGCCCGCATCGCTGGCAACGGACGACACAGTTCAAAGCATAGAGCCGTTAACGACTACCGATACAGGCAGCCTTAACGCGACACCGACTGAACTCCAGGAGGTACGGTCACAGCCAGTTGCGGAGACTAATGACACAACGTTGAGCAACTCCGACTCGATGGATATATTTCTGGACAGCTTCAATAACAGCGAGCTGCGTGATCGGGTTGAGGTGAGCGTACATGGCGGTGGTGTGAATCTGGAGATCAGCGACAGTATACTGTTCAAACCTGCCAATGCTGATCTGACACCGAGCGGCATGGTCGTGCTGGAGGGCCTGGCAGGCGCACTGAAGGCACAGCCTTACCTCCTTTCCATTGAAGGGCATACCGACAATATCCCCATTGAGACAGCGCGCTTCCCGTCAAACTGGGAACTCTCTACGGCACGCGCCGCCATCGTCGCACGCCATTTTGTCAAGCGGGGTGTTCCCGCCGATCGCATACGCGCCATCGGCTATGCGGACACCCGCCCTCGGGCTGAAAACCTGACGCCGGAAGGACGTAGCAGAAACCGGCGCGTGTCCCTGCTCCTGCAGGCACCCGCCGGGCACTACTGAAGGGTACGCTGTGCGCACCGGAAAGAACTGACCCCAGGGCATTGTTCTCCCGCGGCACTCACACCGACTGTGCCGGGGCAATACTACTGTTCTGACAAAACCGGTCACTCGCGGTTCATACGCTCTGATCCAGATTGCCGTCGCGGTTTTCTCTACCGGCGATAGCATCGATCTGGGCTTCTTCCTGCCTGAGCCGGTTCAGAATCTCTTCACGCCTGCTGACCATCAACTTGTCGAGGTCCTCATCGCTCAGGGACAGGTCTTTCTCCGCCGAAATAAAGTGCGCAAAAATGATTTCGACAGCCGAAATCAGTTTGCTCTGGATTTCGTAGGCATAGGAATTGTCGTTCATCAGGGATGTTGCCATATCAGAGGTGATTTTCTGTTCCCGGATCAGTTTGTCGAGAGCCCCGTTGGAGATGATGTCCTGCTCCTCCAGGGCGAGACTGAATCGCTTGAGCGCTTCGATTTTCTGGCTCGGGCTGGTCTGTTCCTCGATTTTGAACAGCGCCCTTAACAGCAGGGCTATGTTCAGGCGGATCGCGTTGTATTCACGCTTCACATACTTGTTCTCTGCGCACATATAGCGATCGATGTTGGCCTGCATCTCTTTAGTCAGCTTGATGGCATTGACGATCTGCCAGTTTGCCCGTTTCATGTGACTCAGCCTGTCCAGTTGCCCGGCATCCATGTGCTGTTCCGCCTGGGTGGAGAAGTCGATGATGGCGCTGTATAAAGGCTTGACCTTGCGTTGATAGAGATCATCGACATCGACATCCATAATGTCTGTACAGCCTGCGACAACGGCATTGATATCACTGCTCGATGTGATATCCCTGCGGTGCAGGTTCAGGCCATGCGCCAGTATTTCAAAGGCGTTGAACGCCATATGCACAGTTTCTCTGGAAATGACCTCGAGTGCCGTATCGGGAAACTCCAGCGCCGATTTACTCAGAAACAAGACGCGCGCCGTTTCCACGGGTTCGACTTTCTCATGCAACAGTTTTTCCAGGAACAGCACCAGCGTGCCGATGAACGGCAGCATGAGCGCAACACCGACAAGGTTGAACAGTGTATGGAACACTGCGAACTTGAGCGTGTAATTTTCATTGGCAATCCCCATCAACTCGCTCAACCAGTCGACCGCGACGGCGAACTGCTTGATTAACAGGATCGCAATGGTAGCGGTCACCAGGTTGAAAATGAGATGCGCGACCGCCAGCCGCCTGCCGGAGACGCTGGCGTTAATGGCGCCAAGAATCGCAGTGATGGTAGTGCCGACATTCGAACCGATCGCCAGTGCCAGGGCGTTCTCGTAGGTAACCTGACCCGCCGCTAACGCCGTGATGGTCAGGATCAAGGTGGCATGGCTGGACTGCATCACCACGGTGGCCGCAATACCGATAGCGGTATAGATCAGCAGCCCCTTGAAACCCGGTACGGCGAACTGTGACAGGTCGATCTGACCACCGACGGTCTCGAAGCCATCTTTCATGTAGGCGATACCGAGGAACAGGAAACCGAGTCCGACCAGTGCCCAGCCGGCTCCCTGCAGCTTGGTGTTGCTTTTCTGGAAAATCATGATCACGCCGAAAACCAGCATAGGCATGGCATAGGCGGCGATATCGATCTTGAGCCCCAGACCGGCCACCAGCCAGGCGCCGGTGGTGGTACCCAGATTCGCGCCGAATATAATGCCGATACCCTGTGTCAGCGCAATGAGTCCGGCACTGAGAAAGGAAATAGTGATGACCGAAACCAGCGAACTGGATTGCATGAGCGTGGTCGAGATGATGCCGAACGACAGGCTCTTCCAGGTCGTGTCCGTCGTCTTCTGCAGAAAGTTTTCCAGCACACCGCCACTGAACGCCTTGAAACCCTCTTCCAGCGCGTACATGCCCAGCAGGAAAATAGCCACCCCGGCGGCAATGGTCTTGAAATCCGGGCTGACCCAGAAGCCGTAGGCGAGAACGGCAAAGATGGTTACCAGCAGGATTTTCCGTGCCATTGTTATGCTCGTGTCGTCGCGTTCAGTACCAGACCATCAGGCGTTAACCGCATGGCCCGAATACACCCTTACTTAAGGAGTACACAAGTTGCTCGACACAAGCTTTCTGGACACGCTGTGAATACATCCCTGTACGTTCGATGGCCGCGTCCATGCGGCCGACGGCCCCTCAAGCTTGTGTCGAGCAACTTGTGTACTCCTTACGTATGTCTACCGTTTACAAGCAGATATCCGATTTCTGATAGCGCGCTTTAACCTCGGCAATCCTGGCATCGATCTCGATTTGTTGACTATTGTCGCCATGACGCACTTTATAGGCGGCATCGAGCTGATCGCCGACACTCGGATATTCTGACCGCCGTAACTCTGCGTAGTCCTGGTCTGCAGCCGGTATAGTCGGCAATACCGCCTCCAGCTGTTCCGGGGTCGGTTTCGGCTCCAACGCATTCCAGTCGGCAATGTAGGGCGCCTGGTCAGGTCCATCCCGCTTGATGACAAAATCTACGCCGGCATGCATCAATGGGTGCAGCTGGTGAACGGCCCGGCAAATGGAGCGGGCCCGCTTGTCGGAGTGAATGAGCGTATGTTGTTCCGCAATTTTCTGGATCTGTTGACGCGTATTATGCGCATTTTGCGAAATGACATAGACCCAGCCACCCATGATGGCAAACATCGCGACAAAGACAATCAGCGTAAAAGTATCTGCAAACATTGAAAGACAATCCTTTGAGCGGGTAAAAGCTGATTATAGACAAAGTAAGGGCAAAAAGGCGTCGAGAGGTCTTCAGGGGCAGAGGCGACGCGTTGAATTTAGCCACGGAATACACGGAAAGCATTGAAATTAATGATAAAATTTACGTTCCTTCTGTGTTTTCCGTGGCCGTTTACATGGCAGCTGTGGCCGAGTGCGATTGTAACCATCATGCTTGCCGTTGCAGGGATGGTATTCGTCTGTTCAATGTCGAGGATCATTACTGTGAAGCGGAAGCGACGAGCTTGGGTGAATCGGTTCCAGGCAGCAGAACTGAAACAACCGGAGAAACAACCGCCGCCTTCAGCAATCCCGAGGCGGTTTCAACGCGGCGCTAAGCGGTCAGGGCGCTTTGGGATTATGAACAATCACCGCAAGTACCAGCAGGATGAAAACAACCAGCAGTAGCGCTTCCGATGCCAGGGAATCGAAGCCGACCAACTGACCCGCCACATTTTGGACAAGTTCTGCCGGCGCATTCCCATTATCAAGCGTTTCCGCTCCGACCGACAATGACACAACACTGGTTGCGAGAACCGCCCGTTGCAAGACTTTCGGTAGATGTAATTTCATTGTCTACCCCCCTCAATTCAAATCATTCTATTTGCAAGACACCGCGATGTTTTCACCATCACTTATCATTCATTTCAAAACCACTAGCTCTGAACTTCACGCTCTCCTTTGGTAATTATAGACCAAATATTGAGCGGCAGCAGCAGCAACGGGTAAAAAGCGCAGGTTACTTGACGCAGGTCAATCATTGCGCTGCACCATTCCTTGCGGCGCCGGGTACAGTGGCATCTTGCCGGATGGTTTTGGCTGCGGCCATGTCCCTCAAGGCAGCGGAACCGGTACCCCTATAACTGGCAAGTGCCTGAATAGTCGACGTTACTCTGGAATTCTCTTTAACTTATGCGCGCTATATCTAATCCTCTTGCGCCACCCCCAGACAACAGCGGCGATGAGACCCAGGCAGATAACCAGGGTAATAACGTAGACAGTTACGACGAGTGCATCCAAATTCAGGTAATCAGTCATCAAGTTTCCTCCTTGACAGGACAGGACGCGACAGATCTCGAAAATCACCTGGCCTGCGAGGACGTATTAATCAATGCTTCCCCAGCGGCTTTAAAATGGTATCGAATTCCAGCCTGAAATAAATTGATCCAGATCAGAAAGAGCTGCACGAGGCTGCCGGTATGCCTTAGCCATTGCGGTGTGAACATTCACGGCGCAGCCTTTTTCATCATGTTTGTGCAGTTTGATCAGCCTGGCCGGCAAACGTCCTGGTCAGGGGAGTTGTCTATGACCTGCGAGGCCTGTTCCATCAACAACCCCACAACCCCTTCAGCGGCACCCAGGTAGGGTGCAAGATGAATGCCTACCGCGGGGTATTCCTCTTGAACAAGCGCTATCTCGGCGGGAATATCCGTAATAACATGGCGCCCCGCCGAAAGGAAATAAGGTAATACCACCAGTACACTCGCCCCCCTGGAAATCGCCTGGCGTAAGCCATCGGGAATCGAGGGTTCGGCCAATTCGAGAAAGGCACAATCCAGATCATCAAAACCATCGGCCGCCGCACGCAAACGTTCGGTCAGCGCGCGAATCTCGTCATTGGAGGCTGCGCGGCGACTGCCATGGGCCACCAGCAGAAGACTCTTCATCGTTGCAATCCCTCCGTGGTTAACTGTTACCAACGCGATACCGCGTCAGTCGGTCGCTCCGGCAGCTACAGCACGTGCCTTGCGTTGTAGCAGTTCTTTTTCCCTTTCTGAAGGCGTTTGCGTGGGCAGCCAACCCTGAACGTGTTTCATGACCAGCGCAGAAAGCATGGCGATGTGTGCGGGCCGGTCATTGAGACAGGGTATATACGCATAGTTCTCACCGCCTGCCGCAAGAAAGGTATCGCGGTTTTCCATGGCAATTTCCTCCAGGGTTTCCAGGCAATCGGCACTGAACCCCGGGCACATGACCTGGACGTTCTTGATACCCTCTTTGGCCATTGCCTGCAGGGTATGATCGGTATAGGGCTTGAGCCACTCTTTCGGACCGAGCCTGGACTGGAAGCTCAGTTGCCAGCGCTGCTGCGGAAGCGCCAGCTTCTCTGCCAGCAGGCGGGCAGTCTTGTGACATTCACAGAAATAGAGATCTCCGGCCAGGAAATACTCTTTGGGAATACCGTGAAACGACATCAACAGCTTGTCCGGTTCGCCGTTCTCAGACCAGTACTCGCGAACACTTTCCGCGAGCGCGTCGATGTAGGCCGGCTCATCGTGATAGTGAGTGACAAAGCGCAGTTCCGGTAACCAGCGCCAGCGACGTAACTCCAGGCTCACCGCGTCGAAGGTAGAGGCTGTGGTGGACGCGGAATACTGAGGATAGAGCGGCAGAACGAGAATACGCCGTGCCCCGGCATCGCGCAGTTGTTGCAGTCCTGCAGCAATCGAGGGATTGCCGTAACGCATAGCCAACACCACTTTCACCGGTGCATCGAATTGCTGATCCAGCTGCGACTGCAGCGCCTGCGCCTCGCGTTTTGAAATCGCCAGCAGCGGGGAACCTTCAGCTGTCCAGATTTTTGCATAGGCGGCCGCCGATCTGCGAGGACGGGTATTGAGGATGACCAGGTTGAGCACCAGCCACCATAGCGGGCGTGGCACCTCCACGACGCGCGGGTCCCACAGGAATTCCTTGAGATAGCGCCGCACGTCTCGCGCCTGGTGTGAGTCGGGTGTACCGAGATTGGTGACAAGAATACCCAGGCTGTCCGCCTCATCGTGGCTGAAGTGCAGGTTTTTATCTTTTTTCAATGTCTGTCATCCTGTCGTTTTGTTAGGGCCTGTTCGTCTTAAACCTGAGCCTGTAAGAATACACCGTTCCGGCTCAGTGCTCTCGCGTCGGCATGATACACCGATGTCAAGCATTCCTGTTCAGCTGCCTCCGCGAGAGCACACGGAGCGGGCGACAATGAACCAGCTCTGGAAGCTGTCGGAGCAACGCGGTTACAATCCGCGGGGCTTCGATTATGAAGCCTTTATTATGAAACCGCATAACCCCTGTCAACCCAGGGTTTAACAAACGACCGAGACCGGAGATCGACATGAGTGACGCGCTGGATTACCTGATAGCAGCCCGACCCGAGGCTATCACACCCTACTTCAAATTCCTCAAAGAGGCCGGTAAACACCTCGACACCCGCACACGGGACCTGATATCGGTCATCACCAAGGTTGATGCCCAGACCGAAGGCGGTTTCCGGCAGTACCTGACGCGTGCCCTGAAAAATGGTGCCAGTGCCAACGAAGTCCTGGACGCGCTGCTCATGGCCTTTCCGACACTGGGTCTGGCGAAGATCGTCTGGGCGGTGGATATCCTACTGGACATGGATATTCCCGAATTCCATCCGGACCAGCTGGATGCCAAACCTCGCTGGCACGCGGTGGCCGCCCTGGATGATCTGCCCTCTGGTGAGATCAGCTACCGGGACTGCGATGCACGCAGCCTGTTCATCTACCGAAAGGACGAGGACTTGCGCGTTTACGACAGCCGCTGCCCGCACCAGGTCACCAATATCCCGCACCTGGCGCTGGAAGGAACCCGGCTTACCTGCCCCAAGCATCACTGGGCGTTTGATGTAGCGACCGGTGAATGTGTCGAGGTTGGCAATCGCCCCCTCAACCATTTTGAACACAAGATCGAAGACAACATGTTACTGGCCTTCTGGTAGGTGACGGGGAGCAACGCAGCAAAGGCGAGTCAGGAAGGAGACGCCAGGCTGTCCTGGTTGACTGTCTCCGCTGGTGGTTCGGAAGGTACTAATACGTCTGCCGGGCCATCAATGCGACCTATACAGTTACTCAGAACCAGTTGTGGGGGGTCCATGGAAAAAATAAACGGGGACGCCTGACGCAAAGTGCTCAATCCCAGGATTTGTCGCGTATTGCCGGGAAACACGGCAACCTCGATATCCTCCAGGGGACACTGACCACCGATGTTCATACTCTGGATCGAGTAGATAGGCAGCATCAACCGGGTGCCGTCCGCCAGCATTCCCTCCAGATCACTGACATAATCGGCGCGTTGCTGTTGCATCAGTACAGCAAGGGTTTCTTCATTGATAGTGGTGTAGCTGGAGCCGGTATCAACCATTAGATCCACCGCACCCAGCCCAAGTATCTCGGTTGTAACGTAATAGGTCGCTGAGCCTTTTTCGCGCATGGGAATGAACGTACCGAATTCTTGCGCAGAGGCTGGAGATACAAGCGCCGAAACAAGCATGGCGTTCATGACTACGATCAGGCTTTTCGTCATAATCAATAAGCTTATACCTGACAGATTCCGGCATGACAAGCGCTAGCAATTCCTCGAACTATCGCGTTCAAGTCCCTGATGCCTGTTGGCGAAACGATTGAGATGCGGCAGACCCTGTCGAAGCAGGGAATTGAAGCCCGATGTTGACCGCCTTAATGTGGGGCCCTCTGCTCAGGCACGAACTCTCTGGATCGGTCCCCGTCACTATCGCGGTTCATCGGATTCACTATGATGGTACTGCCACGGCGATATCCAGGGTAATTGCCTCAGCCCAGCCGGGGTAACCGTCCCAACCCCGGTAGCCGCCCCAACCGGGGTAGCCACCGTACCATGGGCCGCCGTACCAACGATCATAACGATCATACCGGTCATTGTCCCACCAGCCATTGGCGCTCGTCGAGACAAAGGAAGTGGCGCCCGTCATAACAACGGCAGCCACGATTTTAGTCATCGCATTCATTGTTAATCTCCCCATAAATCGAAGAGTTTCCGAAGTAATCCCGTCCGATGCGGGATCTGTGTTAAATAATAGCCGATTTGTTTTAATGAATGCTACTGGAGCGCAGCAAACAAGGCTTGGCTGGCCCAGATATTGCTAATAACGGAAACACTCGCCGCCTACCCGAAATTCCGGTCACGATCAAAACCTTCGCGGCCAGGGGTGGCAGCCTTCCCTGCAACGACTACCAGTTAGTACTATTCCAAACACGATCCATAACCTCCAAATCCGGCGGCAACAAAGCGATAATTGTTATTAATGTGGTCACTACTGTCCCGTTAAGTTGCATTGAACATCAGTAAGGTCATGTACAAAAAGCTGATTGCGGTGTTAATGGATCACAGGACATGAAGTTTCAGTTATATGGATAAAAGAGAATCCCTTCTCCCTCCGGAGGGTGTCGCAAAAGGTTCTGGCCCCTTCTCCCTCCGGAGGGTGTTGTAAAAGGTTGTAACCCCTTCTCCCTCCGGGAGAAGGCTGGGATGAGGGGGTATAAAAATCAAAGCGTTAGCTTTTCTGATCCCCTCTCCCTAACCCTCTCCCGGGGG
>Ga0070726_10003064_pt1 | contig 14385 bp, 17 predicted proteins | sample tdAd471_FD_67275 | JGI IMG/M metagenome (GOLD analysis project Ga0070726, IMG submission 67275) | Marine sediment microbial communities from the Atlantic coast under amendment with organic carbon and nitrate - tdAd47.1 | ecosystem: Environmental > Aquatic > Marine > Coastal > Sediment | place...
TGATCGACCAGCGTGGTCTTGCCGTGATCAACATGGGCGATGATCGCGATGTTTCGCAATCGTTCGATATCTGACATCTGGATTACCGGGACGGCGCAGGAAGGGCGCGGATTATAAGGTTGGCTGGCCACTATTGATACAGCTGTCCTGCCCCTAAGAGACTGGACTTGTTATTACCATGGTACCTTGGTAACATCTTTCTCGTTCACTAACTAATAAGGAGCCTGACATGAACAAGACACTCGCAGCCGCGGCAGCAGCCGTGGTAATGGCACCGGCCGGTGACGCGGCGACCGGGTTGACGAGTATCACGCGCACTGGAACCGTGCACCTGGACTCACCGCCGGAGCACGTCTTCCCGCTATTCACGGCGCCGGGCGAACGGCTCTGGGTCCCGGGCTGGGACCCGCAGATCCTGACAAGCGGTCACGGCCTCGAGAGGGGCTCCGTGTGGCTGACGGGCAATGGCGACGACAGGACGATCTGGCTCGTGGTCGATTACGACCCGGAATCGCTGCACGCACGTTATACGCGCATCACCCCGGAATCCCGTGCCGGCTGGGTTGAAGTGTTCGCGCGCCCGGATGGCGAGGGTGGCGCCGAGGTGGAAGTCACGTATCAGCTCACGGCGCTGAACGAGCACGGCGTCGAGGTTCTGGCCGAGTTCGATGAGGAGAATTACGCGCAGATGATGGCGGAGTGGGAACGGTTGATCCGTGAAGCCGACATCGAGTACCCGGTGACGTTTGCTGATTAGCGCCCGACCCGATAATGTGCGGGCGTTGATCGTGGCGTAAATCATCCTGGTGACAACAACGCGAATTGAGCTTGATCCGCCCTACCTGATATTCCTCGGTGACGTCGGCGACGACGGTCATGCGAAGACCGGCTTCGGCATGCTGCACTGGCGTAATGAAAGTTGCGCCGGGCAGATGCGGTTGCCGGAATGCAAGGTCGACCTCGGTTTGCCGGAAATGAATGCAGAGCAGGCCGTTGCAGCAGGCATTCGCACTGCGGTTATTGGCGTGGCACCGACGGGAGGGCAGATCGTTGATGCCTGGCTGCCGTCTTTGATCGACCTGGCCCGGGCAGGCATCGACATTGCCTCGGGCATGCACTCGAGACTGAGCGACATTCCGGAACTCGCTACGATCGCCAGGGCCTGCGGTGCGCAACTCATCGACATTCGCGTACCGCCAGCTGGACTTCCCGTTGGCAGAGGCATCAAGCGAACCGGCAAACGGGTACTTACGGTCGGAACGGACTGCGCTGTCGGCAAGAAGTACACGGCACTCGCCCTCCATCGGGAGCTGGAGCAACGCGGTATTCCAGCGACGTTCCGGGCAACCGGCCAGACCGGCATCATGATCGCCGGTAGCGGCATCCCGATCGACGCCGTCGTCGCAGACTTTGTATCGGGAGCGGCCGAAGTGCTGAGCCCCGATAACGACGCCGACCATTGGGACGTTATCGAGGGCCAGGGAGCTCTGCTGCATCCGAGCTACGCCGGGGTCACGCTCGGCCTGATTCACGGCTCGCAACCCGATGCCATTGTGCTTTGCCACGATGCGGGTCGCGACGAGCTCCTGGGAATGGAAGGTCACTTTCCGGTACCGCCGATCGACGAGGTCATCGATGTCGTGCTGCAAGCAGCACATGTGACAAACGCGGATTGTGTCTGCGCTGGTATCAGCGTAAACACGTCGACGATGGTGGACGGCGAACGCGATAAGTACATGGCAGAGCTTGAAGACAAGTACGGCCTGCCCTGTGCGGACCCGATCGCGACAGGCATGGCCACGATCGGCGATGCACTGCTGGAGACAGACACATGAAACGGCAAGTTTCCTGCCACATCGAATCCTGGACGGCACTGATTCCGTTTCGAATCTCTCGCAATGTATGGCACACGTTCGATGGCATCGTCTGCGAAATCGGACAGGACGGCCACATCGGTCGCGGCGAAGCGCTCGGTGTCTATTACATGGGCGAAAGAAACGAGACGATGCTCGCGGACATCGAGTCCGTGAGGATCAACCTCCAGGATGGTGCGAACCGGGACGAATTACTGGACCTGTTGCCACACGGCGGAGCGCGCAATGCGGCTGATGCCGCGTTGTGGGACCTCGAGTCGAAACTCACCGGTAAATCAGCCTGGGACGCGGCCGGCGTTGCGAAAGACCCGATCGAGACGGTTTTCACGATCGGCCTCGAAGCCGAACCCGAAGAAATGGGTGCGAAAGCTGCTGCCGCGACCGACATGGACCTGTTCAAGGTCAAGCTCAACAACGACCGCCCGGTCGAACGCATCACGGCAATCAGGGAGGCACGCGCAGACGCGCGACTGGTCGTCGACGTCAACGAAGGCTGGACCTTCGAGCAACTGCAGGATGTCGCGCCTCGATTAAAGGAACTTGGTGTCAGCATGATCGAGCAGCCCTTGAAACGTGGCGAGGATGATGTCCTCGAAGACTATGCACCGCCATTGCCGCTTTGCGGCGATGAATCCTGCCTGCACCTGGGTGAACTGGACCAGGCCGCCGAGCGCTACCAGATGATCAACATCAAGCTCGACAAATGTGGCGGCCTGACGCACGGGCTCCAGCTCGCCCAGGCCGCCCGTGACAAGGGGCTCGGCGTCATGGTCGGCTGTATGGGCGGCACCTCCCTCGCGATGGCGCCCTCTCACGTCCTGGCCCAGGTGTGTGACTTCGTCGATATTGACGGCCCACTGCTGCTCAGGAACGACCGGCTCGGCGGCTTTATCTATGAGCGGGGCTTCGCCTCCATCCCCGATGGGCCATTCTGGGGCATGCCCCGAGGTGCAACCAGCTGATCCCTACTCGCCAGTGAATGAGTACAACGACAGTCGGGCAGTCATCTTTGACGTCGATGGAACGCTTTCCGAGACCGAAGAGACCCATCGCAAGGCATTTAACCGGGCATTCGAGCATGCCGGGCTATTATGGCACTGGGACCAGGATCTCTACCGTGAACTGCTGGGCGTCACGGGCGGTAAGGAGCGAATTCGGCATTTCATCGAAAATTATGGGGCCGAGGGCGCGTCGAAGGACAACCTCGACGAGTTCATTCGATCACTGCATGTGGAGAAGACGAAGGCCTACACGCAGATGGTAACCAGCGGTGAGGTCGTCCTGCGTCCGGGAATTCGGAAACTCATCGCGGACGCAAAGGAGCTTGGCAATCGCCTGGCGATCGCGACGACGACTACACCGGCGAATATCGACGCGTTACTTGCGGCAACTTTCGGTAGCGAGGGCCACGATCTCTTCGAAGTAATATGCGCAGGCGACAGCGTGCCGAACAAAAAGCCCGCCCCTGATATCTACTTGCTGGCGTTAGAGAAACTCGGAGTGCCAGCCAAACGCTGCCTTGCAATCGAGGACTCGAGAAACGGCCTGCTATCATCCCATGCCGCAGGCATCGCGACGATCGTCACGCCGGGTATTTATACCGGCGACCAGGACTTCTCTGAAGCGGTGCTCGTCGTCGACAACCTCGAATCGTTTGACCTGGCGACGTTTCACCTGCCCCACTGACGCTAACTGCCGTGATTGAAAGAATGCAAACACTAAAGAAACGCGTTGCCCGTGAACACCTGACCATGGCCAAGATGATTGGCATCTACTGCTCTGCTCACCACGACGATTCCGGGGACACCCTGTGTACTGAGTGCGAGGCGTTTCTGAATTACGCGGAGCGGCGTCTGCTGAAATGTCCCTACGGAGAGGACAAACCGACGTGCGCGAACTGCCCTGTGCATTGCTACAAACCCGCGCAGAGGGCAAAAGCCAAAGAAATTATGCGATATGCAGGCCCACGCATGCTGTTTCGTCATCCATTCCTCGCCATCGCTCACCAACTCGACGGTTTTCGCAAAGCCCAGCACCCGAAGGAGTTGACGCGCGAGGAACGGAAGCGGTCGAAAACTGATTGATGCATTCAACCTGGCCGAGAGCGGAGCGACCGGCCTTGCGGTAAGCTCGATGGTTCAGACTTAAAGAACGGACCTACAAACAGTGGCCCTGGATATCGACCGGCATTTCCGGCGTGAAGATTTCAAGCGCTACGCACTGCAGTGCGGGCTTGCGGGTCTCGTCGTGCTTGTCCTGCTGCTGGTGCTCGATGCGGTCACGCAGACCGTGTTGATTGCAGCCCTCGGTGCGAGCGCCTTCATTGCCTTCGCCGTGCCACGATCCCCACATTCCGGTCCACGTAGCATGATCGGCGGTTATGTCGTCGGTATGGTCGCGGGTTCTTTTATGTCCGTACTCAATACGCTGATTGACGTCTCGGCAGGTGCCGACCATGCCGTGATGGTCATCTTCGGCGCCGTCGCCATATCACTGGCGATGTTCACGATGGTGGTGACCCGCACCGAACATCCGCCCGCTGCGGCGCTCGCCCTCGGGCTCGTTCTCAACGAGTGGAGCCCGCTTACGCTGGTCGTGGTGCTGGCCGGGGTCATCGGGCTCAGCATTATCAAGCAACTCGTATTGCCGGCTCTGCTCGATCTGATTTGACGCTAAGCGGGCGTTAGGTACATCCCAGAATTGACGCGCCCTCACTTTAGGCACATAAAGTCTAGTTACATTCGATCCCGAGGTTTTGCCTCACAGGAGGCGCACAATGAGTACCAATGTTTCCGATGTTGTTGTCCATATTGATGAGACACTGCCACTTGAACAGTTGAAGACGCTTGAGGATCACATTCATAAAATGGGTGGCGTAGTAAGCGCCTGTAACCGGGACGACCAACCTCATCTCATTTCGGTTACCTATAATCCCGAGCAAGTGAAATCGCACGATATTCTCGTAAAGATCATCAACGAGGGAGTTCACGCCGAATTGGTTGGTTTTTAGAGCCACGTTGTCGGAAAAGCTGGAAATTCGCGAGAGCACACCAAGTGATTTGGGTGCAATTGAGTCACTGTATCCGGAGGCGTTCCCGGACGAAAATCTGATTCCGCTTGTGCGGGATTTGTTAGGGGACGTGGCCGTCAGGATTTCCCTTGTCGGCGCGATTGACTCGCGGATTGTTGGACATGCGATCTTTACGAAATGTGGTGTGGTAGGAAGTAACGTCGACGCCGCGCTACTCGGGCCACTGGCTGTCGATCCCGCGTGCCACAGACGTGGCTTCGGGAGCGCGATCGTGCGCGCCGGCTTACAGCGTCTGCAGGAAATGGATGTGAGCCTGGTATGCGTACTGGGTGACCCCGCTTACTACGAGCGTCTCGGGTTTCGGCCGGAGTCTCTGGTTGAGCCGCCATTTCGCTTGCCGCTTGAGTGGAATGGCGCATGGCAATCGCAAGTTGTTGGGTACAAAACAACGCCTGTTTCCGGAAAATTATCCGTCCCCCGACAGTGGCTCCAGCCAGCCTTGTGGGCTCCTTGAAGTTTCCGCGATACGCCCGAAAGCATCCGTTTATTGAAAAAACCCTGCCAACCACATGATTAGCAGGGCCTTGCTATGTTGGTGTTGATGGGTACTATCGAACTTGCATCGTACTCAATTGATTAATAAAGACTTATTGGTATCGCCTCAACGCAGCTGCCCCCAGAATTGCCCCCGGTAATCACGGCTGTAATCGGACGTTAAACTAAGGCTCCGCGACTCTTCACCTTACATCGGAAGGCCGCGCATCTTTTCTGATTTCCGATCGCAAATTGAAAGACGTTTCCGTTAAACGTCCTTGGATCTGCGCGTATCTTGGCAACCTCACCAAGATATCTAAAGAGATCATAATGACAACCACAACGATTTGGCGGCTTCCCGAGGTACTGCGGCAAACGGGTTTATCGCGCTCCACGATCTACGAAATGATCAGTCGCGGAGAATTTCCTCGCCAAGTAAAACTCGGCAGACTATCCGGCGGAATTCAGAGCAGCAACGACATGCTCTGGATCATTCTTAATCGCAGTCAATAAGGCGGCCGCCGGACCATCGGGTCGACGTCGTCCTTGCTCCCAATTTCGGAGTGTACCGACGGAAATATGAAAGAGGCCTGCAAACTTTTCCTGGGACAAACCAGTGCTCTCGCGGATCTCGCGCACGATATCCGACGATACCTCAAACGTCCGTGATGGCTTGCGATCACCACGTATAATCTCCGCCGCCTGGGATGCACTTTTAATCAGTTCTGCAAATAGTTTATCGTCCATAGTCTCAATCTCTACTTCAGCTGCCTGACAACATCGGCAAGTTGTCTCTTCTGAGCAGTCGTTAAATCGTCAACAGATCGATGGTCGTAAGCCAGGCAGTGTTGCGCAAGGACGTTCGGAAACGAGCCCAATTTATTAGAGGGAATTATCCAAGCGCCTCAAGGCCTTTCTGCTCGACCAGGTTCAGCAGCTTCAGTGATGCCCCGCTAGGTCTTTTCTGGCCCTGCTCCCATTTCTGTACCGTCGATGCGCTCGTATTCAAGTAAGCGGCGAACACCGCTTGGCTTGCCTTGTTGCGCATGCGAAGTCGCTTGATCTGGGCCGCACTCAAATTCTTCACTGGCGATAGGCACAATACATCAAACTCGCGCATGGTCTTCGTGCCCATCGCGCCGGACTTGTGCAAGCCCTTAGCCGTCTCATGCACGGTATCCAGAATCTTAGTTGCCATCGTTGTCCACCTCGATCTCGATCAATTCACCGGCTTTGATCGCTTTTGTCAGTGATGCCGCCGGACAATTTAGTAACTCCTTCGCTAGCAGCTTCAAGGCTTTCAGTTCCTTGTCGCTGATGTTGGCCCGCTCGTTCTTTGCAAATCCGTAGACGAAAAACGCCTTTTCGCCTTGCTTGAACGCCAACAGGGTGCGCGCACCACCGCGCTTCCCACGACCGGGCAACGCTACCCGTTTCTTCACCACCTGGCCGCCCAGGTGAGCATCGATCAGGCCCCGCTCCATCTCCACCACCGCAGAAGCGAGTGCTGCGTCAGCCAAACCGTCGGTGCCCGCCCACCGGGCAAACGCCTTAGTCTTATAGACCTGCATCGATGCTGCTCATCATTAGACCCTAACTATAGCACTAAGTGCCATAGACTCGTTCACATTATTTGCCGAGATCAGAGGAGCTGGGGGCAACTGCAAATTCTCCTATTGGAGTTGCCCCAAAGTTGCCCCCCAGATGGTCGTTGCTACGTAGAAAAGCCACGTTAACCTATTGATTAACATGTCTTTTTTCGATTTGGTGGTGATGGGTGGAATTGACTCGCGCCATCCATGGCGCTCGCCCTCCGGGCGCTTTCAGCGTCCAAATTTGCTCCTGCAAATTTGTGAACCACCTTCGGTGGTTCAACCCCACATCAAGACAAACAAAAAACGCCCCACGAGGGGCGTTTTCTTGTTTGTTGGTGGTGATGGGTGGAATTGAACCACCGACCTGCGGGTTATGAGTCCGCCGCTCTAACCATCTGAGCTACATCACCAAATTTTCTGCTCACCCATCTGATGGGTGGAATTGACTCGCGCCATCCATGGCGCTCGCCCTGCGGGCGCCTCCGGCGTCCAAAATCGCTCCCGGCGATTTTGTGAACCACCGACCTGCGGGTTATGAGTCCGCCGCTCTAACCATCTGAGCTACATCACCATTTTCGATCCCACGCTTTCCAGCGGCGGGGCGCAGATTGTCCCGATGGGGCTCCCGGCTGTCAAGACTGCCGGTTTGCCTAAAATACGTCCAAATCGCTGGCCAGCACGACGACGCCCGAGTACTTCTCCCGCACCTCGCGCAGCACGGTCTCCTCGGTCGCCCCCCAGAAGAGGATGTGGGTCAGGATCAGCAAGTCCGGCTTCGCACGCGCGGCAATTTCACCGAGTTCATGCGCCGACGTGTGGTTGCTGCTGTGGTACTTCTGCCAGAAGGGATCACGGCGCCCGAAACCCTCCACGGAATAGACTTCGTGAATCAGGATATCGGCACCTTCGGCGTAACGCTCGAGGTTTTCGTCCGGGGCCGCATCGCCAGAAATTACAATGACACGGTCAGGTGTCGTAAATCGATAGCCGAAGGCGTCTTTCCAGGTACCGTGGCGCACACGAAAAGCCTCCACCTTGACGTTGTCGTCCTCGAAGACCATGCCCTCCTCGACGATATGCGTGTTGACACGCCAACCCTGGTCATTGGCCGGCTCGAGACCGTTGACCCGGTAGTCGATATCAGCGTGATAAGCCTCCAGTACGTGCGATGCCATTTCCTCAATGCCGGTGGGTCCGTACAACTCCAGCGGCTGTGCACGTTCGAGTACCCAGGGTGTGAGAATCAGATCAGAAAGCCCGGCCGAGTGATCGGAATGCAGATGGGTAAGGAACGCATACCGGAGATTCTTGATTTCGAGCGCCGGCATCGGTCCACCGTAACTCGGTGACATGGCGGATGCGCGTCTCACGACGCCCGGCCCAAAGTCGACGAGATAGGGTGTGCCATTAACGACGATAGCGACTGCCGACCCCGATCGCTCGGGATCCGGATTCGGGGTACCGGTTCCGAGCATCACAACCTGGGTGATGTCGGACGGTACCAACTCAGCGAAGCAAGTACCTTGCAGTAGCGTCAATGCGACAACCAGTGTGGCAAAACGGCTTAACATCTGTCGTCCAGCAGACCTGTCCATTCGATTAGTTTGTAGCTTATGTTGACTTGCGGGAACCTGAGAATTGCTCTCATAACGCTCTGCAATGCCCGTGAATCGTAGTAGTCCGTAAGGCCCGTAACATAACACGCGACGGAGTTCACACTTCACTAGTGAACTGGTGGGCTGAAATACTGCATTATCCCTGTCAGAGTATCTTCTACGCCCATCGCTATCCACAGGCGAGTAGCGAAAATGACACGCAAGACACAACAGGGATTTACACTAATCGAGTTGATGATCGTCGTCGCGATCATCGGCATCATCGCATCGATCGCCATTCCTCTCTATACGAACTACATTGTTCGCTCGCAAGTGTCCGAGGGCATCAAACTCACTACCAGCGCGAAGGTTGCCGCAGCCGAGTACTTTCAGAATCACGGCGCATTTGCCACAACAAACGCATCGGCAGGTATCGAAGCCGGTGGCAATATAGTCGGGAATTACGTAACGCAGGTCCAACTCGCTGCCGGCGGCGCTATCCAGGTCACCTTCGGCAACGAAGCGCACCCCGATATCCTTGGCGCTGTCCTGTCAATGACGCCGATCAGTAATGCCGGAAGCGTTTCCTGGGACTGCACCGGCGACGCCCTGTTGCCGAACAAGTACGTGCCTAACGCCTGCCGGAGTTGACGACCGCTCGTCAGACGTTAAACCGAAAGTGCATCACGTCCGCTTCCTGGACGATGTAGTCCTTGCCTTCGAGCCGTAAGCGCCCCGCTTCCTTGGCGCCCTGCTCACCATTGCCAGCCACGAAATCGTCGTAGCTGATGACTTCGGCGCGAATGAAGCCTTTCTGGAAGTCGGTGTGAATCTCGCCGGCAGCTTCCGGTGCAGTTGCACCGACCTTCGTTGTCCACGCACGCACTTCTTTCGGGCCCGTCGTGAAGAACGTCTCGAGGCCCAGTAATTTGTAACCACAGCGGATCACGCGATTGAGCCCCGGCTCGTCGAAGCCGAGGTCAGCCAGGAACTCGACCTTGTCCGCATCATCCAGAAGTGCGATCTCGGCCTCGATCGCCGCACAGATAGCGACGACTTCCGAGCCCTCTGCCGCAGCAATCTTTGTCACCGCATCGAGGTGCGGATTGTTCTCGAAGCCACCTTCATCGACGTTCGCAATGTACATGACCGGTTTTGCCGTAATCATGTGCAGATCTTTGAGGATCTTTTTCTCGTTATCGTCGAGGTCGGCCGTACGAATCGCGTTACCTTCGGCAAGGTGGTCCCTGATTTTCCTGATCGTGTCGCGAAGGTAGATGTCTTCCTTGTTCGCTGTCTTGGCATTCTTCTCTGCCTTGAACAGCTGCTTCTCGACGGACTCGAGATCGGCCAGCGCCAGTTCCGTGTTGATAGTCTCGATGTCATCGAGGGGATTGATCGTGCCGGTCACGTGTGTGACGTCATCGTTCTCGAAACAACGTACTACGTGAGCGATGGCATTTGTCTCACGGATATTCGCAAGAAACTTGTTCCCGAGCCCCTCGCCTTTCGAGGCGCCCGCAACCAGCCCGGCGATGTCGACGAACTCCATTGTCGTCGGCAGCGTCTCTTTCGGCTTGACGATATCGGTCAGCACAGCGAGCCGCGGGTCCGGCACCGGCACAATGCCGACATTCGGGTCGATCGTGCAAAACGGATAGTTCTCCGCCGCAATCTCGGCTGCAGTCAGCGCGTTGAATAAGGTGGACTTGCCAACGTTCGGCAGTCCGACGATGCCACAGGTGATAGCCATTCAGTTTTTTCCAGATTGCTTCGCTGCGCTCGCAATGACCGTTTGCGCTCGCAATGACTAAGGATCAGGGTTCGTGTGTAACTGCTTCATTGCGGCGTTGACGCCGTCATCAAGCAGGACCAGCAACGCATCGATCGCTTCATCGATGTTCTTCTCGACCATTGCTTCGGTATCGCTGCCTGCACGTTTCAACACGTAACCGGTCACCTTGTCTTTCTCGCCAGGATGACCGACGCCGATCCTGAGACGCAGGAAATCGGCGCCACAATGCTGGATGACGTCACGGATTCCGTTATGCCCGCCGTGGCCACCACCCTGCTTCAAACGCACAGTCCCGGGCGGCAAATCGATCTCGTCGTGAGCCACGAGCAAAGCATTTGGCTTGACGCGATAGTAGTCGAGTGCAGCACGCACCGGTCCGCCGCTCTGGTTCATGTAGTTCTGCGGTTTGACGAGCCAGACATCCGCGCCACCGATGCTGACCTTGCAGCACTCGGCGTCGAACTTCTTCTCGTATTTAAAATTGCCGCCATACTTGCGCGCGAGCGTATCCACGAACCAGAAACCTGCGTTGTGCAGGGTTCGCAGATATTTGTCTTCGGGGTTACCCAGCCCGGCGATCATGCGCAGTGATGTCATAGTCAGTAATTCTAACGTGCTTCAATGGGATCGCGCGCTGGGGCGCGCTCCCACAGGCGCGATGCCACAGGCGCGATTCCACAGGCGCGCTCCCACAACATACTCCAACAAGAAGACCGCCCGCAGGCGGCCTTCCCGTTCGCCATACGAGCAGCGATTATTCCTTCTTGGGCTCTTCGTCCGACGGAGCACCCTCTGCCGTCGGCTCTTCGCCCTCTGCAGGCTCCTCGCCTTCCGCAAGTTCCTCGAGACCTTCCTCGAGAATCTCTTCCTCTTCCTCGATCACGATTTCCTTGATGATGTGGATCGAGACGATCGGGCGATTTGCCTCGTCGCCCTGCGCGAGCGCGGGAATCTCCACGCCCTCGGGAAGCGGAATGTCAGAGATGTAGCGCAACTCGTCGAGCTCGAGATCTGCGATATCGACATCCAGGTATTCCGGCAGGTCCTTCGGCAGGCAAATGACCTCGATTTCGGTCATGAGGCGCGATACCTTGCCGCCACCCGTTGTGACACCGAGCGCTTCTTCCTCATTGAGGAAATGGATCGGTACGTTCATGCGGATGACCTGGTCTTCAACGATGCGCTGAAAATCCATGTGCATGATCTGGCGCTTCGCCGGATGCCGTTGCAGGTCCTTGAGAATCGCGGCCTGGCTCTTGTCGCCGACCTTGATATTCAGGACGCTCGAATAGAACGACTCGTTCTCGAGCTGCTTGACGACCTTGTTGTGGTCGAACGTGATGGAGCGCGACGGACGGCCGGCACCATAGATGATTGCGGGAACCAATCCCTTTAGACGCAGGCGGCGGCTCGCACCTTTCCCTATGTCTTCACGGTATTCCGCAATCAGATCGAATTTATCAGCCATGACTGAACTCCGTTATCTGATTGATTTAACTTAAGAAAATCTCAAGCTTGAAGCCGTCCGACTTGCGACCAGACCGGACAGCGGCGCGCATGGTACCGCAAGTTGGCGCCCGAGGCCAATAGAACCGTGGGAGCGCCCGCCGGCGCTCGATTGCCGGCTGGGGCCTGGCCAGGCCGGTCGTGTATGCTTGCCGCCCGAAATATCTGCCAACCTGGAGCAACTCATGACAAACCGGTTCTCGGGCCTTTTAATCGCCACTGTCCTGATCGCAATCGCGCAAGCAGCCGCCGCCGACATTACTCTGATACACGCCGGCCAGTTGCTTGCCGTACCTGGTGAAAGGCCGGCGTCGGAGCAGACGATCGTCGTCGATGGCGAGCGCATCGTCGCAGTTGTCGCCGGCTTTGCGGAGGCATCGTCCTACGGCGCGAATACACGGGTCATCGATCTTCGCGACCAGTTCGTGATGCCCGGGCTGATGGACATGCACGTGCATCTCCAGGGCGAACTCGGTCCCGGGAATGAAAAAGAGACCCTCGAGATGTCATCCCAGCTCATGCAGATGCGCAGCATCATGTTTGCGATGAGGACACTGCGGGCGGGCTTTACCACGGTCCGCGATGTTGGTTCGTCCGGGCAGGAAATGTACGCCATGCGCGATGCAATCAACTCGGGCTGGATTGACGGCCCGCGGATCATCGCCGCCGGTGGCGTCGGCATCACGGGTGGGCACGCGGATGTCAGCGGCGTAAAGCCGGAACTCATGGAGCTCTGGACCGATGACAGTATCTGCAATGGTCCCTACGACTGCCGTCGCGCAACGAGGAATGCGATCAAGTACGGCGCGGATCTGATCAAGATCACGTCGACGGGTGGCGTCCTCACGGACCGGGCGACCGGTACCGGACAACAAATGGAAATGGACGAACTTCGTGAGGTTGTTCTCGCCGCGACGCGTATGGGCCGCAAAGTCGCCTCACATGCGCACGAGGAGGACGGCATTGTCGCCGCGCTGGAAGCTGGCGTCGCCAGCATCGAACACGGTACCTACACGGGCCCGCGCGCAATCAAACTATTCAAGGAAACCGGCGCCTATCTTGTGCCGACACTAATCGCGGGCAAGACCGTCGGTGCAATGGCTGTCGAGTCGGACTTCATGTCCGACGCCGTCAAGTCCAAAGCGGTCCGCATCGGGCAGGACATGGCCGGTAACTTCGCAAAAGCACACGCGGCAGGCGTCAACGTGGCTTTTGGCACCGACAGCGGCGTTTCACCGCACGGCACCAACGCCGAGGAGGCTGTGCTGATGGTGGAAGCCGGCATGACCGAAATGGAGGTGCTCGTCGCAGCAACGATCAATGCCGCCGACCTGATCGATATGTCCGATGCCATTGGGACGATCGAGGCCGGCAAGTTCGCCGACATCATCGCAGTGAACAACTCCCCACTCGAGAGCATCGAGGAACTACTCGACGTCGACTTCGTGATGAAGGGCGGCAAGATCTACAAAGACTAGGCTGCGTTCGCGGGCTGGGGCGCGCTCCCACGACAATCCGTCAGTCTACGTACAAGGAACTCACGGACTCTTCGTCCGAGATGCGCCGCATGGTCTCGGCCAGCAACTCGGCCGTCGACAGCTGGCGAATCTTGTCGCAGGACTGCGCTTCATCGCTTAGCGGGATCGTGTCCGTAACGACCAGCGTATCCAGGTTCGACTCACCGATACGCGAGACCGCCGGGCCGGATAGCACGGGGTGCGTGATGTAGGCGTGTACGGCTGTGGCGCCATGGTCTTTCAGGGCCCCTGCGGCGTGGCACAGCGTGCCGGCGGTATCGACCATGTCATCCATCATGATGCAGGTCTTGCCGTCACATTCGCCGATGATGTTCATGACCTCGGACTGGTTCGCCCTGTCACGACGTTTGTCGATGATGACGAGATCGGCGTCGTCGAGGCGTTTGGCGAGCGCCCGTGCGCGGACCACGCCACCGACGTCCGGCGACACGACAACCATGTCCGGGTAACGATGCTTCCAGACATCGCCCAGCAGAATCGGCGATGCATAGACGTTGTCCACCGCGATATCGAAAAAGCCCTGAATCTGGTCGGCATGAAGGTCGACCGTGAGTACGCGATCCACGCCCGCGGTCCCGATCAGCTTGGCGACGAGCTTCGCGGTGATCGGCACGCGCGACGAGCGCGGGCGGCGATCCTGGCGCGCAAATCCGAAATAAGGGATGACCGCCGTAATGCTCGACGCCGACGCGCGCCTTGCGGCGTCGACCATGACCAGCAACTCCATCAGGTTTTCGGACGACGGTGGGCAAGTCGGTTGCACGATGAATGCTTCCCGGCCGCGGATATTCTCGAGGATCTCGACGTTGATCTCGCCGTCGGAGAATCGACCAACCTGGGCTTTCGCGAGCGGGATCCTGAGGTAACGCGCGATATCGTGGGCGAGTTGCGGGTGCGCGTTGCCCGTAAATACGGCC
>Ga0070726_10003067_pt1 | contig 14378 bp, 8 predicted proteins | sample tdAd471_FD_67275 | JGI IMG/M metagenome (GOLD analysis project Ga0070726, IMG submission 67275) | Marine sediment microbial communities from the Atlantic coast under amendment with organic carbon and nitrate - tdAd47.1 | ecosystem: Environmental > Aquatic > Marine > Coastal > Sediment | place...
GCGTGCAACGGCTCGGGCGGCGCTGATATTGCCTCGGCGATGCTGGCGGCCTTTGGGAGTGCCGCGGTGTGAGCGATCAGCAGCGTCTGCTTTTCGTGTGTCTTGGCAACATCTGCCGCTCACCGATGGCCGAGGGCATCTTCCTGCATCTGGCTCACCAGCGAGGGCTGAGCGACCGTTTTATCGTGGACTCTGCGGGCACCGGCGGCTGGCACGTCGGCAAACGCCCCGACAGCCGAGCGCTCGCCACGGCCAAGCACTACGGGATCGAATTGCCCTCACTGGCAAGGCAGGTCTCGCCGAGCGATTTCGACACGTTTGATCTGGTGCTGGCAATGGACCGTTCCAACCAAGACGATCTGCTCGCGCTCGGGGGCACGAACGTGAAGCTCATGCGGAGCTTTGATGCCTCACTTCAAGGCGACCACGACGTGCCCGATCCCTACTACGGCGACGGTGACGGCTTCGTGAAGGTCTACGAGATGCTCACCCGCGCGTGCGACGGGCTGATCGAACACCTGATTCCTGACTGAACGATCAGAGATCGAGCAGGACGCGCGTCGGATCCTCGATCGCTTCCTTGACCGCGACGAGGAACCGCACAGCGCCAGCGCCGTCGACAACGCGGTGGTCGTAGCTTAGGGCGAGGTACATCATCGGGCGGATGACGACCTGACCCGGGTTATCCGGGTCCTCGATCGGGCGGTTCTTGATCGCGTGCATACCCAGGATGCCCGACTGCGGCGAGTTGAGAATGGGTGTGGAATTGAGGCTGCCAAAGATGCCGCCGTTGGTGATCGTGAAGGTGCCCCCGGTCATCTCTTCGAGGGTGATCTTGCCGTCACGGGCGCGGAGAGCGAGATCCTTGATGCCCGACTCGATCTCGGCGAAGGACAGCTGATCCGCGCTGCGAAGCACAGGCACGACGAGACCCTTGGGGCTTGAGACGGCCACGGCGATGTCGCAGTAATCGTGGTACTGCAGTGCGGGCTTGCCGGCATCGTCCTCGACGATGTACGAGTTCACCGCGGGCTGGGCCTTGAGACCCCGGACGACGGCCTTGACGAAGAACGACATGAAGCCGAGGTTGATGTCGTGCTTCTTGCCGAACTCTTCCTTGTAGGTCGAGCGGAGCTTCATCACGGCACTCATGTCGCACTCGTTGAAGGTCGTGAGCATCGCGGCGTTGTGCTGGGCTTCAACGAGTCGCGTGGCGATCTTCTGACGCATCGGGCTCATGCGCTCGACACGGGAGGTCCGCTCGCCCTTCGTGGCAGCCGGCGAGGGCGATGCCTGGGCGGTTTCGGTTGATGCATGCCCGTTTTTCTGGACAGAGGCGAGAACATCCTGTTCACGGATCCGCCCGCCGGGGCCTGTGCCGACGATGCCCGAGAGATTGACGCCGTGCTCGGTCGCGATCTTGCGGGCCAGCGGCGTGGCGCTGGCGTCCTTGCCCGCGCTGTCAGCGGGCGCAAATGTTGGCTTGTTCGGAGCGGGCGTTGAAGCCGGAGCAGCGGCGGGCTTGGACTCGCTCGCACCCGATGACTGAGCCTCCTCGGCCTTGGCGGGAGCGGCTGTGGCGGCAGCACCTTCGGGCTTGCTGGCGGTCTCATCGATGCTTGCGATGGTCGCGCCGACTTCGACGGTGTCGCCCTCGGCGAATTTTTGATCGCTCAGGATGCCCGCCGACGGGGCCGGGATCTCCATGGTGATCTTGTCGGTCTCGAGTTCGAGGAGCGTCTCGTCCTGATTGACCCAATCGCCAGGCTTCTTGAGCCAGGTTGCGATCACGCCCTCGGTGACCGATTCGCCCACGTTCGGAACGACGACTTCAACTGCCATATCCGTGCACTCCGATTCTGATCCGCGTGGGCGTTATCCTGCCGCCAATGCGCGCCGGTCATCTGATCGGCGATTGCTGTCCTGATTCTTGGCATCCTCTTGCGGCTTGGGGCCGATCGAGCGTGAGAGAATCGACTCTTGCTGAGCGCGATCCTTTTTCTTGGAGCCCGCGGCCGTGCTGGCGCTGGTGTCGCGCCCGATGTACTCGATCGCCTGGATGTCCAGATGCGTCCGGAGCAGATCGGACACAAAGAGGAACGCGCCCATATTCCGGGGCTCTTCCTGAACCCAGCAGAGCTCGGCATCCTTCGGATACTTGGCGAGGATCTCGCGGGCCAGCTCCGTGTGGAACGGGTAGACCTGTTCGACGCGGACAATCGCAACGTCCTTGCGAGCGATCTCTTCACGACGGGCGGCCAACTCGTGGTAGATCTTGCCGCAACAGAGCACGACTTTCTTGACACCCTTGCGGTCTGCATCGTCCTTGAACTTCGGGTCGTCCATCAGCTCATGGAATCGGCCTTGGGTCAACTCGCTGACATCGCTGGTGGGCGTGCGGAGCAGGCTCTTGGGGGTCATCACGATCAGCGGTTTGCGGAAGGAACGCTTCACCTGTCGCCGAAGTGCGTGGAAGATCTGCGCACCCGTCGAGGGGTGGATGATCTGCATGTTGTTGTTGCCCGCAAGCTGCAGGAACCGCTCGAGCCTGGCCGAGGAGTGCTCAGGGCCGGCGCCCTCGTAGCCGTGCGGCAAGAGAACAACGAGACCAGACCACCGCTCCCACTTTACCTGCGCCGAGGCGATGAATTGGTCAAAGATAACTTGTGCGCCGTTGGCAAAGTCGCCGAACTGGGCTTCCCAGCAAACGAGCATGCTCGGGTCTGCCAGCGAGTAGCCGTACTCGAACGCGAGCACCGAGGCCTCCGACAGCGAGCTGTCATAGACGCAGAATTTCGACTGACGCTTGCGGCCGTCAGAGCCAATCGTTCCCGGACCCTTGTCGGGATCACCGAAAATGCCAGGCTCCGAGATGTTGTTGAGCGGTGTGTAAGGCATCGCAGACTCGGCGTCATACAGCACAGCATGGCGCGAGCTGAAGGTCCCGCGACGCGAGTCCTGACCCGAGAGCCGCACCGCGTTGCCCTCGGCAAGCAGCGTGCCGTATGCCAGGATCTCGCCATCGGCGTAGCTGATCTGCTGGCCGTCCCAGAGTTTCGAGCGGCTCTCTAGGAGCTGCTTGAGTTTGCGGTTGACCTCGAATCCCTCGGGCACCGTGCCGAGCGCTTCGCAGACGTACTTGAGCACATCCTCATCGACGGCGGTATCAGCAGGTTCGTGGGAATAGGCGTGCTCGAAGCCCGACCAACGCATGCTGCCAGGATCGATAACCGGGTCACGGGGTTGGCTCTTTGCGGTCTGCTGAGCCTGATCGAGCACCTCATCGACACGCGTTTTGAGCAGCGAGTGGTCGTGCTCGGACAGCACACCCTCGTCGCGGAGCTTGGCCGCGTAGGTCTGCATGAGTGGCTTCATCTTCTTGATGAGCCTTGCCAAGATCGGCTGGGTGAACGATTGCTCGTCCTGCTCGTTGTGGCCGTACTTGCGGTAGCACCACAGATCGATGAAGACGTCTTTCTTATACCGATCTCGGTATTCGGCAGCCAGCCTCGCCACGGTGACGACCGCCTCGGGGTCTTCGCCGTTGACGTGGAAGATCGGAGCGCCGATCGATTTGGCGATGTCCGTGCAGTATGTCGTGCTTCGGCTGTCTTCGGGGCGCGTGGTGAAACCGATCTGGTTGTTCACAACCACGTGAACCGTGCCGCCCGTGGTGTAGCCCTCGAGCTGCGAGAAGTTCAGCGTTTCGGCGACGATGCCCTGGCCCGCGATGGCTGCGTCGCCGTGGATCACAACCGGCACAACGCGGCTGCGATCTTTGTCGTTGCGGAGCCTCTGCTTGGCGCGGCACCGTCCCTCGACCACGGGGCCTACGGCCTCAAGGTGGCTCGGGTTGGAAGCCATCGCCAGATGGAGCATTTTGCCGTTGCCGAACTGACGCGCGGCCGAGTATCCGCGGTGGTACTTGACGTCGCCGCCCTCGTCCATGAAGTATTCGTCGTTCCAGGTGTCCTCAAACTCGGTGAAGATTTGTTCGTAGGTTTTGCCGAGGATCTGGCTGAGCACGTTGAGGCGGCCGCGGTGAGCCATGCCGAGCACGACTTCTTCGGCGCCGTGCTCCGACAGGCGTTCGAGCAACTGGTCGAGCAGCGGGATGAGCGACTCGGAGCCTTCGAGACTGAACCGCTTCTCACCCGGGTAACGCTTCTGGAGGAACGACTCGAACGCGCCCGCGTTGAGCAGGAGCTCGAGGATGTGGAACTTCTCGCCCTTGTTGAGATCGGCTCGGCCGTCGATGGCCTCCCACTGATGCACGAGCCAGGCGCGTTCTTCGTAGTCTTCGACGTGCAGAACCTCGACGCCAACGGTGCCCAGGTAGAGCATCTCCATGCGGTCGATGATCTCGCGGATCGTGATCGTGCCCTCTTTACCGATAACGCGAGCATCAACCTCTCGATCGAGATCTGATTCGGTCAGCCCAAACCAATCGAGGCTCAGGGCATCCGGGCGGGGCCGAAGCCGACCGTGCGGGTCGAGCTGGGCTCCGAGATGGCCCCGGCCGCGATAGGCGACGAGGATCTTCTCAAGATCGGGAGAAAGACTTTCGCCCCCGCCGGAGCTGATGCCAGCGGCCGGCGATGAACTCTGTGCGAGCTCGTACCCCTGGAGGAAGGCCCGGATATCCGCCGGGACCGACATCGGGTCTTTGAGGTAAGACTGGTACTGAGAGTCGAGGTACTCGGCGTTCCAGCCGTTGACACTCGGACGTTGAGCCTGGGGCCCGGTGCTCATGACAATCTCATCATCAAGCGCTGTAAACGTCTGCCGAGCCCAGCCTAGCGCCGGCCTTGGGTGGCACTTCAGAGATGATATGCATGATGGTCGGCCTTTTGCCCGCTTTGATCCACACAGAAGCCCTAAATTCGGACCTGAGCCACATATGACCCTGATGTTAGCCGAATCGGCCTGTCACATACTGCTCTGTCTCGGTCAGGTGCGGGTTCTGGAAAATCTGCTTGGTAGTACCGTATTCGACGAGTCGGCCCAGATACATAAACGCTGTGTAGTCGCTCACGCGTGAGGCCTGCTGCATGTTGTGGGTCACGATCAGGACCGTATAACGGCTCGAAATATCGTGAATCAGCTCCTCGATTCGGGCTGTCGCGATCGGATCCAGCGCCGAACAGGGCTCGTCCATCAAAAGAACTTCCGGCTCGACAGCCACGGCCCGTGCGATGCACAGCCGCTGCTGCTGCCCGCCAGAGAGGCCCAGCGCCGAGTCGTTGAGACGGTCCTTGACCTCGTCCCAGATCGCAGCGGCCTGGAGCGCCCGCTCACAGGTTTCTTTCAGGACGGACTTCTTGCGTTCGCCGGCGATGCGGAGCGGGTACACCACGTTCTCGAAGATCGACATCGGGAACGGGTTGGACTTCTGGAAGACCATCCCGACGCGCTTGCGCAGCGAAATGACATCCACCCCCGGGTCGTAGATTGATCGGGTATTGAGCAGCATCTCGCCCGAGGTCCGCACGGAAGGGACGAGGTCGTTGAGCCGATTAACCGATCGCAGCAGCGTCGATTTACCGCAGCCCGATGGTCCGATGAGCGCGGTGACTTTGCCCCGGGGGATTTCCATGGCGATGTCGTAGAGGGCGCGGTTGTCGCCGTACCAGAGCGAGAACTTGGAGATATCGAGCACCGATTCGATCTCGGTGAGTTCGTCGTGGCGTGCAGCCTCAAAGGCGCCACCGGTCTCAACCGCGTGCGCGACGGTCTGCTCTGCGTTTCTGGAAGGCTTCATTGTCATGGTGGTCACTAGAACTGCCCCGACTGGAATCTGGCTTTGAGCTTTGTCCGGATCCGGATCGCGGTGAGGTTCATCATCACCACCAGTGTGACAAGCAGGAGCGTCGTTGTCCAAACGTAGCCCCGCGCAGCCTCCGAATCCGGGCTCTTGAAGCCAAGATCGTAGATGTGGAAACCGAGGTGCATGAAACTGCGATCGGCGAATATGAACGGGAATCGTGGCTCGAAGGGCAGCTGCGGAGCCAGTTTCACTGCGCCCACGATCATCAGCGGGGCGACTTCGCCCGCACCGCGGGCCATCGCCAGGATTGCACCGGTCAGAATGCCGGGCATCGCTCCGGGGAGCACCACTCGCTGGATGGTCTGCCATTTGGACGCCCCGCACCCGTATGAGCCCTCACGGAGCGAGGCGGGCACCGCAGCGATGGCCTCCTCAGCCGAGACAATCACGACCGGGAGCGTGAGCAGAGCGAGTGTGAGCGAGGCCCAGAGCAGACCCGAGGTGCCGAAAGTCGGCGAGCCATCGAGGAGTTTGGCTTGGAAGAATCCGTCGAAATAGGGAGTGGTGAAGACCGCGATGACAGCGAGCAGCGCCACGCCGCCCCAAGCCAGCCCACCCCAAAGTCCTCGCTTGTTGCGAGGCCCGCCGGACGACATGGACATGGCGACGAAAGCCATAGCCGATGCGATGAGCAGCAGGATCCACCATTGCCCGGCTCGTAGAACAATTGAGGGATCCGGGCCGCCGTCGATCACCCCACCGATGCCGTAGCAGAAGAACCCGAGCCCGAACACGCCATAGACAATGCTGGGCACGCCTGCGAGGTTGTTGATGGCCACGCGCAGGATGCTGATCATGATGCCCTGCTTGGCGTACTCGCGCATGTACAGGGCCGCCATCACGCCCAGCGGCACTACCGCAACGGTCAGCAGGAGCGTGACGAGGAGCGTTCCAATGATGACGGGGAAGACGCCGCCCTCGGTGTTCGCCTCGCGTGGATCGTCTGAGAGGAATTCCCACCAGCGCGACAGGTAGATCCTGACTTTGCCCAAGAAACCGATATCGTTGGGCTGCACGACGCGAATGATCTGCGAGACCTTCATGGGCTCGTTGGTCTGGCTCTGCGAGAGGGCTGCAAACTTGCCGGTGAGCGGATCGATGATCTCGACGCGATACCGCGCATCCTCGGCCTCGATCTCGGCGACACGGTCTGTCAGTTCAATGAATTTGGAGGTCAACACCAGCCGCTGCTCTTCGGATTCAGCCTCGATCTCGGCGAGGCGCTCCTGCGAGATCGGCTGATCTGCCCAGGGCCTCTCGACGAATGCGCCGACGGCTGAAAGACAGGCCACCAGCACGAGCACGCGTTTGAACACCGTGCCTTGCACGAAGTACGCCCCACCAGCCGAGCCGAGAAGTACTATCACAACCACGAACCAGAGCCCGTAGCCGAGGTGTCCGTCTCGCTCGTCGAGATCGGCTCGCAGCCTCGCGTTGAGCTGGGCCAGGCGGAGTTTCTCGAGTTTGTGATTGAGCTTGGCGATAGCTTCGCTGCGGATCTCGTCGGCCTGTTCGTGACGCTGGCGGGCCTCTTCGAGATACGCGGGGAGCTGGTCAAGCACATCCTGTGCGCCCTCAGCGACGACCACACGCTCGCCTTTTGCATCGATCTCGATGAGTTTAGATGGCACACCCAGCCAGATGCCCCACTCGTACCGCTCAACCAACACCGCCTCGTCGGGGTTCGATTGCTGGGTGATGTCATTTGCATCCACCCAGCGGAAGGGCTGCTGACCAAGATCGCGGTTGCCCACGCGGTAGAGCGTGCGCTGACCCATCTCGGGGTTCTGCTCGGTGCGGAAACGCATACCGAGGAATGACTCACCGGATTCGAGTGTGACCTTCTCGAGCGGCTTCTGCCAGAACGTCCGCGACCCGCTGACGGCGATGAGCCCGAGCAAGCTCAGGATCATGACCACGCAGACGATCAGAGCCATGCCCGTCAGCCAAGTCCCCGCGGTGCCACGCGCACGCAGGGGCGTGGGCTGGAAGCCGGCTGGATGCGTCTTGGAATGGCTCAAAGCATCGCGCTCCGCTTGCGGAAGTGCTGACGGACGACCTCGGCCGAGGTGTTGACCACGAATGTAATCGCAAAGAGCACCGCGCCGCAAAGGAAGAGCACTCGGTAGTGCGTCCCGCCACGATCGGCCTCAGGGAGTTCGACCGCGATGTTCGCCGACAGCGTTCGCAGGCCGCCGAAGATGTTCCAATCCATCACGGGCGTATTGCCCGTGGCCATGAGCACGATCATGGTTTCGCCCGCGGCCCGACCGAGCCCGATCATGACCGCCGAGAAGATGCCGCTGGCAGCAACAGGCAGCACGATCCGCATCGTTGTCTGCCACTGCGTGGCGCCGGCTCCGAGACTCGCGGCACGGAGTGAGTTTGGCACACTCTGCATCGCATCGTCGCTGAGCGTGAAGATGATCGGGATGATCGCAAAGCCCATAATGATGCCGACAACGAACGTGTTACGTTGGGTGAACGTTCCGAGCACGGATTCACGGGCATCCCAGCCGAGGGCTACACAGAGACGGGCCAGGATCATCGCGATCGGAACCGCCAAGACAATCGAAATGAGCACTCTTGCCAGGGGCAGCCATTTCTCGGCGCTTTGGCGCCCAAAGCCCATCGTGAAGATGCCGGCTAGTGCGAGCGAAGGAACGAACAGAAGCGCCACCCAGCCCGGCAGCGACGAGCCGACCATGCCAGTCAGCCACACCTTGAGTGGCGAGCGTTCACTGGGCACGGCAAGCCCGGCTGTGTCCGCAGCAGGTCGAACGATCTCGTCATCAAGGACATACAGCCCTGAAGATCTCAGGCGGTTGCGCTCGCTCAGCGTGAAGCGTTTCTTGCCCTCGGCCCACTTGGGGACTTGTTCAACAGCGACGACTTGGCCGGCCAGGACCGCCTTCTCGTCTTGACTGATACCAAAGAGCGCTCGGTCCGCCATCGGCCCGGCAACCGTGGAAAGCAACACGCCGAGCAGGCATGCCAGCCCGATGAAACTCAACTGAACCCATTGCGGCAAGCGCCAGGCGAGTGTGCCCGGGAGCATGGGCCAGAGCGAGGACGCCACGAGAATCACGACCGGGACCACGACAAGCCCGATGAGCACGGCTGAGAGGTGGTCACGCACGAACGGCGCCAGCACCATGGCCGCGATGAAACCAAGAACAACCGAAGGCAGTGACGCCATCATCTCGACCGTCGGCTTGACCCGCGAGCGGATGCGTTTGGGCAGGAATTCGCTCGAGTAGATCGCGGCCATCACGGCGATCGGTATGGCAAAGATCATCGCAAACACCGTCGCCTTGAGCGTGCCGAAGATCAGCGGTGTGATGCTGAGCTTGGGCTCGGCGGAATCGTCCGCAGCGGTCGACTGATAGACAAGACTGGGCGCCTGATCGCCCTCGTACCAGACGGGCAGGAAAAGCGATCGCAGCGTGACGGTCGGATGCCCGGGCTCTAGATGCCAGGCTGATATCGCGTCTTCGCCGATCGCGTAGAAGCCGTCGAGCTTGGGCGAGATGAGCACGCTCTTTGGCGATGCGCTGCCATTGGCTTTGCCGACGAGCTTGCCGGAGGTGGCGTGCCAGAGACGGATATCACCGACCGCGTCGGCCGCGATGAATGTCCGATCGCGCTGGCTCGTGGAGATACGTGTCACAGGTTGATCCGCAATCCGGAATTCCTTGACACGCACCAGTGATCGTGCGACATCCGATTCGGGATCGGCGCGTGTCAGCATCCACGTCAGGACGTGTCCGTCGTCGGTCCCGATCAGGATCGTGTTGCGGCCGAGCAATGGCGAGACCGAGGTGATGTTCTGATCGGCTTCAACAAGACTCGTGGTTTCCGAGAATGCGTACGCGGTCGAGCCTTTGGTGTAGCGGTCTGCGTTGCCGTTGGCTCCGACGAGCACAAGTTCGTTGCCATCGTCGAGCAGAGTGATACTACTGGGCAATGGTGCGTTTGGACGGATCTCGATCGGAAGCGTGCGGACTTTGGCCGAGCTCGTCCCGCCGACGAGCGATCTACGTGTCGTGACTGTCATCACACTGCCCGAGCCGTCGGCCCGCACGACCGCAGCCACCTTGTCCCGCCCGAATATTTCGCCGTCCAGAGCGACTACGGGCGAACCCGACTCGGGCGGTTCGATGCGGCCCACCTCTTCGAAAACCGCCCAGACTTGGCGGAACTGGTCTTCGCCGGTGCGTTCGACGATGCTGCCTGGCAGCGTGGCGATCTGATCGATTGCCAACTCAGGGGTTTCGGGGGCGAGGTCTTTCCGCCTGAGCACCTTGGATTCAAACCCGAGTGTTCCCAGGTCGATGGAGGCATCATCTCGGGCAAGTACGAGCAGACCCGAGCTTGATGAATACGAAGAAAGATGGATCTCGCCGAGTTCGATCGAATCGGGCAGCACATCACCTGTTTGTATGGAAACGGCGCGGAGCACGCCGTCGTTGCCGGCAAGAGCGACGAGTCTTTCGTACTCGTCCACCATCGCAACGGATGAATCTGCTCCGTAGGTGAGGCTGCCTGCTGGCGCAACGTGCCCAGGCTGCGTGAGCGGATACACAACCCACGCGAGATACGCGATGATCCCCAGCACCGCAGCGATCACACCCAGCCCGCCCAGGGTGATCACACTCTCGGCGATCTGGTCGATCAGCAGCACGCGGCGGCGTGGACGGAACCGGTCCGGGAGCGTGCGATCGGGTAGCTCTTGCGAGTTGGGCAAACCGTCACACTCCCACGACTGCAATCTCAGAGACCAACGTTGCCCAATTCCTCGGAAGCCATGCTCGCAGGCAGTGGGAAGTAGCCGTCCTTCAGCACCGCCTCCTGACCTTGGCGTGAGAATATAAGCTTGATGAACTCGGCACGGAGGGGTTCGAGCTCACGTCCGGGGTTGTTATTGATGTAGACGAGCAGGAAGCGTGCCAGCGGGTACTCGCCAGAATACGCGTGCTCAAGATCAGGCGAGAACGCTTCGTCGCCGGTGGCCTCGGAGAGAGCAAGAGCCTTGACATCCTGCGTGGCGTATCCGATGCCCGAGTAGCCTATCGCGTAGGGGTCGGTGGCGACCGCCTGCACGACGGCCGACGAGCCGGGCTGTTCTTTAACAGTGTCTTTGAAATCGTTGCCGCCCAGTGCGACCTGCTTGAAATAGCCGTAGGTGCCCGAAGCAGAGTTCCGGCCGTAGAGCGTGACGGGCTGGTGGCGCCAGTTGGAATCCTTTACACCCAGGTCACCCCATGTCATGTCGGTGCCTTTGACTGAGAAGACTTCGGTGACCTGCTCAAGCGAGAGCGATTCGAGCGGGCAGTCCTTGTGAACGAAGACGGCTAGACAATCGATGCCCGTGCGCAAAAGCGTGGGCTTGTAGCCGTGGACCTCTTCGAAACGGTCCACCTCGGCGGCCTTCATCTCACGGCTCATTGGGCCGAACTGGGCCTGACCCTCGGTGAGCGCGGGCGGGGCGGTCGAGGAGCCCTTGCCGATTACCTCGACCGAGACGCCGGGGTACGCCTTCATGAAGAGCTCACCCCAAAGCGTCATGATGTTGTTCATCGTGTCGGAGCCCATGCTCTTGATGGAGCCCGTGACGCCCTGCGTGGACTCGTAGTTTGGCAGAGCCTCATCGAGGGGGTTTGCGTTGTCCTGAGCAGCGGAAGTGCCGGTCAACAGACCGAGGGCCGCGACACCGAGCATAACTCTCTTGAGCATGGCATAACTCCTTTGCAGTCTTTCCTGCGCAGAAGCCTTGGCATGGGAATGCCAAGAAACTATTAAGACGGCATGAAGACTCAGCGGCCAAATGACAGCCAAGGGAGATCCTTGTGCCAGGCCTGAGTCTGTTTGCCTTCGGGCGTCACGAACAGACACTGAACCGTGACGTACTTCTCACGCACGGGCTCGGAATCGATGGGCACTCTCAGCCGGAACCGGTGCACGGGCCCAACCTGAGCCAGGATGACCTGCTGCTGGAGTTCACGGCCCGTGTAACTCCATGATTGGATCGGTGCTTCACCGCCTTGGGCGAAGAGATGAAAGGTCATGGCCCCGTCAACACGCACGGGAAGCTGATACCTCGAATCGAAGATATGGACGCTGGCGATAAGCGTGTCCGGGATCGTGTCGCCGTCGTTGTCCGTGGGCGGTCCGATGTTGAGCAGCAGCACATCTGCCTGGGCGTCACGGGGCTGAGGACCGATGTGGGGTTTGCGGCGAGGCTGGGGACCGTCGACGACACAACCTGCGCAGACTGCCGACAGTGCAAGACAGAAAAGAGCGGTTCCCAATCGGTGTCGCAGCATTCGTTTTCTTTACTCGCTGGGCTGAGTTTCAATTCTGGCGTCGGCGTCGGATTTAATTGCATCGATCGGCATCGTATGCGGGAGCTGCTCTTGAGCCGGTCGGTGCTTCTCGAGAAGCTGATAGAGGCCCTGCGGGTCGCTGTAGTCCCGGATTGTCCGTTCGGCATCTATGTCGAGGAGATGCGAATCGCCGGTAAGACCACCGGCGACAACCTGAGGCGTGAGGATCACGAGTAGTTCTGTTCGTACATTTTTGATGTCGTGACTGCGGAATGGAATCCCGATGAACGGGATATCGCCCAGGAACGGGACCTTGGTTCTGCGGTCCTCCTGCGTGGTCTGGATCAGCCCGCCGATGACGATTGTCTGTCCGTCACGAACGGTCACGGTTGTGTCGACCTTGCGTGTGCTGATGATGGGAGCTTCAAAGTCTTCGGAGATCTGCGTCGTGCGTTCGCTGACAACCGAGATCTCAGGCTGGATATCGAGGCGGACAAAGCCATCGGAACTGATAGAGGGTGTCACAGAAAGAAGCACACCCACATCCTCTCGCCGGATGCTGGCGCGGGTCCGGCCGTCGGTCAGCGTTTCCACTTCATCGGGAAGTGCGACGTTCTCACCGACCTGGATCGATGCCGACTCGTTATTGTTCACGGTCAGACGCGGATTGGAGAGAATCTCGAGCTTGCCCTGCGCCTGCAGCGCCCGGACGAGCAGGCTGAAATCGGTTGAGGAGACCGAAAGATTCGGGACGCCAAGCGCGGTCGCCAGCGATGCGCCCGCCCCGAGGAACCCGACGTCGTAGTTGTCGCCGCCGACATCAAAGGCATCCGCGGAGATGCCCCACTGATCGGTATCGTCGAGCGTGACCTCTGCCAAGAGGACCTGGATGATGACCTGCGGCGGGGCCGCGTCGAGTTCTCGCACAATCGAGCGGACTGTATCGATGTACCGAGGCGATGCCGAGATCAGAACTTTCTGGCTCTTCGGATCGCCAACGACGGTGACTTCCTGCTCGAGCTGACGGGTGAGCGAGCCACCCTGTGCAGGCGAGAGTACATCGCGGATTCGCGCGGCCTCGGACTGGAAGTACTGCTGGAGCGTGTTCTGAACGGTCTCGGCCTGGGCGTACTGAAGATCGAAGACTATCTGCTCGCGCTCGGTTGCGATGATCGAATCGAGCTCCTCAACGACATCACGCACGAGCTCAAGGTACTCCTCGGTCGCCGAGACAATGAGTGTGTTCGTGCGCGCATCGATGGTGATTGCCAGCTGCTGGCGATCATCTGGCACGGGCGTGAGCGATTGTGATGTGATTTGCTCCGGGATCAGTTCATCTTGAAGAGGAACAGGATCGAGCCCGACCGTTGGGACCAGGAATAGATTATTGCTGCCGCTCTGACGCAGGCTGAAGAGATTACGCAGGACGTCGGCCATCGCCCGGGCGTCCGCGTTGACAAGCCGGAAGTTCTCGATCTTGCGCGTACCGGCATCGGTCGTATCAAGATCGGCGATCATCGATTCGATGAACTCCATCACCTCCGGTGGGGCCGAGACGAGCACTGAATTTGTGCGCAGCTCAGGAGTGAGCGCGACCTGCTCGCGGACAACGGCGTCGATCTCGGTCTCGGTGTACTGATCGGTGATTTCGAGATCTTCGATCAGCTTCTGGCGATAGAAGCGGAGCTTGACCGCCTGGCCTGTCCGGGTCCGACCGCCGGAGATAGCCCGGCCTGAGAGCACCTCGTCGAGCAGCTGCACGACCTCGTACGCATTGGCGGTTTTGAGCTCGATCCGGCGGACATTCTGCACCGCCAGCGGGCTTGCGGTATCGATGCGGCCGACGAGCTCGCGGACGGCTTCGATGTCATCGGGAGTGCCACGAACAACCAGTGCATTGAGACGCTCGTTAGCGATCACCCCCACCGAGCCCGGGCCGCGGCGCTGGTTCTCGGGATTCACATAAAACTCGGTGACAGCCTGGGCGGCATCCGATGGACGCGTGCTTGTGAGCGTAATGACCTCGACGGTCGAGCCCCGAGCGAGTGCCTGCGTCTCCTCGCCCGTCAGTGCCGTGAGCAACTCCTTGACGAGCAACAGGTTCTCGTCGCTGGCAGCGATGATCAGGCTGTTCGTCGCGGCCTCTGGCTCGATGGAGAAGGAATCCATGGGCGAGGAAACACTGCCCGATCGCTGGGCCGCGGCGATGCGCTCACGCATGAGAC
>Ga0070726_10003075_pt1 | contig 14351 bp, 13 predicted proteins | sample tdAd471_FD_67275 | JGI IMG/M metagenome (GOLD analysis project Ga0070726, IMG submission 67275) | Marine sediment microbial communities from the Atlantic coast under amendment with organic carbon and nitrate - tdAd47.1 | ecosystem: Environmental > Aquatic > Marine > Coastal > Sediment | place...
CACAAAACCCAGGCGCGAGCCCTGCTGCAGCGGGTCCAGAGTCAGGGCGAGGGGTTGCTGAGCGGGATGCCCACCCAGGGTCGCGGCTGCCACGCGCTGTTCACCCGCGACGGCGGCGTCGAGGCGATCCGGGTTCCCGTTGACCTCCCCGACCGACTGATCGTCGATCGCAGCCCCTACGCGTCACCTCTCAGCAGCGTCCTCGACCAGTACGAGCGCTACGGGGTGGTCCTCTGCGACGAGAAGCGCGCGATCCTGTTCGAGTCCTACCTGGGCGAGGTCAGTGGCTGGGAGGAGCTCGAGAGCGAGCACGAGCGTCACCGTGGCGCCCCCTCGGGAGGTCCGCAGCGGACCGCGACCCGGACCCGGCCGGGCAACTACCAGGGCCTCGAAGCGCTGCGCCGGCGCAACCACGCGGACTACGTGCTCCACCAGCACCTGGCCGAGGTGGCCGATCGCGTGTTCCGTCGGCACAAGGTGAGGCCCTACGACCGCTTGATCCTCGGCGGAAACGAGCAGGTGATCCCCAAGCTCGAGGCGCGCCTGCACAGCTACCTCAAGCCACGGGTCGTGGCGCGGGAAGCCCTGCCCTTGAGCCTGAGCCCGAAGGACGCCAACGAGCGGATCGCCGCCATCGAGGCTCGGGTCGAGCAGGAGAAGGAGGCGGAGCTGCTGCAGACCGTGCAGGACCAGCTCGGCGCCACCGGGCTCGCCACGGCAGGGCTGGACGAGACCCTGCGCTCGCTCTACTTCGGCCAGGTCGACACGCTGATCGTGCCCGACGGCGAGGGCATGCCCGGGTGTCAGTGCCCCGGCTGCAACCTCCTCTGGGAGCAGCCCCCGAGCACGGGCGCCCTCGAGTGCCCGGCCTGCAGGGAGCTGGCGCACCGCGTTCCGGACGTGATCGACCAGGCCGTGGAGCTGGCGATCGTCTCGGGGGCGAGCGTCGAGCACGTCGCCTACGAGCAGGCCAAGCTACGCGAGCTGGGCGGCGCCGCGGCGCTGCTCCGCTTCAAGTAGCGCGCCTGGCAGGGTCGCGCTCGGGTGACCGACGGGGCGGCATTGCCTGCCGCGGCGGGCCACGCTACGCTCCCTGGGTGACGAGTCGCCCTGCAGTGCTGATGGTTCGCAGCGCATACGGCTGAGCGCGCGGGTTCCAGACCCGCGGTCGCGAGCGTCACACCTGCCTTGGGTAGCTGCCTCAGCAGCGCGCGCGTGTCTTGGGTCATGGAGTCCGGCTCGGAATCCCACCCCTACACCCCCGCAGCATGAGGACAGATATGAGCTACCTGGAGACCATCGAAGCGATCGCAGCCGGCGTCGTGGCCGAGCACGCGGCGAGCGTCGACGCAGACGGACGCTTCCCCCGCGAGTCGGTGGACGCCCTGGCCAAGGCCGGGTTGCTGGGCCTGATCAGCGCCGAGGAGGTCGGGGGCATGGGCCTCGGCCCAGCGGCGGCGGTGCGCGTGATCGAGCGCCTCGCGCAGGAGTGCGGCTCCACGGCCATGGTCACGACCATGCACTACGCGGGGACCGCGGTGGTCGAGAAGTACGGCGCCGAAGACGTGCGCCGCGGGCTCGCCAGCGGCGAGCGCTTCACGACCCTCGCCTTCTCGGAGGCGGGCTCGCGCAGCCACTTCTGGGCGCCGATGAGCAGCGCCACCGCGGAGGGAGACACGGTGCGCCTCGACGCCAAGAAGAGCTGGATCACCTCGGCCCAGGCGGCCACCGACTACGTGTGGTCGAGCAAGCCCACCGCGGGGTCCGAGGCGAGCACGATCTGGCTCGTGCCCTCCAGGGCCAAGGGGCTGAAGGTCCCGCAGCCGTTCAACGGCCTCGGCCTGCGCGGGAACGACTCGACCCCGGTCACCGCCGAGGGGGTCGAGATCCCGCTGGGGAATCGCCTCGGTGAAGACGGCGAGGGCTTCGGGATCATGATGGGCACGGTGCTGCCGAACTTCAGCTTGATGATCGCCGCCGGGTCGCTGGGGCTGATGGCCGGCGCGCTCAAGCGGACCATCGCCCACGTGAGCGGGGCGCGCTACGCACACCTCGACAGCACCCTCGCGGACCTGCCCACGATTCGGGCCTACGTGGCCCGGATGCAGGTCAAGACGGACATGGTGCGGGCTCTGCTGCACGACGGCGCCGCCGCGGTCGAGGCCGGCCGGGAAGACGCGATGCTCCGCGTGCTCGAGTCGAAGGCCGCCGCGGGCGAGACCGCGGTCGAGGTCCTCGACCTGGCCATGCGGGTGTGCGGCGGGCAAGCGTTCCGCCGCGACGTCGGCGTCGAGCGCTTCTTCCGCGACGGCCGCGCCGCGGGGGTCATGGCGCCCACGACCGACCAGCTCTACGACTTCATCGGCAAGGCCGTGTGCGGCATGGACCTGTTCTAGTGCGGAAGGTCGAGGAGGACCTATGACTGACGAGACGCTGATCCTGGGGGCCGTGGCCTACGACCCCAAGGTCGTGACGATTTGGGACGGCTTCCGCGCCTGGTTCGCGGGGAAGGGCTTGAACTTCGACTACGTGCTCTACAGCAACTACGAGCGCCAGGTCGAGGGGCACTTCGCCGGGCACTACGACGTGGCCTGGAACTCACCCTTGGCCTGGATCGAGGCCGAGCGCCTGGCCAAGGAGCGCGGGCGCGAGGCCAAGGCGATCGCGATGCGCGACACCGATCAGGACCTGACCTCGGTGATCGTGGTCAAGGCTGGTTCGCCGATCCAGAGCGTGGCGGACCTCAAGGGCAAGACCCTCGCCGTCGGCGCCAGCGACTCGCCGCAGGCGACGCTGATCCCCCTGGCGCACCTCGCCGAGCAGGGCCTGGACCCCGAGGGCGACCTGCAGGTCAGCCGCTTCGAGGTCGGGGTCGGGCTGCACGGCGACCACATCGGCGGGGAGCGCGACGCGGCCAAGGCGCTGATCGCCGGGGAGGCCGACGCCGCCTGCATGATCGACGGGAACCACCTCCTGTTCACTCAGGAGGGGACCCTGCCCAGCGGCGCGACCCGGATCCTGAGCCAGACCGGGACCTACGACCACTGCAACTTCACCGTGCTCGACGGCTGCCAGGCGCCCGTGGAGCGCTTCGTGGAGCTGCTGCTGGGCATGTCCTACGACGACGCCGAGGTCCGCCCGCTGCTCGACCTCGAGGGGCTGAAGCAGTGGCGCGTCGGTCGGACCAGCGGCTACGCGCTGCTGAACCAGGCCGTCGACCGCTTCGGAGCGATCGACGGGTGGCTGGCCCGCCAGCGGTGAACGCGAGCCTCGACCTCGCGGAGCTGGGCCTCGATCAGGGCGGTCACCTGCTGCTCAAGCGTGCCCTCCGTCAGCTCCCGGTAGGGGGGCGGCTGGAGGTCAGCGGACGGCATCCCGAGCTGGGGGTGCACCTCCGCGGCTGGCTGCGGACCCAGGGCCACGAAGTGGAGTGGCCCGAGGGCGGCGAGGCCCCGCTGGCCGTGGTCACCCGCGGCGGCGCCGAAGACGGACGCTGGCGCGGGGCGGCCTTCGCCGGGGGCGCCGACCCCGCGGTCCCGGGCTCCGTGGTCGACGCCCCGCCCGCCACCTGGGGGCTCGCCGCCCGCGGGGCGCGGGTCGAGGCAGGGTCGCCCGCCTTCGAATTCGCCATCGACCACAAGGTCGAGGTGTGGGCCGACGAGGCCGCCCGGATCTACGCGCAGGCGGTGGCCGCGCAGTGGGACCCCCACACGGCCATCGACTGGGAGGCGCCCTGCGAGCTCCCCGACGAGATCGAGGACGCGGTCGTGCAGGTCATGACCTACCTGATCGAGAACGAGACCGCCGCGCTGCTCGTGCCGGCGCGCTTCCTCGCCCAGATCCACCCCCACTTCAAGGAGGTGCTCCAGGTGTTGGCGGTGACCGCCGCCGACGAGGCGCGCCACATCGAGGTCTTCACCCGCAGGGCGCTGCTCAAGCGCGACCGTCCGGCGCTCTCGACCGCGGGCGGCCAGACCTCGCTCAAGACCCTCGTCGACGAGCCGGACTTCGCCCTCGCCACCTTCCTGCTCTCGGTCCTCGGGGAGGGCAGCTTCCTCTCGCTGCTGTGGTTCCTGCACGAACACGGCCCGGACCCGATCACGCGACAGGTCGCGCAGCTCGCGGCCCAGGACGAGGCGCGGCACGTGGCCTTTGGCCTCGCGCACCTCCGGCGCCACGTCGAGCAGGACCCCGCCGAGCGGGCGCGGCTCGCCGACGCGATCCACCGCCGCCACGCCGAGCTGCAGCACACCGCGGGGCTGAACGAGGAGGTGTTCGACGCGCTGATCCTGCTCGCCGCCGGCAGCTGGGAGCACGCCGACCTCGCGCGGGGCTTCGAGCGCGTGGTCGCGCTCAAGCAGGACATGGACCACAACCGGCGCAAGCGTTTGCTCAAGCTCGGCTTCTCCGCGGACGAGGCCGCAGCGCTCTCCTCGCTTCACACGCGCAACTTCATGTAGCCCTGTCAGCCTGGCGCGCACCTCGCGGTTAGGCTGAGTGGCGTGACGGCGCGAGCGAGGCTGGAGCGGATTCGAGCAGGGCTGAGGCGGGTGGCCATCGCCGCCGGCTCGCTGGCCGTTGGCGCAGCGGTGTGGCTCCCTTGCGTGCACCTGCTGTTCGCGCCGAGTGCGGACGAGTTGCCTGGTAGCGGTGTCTCGAGCCTGGCGCGCGCGGTGTGCGAGCGGCAGTTGGGCGTGTGGCACGATCCGCAGCTGCGGGCGCGCGAGCTGGAGCGGATGCGCTCGGCCAACGCAGAGTGGGATTTCATGGCGCGCACGTTCCTGGTGCTCGCCCTGGGCAACCTCGCTGAGCGCGACCCGAGCCAGCGTGAGCGGTGTGTGGAGGCGATGGACGCGATCCTGGACGAGACGGTGCGGCTGGAGGCCGAGCACGGTCACTCCTTCTTCCTGCTGCCCTACGCCGAGCATTCGCCGTGGGTCGTGCAGCCCCCACGGAGCTTGTTCGTGGATGGTGAGATCGCGCTGATGCTCGGCGCGCGTTGCCTGGTGGCGAACCGTGAGGACTATCGACCGCGCCTGAGAGCGCGGGTCTCGACGTTGATCGAGCGCATGCAGCAGGGGCCGGTGCTCTCCGGGGAGAGCTACCCCGACGAGTGCTGGACGTTCTGCAACAGCGTGGCCCTGGCGGCGATTCGGATCGCCGATGTGCTCGACGGCAGCGACCACTCGGTCTTCCTCGCGCGCTGGGTGGAGGTCGCGCGGGCGAAGCTGGTCCACCCGGCCACCGGGCTGCTGGTCTCGAGCTACGACCTGGAAGGGGTCCCCAGCGACGGCCCCGAAGGCTCGACGATTTGGCTCGTGGCGCACTGCCTGCGGATCGTCGATCCGGAGTTCGCTCGCGACCAGTTCGAGCGGGCCCGCCGCGAGCTGTGCGTGCAGCCCCTGGGGTTCGCCTACGCGCGGGAGTGGCCGGCAAGCTGGGAGGGACCCACCGACATCGACTCCGGGGTGATCGTGCCTGGGGTTGGGGCCAGCGCGAGCTCCAGTGGGTTCGCCTTGCTGGCGGCGGCGAGCTTTGGCGACGCGGGGCTGCTCGAGGGGCTGCTCAGCGCGCTGAACCTGGCGGCGTTCCCCGTCGAGACCGAGGGCGGGGTGCGCTACGCGGCGAGCAACCAGGTCGGAGACGCCGTGTTGGCCTACGCGCTCACCTGCGGGCCGCTGTGGGAAAAGGTCCTGGAGGCGGGGCAATGAGCTGGAGGACTTCGCCCGTGGCCTTGCTCTTCCTCCTCGGCGCCGCGCTGTTGGCGCTCGCGTTCGGCCTCGTCCATGCCCTGGGGTTGCGCGAATACACGACCGTCCTCTCCGGGACCCGTCCGCCCGGGGCCGGGGACGGGGCCGAGTCGGCAGCGGCGCTCTACCTGCTCGCCTGGTTCGGCTGGACCCTGGGCGTGCCGATCCTGGTGATCGGCGCCCTCGTGTCGGCCGCACTGGAACGTCTGGGGGCGTCTGCTCCCACGTCACTGGGGGGTGATCCGCAGCTCCCCTGAAGCCTGGATCGCATGCGAGAGTAGGCGCCCCGCGGAGGACGCCTGTGGACTTCCTGATCGACCCGAGCTTCTGGGCTGCGCTGTTCGGCGTGACCCTGATTCAGCTCGCGCTCGGCGCCGACAACCTGATCATCATTACGATCCTCGCCAACAAGCTCCCCGACGAGCGGCGCAAGAAGGCGATCAACCTCGGCCTGCTGCTGGCGATGGTGTTCAGGATCCTGCTCCTGTGCATGGTCAGCCTGATCCTGCGCTACGCCAACACACCGTTCTGGCACTTCGACTTCGAGGTCGCGGCTCTGCACTGGGAGGGCTCGGTCAGCGGCAAGGCGCTGATCCTCTTGGTCGGCGGGCTGTTCTTGATCTGGAAGGGGGTCAAGGAGCTGCGGATCAAGGCGAAGGGCCACCAGGACGAGGTCAAGGAGGGCGACAACTTCGTGCAGGTGGTGATGCTCATCGCTGGCCTGAACGTGCTGTTCTCGGTGGACTCGATCCTGACCGTCGTCGGCATGACCGATCGGCTGGAGGTCATGATCGGCGCGGTCATCATCTCCGTGATCTTGATGCTCTTCTTCGCCGCGCGGATCTCGGACTTCATCAGCAAGAACCCGGACTTCGAGATCCTGGGCCTGTTCGTGCTGCTGCTGATCGGGTTCGTGCTCGTGCTCGAGGGCGGCCACGTGGCGCACCTCGCGGTGCATGAGGAGTCGCCCAGCTTGACGGCGTCCGCGGAGGGGGGGTACGCCCGGCTGCACGTCGACAACCGCGGCGGCGAGGCGCAGGTCTACCAGACCGCGCTCGAGCTCGAGCCTGGTCACGACTACGTGCTCAAGTTCCGCGCGCGCTGCAGCAGCGGGCACGACATGGTCGTGCAAATGCAATCGCACGAGGAGCCGCATCACAACTACGGGCTCTCCACCGGGACCGTCGACCTCCAGCCAGAGTGGCAGGCCTTCGAGTTCGGTTTCACGACCCCCGAGCCCCAGGAGGGCCACGAGGCGCTGCGTGACGGGCGCTTGTTGTTCTGGATCGCCCCCTTCTCAGCGGAGGGAGATGACTACGACTTCGACGACGTGGAGCTGGCCCCAGCGGGGAGCGGGGAGAGCGTGATCGTCAACGGGAGCTTCGCCGCGGGCATCGCCAACTGGCGCGCCTACTCGGAGAAGTCGTCCTTCCCCTACGTCCCTCAGTGGATCGTGATCTTCATCTTGCTGCTGATGTTCAGCGTCGACCTCTACCAGAACTGGCTCGACAAGCGGAGCGAGGCGCAGATCGAGGAGGACGAACCCATCGTGCTCCACCACCGCAAGAAGTGAGCGGGGGAGTCTTCAAACCCGTTGGGGGTGAGCCCGAGCAGCGTGCTGCGAGGGCGAGGGGGCTCGGAGAGTCCCTCTGGGGGGGAGCCCGGCTGGCCGCACGCTGCAGCCAGCCGGGGGCTGGATGATTAGCTCGAGAGCTTGACGTTCTCGGCGCGGGGACCCTTGGGCCCGTTGCCTTCGTCATAGTTCACGCTCTGGCCTTCGCGGAGGTCCTCGAAGCGGACGCCGTCGAGAGCGGAGGAGTGAAAGAACAGGTCTTGCGAGCCGGTGCTGATGAATCCGAAGCCTCGGTCGGTGAGGCGCTTGATCGTGCCTTGTGGCATGGTCGATTCCAATCTACAGAGAAGGCCGCGCCATCGGCGCGGCTGAGGTCTGGGCCCGGCCACTGTGGTCGGGTCCAGTTGAGTCGAAGGGGCCGGGGGGCGACGCCTGAGGGGAGTCGCTGCGGCCGAGCCGAGCCAGGTGGCGCAGGTGCGCGCCGAGTGCCTGGAGCAGCGTTGGGTTGTCGAGGGGCGTGATCCCGTGGCCGGCGCACACGGTGCGCACGATCGTGGCCAGCGCCGGGTAGTGCTGGTGCCCGACCCGCGGGAAGAGATGGTGCTCGAGCTGGTGGTTCAGGCCGCCCACGTACCATGTCAGCGGGCGATTGCTGCGGGCGAAGTCGACCGTCGTGGCGAGCTGGTGCTCGGCCCAGGGGAGCTCCACAGGGTCGCCAGGCTCTGGGGCGTAGAAGGCCGCGCCGTCCACCGCGTGGGCGAGTTGGAACACCGTGCCCAGGGTCACCCCCCACACGCTGGTCACGATGGCGTAGCCGAGCAGGAACGGGCCCCAAGGGACGATGGCCAGCGGCAGGAAGATCCCATACGTGAGGAAGCTGAGCTTGCCGAGGAGCACGAGCGCGAGCTCGCGGCGCGGTGGCTTGGGGAGCGCTTGTCCGGCGATCTCCCCGCGCAGGATGTCGCGGAAGTCGTCGAACAGGATCCACTTCGTGGGGAGGAAGCAGAGCAGCAGCGGCCAGTAGAAGGCCTGGAAGCGGTGGAACCAGCGGCGAGGTTGATCCGGGGTCAGCCGGAGGAAGGGCTCGAACTCGATGTCATCGTCCGCGCCCTCGATGTTCGTGTAGGTGTGGTGCAGCACGTTGTGCTTGAAGTTCCACACGAAGGAGCTCGCGCCCATTGCGTCGAGGGAGAGGGCGGCCAGGCGGTTGAGCCTCGGCGAGTTCGAGTAGGCGGCGTGGCCGCCGTCGTGCATCACGCAGAACCCGATCCCCGCCAGGGCCAGGCCCAGGGAGGCGGCGAGGGGAACGGCCGTCCACCAGCTGGTGGCCCACAGCAGGAGCAGGGCGTAGCTCAAGCCCGCCCAGCCGAAGAACACTCCGGTCTTGACGAGCATTCGCCCCCCGTTCCGGGGAGCGAGTCCCGAGCGGGTGAAGTAGTCGTCTACCGCGGCCTTGAGCTCTGCGCGCAGCGGCGACTGGGCGCAGAAGCGAGGGAGCCGGCGGCGATGTTCGCCAGCGACGGGTCCGCTCAGAGCTCGGCCTCGTTGCCAAGACCGAGGAGCTCACGCACTTCCTGCAGGCGGTCGTCCACCGGCTCCCAGGACGAGCCGGTGGGAACCTGTCCGATGTAGGACGTGAACGCCTCGAGGGCGCGGTTGAGGAGCCGATTACGCCCTCGCTGGGACGCGCTGAAGGAGCGCTCGTAGGCGAGGATTCCGTAATAGAAGCAGTTGGGGTCCGCGGTCATTGGGGAGGAGCCGTAGTGGGTCTCGAGCATGTCCAGCGCCCACGACTCGTCGAGTTCGAGGGCGGGGCGCTCGTGGTCCACGTAGCGGGTCCAGAGGTACTGCTGGATCTGGTCCAGGGTCGTTTCGTCGACCGGTCCGGGGGGGATCGGCGCGGGACCGCTAACGGGCGGCCCAGAGGGAGGCGTCATGGGGAGTGGTGTCCACCTGTGGATCAGAACAGCTAGAGCACGCCACAGTGATGCCGGAGCCGGAGGACCTCTCGGTGAGGTCCGCGCCCCTGCAGTCTAACCACGCGCGGGCAGCCACGGCTTGAGAAATCTAGAACGGTTATTTCAGCGCGCCGTGGCGCAACGCTCGAGGTCCTGCAGGCTTTCCCTGGCCCAGGCGGCGTGCTCCGCGTCTGGGCTGGTCTTGGCCGAGGTCACCCCCGCGAAGGACGCCAGGTGCCAATCGGCGGCGTGGGCCAGCGCGAGCGCCTCCTTGACGGGGAAAGGGGGGAGGATCAGCCGCTTGACCTCGGTCAAGAGCGACGGGCAGCGGGAGTAGACGGAGCGCCGCTGCGCGCCGCTACAGCCTTCCAGCTCGAGGAGCAACTCGAGGAGCTCGGAGGCGATCTGAGCGACACGGACCGCGTCGTTGGGGGTAGCCTTGAGCTTGCGGCTTGGAGTCCTGCGCACGTAGGCGTCCTTTCTCGTGACCCGTGGAGCGCCTGGCCCCGTGCGCGTCTTCCCCACGATCCTATCCTGCGGAGGGCCTTATGCGGCGCTCGTAAGCGATTCTGCGCAGATTGCGGGAGAGATACCGCCCCGAGACTGGCGAAAATCACCGGGAATGGGAATGATCAAGGTATGAAGCAGGTCGTGGGGGTCCTGGCCTTGGTCGCTTGTGTGGGGTGTTCCACGCCGACCCCGGGCCAACCTGAGGTCGCCGCCTGGCGCGCCGCCGAGCTGGAGGGAGCCTGGGCGGACGTCGAGGTCGAACCGGTCGAGCGACGGGGGCCCTTGTCGCTCTCGGTCACCGTAGGCGACGAAGAGCTCGCCAAGCTCGAGGCGCTGGACGCCCGGCGGGCGAGCGACCTGGGCGCCGCGCGGAACCTGTGCCTGACCCTGCTGGCGGCCGACCCCGAGTCTCCTGGGCTCCTGTGGAGGGCCGCGCGGGCCGACGCCGACCGGGTGGTGCTCGCCCGTGCCGCCGGAGAACCCAGCGAGGTGCGGGACCTCGCGTCGCTGAGCGCCCTCGACTACGCCCGCCAGGCCGCCGAGCGTGCCCCCAACGACGCCGACGCCCAGGCTCAGCTGGCCTATGCCTTGGGCTCCACGACCCACCTGCTCCCGATGGGGGAGCGTAGCGCCCGCGCCCACGAGGTACTGGACGTCGTCAAGCGCGCGTTGACCCTCGACCCCGTGCACCCAGTGGCCCTCGAGACGAAAGCCACATTGCACTTACGTCTAGAGACCCTGCCCTGGATCGCCACGCTCTTCGCCAGCGACCTCCCTGAGAGCGACCTGGTCGTGGCCGAGGGGGCCGCGCGAAAGGCCTTCGCCGCGATCCCCTCCCTCGAGCACCGGCTCCTGCTGGCCAAGGTGCTGGTCGAGCGCAACAAGGACGAGGAGGCCTTGCGCGTGCTAAACCTCGCGCTGCCCACCGATCGCTGGCCGCGGGACGCGGAGATTCGCCCCGCTGTGCTCGCTCTCCGCGACGAGCTCAACTGAGACGCACTGCGGTCCGCAACCCGCAGAGCGTCACGGGACTGTAGGACTCTTGGATTTTGGGGGGAGTCGCCAGAGGCGAATGATACCCTCGCAGTCCTATTTCGGTTGGGCACCCCCGGCCAACGGAGAGCGCGCCCTTGACTCCAGTCGACACCTTGCCAGTTCCACGCCTCCTCCCCATGTCGTCCAGCACCGAAGGCTCTTCGCGCCGGGTGCTCTCGATCTGCCTCATCAACCCGCGGTTCGAACCCTCCTATTGGGGCTTCGAATACGCGCTCCCGATGTACCCCGGCGATCGCCGAAGCACGATGATCTCGGGCTCGCTGACCACCCTGGCCGGGCTCTCGGGTAACCACGACGTCTACCTGATGGACGAGAACGTCGAGGACCTCGACTGGTCGCGGCTGGCGAGCTTCGACATCGTCGGTGTGACTGGGATGAACGTGCAGAGCAAGCGCATGCGCGAGATCCTCGAAGGGCTGCGCGCGCTGGACGTGTTCGTCGTCGTCGGCGGGCCCTACGCCACGGTCAAGGAGGACTTCTTCGTGGGGCTCTGCGACGCGCTCTTCGTCGGGGAGGCCGAGGAGACCTGGCCCAAGTTCCTCGAGGACTACGCCGCGGAGCGCCCGACGGAGGCGCGCTACGAGCAGGCCGAGAAGACGAACATGGAGCTCGTCCCCACGCCTCGCTACGACTTGCTCAAGGCCGATCGCTACGCCTCCGGGGCGCTGCAGTTCTCCCGTGGGTGCCCGTTCAGCTGTGAGTTCTGCGACATCATCGTGATCTTCGGGCGGCGGCCGCGGCTGAAGAAGCCGGAGCAGGTGTTGCTCGAGCTCGACGCGATGCGCGAGGCGGGCTTCCACTCGGTGATGCTCGTGGACGACAACTTCGTGGGCAACAAGAAGAAGGCCAAGGAGCTGCTGCGGGAGCTGATTCCCTGGCAGGAGAAGCACGGCTACCCGTTGCGGATCAACACCCAGGCCAGCATCAACCTCGCCGACGACCCCGTCCTCCTCGACCTGATGTACCGCGCGAACTTCCGCAGCGTGTTCATCGGCATCGAGACCCCGAGCAAGGCCTCCCTGGAGGAGACGAAGAAGTTCCAGAACACCCGCGGCGACTCGCTGGAAGCCAAGCTGGCGCGGATCCAGAACGCGGGGCTCGACATCAGCGCCGGGTTCATCGTCGGCTTCGACAACGACGACCACTCGATCTTCGACATCCAATACGACTTCATTCAGAACAACGGTGTGCTGCTGGCGATGGTCGGCATGCTGGGCGCGATCCCGACGACCCCGCTCTACAAGCGGCTCGAGGAGGAAGGACGCCTCGTCGAGGGCGACCCCAACTGCAACTTCCACCCCAAGCAGATGACCCGCGAGGAGTTGATCTCCAACTACTGGGACCTGGTCGAACGGCTCTACCGCCCCGAGGCCTTCCTCGAGCGTTACCTGCACTCCTACCAGTACCCCGAATACCACAAGCGGCGCGCCGAGATGTGCGACAAGGCCAAGGAGGGGAAGTTCATTCCCACCGCGGGCTACGCCATGATCCTGTTCAAGAACCTGCTCGTGACGCTGGTCAAGGACGGGTCGTTCCGCAAGCTGGCGCCGACCTACCTGCGCTACTACCGCAAGGCGCGCAAGTACCGCAAGGACACCATCGGGCTGGCCCAGTTCCTCAACCGCTGCGTGACCCACTTCCACTTCTATCGCTTCACGCGGGAGGCCCGCACGGGCAAGCTGCGCACCTACAACAGCGGCTAGCTCCGAGCCTAGTCCCGCGAGACGGAGCGCTTAGGCACCCAGGACGCTGACCACGACCCGCCGCTCGCGGGGACGCGTGTCGAAGTCGAGCAACACGACCTGCTGCCAGGTGCCCAGCGGAATCTGCCCGTCTACGACGGGCAGCGCCAGGCTGGGGCCGATCAAGCAGGCGCGCACGTGGCTGTGCCCGTTGTCGTCGTGCCAGGTCTCCTCGTGCAGGTAGCGACCGTCCTGGGGGGCGAGCTTCGCCAGCGCGGCCGCGACGTCGTGCGTGACCAGCCCCGGCTCGAACTCGAGGGTCGAGAGCGCAGCGGTCGAACCGACGACCATTGCGGTCGCCTGCCCCGTGGTGACGCCGCTCGCCTTGACGAGCGCCTGGAGCTCCTGGGTGAGGTCGAGGATGTGGTCGTCACCCTGGCTGCTGCGGTGGATCTCACCGGTATGTGTGATCACGGTTCCTCCTAGTGCGCCTCGAGTAGGATCCAAGCCCCGCCCCAGGGAGGCAGCTCGACCTGCAAGCTGTCACCGTCGCGCGCGGCTCGCCCCTCGCCCAGCACGACTCGCGGCGAACCGGTGAGCCCAGCGAGGGGAACCTGCGGCTGCGCGGGTGCTCCGCTGGCGTTGAGGACGCAGACCACTGGGGGCCACGCAGGGGCGCCCACGTCGGGGACCCGGGCGAAGGCCACCAGGTCGCCCTGGGTGAGCAGGAAGCGGACGACCCCCCGGCGCAGGCAGTGCAGCTGAGCTCGTAGCCGCCCCAGCGCCTTGACGTGGGCCAGGGTCTCGGAGTCCTGGGGCCCGTCCCACGGGAAGCACCGCCGGCACTCGGGGTCCTTTCCGCCGCTGAGCCCGACCTCGTCGCCGTAATAGACCACCGGGGCGCCGGGCCAGGCGAACACGAAGGTCTGCGCCAGGCGCACCCGGCGCGCGTCGCCCTCGGCGAGGGTCAGCAGCCGCGGCGTGTCATGGCTCCCGAGCAGGTTGAACTGCACCCGCAGCGCCGGCTCGGGGTAGGCCGCCAGCTGACCGCCGAGGGCCTCGCGAAACCCCCTCGCGTCGAGCTCCCCCGCGGGGCGCACGAGGAACTCCAGCGCCGCCTGGCGCACGGGGTAGTTCATCGTCGCGTCGAACATGTCGCCCTTGAGCCAGGGGCCCGCGTCGCTCCAGATCTCGCCCACCACGTAGGCCTCCGGATCCTGGGCCTTGATCCGCTCGCGGAAGGCCGGCCAAAACTCGGGGTTGATCGCGTGGACCTCGTTGGGGACGTCCAGCCGCCAGCCGTTGGCGCCCTCGCGCAGCCAGCGCACGCCGACCCCCAGCAGGTGCTCGACGACCTCGGGGTGCCGAGTGTTGAGTTGGGGCAGGTCGGCGAAGTCCCACCAGCAGGCGTAATTGGGCGGGTCCTTGGTGACCGGATACCCCTCGACGAAGTACCACGGCCAGTAGCGCGAGGCTTCGCCCTTGGCGACCACGTCCTCGAAGGCGTAGTGCTCGTCGCCGGTGTGGTTGAACACCGCGTCGAGGATCATGCGCATTCCGCGCTCGTGCAGCCCGTCGCGGAGGGCGTGGAGGTCCTCCAGGGTCCCCAGGCCTGGGTCGACTCGCTCGAAGTCACGGGCGTCGTAGCGGTGATTCGACTCGGCCGCGAAGATCGGATTCAGGTAGAGCGCGGTGATTCCCAGCTCGCGCAGGTAGTCCAGGCGCTGGGTGACCCCGGCCAGGTCGCCCCCGGTGAAGCCAAAGTGGGTCGGCTCGGCGCCCCAGGGCTCGAGGAAGGCGTCGCCGATCGCCCACGGCTGGC
>Ga0070726_10003076_pt1 | contig 14350 bp, 13 predicted proteins | sample tdAd471_FD_67275 | JGI IMG/M metagenome (GOLD analysis project Ga0070726, IMG submission 67275) | Marine sediment microbial communities from the Atlantic coast under amendment with organic carbon and nitrate - tdAd47.1 | ecosystem: Environmental > Aquatic > Marine > Coastal > Sediment | place...
TTGGCGGCGCCGGAGGGGTGGCCGAGTGGTTGAAGGCGCGCGCCTGGAAAGTGCGTATAGGGTTAACGCCCTATCGTGGGTTCGAATCCCACTCCCTCCGCCAACTAGTCTTGTTCTCTCCAGGTGAGGCGCGAGCGTTGTTACGAATAGCAACGCTCCGTGGGCTTCTGGCACCCAGGCCCCGTTTGCATTCGGTTGATCCCTGCGCATGCGGGGAACGCTATGGTGGTGGCATCTTTCAAATCATTTTTAACGGTTGATCCCTGCGCATGCGGGGAACGCTGTAGGTGCATCTTGGCGACTAGGTAAAGTCGCGGTTGATCCCTGCGCATGCGGGGAACGCATGAAAAGCTGGGGATCCAGCCGGGTGGGGTTCGGTTGATCCCTGCGCATGCGGGGAACGCGCTAAATCGAAACGCTTTCCTCGACGGCCCAACGGTTGATCCCTGCGCATGCGGGGAACGCCGTCTGATGCCAGCTAAGCCGCACAGGATGAACGGTTGATCCCTGCGCATGCGGGGAACGCTCTGCCGCTGCAAACATCCAATGGCGACGACGCGGTTGATCCCTGCGCATGCGGGGAACGCCGGACGAGGACACGGCGGAAGTGATCGGCGGGCGGTTGATCCCTGCGCATGCGGGGAACGCGGTTCAAGGCCCACTGGTCCGCTTCCGCTTGGCGGTTGATCCCTGCGCATGCGGGGAACGCGCAGATGGTGTGTAGGTGGCAAGCAGTTCCTCAGGTTGATCCCTGCGCATGCGGGGAACGCAGCACAGACAGGCCAATCCCCCAGATCGCCGTCGGTTGATCCCTGCGCATGCGGGGAACGCGGGCGGCGGCGTTGCCGCCACGGGGACGCTGACGGTTGATCCCTGCGCATGCGGGGAACGCTCAAACCCCGTCGAGGACGTATCCCAGTGGACCGGTTGATCCCTGCGCATGCGGGGAACGCACGCGCTGGGATTATATCTAGCAGTTTTGCCCCGGTTGATCCCTGCGCATGCGGGGAACGCATTTCAGCCTATTACGAGGGGCTTTCCTTCATCGGTTGATCCCTGCGCATGCGGGGAACGCCAAGAACGGATCCAGCATCCGGGTCGGGGTGTCGGTTGATCCCTGCGCATGCGGGGAACGCGTCCAAAAATCCTTGAGCCATCAGGTCATCCTTACGGTTGATCCCTGCGCATGCGGGGAACGCCGTCATACGACGCCTCATAGCAGGCAGACGGCCGGTTGATCCCTGCGCATGCGGGGAACGCGCCGAACAAGCGAAGCCAGACCTGGATGCCTGCGGTTGATCCCTGCGCATGCGGGGAACGCAATAGCGCGGTCGTTTTGTTGGGCGTCCCTTTCGGTTGATCCCTGCGCATGCGGGGAACGCCTTCCGGTTCTTCACTGTGCCACGCGCTGAAACGGTTGATCCCTGCGCATGCGGGGAACGCGCGCGTAACTGCCTTTTTCCCCCTCGGGAGGCCGGTTGATCCCTGCGCATGCGGGGAACGCAATTGCCTACCCGGACGGGTTTTCCGTTTGGGCGGTTGATCCCTGCGCATGCGGGGAACGCGAAGCAGAAGGCGCGCCACCCCCACCAATTTTCGGTTGATCCCTGCGCATGCGGGGAACGCGTTATGGAAACCTACACACACTGCTTCAAGCACGGTTGATCCCTGCGCATGCGGGGAACGCCGTAAAAGCCTCAGGCCAATGCGTCAATTGGCCGGTTGATCCCTGCGCATGCGGGGAACGCTCATATTCTTCGCGTCATACGACGCCTCGTAACGGTTGATCCCTGCGCATGCGGGGAACGCATTCGCTTGGCACGGAGACCGTCTGATCCTCGCGGTTGATCCCTGCGCATGCGGGGAACGCGTTATAAACTGCAAGCTGGGGGCCGCCCTCGACGGTTGATCCCTGCGCATGCGGGGAACGCAAACTAAAGCAATTAAGAAAATTTGTTATGAACGGTTGATCCCTGCGCATGCGGGGAACGCGGCTCCCATGTTACGAAAAGGGCCTTGTTGCTCGGTTGATCCCTGCGCATGCGGGGAACGCCGCTTTTTCAAATCCTCGATAATGCGCGTTACCGGTTGATCCCTGCGCATGCGGGGAACGCGCCGAACAAGCGAAGCCGGACCTCGATGCGTGCGGTTGATCCCTGCGCATGCGGGGAACGCAGGGGCCGTCCAGATCAAGGCTGCCACGCCGTCGGTTGATCCCTGCGCATGCGGGGAACGCGGTTGAACAATAAAATTTTTGTGAAGGGCGGCGGTTGATCCCTGCGCATGCGGGGAACGCGGACGGCAAGCCGCGAAACGACCGGCTGGATTTGGTTGATCCCTGCGCATGCGGGGAACGCCGCTTTTTCAAATCCTCGATAATGCGCGTTACCGGTTGATCCCTGCGCATGCGGGGAACGCTCTTGTTTCGGTGTTGCGCGGTCAAGTTTGTCCGGTTGATCCCTGCGCATGCGGGGAACGCGATGAAAGCGGGGACACAATCGAAGACACCACCGGTTGATCCCTGCGCATGCGGGGAACGCACCGAAGCCAGAGACGTGATGGCCCAAGGCGGCGGTTGATCCCTGCGCATGCGGGGAACGCTTTGGCCTTCCACAACCCTAAGTCGCAAAGGGCGGTTGATCCCTGCGCATGCGGGGAACGCCGGCTCGAGAAATCGATGAAATGGATGAGGCGCGGTTGATCCCTGCGCATGCGGGGAACGCCGGCGATCTGATCAAATGCGTGCACGATGTTCCGGTTGATCCCTGCGCATGCGGGGAACGCGAAGGTGTAATCATGCTCTGGTCCCTGGAACCCGGTTGATCCCTGCGCATGCGGGGAACGCGTTGGCGTCGCGTGATACCAGCACCGTTCCATCGGTTGATCCCTGCGCATGCGGGGAACGCGGTAAGTTTTCCCAAGTAAGCTTTGACAACCGCGGTTGATCCCTGCGCATGCGGGGAACGCTATTGGTGGCTGGCTGTACGCCTCGCCAACACCGGTTGATCCCTGCGCATGCGGGGAACGCGCCGCAATGCCAATCGCGACGATCAAAATTTGCGGTTGATCCCTGCGCATGCGGGGAACGCGTCGGCAACGGCCTTGCTTTGGTTTGTTTCGGCGGTTGATCCCTGCGCATGCGGGGAACGCGCTTTGTCAATCTGCCGGAGAATATCGCGGGCCGGTTGATCCCTGCGCATGCGGGGAACGCAGTGCGATGGGCCTTGATAAAGAGGGTGCCACCGGTTGATCCCTGCGCATGCGGGGAACGCACTGGCGAAAGCCCTCGGGGTGGTATTTCCCGCGGTTGATCCCTGCGCATGCGGGGAACGCAGCGTCAAATCTTTTCCCGGAACGTCATAAAGCGGTTGATCCCTGCGCATGCGGGGAACGCGCTCCACGTATGCGCCGCCGAGCCGTCTGATCCGGTTGATCCCTGCGCATGCGGGGAACGCAACCTTTTTAGCACACTGAAGATTGCCGAATTCGGTTGATCCCTGCGCATGCGGGGAACGCATGCTTTGCCTCGAATATCGCTGGCTTCCCGCCGGTTGATCCCTGCGCATGCGGGGAACGCACCCATACGGCCCATAAAACCAAGGGTCATCGCGGTTGATCCCTGCGCATGCGGGGAACGCCAAACGGGAATTATAGGGGCCTATCCCGCTCGCGGTTGATCCCTGCGCATGCGGGGAACGCCCGAAAAAGAGACGGCAAAACGTCGTGACGAGCGGTTGATCCCTGCGCATGCGGGGAACGCACGGGGTTTGATGCGTCAGATTGGGAATACGCCGGTTGATCCCTGCGCATGCGGGGAACGCCCGCCAGGACAAGTATCAACGTCACCGGGCCCCGGTTGATCCCTGCGCATGCGGGGAACGCGGCGTTTGTGAAAAGTGCAACGTGACCGTGAACGGTTGATCCCTGCGCATGCGGGGAACGCAGCCACCTCGTTATGGTGGAGAGGCTGGGCGCGGTTGATCCCTGCGCATGCGGGGAACGCCTACGATCCAGTTATCGAATTTAAGCCGAAGTCGGTTGATCCCTGCGCATGCGGGGAACGCAAATCACGCGAGTTAATCGACGCCGGACTCGACAGGTTGATCCCTGCGCATGCGGGGAACGCGACATAGACGAAGTATTGAACGCCGTCTATTTCGGTTGATCCCTGCGCATGCGGGGAACGCATTAGATGGGCGTTGGCCAGCTGAGTAGCCGACGGTTGATCCCTGCGCATGCGGGGAACGCGCCGAACAAGCGAAGCCCGACCTGGATGCGTGCGGTTGATCCCTGCGCATGCGGGGAACGCTTCAACGGCTGAGCGTCGTCAAGGGTGAAAAGCGGTTGATCCCTGCGCATGCGGGGAACGCCGCCTCGTTCTGGCTAACGTTGACTTCGAGGGCGGTTGATCCCTGCGCATGCGGGGAACGCTTTTACTTTCATTGTCGGCATAGCAAAAAATCCGGTTGATCCCTGCGCATGCGGGGAACGCGTGTTGATCGACTAGCACTTCTTGAAGATGAACGGTTGATCCCTGCGCATGCGGGGAACGCCAATCCCAATCCGATGTTCAGTCACTGCGGGCCGGTTGATCCCTGCGCATGCGGGGAACGCTCTGGCTAGAACACTTTGATAATAATAGATTTTTACAATGTCAAAGAGCGCACGAGGTTTTTTTATGTTTATCCCCACGAAAAATGCCCGGCGAGGGCTTTCTGTGGTCCCTGGATTATGCCCCGACTCATTCTTTCGAAAGTTCAGGACGTGGCTTGAAACTCACGAGTTTGAAGCCATCGAGATCGGTAGGCATTCGCCGGTTGATACCGCAGGTATCGAAATCAAAACCAGCGTCATTAGGAGCCTTCCAGGCAATCACCGCATCCCCCTCGTTAATATTGGATGTAACTTGATCCCAAATCATTTCTCGAGTGCGCTTTGAATAATTTCCAACATAGACGCCTGCCCTGATTTCCAACAGCCACACAGCCAGGCGTCCCCTAAGCCGGGGCGGGGCATTTTTAACCACGATGACCAGCATCGCCGGTTTGCTCCCCTGGGATAGCAACGGGTTGTGCTTCGTCTGGCGCTGACGGAGGCTCGAGACCGCCTGCAGCTAACATTTCCTCTATGGCGGGAATAAGGTGTTTTAATAATTTTGTTTCACGAAAACGATCCCGACAGCCGCGCCGCACGGCACCTGCTGGATCGCGCGTTTCCGTCAGCTTCCCGCGTTTTGCCGCCCCGGCAACCTGAAAAGCGATGGGAACAACCGTTTCAAATTTGAAGACATCGGCAACGTCATATACGAAGGATTGTGGCTTACCCGTGTGCAGAAAGCCCACAGCTGGCGCATAGCCTGCTGCCAAAATTGCAGCTTCGGCCAAGCCGTAGAGACAGGCGGTAGCTTGACTTAGGCACTGATTGGGGAGGTCGGCAGCATCCCAATTGCCAGGATTGTAGCGCCGCGCCTTCCATGTTACGCCATATTGTCGGGCTAAAACTTCATAGATACGCTTTACCCTAGCCCCTTCTATGCCACGCAATTGATCGACGGAGCGGCGTTCCGGTGCAGGCTCGCCAAACCGCATGTCATACATTTTACGAACGACCTTAAGCCGGGAAACGGGGTCGAGCGCCAAACGCGCCTGATGCAGCAGCCGATCAGCGCGGGCTCCGCCCGGCTGTCCAGCAGAGTACAGGCGAACGCCGGCTTCACCAACCCAAACCAAAAGACAGCCAACGCGGGCCGCCAGCGTGACCGCCGCATGAGATACGCGGACACCGGGCTCAATCATCAGACAGGCAAGGCCGCCTATGGGGATATGGGTGCGCACGCCTCCCTGATCGACGACAACGAAGGCACCATCCAAAACATCAAGATGGCTTTTTTCGATGAAGAGGATTGATGCACGATCCTTCAGAGGAATAGGCTTGGGCGGCGCAATTCCAGGAATTTTAGCCATCGGGCTAGATCTTGCGTATCAGCATCAGGCCACACCCGTAGGCTTTTGCGGACCCAAACCCCTTAGAAATTTGCGATAAAAATGCGGCGGAGTCCGTCACCTTCAGCACGCCTTCATATTCCAGCGTGGAAAACGTCATTGGCTGATTCCCGTTTTTGCGCGCCATGCAATGGCGCATATAGCCGTCAATTTCCACATGGTCTTTTTCAACGGAAAACCCATGCATGGCGGCTTGACGTTCGAGCCAGGCAAAGCCGTGCGAACAAATTTCGGCCTGGCGCGATTCAGCGCGTCCCCCCTTAGGGTGCAGGCTAAGTGCGTTCATAACGATGTCATGCTTGACCGCATAGCGATCATTGGGGGAGCGGCGTTTGCGGACAACCGGGTTGGCACGAAGCGAGAACCGGAGCCGGTCACCGGGGGCAAGAACCGGGTCAAAGGGTTTGGTGTCGATTTCAAACAGAGAATGGGAGTCTTCGGGGCGGCGCGCCGACAAGACCATAAAGGCGCCCTTGGTCGTTTCGCGCCACAAAAAATCGCGGGCCTGGTCCCTGTCGTTGGCAAAGAGGGACCAGATCAGATGATGGCCCGCCTGCATCGAACCGCCCCCTCGATGGTTATCGAGAAGAAGCGAGGTCAGGGTGGCGATGGATGTGTTGCGTTTCAAGCGAACGCGCGAGAGGAGTGGCGGTCCGGTCATGGCTTGCTCCTGTCAGGGGAAGCGATGCCCTCTAGCCGGTCGCCAAACTGCCACCGTGTTCGGCTGACAATGGCATCGCGTCGGCGTTCGACGCGCCATGCCGTCGGTGCGCCTTCCGCATCGTTATCAAAGGCAATTTCCGGATGGGATGCCGCGTCGACTTGCTTCAATACGGCTTCTTCTTCCACAGTCTGCATACGGGCAGCAAAAGCTGTTATTATATTATCAGCCTCGACGATTTGGGCGTTGAGGGGTAGACCCAAAGGTGCCGATTTTCGCCCGAGATAGAGGGTAAAAAACGGCCGGTGCAATGCAGCCTTGATATCCGATAGGTCAAGCTGACTATTGGGGCGCAGCCATAGGGCGATGGTGAAGAAGGCGTCCGATCGCCATTCCCGGCTGGATAGCACGGTGTTGAGATCGTCTGCCGCTAATTCCTCACGCCGGGTTGCAAAAACGCGATCGCGTTTTGCCTTTGGCATTTGCGCCGTATGGTAGTCGATAAAAGGCTGTCCCGGCGCGTCGGTCTTGACAGCGTAAAAGAGGCCGGTTTCGAGAGCTAAATGCGCAGGGTCGTTCTTCCGATCGATCCCTTGCGCTGCAGCAACAAGGCCAAAAATAGCCGAACGGCCTGGCCGCGCCCATCCCATGCGGCGTTCGCCCACAGCGATGTCGCCGAGAGACCCGAGGGGCGCGTATAGCGTGAAGAGTAAAAAGCGCATCTTTCTAGCCGATCGTAAAATTGACAAGTTCTTGCAATGTGCCCTCGCCTGTCAGGACGTTCATGGTGTAGCGGTCATCGGCGCATGAGCCATACACCGCATCAAGCCGGGCGCGGAATTTCTCCAGCGCTTCTACGGACAGACCATCGTAATCGCCATTGCCAGAGACCGGATTGAGAAAGCTGGCGACGAGGCTGCGGGGCTGGCCCGACCCTTTTTCAGCGAGAGCGTAAAGTGCGCGGGCGTGACTTGCAAAGCTGGCAATTTTTCCCTTCGGACCCACTGTAGCTGCCGCCGTCACCAATGCGGCGAGGGCAGCGTCATGGACAGGCTTTTCGCCACCTAAATTTTCAAGCAAAAGATCGCGATCGATACAGAGGTAGAGGTAAAAAACACCGGATCCAAATTCTTGAACGCCTAGGAACCCGGCACCCGCGTCTTCGGGCTCGTCGCGTGACTTCAGGTCGTCCAAAGCCGTGTAATAATCGTCTTCGGCCAGTCCGCGATGGGTGGTCACGGCATGGGCCACTTGCACGGCGGCCTCGCGGCCGAATTTTGGATTGTCGGCCAGCATGCGACCGAACATGGCGATGTCGGCGGCGGTATCGGTCCGACGCAGCATGTCATCGGCCTTTGGTTTCTCAATGTCTTTTCCCGACAGGGCGTCATCGGCCAGGGCCATGGCGGCGGCGCGTTCTTCGGGTGAAATAAAGGCGAGTTGTTTAATAAATGTTGGGTCTTTGCCTTTGTCTTTATCTTTGTCTTTCACATCTTCTAGTGCGCCAAAAACGCCGGCGATGTTGCGCGCGGTCTCTAACGCCTTATCCTTATCCATCCCGCCTTTTATCAGGTGATCGTAAACGTCTTTGCCAAGACGCTGCGTGCGGGCCGCGAGATGTCCCGCCAGTTTTTCCGCAAATATCTCTGACGTGCGCCAGGCCCGTTTCAAGCTCTGCGACGACACGCGAAGCCTGGGAACACCCCCGAAGACGGCACTTTTCGGTCTTCCGGTATCATCCCGGTTGAGGTTGGACGGACCATAGGCGGTTAGAAAGTGCAGTTGGATAAAATCGGCCATTTAAGGCCCTCCTTTTTCAGCCTGTTGGCGGTGTCGCCTCAGTGGAGGCGGGTTGTCCGGATGTTTTAGATTCGGATAGACCGGCGACGTTGTAGTAATCGAAGATCCAGTGCTTCTTTACGCCGTCGCCCCAGCGTAAAACGGCAAAAGACAAATCATCAATTTTGGCCTTGCCCTTGGTCAGGCGAAGCAGCCGGCGCATGGCATCTAGCAAATCCTGGTCAGTGGATTGCAGCAGGCGGCGAAACCGGCTTTCAGACATCTTCGCAGATTCTTTTTCGTCAAACTTTTCGCGACCGATCGTGCGGGCGACGGATTCGTTGGCCGTGTCCTCCCGGACAAAGGCGAGGATGCCGGCGAGAATGGCGACGCGATCTCGGTTTTCGCCCGGCAATCGCCTTATGAGATCAAGCGCCGCAGGTTCCTGAATGATCTCTAGCGGGGTTTTAGCACGCCGCAGCCGGGCCAAAATTCCGCGTGATGCACCTTGGTCGGGGTTTAATTGTTTCCACCACTTTGCCGCGATTCCCGCGCTGTCGAAGCTTTTATCGGTCGGTTCTTTCGCATCGGTCATGTGGCATCCTTCTTTTTGCGCGGCGCAGACTTTTTCGGAGCGGGGATCGCCAGGTCTTTTTCAAACAAGGCATGTCCACTTTTTCCCTGCCCCCGTAGCGCAAGATGCAAGAATGAAACCGCCTTTGCATGACGTTCCATGTTGCGGTCTTCTACACCTTCCAGGGGGGCATGATCATTGAGTAGGCGCAGGGCGGCACGTTTCAGAATTTTTATCCAATTTTCCCGAGCCGACCGGGTCGGGTCATCGGAATTTGAGCTTGTATCCCTGGCCAATCGCTCGGCCTCGTGCAGGGCTTCGTAGAAGGCGGCCTCGGTCTCCCGCCAGAAGTGTTCGCCGACGAAGCCGTAATCGCCGGGGGCGTCCTTGGGCCGGTCGTATAGGGCGGATTTGATTGCTAAAACCGTTAAACGAGCGACGGTATCGGCAGCCTTGACAGCGTGCTGGATGAAGTCCTCAAGGGCCCCGCGGATGTCCGCATCGGCGACGGTTAAAAGCGGCATTTCGCCTTCGATCCAGGCGCGCGCTTTCATGTTATCCATGTCGTAGCCAAAGGCGGTGACGCGCAGTTTGTCATTGCAAAGCCCACCCCCTATCGGGCGGTGTCTTTCATAAATATGGCGGATGGTTTGGGCCGGGTTGCGCCATTTGTCCCTGTTTTCGATCACAAGACCGGGCCAATGGCGATAGGTAACGCCACCGGGCTGAGGATGGGTCGGAAGCTGGGGACCGTTGGGCTTTTGCCGGTAATAGGGGGTTAGCGGGTGCAGAAAACCTTCCGCATAATCGATGCCGTAATTTTTTGTCCGATAGCTGCGTACCAGGATGGAATTCGCAATCCCAGTGAGATCGCATTTTTGCGCCGTTGCATTTTCTCCGGCCATTTCGAAGTTTAGGCGAATGCGGCGCGGCATGGCCCAATATACCTGCAACGGATGTGTGTCAGATGGCGAGGTGCTGCGGCCCTGTTCCTTCGGATTTGAGGTATGGGTCGGTGCCAGCCAGGGAAAAATAAATTCCGGGTCGTCGGGAAGGTCCGGATTGCCCACCCGGGCGTTGATTTGTTCCGCCGTTTCCACATTGGGCCAGAGGCGCCCCCATAAGGTATCGCCGGCGATCACGAGGGTCGTTAAAGGCCCGCCACCCCGAAGCGAGGTGCGGTGGCCCGCGCCACCCGACGGAGCATAGGCCGAAAGCGTAAAGAGCGCCATGGCGGCGGCGGCCCGGCTGAGGACGGAAATGTGGCCCCGTTTGACGAAGAGGTCGGCATTGTTTTGGAGCGTCTGCGCGCCCGGTGCGTCGATTAACAAGGCAGCGACTTCTTTTTCCGCCCCATCTTTCAGCGGGTCGTGATCTTGTAAAAACCGGGGGCCCGGCCCGTCGAGGTTAAAAGCGTGGGCGATGCCCTTGAAACGGTCTTGCAGAATTTCAGGTGTCGGCGGATGGCGCCATAAAGCATCCCATTCGTCCTCATCGGTTGGAGTGACGGCGGTGGACAGCAGACCGATGAGAAATTCCTGGGCGGCGCCGTTGAAATCGGGCCGGGGCCAGGCGAAGGTGGTGAACGGGTCATCGTCGATGCAGTCGGTGATTTGCCACGGTGCGATAATTTCGACCGAACCGCTGCGCCGCCGCGCCGGGAGCCATGGCACGCGGAGGAGATTGAAAACAGGCGCGTTATCCGAGTTCGGCATGGCGGTTCACCTATCGTACGCGTTCACTTTATGTTCTATAAGGCTGTAGTTTTAAAAGCAAGTCCGCGTATTTTCAGTCGTGGCAGCTTCCCTGTCCCTTTTTGAATAAGCTAAATTCAACCGTTAAATACCCAGCAAATTTGCAGCGCATGTACTGGGAGGTCGTCTTTTTTGTTTTTAAATCGGGGGGTGCTGCCGGATTTCTTGCTCTGGTTGCGTGAATGTATCGGCCGGTGTGCCTTCATTTGTGTGCGGTATTATGTTCTTAGTCATCGTATTATCCTTTGTGTTGATCCCTGCGTCTGCGGGGAACGGTTAACTTTTCGTTGTTCAGCGCAGCTGAAACACGGTTGATCCCTGCAAACGCCGGGAACAATCAGCTCAGCTGAAACACTTATCTTATAGCTTCTTCCTTGTCAAGGACCACAACGGGCGGGGCCATGGCGCTTGGAAAAATTTAGGACAAGCCCGTTACGGGATTGTAATTGAGGGCCGCACCGGGTCCGATTTCGGCTGTGAAGCTCTCTCCGCCATTCTTTTCCAAAACCACCAGGATTTTTTCTTTATCAAACTTGGTCCAGTCTGCTTTGGCCTCGGCCGCGGCCTTCTGATAGGCGGGCGAAAGAACCTCGGCCCCGATGCGGGATCTGGCAATATTGACCTCGCTTAAACGCCAGGCCCGCCATACTTCTTCACCAGGCAACTGGGCATAAGGGCGCAGGCGCCCATCCCGAAATATGGCCAGACGCAGGGTGGCTTGCTCTACCTCGATCAAACGGGTGGGCGTGCGGATATCGCTGTCCCATGCGCCGCCGTCGCGCGCAAAACCCTTGCCCAGGGTCAAGACATTGGTAGATGAGACGCCACGGTCGGCACCCGATTGCCCCTCGGCTCTGTAAAAACTGCCTTCCAGTCCAGGGGGAATTGCATCGGCGGCATTCGGTCCATAAACGGCCTCAATCAAAGCTCTCAACCCTGCCGGGCTTTCGATGGCGCCCCAGTCCTCCAGCACCCTGGCGGTTTGCCACAAGCGGGCATGATCCTTGTAAACATAAGCGGCCCGGTCAAAGACCGCTTTAAACCAGTTGGTCTTCGCGTCAGCGACAGGGGATGGCGAGAGCACCAGAAGCTCGGGCGCACCGCTTGTGCGGTCTCTGCGCGCGTGGCGCCACAGCCGGCCCGCCCGCTGGATGAGGAGATCGATGGGCGCTAGGTCTGTGACGAGGACATCGAAATCGAGGTCAAGAGATTGCTCGACGACTTGGGTGGCGATGAGAATTTGACCGGTGCGTTCAGCGAGGGTGCTGTTTTTTCCGAAAGTCGAGACGATCCGTTTCTCTAACGCCAACCGGTCGACAAGGGCGAAGCGGGCGTGAAACAGAATCGGCTTGAGTCCGCGCGCAACCAACTGGCTGTGGGCGTCAATGGCGTCGTCTACGGTGTTGCGGATATAGAGCGCCGCATGACCCGCGCGGGCAGCTTGTTCCACTGCGTCAAGTGCTTCGTCGACCCTGCGCAAGAAACGCACTGGTAATTTGCGTGCGCGGTTCGGCTGGCTTGCGACGGGTGTCACGCTTTTTCCGTCCGGCGCGACGGTGGTGGCGAGCGGGTAGCTGCTGTCGTCCGGGAGCGATTCCGGGGTTTTGCCTAAGCCCCTGTCGAAAGCGTTGACCAGGCGTTTGCGAACGGCCAAAGGCAAAGTCGCTGACAACAGGATGGCCGAACCACCAAGGCCCGCCTGAAATTCCAGCAAAGATTCGATTTCCCGTTGCATGTAAGCGTCATAGGCATGGATTTCGTCGAGAATCAGGACGCGGCGCATCAGGCCGAACAAGCGCAGCGATTGATGGCGGCTCGGTAGGATGGATAAAAGCGCCTGATCTATGGTTCCCGCACCGATGTCGGCGAAAAATGCCCGACGACGATCGTCGGCGATCCAGGCGGCGCAAGCGGCCGAGGCCGTGTCGTCTGTCATCTCGTCATCGTCAGAGGAAAAGCCATAGCATTTCTCCGCCCGGCCGCCATTTAAAATAGCGGCGCGGAACCCATCATGTAAGTTGCTGGCGCCGTGTGCGAGGGCGATAGAGGGTGACGAATCGACCGCGAAGAGTTTTCGCTGTGCCCTGCCAAGGCGATCAAACATCGCATTGGCAGTGGCCATGGTGGGCAACGCAATGTAGAGACCTTCCGCCTTGCCTGCCGTCATCAGGCGGTGGGCGAGCATGAGTGCGGCTTCGGTTTTGCCGCTGCCGGTTTCGTCTTCGATGATGAAAAGGTTGGGGCCGGTGGGCAGGCTGACCCTCTCTGCCCATACTTGCATCGGGCTCGGCGTGTTCTCTTTACCGATCAGGGGCGCATACGTCAGGTGATCGCTGGCTTTGGCGGGGAGAATGCCCGCTTTTTTAACGGCGGTCTTTGCCTGTTTCGTGGCATGGGCCCAATAGGATTGGAGACTGGGAAAGTCATCGGGGGATTGGTACGGGAACCAATGCTGATTGGAGCCAATCCAATCGGACAGCACCGCCAGCCCTGCAATCGCGAAAGATGCGCGGCTCAGTTGGGCGCAATTGTTCGGGAGCAAGCCTGCAGGTGGGGCGCGAAAGTTTTGTAGTTGGCCGATAAAGGATTGAACGGCTTCAAATCCAACGGTGCCGAAATCCCTCCGAAGGGCGTGTTCACTCCCTCTGTCCAGAACGCTTGGCGGCGCGCCATGATGGCCCGTGACCGCCGATATAAAAACACGCCATTTTTTTGTTTGGGCAGGGTCACAAATATGGAAAAGACATGTTTTGCTGTCAAATAAGCGCAAGCCGCCCGCGCCATGATCGTAAGAACTGCGTTCTGCCGCCGCATCGTCCGAGAAGCACGGTGGAAAGAGAAGCGGAACTTTCGCCTGAAATTTTTTGGCAAACTTACCCACGTCATGTAGCGAGAGAAGATAGACTGCGAAGCTGACAGCTTCTTCTTGCGACATGCCGAGAAGCTTGGCCAGGTGGCGTCCAAGTTTGTCATGGGTTGTCAGTAGAGCTTCCCCGACCGCTGCCACGTCTAGACTGTGGAAAGCCAAGGGATGCCATTGCGCTCCCGTCTTTGGATCAAGGGGTCGGTTTTTCCCCCAAAAACTAAAAATATCCATCTGCAATTCTGATCACAAAAACAGAACGAAAATATCGATGCCTAACGCCTTCTAGATAAGGCCTTGGGAGTATGTCAATTCGTGAGCCTTTTTTCCAATCAGTCGGGTTTTCGTTCTGGTCGCGCCGTCTTTTTTGCGTTTGTCCGCTTGGCAAGCGAATCGCGGGAAGCGCTTTCCATGTCGATCATACGCAGGCGCTAGGGCTGTCCCGCTGTTTCGTCGAAGCCAGCCTTGAGCATAGGAATGCCACCCTCGTCAACGCGGACGGCAAGCCCATCGAGTTGCCGTCCGTTCTGGCGGCGGGTCCGTAAATTCGGATCCCTGTTCCAGGCCATATTTTCCCTGTTAAACAGGAAAATCGGCGGAGACGGGTACGCAGAGGACTGACTGCACCGCCAACCCGCCTTTTTCTCTGTGCGATTTCTAGGTACGGCTGCCAAGCGTTGTTGCGAATAGCGGCGCTCCGCGGGCCTGCATCTCAAC
>Ga0070726_10003082_pt1 | contig 14331 bp, 6 predicted proteins | sample tdAd471_FD_67275 | JGI IMG/M metagenome (GOLD analysis project Ga0070726, IMG submission 67275) | Marine sediment microbial communities from the Atlantic coast under amendment with organic carbon and nitrate - tdAd47.1 | ecosystem: Environmental > Aquatic > Marine > Coastal > Sediment | place...
ATGATCTGCGTCTTGTAGCCGTTCTGGTCGCACCAGCGGGAATACATGCGCAACAGCATGCTGGCCCAATCCTGGGATTCCGTTCCGCCGGCGCCGGCATGGACTTCGAGGAAGCAATTGTTCCCGTCGGCCTCGCCGGAGAGCAGGCTTTCGAGCTGCAGCTTGCGCGCCTTGCCGCCGAGTGCGATCAGCGCGTCCTCGGCCTCGGTGACGATATCGCTGTCGCCCTCGGCCTCGCCCATTTCGATCAGTTCGACATTATCGTTCAGGCCGTTCTCGAGTTCCTGATAGCCGCCGATCCGGCTTTCCAGGGAGGACCGCTCGCGCATGATCTTCTGAGCTTCCGCGGCATTGTCCCAAAGGGTCGGATCTTCGACCCTTGCATTCAGTTCAAGCAGGCGTTTCTTGGAATTCTCCAAGTCAAAGATGCCTCCTCAGCAGTTCCAACGACTGCTTGAGTTCGTCGACAACAGTCTGAATTTCAGCCCGCATGAAAAACCGTTTCCTCGTCTCAGATAATCCGTCCGGGCGTTTTGCCCGTGCGCCGTTACCAGACGCGTTTAGAAGATAGCACCTAGCGTGGCAAGCCCCGCCCGGCCGGAGAGCCGCATCCGCATGGCGGCGCTAGTTTTCAGACTTGATGCGGGCGACACCGCGCTCGACCACGTCGCCCAGCTTTTTGATCTCGGCGGTGATTTCCGACATCTCGCGCTTGGGCGCATTCTGCTCGATGAACAGGCACACATCCCGCGCGTGCTTCAGGCCCAGATGCCCGAGGGAGGATTGCAGCGCATGCGCCTTCTGAACCAATTCGTCGGTCCCGCGGACCGACGCCGCTCTCAACATGTCCTCGATCACCGTCTTGGTTCGCGCCACCGTCTGGTCGAGCAGCCGCATGTAATCGTCGCTGCCCAGCACCTGAAGCATTTCGAAAACCATTTCCTCGTCGATTTCGTCGGCGATGGGCAATGTCGGGCTCATCGTCTGCTTCTCCGACACCCGGCCGCTTCCGACGAGGCCCGCCAGTTCCGCCATCAGGACGTCGCGGTCGAAAGGCTTGGCGATGTAGCCGTCCATGCCCGCCTTGTAACAGGCATCCACCGTTTCCTGCAGAACGTCGCCGGTCATCGCGATGATGGGAGTCTTGCCCGCGGTTCCGGGCAACTGCCGTATCTTCATGGTCGCTTCGATGCCGTCCATTTCCGGCATCCGCACGTCCATGAGAACGACGTCATAAGGCAGCGTGGAGGCCGCTTGAACCGCTTCGAGGCCGTTGCCCACGATATCCGCCGTATGGCCGACATTCCGCACCATCTGGCCGATCACATACTGGTTTACGTTGTTATCCTCCGCGATCAGTATCCGCAGGGACTTGGTCTTCCTCTCCGCCAATATCTGAAGCGCGGATGCGGTCCTGCCGGCGATCTGTTCCGCCTCGTCAGAGGATGGATAATCCACGCCCTCCGGCGCGCCCGTGCCACGCTCACCGGTCAACAAGCGCCTGATCGCACCGGCGAGTTTCAAGGGAGAGATCGGCCGCCGAACGGTTTCATAGCACGAGGCGACCGCTTTCGGCTGCGCTTCCGACCAGTCGAGCAGCAGCAATGTCGGGCACAGTTGCGCCGCCGCCGACGCGCGCCCATTGGACGCGACCGACTCGGGCATGATCATTAAATCGGCTGCCCCCGGGTCGGCGACATCGGAAAGCGACGAATACAGGGCCGCCTTGCCGCCCCAGCCTTCAACCTGTCCGGAAAGCGCCGCGCCGACCAAGGACGACAGGCCGACAATGTTCACCTGCAATCCGTCCAGCGGGTTGCAGGCATTGACGTCCGCGGCAGCCGCGCTCTCGGTCACGATGAACGGCAGGTCGACGCTGAAGGTGCTGCCGGAACCGAGCTTGCTCTTCACCCCCAGCGCACCGTTCATCAATGTCGCCAGCCGCATGCAGATGGCGAGCCCCAATCCGGCGCCTTCATAACGCCGCGTCGCACTGGAATCGACCTGCGTGAAGGGGTCGAACAGCGTCGGAAGCGCCTTTTCAGGAATGCCGATACCGGTGTCGGAAACGGCGAACCGCAACTTGACGAGCTCGCCGTTCCTCTCCAGCACGGTGACGGCCAGATGCACGCCGCCCTCTTTCGTGAATTTGATGGAGTTCCCGATGAGGTTGACCAGGATTTGCCGAACCCGACCCAGATCCCCGGTGAGCCCCCGCGGCACCGCGCCGTCGACGGTGAAGACGACATCGATGCCGGCTTGCTGCGCCCGCGGCGAGAGAATATCGGCGATATAGGCGAGCGAGGAATGAAGGTCGAAGGACTCCTCCTCCAGCGTAACGGCCCCGGCTTCGATTTTCGAGAAGTCCAGAATATCGTTGATCAGCGACAGCAAGTGCTGACCGGATTCCTGGACCGTCCGCACCATCTGCGTTTGATCGCGGTCGAGGCGCGTATCCTCGAGCAGACGCGCGATACCCAAAACGCCGTTCAAAGGCGTCCGGATTTCATGGCTGATCGCCGCCAGGAAACCGTTCTTCGCTTCATTCGCCCGTTCGGCCGACAGCCGCGCGCGGCGCAGTTCCGTGATATCGACGGAAACGGAAAGCGCTTCCAGATCGCTCTTCGCCCGGTTCAGCGGCAGGCTGGTGGTTCTGAACGACCTCTCCTCGCCTGAAACGGTGCGATAAACCGTCTCCGTCGTTACCCGGTCCTGGCGCTTTGCCACCAGGCCGTAGACGGAGCCTTCATCGGACCCCGCTTCTCCGGGGCCGCCGGCGCCCAACGGGTCCATGCCCAAGACCAAGCTGGGTTTGTTCGCGAGGAATTCGCGGGTCGCCCTGTTCAAGAAACCGAACTCGCCGTCCTTTTTCCGGGTGAAGACCAGAATAGGCACCGTATCCAGGACCGCTTGAACGAAATCCTTCTCCGCCTGCAGATCTTCCCTCGCCAGAACCTGATCGGTGACGTCCAGGCCGAAGCTGAGCAGCCATTTCCCGCCATCCATGCCGTCGACGACTTCCCGGCCGCGCAGAATATGCCGCAATTCACCGCCGATCGGATGGACTTCCTGTATCCGGCTGGATTGGCCTGTCTTCAACGCGTCGAGATCGGCTTTTTCCGCCTCCTCGACCCCGTCGAAAGAGGCGATTTCGGAAATCTTCTTGCCGATGAGTTCCTGTCGCGGGAATCCGAATTGCCGCTCCAGGAATTCGTTGGCGAATATGTAACGTCCTTCGCCGTCCTTCACCGCGAAGCCCAGCGGCAAGGCGTTGAACGCCATCGCGAACATCTTTTCCTGCGCGGCAAGCGCCTCGGCCGCCTCTCTCTCCGCCGTCACGTCCAGCAGATACAGATAGATGGCATCTTCGCCGGTCGTGGTGTCTTTCCCGACCTGGGCGATGATCCGCCACCAGCGCGCGTCGTGATCCTCGCCGAACCGCACATCCCGCGTCTGGTGCGGATGGCCGAGATGGACATCGAGAAACGGTTGCAGTTCTACCGCCGCGGACTCATCGGCGATATCCACGAACCGGGCCCCCGCCATGACGCCGAACGCGTTCATGGCGGCCGTGTTGAGGAACCGGATCCTGCCGTCCCTGCTGCAGACGATCTCCGCGATCGGCGATACATGGAATGTTTCCGCGAAGGCTCGAAGCGCATAGGCGCCGGCCTCCTTGGTGGCCGTGACGCCTTCGACCGCTTCGCATAACAGGGCTTTCCCGCCTCGATAACGGCAGCCCGACACCACGATCCTTACGGAACTGGGCTTGCCGCCCGGATAGACGGTCCAATCCTCGTCAATACTCTCGCCGGCCTCGACCCTGACGCCATAGGTTTCAATACGCTTTTTTGCGGAGTCGGAGAGGACCTTGCTGTGTTCCCGCATCGATTGGATGTCGGACGCCTGCCAAAAGGCAATCGCGGCGGCGTTGCCCCACTCCGTCCGCGCGTCCGAAAGCCCCCAAATCCAGATCGGCCGCTTGGACAACTCCAGGCCGGAGAGTTCAGCCTCCCCAACCTCGACCCAAGGAGCTGCGTTATTGCCGTCATTGTTTTCGATATTTTGGGCTGTGCTCATTCAGCTGGAACTGCGACGGCAGAGTCCCCCAACCAATCCAGGAATTCGTGATGCCACATCGGCTTGCCCAAGTAGTAGCCCTGGCCGATGTCGCAGCCCTCTTCCTGCAACATCTGCATGACGCCCTTGGTCTCGATCCCTTCCGCCACGACGCGCATGCCGAGGTTGTGGCCAAGGCCGATCATCGCCCGCGAAATCACCCGCGCTTCCTGGTCCGTATCCATGCCGTGAATGAAACTCCGGTCGATCTTCACTTCCGAAAAAGGCAGGCGATGCAATTGCATCAGACTGGAATACCCAGTGCCGAAATCATCCATGCTGAGATTGAAGCCGCGAATTCTGAGCTGCGTCAGCATCGCCAGCATCGCCGAGGCGTCCGACATTGCCGACGTCTCGGTGATTTCAAGGGTAATCTGATCCGTTTGCAGGCTACTCTGGCGCACCAGTTCCGCCAACCGGTCGCTGAAGGAACGGTCGGTCAGGGATTTCGCCGAGACGTTCACCGCGACCGATAGATGGAAGCCCGATTCCGACCAGCTCTTGCAGTCCTCGAATGCGGTTCCCGCGACGAAATAGGTCAGGTCCGCAATCAGCGAGCCGTCTTCCGCCAAGGCGATGAAGTCGGCCGGGGAAATCGGGCCGCGATCGGGATGCGTCCACCGGGCCAGGGCTTCCGCGCCGACCACCCGCCCGTCCTGAAGGGACACCTTTGGCTGGTACGCCACGCGGAAATGACTGTCGTCCAGCGCCGTTTTCAGGTCTTCCTGACGCAACGGGGCGCTGGTCGTCGAAATCGAGGCAAGAATGTTGCCCAATTCGGACGGCCGCAGCGGCTTGCGGACGGGATCCAGCAGTTGAAGGCCAAGGGAGGATCCGACGCGCAGCGTCGAATACAGAACGCGTTCCTCCAGGCTGCTCACGAGGAGAATCGGGGCTTTGAATTTCTGGCCGCTGAGATACTGAAGAACCTCGATCCCATCGGTATCCAACAGGTTCAGGTCGAGAACCAGCAGGTCGTATTCGTGGAGTTGCGTCTCCATCCGCAACTCGGCGGCGGAAGAATAGCCGACACAGGAAAAGCCGGCACGCTGCGCGCTCGCGGAAACGATCTCGCGGGCGATGTCATCGTCATCCAAAACGATGAGCTTGCGGCTCGACATAAAAAGCTCCCGTCCAGCCGGTATGCTTCCGACCTTTACCAAACAATCATCCCGTCAGACTTACGGGGCGAAACAGAAATCCCCCGTCCACTCCCTAACCGTCTAACGTAAAAGGAGTTAAATATTAGTTACCGATCCTCCAACGGACAAATCTCGGCCGGCCGCGGACCACGGCTGCGATATCGTTGCTCATCCATGCTTCCGCGACGCCGGGCGTGATCCGGCCTCAATACAGCCCCGTCGCGCTGCCGGAACCCCCGGCGGCCCCGCCGATGCCCGGCGCGCCGTCATCCTGGTCCGACCCGTCAATGAACGTTCCCGATCCGGTCGCCGAAGGTTCCGTCCCCGGCTTGAACGCTTCCATGATCACGCTTTTGGTCCCCGGGCCGGCCAGTTGCCCTGTATCCGCGTCGATGCGCACCAACAGCGCCCCGGGGGGCGTGCGGAAGGGAATTGCGGGTTTGTCGGCAAGGGCTTCCGCCATGAAGGCCTTGAATACCGGCGCGGCGACCGAAGAACCGGTTTCCTGGCCGCCCCAAGGCTGTTTCCCAAGCGGGATCGGCGTGTCGAAACCGATGAAGACGCCGACCGCGAGGTCCGGCGCGAAGCCGACGAACCAGGTATCACGGCTGTCATTCGTCGTACCGGTCTTCCCGGCGAGAGGTTTGCCCAATTCTCTGATCCGGCGGCCGGTTCCCCGCTGCACCACGCCTTCCAGCATGCTGGTCACTTGATACGCGCTGATGGGATCGACGAGCTGGGGGCGATCATCCGGCGGCACCGGGACCGGTTGTCCCGTCCACTCGGTCGCGCGGCAGCCGGTGCAGTCCCGGTTGTCATGTCTGAAGACGGTCTTTCCGTCGCGGTCCTGAACCCGGTCGATCAGCGTCGGAGACAGCTTCTTGCCGCCATTGACCAGCATGGCATACGCCGCGGTCAGGTTCAGCAAACGCGTCTCCCCGGCGCCCAGCGCCATGGACAATTGCGGCTGCATGTCCTCCATGATGCCGAAATCCGCGACCGTCTTCACCACGGCATCCATTCCGACGGCCTGCGCCAACCGAACGGTCATCAGGTTCCGGGAACTTTCGATACCGACCCGCATCGGGCTGGGACCGTAGAATTTGCGCGAGAAGTTCGCCGGTTTCCATTTCTTCTTGCCCGGCCCCTGGTCCAGCACGAATGGCGCGTCCAGGATCATCGTCGCCGGCGTGAACCCGTTTTCCAGCGCGGTCAGATACACGAAGGGTTTTATCGCCGACCCCGGTTGACGCGTCGCCTGCGTCGCCCGGTTGAATTCGCTGTCGTCGAAGCTCCACCCCCCCTGCATCGCCAATATCCGGCCGGTATGGGGGTTGAGAGCGACAATGGCGCCGTTCACCGCCGGCACCTGGCGCAGGGCGTATGTGCCCGGCGGGTACGGTTCCGGATTGCCGCCGTCCTTTTCCGGTTCCTTGAAGAGCACGGCTTCGGCCAGGACAACGTCGCCCGGCGCAACGACATCCGACGGCTTCTTGACCGCCGCGCCCCGCGCCTGATCCTCCAGCGCCTTGCGCGCCCAGCGCATTTCGCCCAACGGCATGACGCCCTGGGACCCGTCCGACAGACCGAGACGGACCTCCTTGTCGTCAAGGGACAGCACCACCGCCATCTGCCACGGATCGATATCGGGCGGCACGGCCACGCCCTGAAGCGCGGTCTGCCACTCACCGTCTATGCCGACCTGCGCCACCGGGCCGCGATACCCGTGCCGGCGGTCATAGTCGATCAGCCCGTCGCGGAGCACCTTGCGGGCAATCTCCTGAAGTTCGGAATCGATCGTCGAGCGGACCGACAGCCCGCCCTTGTTCACCCGGTCGATCCCGAACTGGTCCGCCAATTCGCGGCGCACTTCCTCGACAAAATACCGCGCCTCCACGGATAGGATATCGCGCGGCGGCACCACGGTCAGCGGCGCAGCCATCGCCACCTCGGCGGCCTCGTCGGTAATGAATTGATCCTTCGCCATCCGGCCGATGACGTAGTTCCGGCGGAAGATCGCATCGTCGTAGTGATAGACCGGATGGTAGTTCCGCGGCCCCTTCGCCAGGCCCGCCAGATAGGCGGCTTCCTCGATCGTCAGGTCATCGAGGGACTTGTCGAAATAGTTGAGCGCGGCGGCCGCGACGCCATAGGACCCATAACCCAGGTAAATCTCGTTCAGATACAGTTCCAGGATGCGATCCTTGCTGAGGACCCGTTCCATCCGAAGCGCGAGGATGGCTTCCTTCGCCTTGCGTTCGATCGAGACTTCGTTGGTGAGCAGGAAGTTCTTCGCCACCTGCTGCGTGATGGTCGACGCCCCGACCGGCCGGCCGCCGCCGCGCATCTTGATCTGGATATTGGTGACGACGGCGCGCGCCAAAGCGATGAAATCGACCCCGGGATGCGAGAAGAAATTCTGGTCTTCCGCGGAAACGAAAGCCTGAACGACGCGTTTCGGGATCGACTTGATCGGCACGAAGACGCGGTTCTCCGTCGCGTATTCAGCGATCAGACGCCCGTCACCGGCATGGACCCTGGTCGCCGTCGGCGGTTCGTAGTCGATGAGTTGCTTGTACTCGGGCAGGCCCTGGCCGTAATGCCAAAATCCGTAGGCAACAGCCGCCACACCGAGGAGCCCGGCAAAGACTCCCAGCCCCAAAAGGCCGAACAAAACCCTGATCAAACGCATTCATCACCCAATGAAGTCATACCTTTGCGACGCAGGCTAAGCCGTTTGGCGGGCAATGGCCATGGCATGCGCGCGTATACATCCGCTTGGCCCCTCATTGCCATGCAAATGTGGCAAAAATCGGTTCCACATCCGTGCCCGAACAAGATATTAGAGAATTATCATGGGACTAGGAACGGCTGAGCCGGTCCTGCTGTTCGAAATAGATGTCGATCGCCCGAATGATCGCATCGGCGAGCCCCGCGCGGTAGGCGGGCGTCCGCAAATCCTTTTCCTCATGCCGGTTGGACAAATAGCCCAGTTCGACCAGGACCGACGGCACGGTCGGGGATTTCAAAACGGCGAAACCGGCAAAGCGGTGCGGGCGGCGCAGCAGTTTCACGTTGCTGCCGACATTCTTCACCAGCGATTGGGCGAATTGCCAGGACGCTTCGCTTGTCTTGCGCTGCGCCAGGTCCAGCAGGATGAAGGAGGTCTGATCGTCATATTCGGACAGGTCGTAGCCGGCGAGGATATCGGATTTGTTTTCCTTCGTGGCCAAGGCCGCCGCTTCCTTGTCCGATGCCGTCTCCGACAGGGTATAGACCGAAAACCCGCGCAAATCGGGGGTATGGTGCGCGTCGGCATGGACCGAGATGAACAGGTCCGCCTCATTCTCATGGGCGACTTCGTAGCGCTTCCTGAGCGGGATATAAATGTCCCTGTCCCGCGTCAGCAGGACCCGGTATTTCCCCATCGCCTGCAGCCGATTGCGCAGATCCTCGGCGAAAGCCAAGGTAATCTTCTTCTCGTAAATGCCGGAAGCGCCGATCGCCCCGGGATCCACACCGCCATGCCCGGGATCGATCACGATGGTCCGCAACCGGGCCTCGACCTCCACGGAGGGCCGCACGGGCGCGCGGATCACGGCCTGCTGCTGCGATTTGGCAGCCGCGGCCACAGCGGTCTGGCGCGAGGCCCAGTCCTCGGATTCCACGCTGCCCATCGCGGCCGAGAACTCTTGATCGGTGGTTGGAGCGAGGTCGACGACCAACCGGTGCCCGGCGCCGGGTTCCGGATCGAGCCGGAAATGGGATTTTACAATGGCCGGTTCCTGCAAATCGATGACGAAACGGCTGACGCCATGCTGGAACAGACCGAAGCGATACTTGCCGACCACGCCCTTCCCGGCCGTTCCCGAAGGGCTGTCGCCGGTTTGCCAGCTGACTTCCGGCAAATCGATCACCACCCGGTAAGGGTCCCGCAGGGTAAGCAGTCTGTAGGGTGCAGATGCATCAAGTTCCAGCACGAAGCGGGTGTAGCCTTGATGAACGCCGATCCTGACGTCCACGACCTTGCTTTGCGCATGGACCGGCAGCGCAAACGCAAAAACCGCGAAAACCACGGCAACAACGGCGGCAAGTCGCCGGAACAGCGCTGGGTTGGGTGCGGACATGCGTCTCAAATCGATTCGGCTGTGGTAACGCTGCGCTTGTTTATGGCGGGATTCCTTAGTTTCATCAACGGGTCCCGCAATTCGCCAACCGGTTGAATCCGCCATCGAACGATCGATTGGGAATGCCCTCCTCCCTGCCCGGCTGGGGCACCCGATCGGCGCCGGAAACGGGACAATGCCACTAAGTCTGTCATAACTATGAAAAATCGGTTTTCCTGGCGGTCCGCATTGTTTAGTTTCTATTTGCGACTCTACGCCGCCAAGGGTTCCTAATGCGGTAGTGCCGCAATCCCGTTCGCGCTGAGAGGATTTCCCTTTTTTGACGCCGCCGGGATGGCACGCCGCCGCCGGTGAAACAATCCAATGGCGTTTTGCAGCTTGTTTCGTGGATGCCCGGCTTCGGGTTTTTACGGGATGGGCGCTAAGCCGTTGCCTTTGGTAGCGAACAGACAAGTGAACGTACACATGATTGAAACCGTGGAGATCCTGCAAGAAACCGTCCGACGCCAGAAAAGCGGCGTGGCCGATGCTTGTGCAGGACGCGAAAAACGAAGCGATCCGCATGGTGCGGACTTCGTGCTAGCCGGATCTCCCAGCAATAGTCGCCGCCGGCGCCCCGGTTCACACCGCAGGGTCATGGCGGCCGGAGTTAGAATTAATGGCGCGACGCATGTTGATCGACGCCACGCATCCCGAAGAAACACGGGTGGTGGCGATACATGGTAACAGACTTGAAGAATTCGACTACGAAACAGCGACCAAGCAGCAACTGAAAGGCAATATCTACCTGGCGAAAGTGACCAGGGTAGAGCCTTCCTTGCAGGCCGCTTTCGTCGAATACGGCGGCAACCGTCACGGTTTCCTGGCCTTCAGCGAAATCCATCCCGACTACTACCGAATTCCGGTCGCCGACCGTATCGAGGAAGAAGACGAGGGTGACGACGACGCGATCGAGGTCGAGGAAGAGGACGAAGACGGCGACAGTGTCGAGGTCGTCGGCGGAACCGAAGGCGCCGATGAGGCCGTGGAAGAGGCCAAGCGCGGCCGTCCCCGCCTGAAGCGGCAATACAAGATCCAGGAAGTCATCAAGCGCCGGCAGGTGCTGCTGGTTCAGGTGATCAAGGAAGAACGCGGCAACAAGGGCGCCGCGCTGACGACCTATCTGTCGCTGGCCGGCCGCTATTGCGTGTTGATGCCGAACACCTCGCGGGGCGGCGGCGTCAGCCGCAAAATCGCCAATCCGCAGGACCGCAAGCGCCTCAAGAGCGTTCTTTCCGATCTGAACATTCCCGACGGCATGGCCGTCATCCTGCGGACCGCGGGCCAGGAACGCTCGAAGGCGGAAATCAAGCGCGACTACGAATACGTCATGCGGACCTGGGACACGATCCGCGACACGACGCTGGGATCGACGGCGCCCGCCCTGATCCATGAAGAGGCGAATCTGATTCGCCGCTCGATCCGGGACCTCTATACCAAGGATATCGATGAAATCCTGGTCGCGGGCGAGGAAGGCTATCGCGTCGCCAAGGACTTCATGAAGGCGATGATCCCGAGTCACGCCAAGAAGGTGCAGCCTTACAAGGACGAACAGAACGTCCCGATGTTCCAGCGGTTCCAGGTCGAGAGCCAGTTGAACCAGATCTTCGATCCGGTCGTCCAACTGCGATCCGGCGGCTCCATCGTCATGCACCAGACGGAAGCGCTGGTCGCGATCGACGTGAACTCCGGCCGGGCCACCCGCGAACGGCATATCGAGGAAACGGCGCACAAGACCAACCTTGAGGCTGCCGAGGAAATCGCCCGTCAACTGCGGCTGCGCGACCTTGCCGGACTGGTGGTCATCGACTTCATCGATATGGAGGAGAACCGGAACGACCATTCGGTCGAGCGCAAGCTGAAGGAAGCGCTGCGGCGCGACCGGGCCCGCATCCAGGTCGGTCGCATCAGCCCCTTCGGCCTGCTGGAAATGTCCCGGCAGCGTCTGCGGCCGAGCTTGCTGGAAGCGATGACGGCGCAATGCCCGACTTGCGGCGGCGTCGGCAATATCCCGTCCACGGAATCTTCCGCGCTGCGGGTGTTGCGGTCCATCGAAGAGGAAGGCCTGCGCCGCCGTTCGCGGCAGATCACCATACGCGTCCCCCCGGGCGTCGCGCTTTACATCATGAACCACAAGCGTGCGACGCTGGGTGAGATGGAGCAGAACTACGGCATGCATGTCGTCATCGAGACCGATGACACCTTCATCCCGCCGCATTTCATCCTGACCCGCATAGCCGGGGAAGCGGACGAAGCCGTCGTCGAACCGCAACAGGTCGCGGCGCCGGAACGCGCGCCTGAGGAATCTGCGGAAGAACAAGCTCGGTCCAGCCGCCGCCGCGGCCGGGGCCGTCGCCGCAAGCGTCGTTTCGAAGAAGGCGACGAAGACCAGAACGCGACGCAGGACGTCTCCGACGACGAAGACGACGAAGACGACGACGCCGAGCAGGCGGAACAAGCCGACTCGGCCGAACAGGCCGAAGACGGCGACCGCCAAGCCGCCGGTGAAGGCGAAGGCGAGCAAGGCCAGCGCAAGCGGCGCAAACGGGGCCGCCGTGGCGGCCGGAAGCGCCGGAACCCGGAAGGCGATGCGCAGGGGACGGACTCCGTCTCCGCGGAATCCGGATCGGATGAGGCCGGTGAAGGCCAGCAGGAAGAGAGCGTCTCAGGCGACCTGGACGATAGCCAGGCTGACATCGCTGCCGTCGCGGACCAGACCGTAGAAGAAGGTGTCGCCGCCGAAACCGCCGAGGAGGCGAAGGACGAAAAGCCCCGCCGCCGCCGAAGCCCGCGCCGCCGTCGTGGTGCGGACAAGGAGCAGGCGGCAACTGAAACGGCCGATGCAAGCGGCGAGGAAGTGCAAGCTTCCGCGACCGACGAGCAGATTGCCGAACAACCGGCCGAACAGCCTGCCGCGACGACCGAGGAAGAGGCCCCGGCCAAACCGAAGCGTGTGCGCCGGCCGCGCAAGACCGCGGCGGCCAAAAAGGCTGTCGAGGCAGAAGCGCCGATAGAGGAAGCATCCGAAGCGGAAGCAACCGAAGCCGGTGCTGAAACTGCGCCGGCAGCCGAAGCCGCACCGGTGGAGGCTGAAGCCGAAGCCGCCGTCGAGGCGGAAACCGTGGCCGAACCGGTTGCGGCGACGGTCTCCTCCGCACCCGCGATGAGGGAAGCCGCATCGCCGGCCCCCTCGGTCGAGGAAGCGGCGAATGACGCCAACGCCGAAGCAGAGGAAGCGGAAGATCCGAACAAGCCGAAACGCAAAGGCTGGTGGAACCGGATGATCGGTTCCTGATCACCGGCCCGACGAATGAAAAAGCCCGGATGCGACTGCGCATCCGGGCTTTTTTCTTGTCCGAAACGGGAACCCCTAGGGCCGCCAAGCTTTCAGGGCATCGGCCGCCGCGGCAATCTCCTCCGTCGTGCCCGAGAAGGAGAACCGCATGGTGCGATGGCCCCGCGCCTCGTCGAAATCCAGGCCGGGGGTAACGGCCGCGCCGGTTTCCTTCAGGATGCGGCTGCAGAAGGACAGGCTGTCATTGGTCATGTGACCGACATCGGCATAGAGGTAGAACGCGCCGTCACTGGGGGCGAGGTCGTTGAAACCCGCTTCCGGCAGTTCCTTCAGCAGCAAATCCCTATTGGCGGCGTAACGGGCGATATTGCGCTCCAATTCGTCGCGGCAGTCGAAGGCTGCGACCGCGGCAACCTGGCTCAAGGTCGGCGGGGAGATGAACAGGTTCTGCGCCAGGCATTCGACCGGCCGCAAAAGGTCTTCCGGCAGGACGAGCCAGCCCAGGCGCCAGCCCGTCATCGAGAAATATTTCGAGAAACTGTTCACGACGACCGCATGGTCCGCATGGGCCAGGACGGTTTCGAAACCCCGCCCATAGGCGATGCCCTGATAAATTTCGTCGGAAATCAGGCGGATGCCGACTGCCCGGCAATAATCGGCGAGCGCCGCCATATCCTGCTTCGAGAGCATGGTTCCGGTCGGATTGGACGGCGAGGCGACGATCAGCCCGTCGATCGGGCCGTGTTCCGCCTGCGCCTTGTCCAAAAGCGCCGGAGAGGGCTGATATCTGTCTTCCTTGCTGGTCTCGATAATGACCGGCTCGATGCCCAGCGCCGTAAGAATGTGCCGGTAGCATGGATATCCCGGCGCCACCAAGGCCACCTTGTCGCCTTGGTCGAAGGCCGCCAGGAAGGACAGCAGAAACCCGCCGGATGAGCCCGTCGTCACCACGATGCGCTCCTGCGGCACCGAGACGCCATAGTCCCTGGCGTAGTGACCGGCGATCGCCGCGCGCAGTTCGGGTATTCCAAGTGCCACGGTGTATCCGAGCCGGTGAGTGTCCAGCGCATCCTTGGCGGCCTGGATGACCCCTTGGGGCGCCGTGCTGCCGGGTTGGCCCACCTCCAGATGGTAGACATGCGCGCCCTGCGCTTCGCGCTCGGCCGCGGCGCGCATCACCTCCATCACGATAAACGGCGGGATATCTCCCCGCGACGACGTTTTCAAAGTCACGTAATTCTCTCCCTTACGCTGGGACGGCGGCTGCCTTCAGGGGCATCGCCCGATCCGTTCGCCCCGTGAATTTGTCCGCTCAATTGGCAAGAGCGGAAAGACCGTCGCCCCGCGGGTCCGCCGCCGCCGCGCATCGCCGCGCCTCCGGCTCGACCGGCAGGCCGGACGGACAGTAGACCATGTTGACGCGGCCGAGTGCGGCGGTCCGGCGGACCGGAATGCCGAGCGAGGCTCCCGCCTGCGTATAGCTCTCAGGCGCATCCGCCTCGACGATGACGCCGACCGACGGCGCGAAGGTCAGACGCGGTTCCTTCAAGGCCGCATCCAGCGCCACCCCGTCACGGTAGGCCCGGATTGAGGATGTCAGCAAAGCCCC
>Ga0070726_10003084_pt1 | contig 14317 bp, 12 predicted proteins | sample tdAd471_FD_67275 | JGI IMG/M metagenome (GOLD analysis project Ga0070726, IMG submission 67275) | Marine sediment microbial communities from the Atlantic coast under amendment with organic carbon and nitrate - tdAd47.1 | ecosystem: Environmental > Aquatic > Marine > Coastal > Sediment | place...
TGTTTGGATTCCAGAATAAGATACGGTCAACGTTTCGAAAGCACAGCCAGAGCTTCGATGAGAAGACGAACGAGCATGTGATATTCATTGAATATCGTGTCAGTGTGAAAGGGACGATGAAAAGTGCTCCGAGACAGAAACAGCAACCGAACCAGATGGCCATGATTCAACAACTGTTGGCCCAGAATCAGAACAAGACCAAGAAGAAGTGATGGCGCACTTCGGAGGTGGCGCACTATATGGCTGACCTGTCTCTGTATGGGATGAGTTCGGCTGACCATTCGAATACCCGGAATGACGAATATTCTCCTGGGGTCCCGTAAAACCATATGGAATCCAATCAGCATGACGACTCACCACCCGCAATCCGTGGGGATCAGACGAGTGTGAGGTGGGGCACTGATGGAAATTCTTCTGGGGCCCATATTCAGATGATGAGCTGTCGATGCTGGTGTGGTGTCGAACTTATCTTGTTGACGTTCATCTGACACCGATGGCATTAAGAAACTATAGCCGTTGTCTTCCTGTAAAGAAGGGACGACGCTCCCCGGTACAGTTCAACAACCGGAGAGACACAATGGCTACGAGAAAGACCACTGCAAAACCGAAAACCGAAGAGAAGTCTGAAGCCATCACGTTGGAGCAGGCATTGAAAGAAGAGGGTGAGGGGAGAACACCTGAGTCGATAAAGAATGAGGGAAGGAAATCGGATGCTCCCAGCAAAATGCATCAGGCGACGAAAATCATGGAAGAGATGTGGGACGATATTCAGTCAGGTAAGGTGAAACGAAAGGACGTTATCCAGCGGTTTATGGAAGAAATCCCTCTTTCTAAGGCCGGTGCCAGCACATACTACGGCTCAATCAAGAAGAAGCTCTCGAACACCGAGTAGAATCGATCAGAAACGTTTTGATCGCTATTATCAAGCCCGCTTCGGCGGGTTTGTTTTCGAGTGCGTTGTCGGAATTGTGACAATCAAAGACTGTCGTTTCTTTCTCAGGAGAGAGACGATGGACACATGCAAAGAAATCTACACCAGACTACTACAAGTAGTTCCGAATCTTCGGCAAATCGGCACTTATGCCAAGCTATCGGCAACAGGATTCATGGATCTGCATGTCGATATTCTGAATAAGAAAGGAAACGTCTGGAGAATCGCACTGGCGCATAATTATAAATCCGGCGGCGATGTGATTCCCGATCCCGATATGGAAGTGACTGTCAATTACGCTAATGAATCTGCACAAGCAGAGACGTATCAGGATACGTATGTGTACCGGGAGGCAATCGACGATCGATCAAGAAAGGAAATGAACGAGTTCCTTTTTATGTGGCTGGGCAACCTGGTCGATCAGGGGCACAAGAGCGTTGAATCGCAGTTAAAACAATGATGATTGCTTCCGGCTCTCTGCAGAAATCACATCACTGCAACCCGACGGCGCTGTAACGGACTGAAAAGTGTTGCGGAAAAGAGCGAGCAGAAGATTCTGGTACAACCTTTTGTTCGGTCATTCTTGACGGCCTTATGGATTGTTATCGACCCGGCCATTGAAGGTTAATATCTGAATGGCACGAAATGCCGCAGATACGATTATTACGAAATGTGACTTTCATTCACTTTCCGATATTCCCGTGGTGACTGACCGGTCCATGTCTTAAATGCGCGTGTGAAACTGGCAGGGCTGCCAAAACCCAATGATTCACCGATCGCTGCGACCGGTTTGTCGGTGTGGGTGAGGTCCTCAATGGCACGTTGTTTTTTCAGCGTGCTGATCTCCTGCGAAAGAGTTGTGCCATTGGCCTTGAGCCGGCGCTGCAGTGCTTGCCGGCTGAGGCCACTCAGTTGCGCCACAAAGTCAACTGTCAGCTCAGCGCTGCGAAGGTGCGGGGCAATCGTTTGTCGGAGGGCATCCAGAAAGGATCCCGGCGGGCGACTCTTTTCAGTGGAGGCCGCTAACGACGACAGGATTCCACTGTGCTCAATTGTGTGAACCAGCCAACGGCTCGGGAAGCGAATCGTCATGCCGCGATTATCACCACCGGCTACCTGTATGCCGTGATAACCCGTGGGTAGCACCGCCGGGGTACACACCTGGAGCAGTACCTCTTTCGGATCCCAATCCTGACCGATGGCATTCTGCAGGATGGCCAGCACATACGCCGCGGTAAAGGCATCATTCTGGGACGGGGTAATATCAGGTTCGAAGATCCGCAGCTCGCGGAAGAAGGTGTATGCACCCTCTATTTTCAGACAATGTCGGGCAGACGAGGCTTCTTCGCTGGCAGCGAGAATGAAGCGCGTCAGGAAATCCGCAAGGCTGGTCGCACGTTGAGCAGCATCTACGAGAGGCGCCCAGGCTTTGAAGTCCAGGCTCTCGCCGACATGCACACCGAAAAAAGGGTCGTTTGCTGCCGCCGCCGCATCCTCGAGTAACCTGTGGATGGTATTGACAGAGACAAACAGGTCTGGATCCAGCACGGCACTCCGGGTAATTCCATGTGCCCCAAGCACCGTGTCGGTATTGACCCGTAATCGATCCATTTCCTCGACGAACGGTAACAGCAGGTTCAGGCGAACCAGGGGCAGCGTCGGTTGCCCGGATTTTCCATGCTGTGGGTCATCAATCGACATAGGCCTGTTATTTTACCTGAACGCGGCAAATACTTTGCATTCTGTGTCAAAAAAACGATGGGCCTGATACCACGGGTAAAGTAATGACCAGACCAATCAACTAGTCTTCACTCCAGTGAGGCCGCTCCACGCTTGCATTTGGACGCTTCAGCCGGACGAACCCGAAAAATAATCTTGAGGAGATCAGACATGTCACTCACTTCCATGTTTAGACGCGGTTGCTTCACCGTAGCATTGGGCACGATTCTGGGCTTATCAAGCCTGATGGCTACCGCCCCGGCACTGTCAGCCGGTGCCGCCAGGGAAGAAAAACCGGTTCAGGTGCTCATCACCAACGTGAGTGTCTGGGACGGTACCAGCGATTCCGTAAGGAAAGGTGTCGATGTCCTCGTTGAAGACGACAAGATCAGACAGGTCGCTGCCAGCATCAAGGCTGATGGCGCAACCGTTATCGATGGCAAGGGCGGGACGGTAACGCCGGGCCTGATCGACATGCATCAGCATCTTATGCTAAATGGCGGCACAGCTGCCGGTAACAACTGGGACGCCTATGTGCAAGGCGCACATGCAACACGTGCAGCGGAATACCTGATGCGCAGCGGCTTTACAACAATTCGTGATATTGCAGGTAACTCCATTGGTTTAAAGAAAGCCGTCAATGAAGGCAATCTGCCTGGTCCGCGAATATATACGTCAGGTCCTGCTATCGGGCCAACTGGTGGCCACAGTGACTGGCGTTCACGAACAGCGGGTCCTCATGACGAGGATTACCAGATGAAGGTGCAGAACACCATGGTCGTCGATGGCCGTGCTGAATGGCTGAAGGCAGGTCGATGGAACATGCGAAATGGTGCTGATTTCCTCAAGGTGATGGCTGGCGGTGGTGTCGCCAGTGAATTTGATCCATTGCACCTGCAGTCACCTTCACCGGAAGAAATGGAAGCAGCGGTGCAGGCTGCCAATGAATATGGCTCCTATGTGGCCATCCATGCCTACACCGATGATGCTTACCTGAAGTCGCTGAAAGCCGGTGTGAAAAGTTTTGAACACGGTTTCCTGACAACAGAGAAATCGATCAAGCCACTGGCGGAAGCCGGTGCCTGGTGGTCATTCCAGCCATACGGGGGCTATGCCACACTGTGTGGTGAATACCCTGAGTGGTACACCGAAGGTATGAAGGCGAAGGGCAAGTTGGTGTGTAAAGGTGTCATCAACACCATCAAGACCATGAAGAAATACAAGGTCAAGACATTTGTGGGTTCAGATATGTTCGGTTGGGATAATTGGCATAATGCGCTTGTAAATGTTGCTGCACCCACCACAGAACTTCCAGACGACCTGAAATATACTTCACTGGAATCCATGAAAATGTCGACTTCGCTGCCAGGCCAGTTCCTGAGAGAGAATGTTAATCAGAACCGTAACGACTTCATCGGAGCCAAGCTCGGCGTGGTAGAGGAAGGCGCCTGGGCAGATATCCTCATCTGGAATGGTGATCCGACACAGGATATCAGTCTCATCCTGGAGGCTGACAACCTGAAGATGGTCATGAAGGACGGTAAAGTGTTCAAGAACCTGCTCGTTGATCCGACGCACGAAACCTTCCGCGGCGGCGTAAAGCCGGTTGGTCATTCCTGGTCGATGTAGGCTGATTAACGCCAATCAAAAGACGGGGTGCTTCGGCGCCCCGTCTTCTATCCTTCGTCGCTTGATCGTGTCACTGACTGACGATGGATTGTTACCGTTATGATTGAACGCATGCTGACCAGTGTGCTTGTCCTGACGTCTATGCTGTGTTCTCCAGCAGGTTATGTACTGGATGACTGGCGACCACTACCGACGGGCACCGTGTCGCGCATCGCTTTCGGCTCCTGTACCAAGCAGTGGGAAACACAAAACGGGTGTGTTGCTTTTGAGGGGCAACGTTCAGATCAGTGAGGTATCGAAATGTGTTTCCGACAACTATCCCTTGTACGATTTCACGGCCAGCGGTATGACGTACGTGAATCCAGACTATGCGAACGCCGCGAATAAACATCGCGTTGCGGATTCTTATGTTGGGCACAGGATAGATCACATAGGGGTATTCGAAACAATGCAGCCCGAATCATCTCGTAAATGGATATGCGTGTTCGCCAGCCTGCTGTTGCTGGCCAGTTCACTTTCACTGTCGGTGTCTGCCGCGGACGAGGCGCCCGAGTTTGGTGGGCCAAACAGTGTCCGGGGGACACTCAGGGAAGACGAGGCACCCAAGGAGAAGGTTATCAGGTTCAAGGGCATGGATCGGCTGCTTGAACCCTATTTCGATTTCAAGGAACGTCTCAATACGGACTACGACCTTGCCTTCGGTACCGACTACACGGCGCTTTATCAGCGTGCGGACGAGAGTCTGGGGAGAGATTCGGCCGCGGGCGGCATATACCGCCTGTTCGCCGACTGGACGCTGGTTGGCCGGGATTCGGGTAATACCGGTGCACTTGTCGTCAAGGTGGAAAATCGCCACCGTCTAGACACGATTGTGCCGCAGGATCTCGGTTTCGAGACCGGCTATGCCGGGCTGACCGGTGTGCCCTTCAGCAATTACAGCGGGAACCGAGACTGGGGCCTGACCAATTTGTTCTGGAGGCAACGGCTTGGACAGGGCCGCATGTCGTTCGTGGCCGGTTGGGTCGACGTGACCGACTACCTCGACGTTTACGGCATGATCAATCCCTGGACGTCCTTTACCAACCTGGCTTTCCTGACCAGTCCGACCATCGCCGCGCCCAACCAGGGGCTGGGTGCATCCCTTGCTTTCATGGCCACCGATAACATCTATGTCATCGGCGGGCTGGCGGATGCCAATGGTGATCCGACTGACCCAAAGGGAGGTTTTGATACCTTTTTCAACGACAGCGAGTACTTCAAGCATATTGAAGTGGGCTGGACCAGTGCCCAACAAAAGCTCTATCTCGACAACGTACACATCACGCTCTGGCAGGCCGACGAGCGCGATGATGCACGCGTACTGGATGGCTGGGGCGCCTCTTTTTCCGCCGCAACATTTATCGATGGCAAATGGATGCCGTTTCTGCGCGGCGGTTATGCGCATGACGGCGGCGCCCTGTGGGAAAAATCCGTGAGCACCGGCCTGGGCTACTATATTAAAGGCAGGAGTGACCTGCTGGGGCTGGGATTCAACTGGAACCGGCCCTCGGATACGGCCGTTGGTCCTGATCTGGATGACCAGTACACCATGGAAGCCTTTTATCGCATACAGTTGACCAGGAGATTCGCTATCACACCGGATGTCCAGCTGATCGTCGACCCTGCGCTCAATCCCGATGAGGACAGGATATGGTTCGTCGGGCTGCGGGCACGGCTGGCACTGTGATCGGTAGCCGGGAGTATCCATGAAACTGACGACAGGGCTTTTGGGAGTTTTGCTGCTCACCGACGTCGGCACCCTGGCGGGGGCGGAGCTGCGCGGGCTTCTGGTTCTCGGCCATGAAGTACGCAGCCTGCAACCTTGCGGCGATGCGCGGGTCTTCTGGTTGCACGCGCCTGGTGCGTTGCACCAGCAGCTGCAAGCTGATTACCGCCGCCTCGCGAAGCGACCTTACGAGCCCCTTTACGTCGAGATCGAGGGGGAGTTCAGCGAACACCCGGCGAGTGGATTTGCCGCAGACTACGACGGGACCATCGTGGTTAGTGAAGTCCGATCGATCTCAGGCGACGGCATCGAGGCCTGTGGGGCGGGGCAGCCGGCAGCGAGTTCCGAGCCACCTGCAACTGACGAAGCCGCGACCTACGTTTTCGTCTGTGACGAACAAACCGCCTACACGGTACGCGTTAGCGGAGCCGAAGCCTGGGTCTTCCACCCGCGAGGCACCCTGATGCTTCCAGTCGTGCCGGCCAGGAAGGGGGCAAAATATTCCGACGGCACCTTCGAACTCTGGATAGACGGTCAGCAGGCGCAACTCGGTGAGTCGGGCAGCGAGCTACAGGGGTGCCGTAACGATCGGCGCCGCGCCATCTGGGAGAAAGCCAAGCTCGACGGTGCGGACTTCCGGGCGGTGGGTAACGAACCGGGGTGGAACCTGGAGATCCGGGAAGGCAGCCGCATCGTACTGGTGGCCGATTATGGTGCCTCCCGGGTCGAGCGGCCGCTGCCGCAGCCAATGATTGACCAGGAAGCCCGCACCACGCGCTGGGATGCCGGTGAGCTGATTGTCGAGGTCATCGGCCGTCCCTGCCGCGATTCCATGAGTGGCGAGTCATTCGAGGCGACCGTGGTAGTGACCTGGGGTGAGCAGACACTCAGGGGCTGCGGGCGTGCCCTGCATTGAATACAGACATCAGAGGACTGGGAACATGCACGATTGGCGTTTGGCTGGATTCTTCGTTATGACTTGCTTTGTTGCGTTTGGTGTAAGCGCATCGGGTACGGGTGGAGGCGGCGCTGATGGCGCGACTCGCGACTCCCTCACGGGCACGAGCTGGAACCTGGTGGCTCTGGCGGGTGAGGACATCGACCCTGCACTGCCGGCGGTGATCCTCCGCTTTGGTGCAGATGGTACCCTGGGTGGTTTTGACGGCTGCAACCGGTATCGGGGTGCATTCTCCGTCGCCGGCGCGGCAATCCACATCCCGAGTGAGATGGCGACAACGCGGGCAGCCTGTCGCGAGCCGCTGACGAGCCGCGCGAGCGCCTACGCTGAGGCGTTGGTGCGCGCCGCATCCTTCGCCATCGACGGCAATCGGCTGAGCCTGCAAGACGCTGCCGGGCGTGAAGTCGCGGTGTTTGAGGCGGGCGGCCTGACGCTGGCCGGAACCTCCTGGGAGGTCATGGCCTACAACAACGGCAAACAGGCCGTGGTCAGCGTTCTCGGTGGTACGCGCATCACCGCGCATTATGGCGACGACGGCCGGGTGACCGGCAGCGCCGGATGCAATCAATACTTCGCCGGTTACGAGGTCGAGGGCGAGTCAATCAGCATCGCGCTGCCCGGGGCAACCCGCCGCTTCTGTGCCGAACCGGAGGGGATCATGAATCAGGAGGCACGTTTTCTGGAGGCGCTGCGCTCTGCAGCGACGTTCCGGCTTGAGGGAGAGCGGCTTGCGCTGCGCACACCCGACGGTGCCCTGGCCTTGACCCTTGTGCGTGGCACCGCCGCGGCGTCCACATCCGCTGCCACCGCCAGGTCCGGGATCCGCTTCGATCTCGACCGAGTCAACGCCGACGGACTCCAGGGGCCACCCGACGGGCTGCGAGCCCTGCACTACGAATACTGTATCCCCGATCGACCCGAGGCAGTCCGGGCGGTGACCGCCATCGACCCCACGCTGCAGATCCAGCGCGGTTCGCCGGGCCGGGTAGGCTGCGGTGCGGACGAGCTGCTTTGCCTCGGTCACACTCACCAGCCGGGCCACCGCGCGGTGCTGGAGCGGCTCTCAACACTTCCCTTCGTCGCGGAGATCCACGAGGCCTTCTTCGAATGAGAGCGTTCCTGCCGGCGATGCCGCAACATCCTCAAACAAGGAGTAACAAGTCATGACGAAGCACTGCAAACGCAGTAGTCCCGAATCGTGTCCACGGTGCGCTAATCGCGAACTCCGGGATGCGTGTTGGCGTTCGTGGTCGAGGTGTCTCCCATGAGCGGGGATGCACGCGAAGGGCTGGTCCAGACGCTCAGACACCATATTCAAATCACCCTGCTGGGCGCGCTTCTCGTCCTTGCACCCCTGGTGCTGCTGGTACACACCGTGTTGCGGGTGCGGGCGGCGGTGGACAAGGCGGTTGCGCCACTGCGGGAATTGCTGCCGGGCGCCAAGTTTTCGGTAGCGGGCGTGTCGGGCATAGAGGCGGCAACTTTGTTACTGGCACTGCTGGTCTGTTGGTTACTGGGCTGGGGCATTGTCCGAACCAGGCTCGGCCGCCGGGTCAAGCAATGGGTGGAAGAGACCTTTCTGAAGCGAACGCCTGTCTACCAGACCTATCGCCGCGTTACCGGTGATGCCGTCGAGACGCCGGCCGCCCCCGCCGTTCAAGCAGCATTGGTCCAGGTGGCCGGCGACTGGCAACCGGGGGTCGTGGTCGAAGAGCAGGACGATGGTTGGGCCACCGTCTTAGTCCCCGACATCCCTGCGGCCACCAGCGGGCGGCTGTACTGCATTCAGGGCGCCCAGATTAGGCCTTTGGCATGTTCGCTGGACGATTTCCGCAAGACGCTTACCGCCGCGGGTCGTGGATCCCAGGATTGGCTGCGTACGCTCGCGGAGCCGCCGAGCCCGTGATCAGCCAGGTCTGTATCGATTCCGTCAATACCAGGACTGTTTACGGAGATACACGCATGTTATGGCATACATTCCTGAAAGCAACATCACGGCTGGTCGTGGTGACCGTCCTGGTGTCGGTGCCTCGCTGGTCATTGAGACCGATGAGCCCTTTCAGCAACGACCGGTTGTTCTGATTGCATCGGATTTTCTGCCGAAATCGATGCTGTCGGCTGAGGGGTATACTGTTAATGAGCGGATTACCAACGACGGATTACAGAATACCTATAGCATGAAAACGGACTATGTGCGGCGGGTGCGACCCAGGTGATTCAGTAGCCGCATAAGAAACTATCGATACACCTGTGGGTTAACTGTTACAACAAAATGATTGAGGAGGAGATATGGATAAGTATGCTGCGGAATTCTTCGGTACATTCTGGCTTGTTCTGGGCGGGTGCGGCAGCGCCGTTCTGGCTGCCGCATTTCCCGAGGTTGGTATCGGATTGCTGGGTGTCTCACTGGCTTTCGGGTTGACGGTACTGACGATGGCCTATGCGATAGGTCATATCTCCGGTTGTCATCTGAATCCGGCAGTCTCGGTTGGACTGTGGGTGGGAGGGCGGTTCCCCAGCAAAGACCTTGTACCTTATATCGTCTCTCAGGTTCTGGGAGGCATTGTTGCCGGCGGCGTTCTTTATATCATTGCGTCGGGAAAGGCCGGGTTTGATGTCTCCGCTGGTTTTGCATCCAACGGCTACGGCGAACATTCACCCGGTGGTTACAGCTTGCTGTCCGCGTTGGTTACCGAAATCGTCATGACCATGATGTTCCTGCTGGTGATTATGGGCGCAACGGACAAACGTGCGCCCCAGGGTTTTGCACCCATGGCCATTGGTCTGTGTCTGACCTTGATTCACCTGATCAGTATTCCAGTTACCAACACCTCGGTGAATCCTGCTCGAAGCACGGCTGTGGCTGTCTTTGTTGGCGACTGGGCGGTGGCCCAATTGTGGCTTTTCTGGGTGGCACCGATCGCCGGCGCGATCATTGGTGCGGTCATTTACCGCTTTGTTGTCGGCAGAGAAACCTGACCGATGAGGTTATGATAAGACCAGTCCACCTGACACTGCTGTTCTCGGCCTGCTTGTGGCTTGCCGGCTGCGCAACCACGATCCCCACGGATGTCGATCGTCCGGTCTCCATGGCCTATTCCGATCCGGGAGAGACCGAACTGGGCCGGTTCTTCCAGGCCGAGATAAGTGCGCATCCAGGAGAATCCGGGGTGGTCCTGGTGCCGACCGGGGAGTGGGGCTTTCGTGCCCGCGCGGGGCTAGCCAACCAGGCCGAGAAGACCATCGACGTTCAGTACTATATCTGGGAGACGGATACTGCCGGGAGCATACTCGCAGAGCGGCTGATGCGTGCGGCCGACCGTGGGGTTCGGGTGCGCATGCTGCTCGATCACGTTACCACCAAGGACACCGATTTCAAATTCGCCCGGATGACCTATCATCCCAACATAGAAATCCGGGTGTTCAATCCTTACGCGAACCGCCGCTTCCGCACGCTTGAATTTGTGTTCGGCCTCGAGCGGCTCAATCATCGCATGCACAACAAGGCCTTCATTGTTGACAATGCGATTGCCATCGTCGGCGGGCGCAATATCGGCGACAACTACTTCGGGGTCGATACGGCGGCGAATTTCCGTGACCTGGACCTTGCGGTGGCCGGGCCGGTCGTGCAGGGGGTCTCCGGCAGCTTTGATCGCTACTGGAACAGCGAGTTCGCAGTGCCTGTCAGTGCCGCCGTCAGTGAGCGCCTGTCCGAGCGGGAATTTCAGAAAAAAAAGGCACTGTTCTACCGCTGGGTAGAAGGGGTGCAGGACTTTCCCTATCCCATCGACACCACCAGCGAAGTCGTGATGGCCAAGCTGAACGAGTTCCGTGGTGACTTTATCTGGGCACCTGCCAGGGCGCTGTACGACGAGCCGGACAAGCTCGTGACCAAGGAGGAGGATGTGGCGGACCACCTGATCGAACTGGGTGCGGAAAAGGACCACGAGGTCATGATCGAGGCCGCGTACGTGATACCCGGACCTGAAGGGGTGGAGCGAACCCGGTTAAACAGGGAACGGGGCATCCGTCAGCGCCTGCTTACCAACTCCCTGGCAACCAACGATGTCGCCGCGGCACATGCCGGCTATGCGAAATATCGCCGCGACCTGCTCAGGAACGGGCTGGAAATCTACGAACTGCGGCCCGATGCAAGACGCGTCAGGAAGAACTGGTCAGTGCTCGCCGGCAGGTCAAAGGCAAGCCTGCACACCAAGGCTTTCGTGGTGGACCGGGAACTCGTCGCGATCGGGTCGTTCAACGTGGATCCCCGTTCCATCGCGCTGAACACGGAGATCGTCATCCTGGTAAAAAGTAACGACCTGGCAGCACAGGTACTTCAATACATGGAAGAAGGAACCCGGCCCGCCAACAGCTACCGGGTGATACTGGAAACTGACGCGGATACCAGGGCTGAACGCCTGGTATGGATTACCGAAAACGACGGCGAGGAAATCCGTTATTATTCGGAGCCGGAAGTCGGCGTCTGGCGCCGCTTCAGTACATGGTTCATGGGCCTGCTGCCCATCGAAAAACACCTTTAATAGTTTCGTGACCTGAAATTCGACACTGCACCCGGTGGGATATCGCAAGCAAATTACGAACAGGCCACGAATAGGGGCGCTGTTTCTGATCGTTAATGAGCGATTGGTGCCGGGCGGGGGGGGGGGCCAGCAAGATACCTGGATCTGAATGGCATAATCTGCTGCAACTAAGAAGTTCACAGAAATCTGGTGAACGGCAAGTCCTGGTCCGATAGTCACCTAACAGGAATCCGGAAATAGCCGGAATTATTGTTCTCGGGGATGTCTACTGTTGCATCGACTCCTGCCGTTTGTCGACTTGCATTGCATCTCTTAAGAGATGAAACCAACATCAGCGTTATTTGATTTGAAGAGCAGAGAATGAAGGGAAAAATAAATGGTAATCACGACGATAAAATCACCGCTGGTATCTAACAACTGTCGCCAAAACTGGCATCGCTCCATTTATCCAATCACTTAACTCGCTGAATAACGCGAAGAATTCCATGAAGGGAGCGGTCTTGGCCAAACCTTTTCCTTGCCTTGTGAGTCAATGGGTTACCCGTGCTTTCGATAATAATTACAGTCAGTTATAAAGCGTTGAGTTGGGTTTGTCCACGGGAAACCAGGGTTTAGGTTCTGATGGGGTGCGATTATAAGTCGCATCGATTTTCGCATCGGTCTGAGTTGATGTGAAATCTGGTGTGTGGAAAATGATAGCACTTGAGCGTGATGGATTGATCTGACACTCGGTGGCCTACATCATCATTCCGAACAATTGGCGGGCTGATAAAGTTTGATATTACTTTTCGAGAACGAGAGGGCTCGCGGGCCGAACATTCTCAAAGTGTCGTCGGAGGAGTGAGCTGCAGCGTCAATACGAGTGGTCGGTGGTCGGAACCGATGCCGGCTCCAAGCCTGACGTCGCCGGCGAGCAGTTCCTTCGACACGAGACAGTGATCGATCGGAATCATGGCGAAAGGCATGAACGTGGGCCAGGTCGGCAGCGTGCCGAATCCTTCGCGCACGTTGCGAAGCCCCGTCGAAGCGACCAGCTGGCGGTAGTGTTCGCCCCACATCGCCGTATTCAGGTCGCCGATCAACACCCGGGCGCCCCTGACACCGTTGACCAGTTCAGCAATGCTCGCCAGCTGCGTGTTGCGCGCATCGTAGTTCAGTGTCGTCATGGGCGGCATCGGATGCGTACTGATCAGCGTGATCGGTGCATTGTCCAGCGTAATTCTGGCGACCAGCGTTGGAAAACCGTGCGGCGGGCTCGCGATGGTTTCTATACTGTCGAGCGGAATGCGTGATAACACGGCAATGCCGAAGAAGTCGTAGCGCGGGATGATGTGTCGATGTGGGTACTCATCGAGGGTCTCGAGTGTAGCGCCCCATCCCGTGTTGATCTCCTGTAGGAACACAATGTCCGGTTGTTCGGCTGCGAGTACAGCCTGCAACGCGAAGTGGTCCTTGTTTTCGGCGTGGACGTTTGCGAGCACCAACTTTATGCGGTTCTCGGCATAGGGCACCGGGTCCAGCGGGAGATGCCAGGGCACGACGAACCACGCGTTCAGCGCCACCGCTGCGAGCATCAACACGGCGTACTTCCAGCGGCGCATCACCAGGAACAGCAGTAGCAAAATCGATGCGACAACCAAGTACTGAATCCGAAAGTGCGAGAACAGCTCGAGATGCTGGTGATAGCTGTTGAGTACGGTTGCGAATGAAAATAGCGCGGTCAGGAACCCAGCGGCCTGGATCAGTCCGCTGTATGTGGGTGGCGAAGTACTATTCATGCGGCAATGGGCGTGTGAAAAAGCCTGTCCTTCCCGATAATTCGTTCTACCGTATATTCTTGGCGGTTTTGAGCGCCTACGTCAATCTGAAATTCTTGGCCATTGTTGCTGCTGGAGGGAATCCACAAGTCTAAACCCCATTATTCGTGCGTTGTTCGTTTCTCTGCTCACCCTATTTGGGCGGAGGTTCTCATTGCAACTTGAGATAGAGGCATCGCAATAGGATTAGATTAGACTGCTTGAAAGAAAGTGCCATATGACGAGACATCAATCTACAATCGTCAACCTCGGCTGTTTCGGCTCATCCAACAAATCAATCGTCTGCTTGAACCGCGCATTCTTCATGAACGCCGCACAAGCCTTCTCTGTTGTCTTTACAGAAGCATGACCAAGCAGATGCTGAACGTCAGTGATAGCAGCGCAGTCGGTTCAAATCATCTGGACAGGCTCAGCGCTTTTTACGGTTCATGGTGTGGTAGGAAATCTGTTCAGACTAGGCCGGCATTTGACGCCAGCCGTTCATTATCGCGAGTTTCACTCAAGAACATTCTGTGAGTGGCAGGAGGTGGCGTGCGCCCAAATCATGGCTTCGTAGGAAAGGAATGTAACCGACGATCGCTTGTGCGGCGTGGATATCGTTAACTTGAGAACAGCGATAACGCTGTTCAGTGCCCGGTTTAATCGGTTTATTTCAAACTATATATCCAACTGATCACCTGGTTCTGCAGTTTCTCGGCAGACTTGGTATGCGCCTGTGGATCATTATGTAACAGCACAACAACATAACGTTTTCCTGTCGCGGTGGTAACGTATCCGGCCATCGACTGGACAAAATCCAGCAGACCGGTCTTGATATGCGCACGACCCACCATTGGTGTGTCGTCGAAACGATGCGCCATGGTACCGTCGTAGCCTGAAACGGGTAAGGCAGCGATAAACTCCGGCATGTAAGCCTGCTTATATACATGCAGTAAGAGTTTGCCCAACAGCCCG
>Ga0070726_10003087_pt1 | contig 14309 bp, 13 predicted proteins | sample tdAd471_FD_67275 | JGI IMG/M metagenome (GOLD analysis project Ga0070726, IMG submission 67275) | Marine sediment microbial communities from the Atlantic coast under amendment with organic carbon and nitrate - tdAd47.1 | ecosystem: Environmental > Aquatic > Marine > Coastal > Sediment | place...
AAGTCCTCGACGAGGGTCGCTACATTCTCGGCCCTGAGGTCAACGAGCTGGAAGACAAGCTCGCCGAGTTCAACGGCATGGGCCGCGCGCTGAGCTGCGCGAATGGAACGGATGCGATCCTCATCCCGTTGATGTCCTGGGGAATCGGTCCGGGCGACGCAGTCTTCGTGCCGAGCTTCACCTTCGCCTCTACGGCGGAAGTCGTTGTCCTCGCAGGCGCTTCGCCGGTCTTCGTCGATGTGGACCGCGACACCTACAATATGGACCCGGACAGTCTGGCGGCAGCGATTGAAAGCGTGAAGGCGGCCGGCGAGCTGACGCCGAAGGCGGTCATTGCGGTCGATCTCTTCGGCCAGCCCGCGGACTATCCGCGCCTGTCCGAAATCGCCCGGGCCCACGATCTCAAACTCGTCTCCGATTGCGCGCAGGGCTTTGGCTGCACGCTGGGCGGCAAGTCTTCCCTCGACTGGGCCGACGCACTGACCGTCAGCTTCTACCCGGCCAAGCCGCTCGGCGGTTATGGCGATGGCGGTGCCGTGCTCTGCAAGGACGACGCGCTTTTCGACATCATGAAGTCGGTCCGCGTCCATGGTGAGGGCAAGGAGCGTTACGAGTATGCCCGCATTGGCCTGAACTCGCGTCTCGATACGCTTCAGGCGGCCATACTGCTCTCCAAGCTCTCCGTTTTCGCGGAGGAGATCCGGCTGCGCCAGGCGGTCGCCGACAAGTATGCCGCCGGTATTTCCCAATATGTGAAAACACCGACCATCATCGACGGGGCCCAGTCCACCTGGGCGCAGTACACGATCGAGGTCGCTGACCGAGACGGTTTCCGTGCCCACATGGCGGATCATGGCGTGCCGACGGCGGTCTACTATCCGATCCCGCTTCACCTCCACGAGCCCTATGCTGGCTATCCGCGTGCGCCGCAGGGTTTGCCGGTGACGGAGGACGTAGCGGGCCGGGTCGTCTCCCTACCCATGCATCCTGACATGCCTGATGCCCATATCGAGCAGGTGATCTCCGCGATCAAATCGTGCGAGGTTGCCCATTACGGCGGCTAACTGCGCTTAGTCGATCCGCTTTCGAAATCAGTCGGGCCGTGCGGGTGGATTTATGACGATACCTGCCTTAAATGACCGCTGATCTCTAAACGTGCCTGACCGGGCACCGGCTCTGAGGGGGATTGATGAGCACGATTCAGGATATGGTGAAGGCGTACGCCGCGCGCTTCCAGGCGGACGGTTCGTACAAGCGGGAGCGTCCGCTTTCCGCCCACCTCAAGGCGCTGGAGTCCGAAGCCATTCACATCATGCGTGAAGTGGCCTCCGAATTCGAGCGTCCGGTCATGCTCTACTCGATCGGCAAGGACAGTGCGGTCATGCTGCACTTGGCGCTGAAGGCGTTTTATCCCTCGCGCCCGCCCTTCCCGCTGCAGCACGTCGATTCCACGTTCAAATTCCGCGAGATGATCGAGTTCCGCGATGCCATCGCCGAGCATCTCGGTCTGGAAATCCGGGTCGAGATCAATGAGGAAGGCCGCGCACGCGGTATCAACCCGTTCGATCATGGCTCGCAAAAGCATACCCAGATCATGAAAACCGAAGCGCTGCGCAGCGCGATGACCCGTCACCAGTATGACGCGGCTTTCGGCGGTGCGCGCCGGGACGAGGAAAAGTCGCGCGCGAAGGAACGCGTCTTCTCCTTCCGCGACACCAATCATGGCTGGGACCCGAAAAACCAGCGTCCGGAGCTCTGGCGGAACTACAACACGAAGATCACCAAGGGTGAATCCATTCGTGTCTTCCCGCTCTCCAACTGGACCGAGCTGGATATCTGGCAGTACATCCTCGAGGAAGACATTCCGATCGTGCCGCTCTACTTCGCGGCCCACCGACCAGTGGTCGAGCGCGATGGCCAGCTGATCATGGTCGACGATGAGCGCCTGCCGCTCGGCGAGGGTGAGAAGCCGGATCTGCGCATGGTCCGCTTCCGGACCCTCGGGTGTTACCCGCTGACCGGGGCAATCGAATCCTCGGCCCAGTCGCTGGAGGAGATCGTCATCGAGATGCTGACAGCCCGGACGTCGGAACGTTCCGGTCGTCTGATCGACCATGACGAAGCCGGTTCGATGGAGAAGAAGAAGCGCGAGGGGTATTTCTAATGGACACGAACGCACCACGCGCAGAAGTTCTCGAGCGGCTCACACAGTCCGGCGGTGAAGGCGGCGTCCTGCGCTTCCTGACCTGTGGTTCCGTGGATGACGGCAAGTCGACGCTGATCGGTCGTCTTCTCTACGATTCCAAGCTTCTGTTTGAAGACCAGCTCAATATTCTCGAGCGGGACAGCAAGCGTCACGGCACGACCGGCGAGGATATCGATTTCGCGCTTCTGCTCGACGGCCTTGAGGCCGAGCGCGAGCAGGGCATCACCATCGACGTCGCCTACCGCTTCTTCGCGACCGAAAAGCGCAAATTCGTGGTGGCGGACACGCCGGGCCACGAGCAGTACACGCGCAATATGGCGACCGGCGCCTCGACAGCGGATGTCGCCGTCATCCTGATCGATGCGCGCAAGGGCGTGCTCGTCCAGACCCTGCGCCACACCTATATCGCGCAGATGATGGGCATCCGTCACGTCGTCCTGGCCGTCAACAAGATGGACCTGGCCGATCATTCCAGCGCCCGCTTCCACGCGATTGTCGGGGAATATCTGCAGAGCGCGGAGAGCCTCGGTTTCGAGACCATCACCCCGATCCCGATGTCCGCCCGCTACGGCGACAATGTCAGCCACAAGTCCGAGCAGATGCCCTGGTATACCGGGCCGACGCTGATCGAGCATCTTGAAACGCTCGACATCGACAGTGACCTCAAGAACCAGCCTTTCCGCATGCCGGTCCAGTGGGTCAATCGTCCGAACCTGAACTTCCGGGGCTATTCCGGCGTGATCGTGTCCGGGCAGGTGCGTCCGGGCGATGCGGTCGTTGTGGCCCAGTCCGGTGTGGCGGCGAATATTGAACGCATTGTCACGGCCGATGGCGATCTGGACGTGGCTGAGACGGGCGAGTCCGTCACGCTCGTGCTGAACCACGAGATCGATATTTCACGCGGGGATGTGATTGCCTCCGCGGAGCAGCGTCCGGACGTGTCCGATCAGTTCGCGGCGGAAGTGCTGTGGATGAATGAGGAAGAGCTCCTTCCTGGACGCTCCTATCTTCTCAAGATCGGCACGGCGACGACGCCGGCGACCATTTCGTCCCTGAAACACCGGGTCGATGTGAATACCTATGAGAAGCAGCCGGCGAAAAAGCTGGAGATGAACGGGATCGGCGTTTGTAACGTCTCGACCGCCCGTCCCATCGCCTTCGACCGTTATCGCGATATCCGCGATATGGGGGCCTTCATCCTGATCGACCGCTTCACCAACCAGACGGTGGGTGCGGGCATGATCGAATTCGGACTGCGCCGGGCGTCGAACATCCACCATCACGCGATGGATGTGACCAAGGAGCAGCGGGCCCAGCTCAAGGGACAGAAGCCGGCCATTCTCTGGTTCACAGGCCTGTCCGGTGCGGGCAAGTCGACGGTGGCCAATATCGTCGAGCGCAAGCTGTCCCAGGCCGGTCACCACACCTATTCGCTCGATGGCGACAATGTCCGCCACGGTCTCAATCGCGATCTCGGATTCACGGATGTCGACCGCGTCGAGAACATCCGCCGTATCGGCGAGGTCGGCAAACTCTTCGTCGATGCGGGGATGCTGGTGACCTGTTCCTTCATCTCGCCCTTCAAGTCCGAGCGCCAGATGGTGCGCGAGCTGGTGGACGAGGGTGAGTTCGTCGAGGTCTTCATCTCCACGCCGATCGAGGTGTGCATGGAGCGGGACCCGAAAGGTCTCTACAAGAAGGCGAAGGCCGGCGAGATCAAGAACTTCACCGGTCTCGACAGCCCGTATGAGGCGCCGGAGACTCCGGAAATCACCATCGACACCACGTCGATGAGTGCCGAGGATGCGGCCGATCAGGTGATCAAGCACCTGCGTGAACGCGGCCTTCTGGGCTGATCGACCACGAGCCTCCAACGAAAAGAGGCTGGCCCCGGGGCCAGCCTTTTTGCTGTTCGCATTCCGGTCACGGTGCGTGTCAGTCGCGACGTCCCCAGGCGACAAAGGCGCCATTGAGGTATTCCGTGTCTTCCTTCGCATAGACGAAGGGCTCGCCCTCCGGCGTGGTGACGCAGCCGCCCGCGGCGTTGAGGACCGCATGGCCTGCACCGGTATCCCATTCCTTGGTGGGACCGAAACGCGGATAGACGTCGGCGCTGCCTTCCGCGACGAGGCAGAATTTCAGGGAGGAGCCGGCGGAAACTTTCTCGGTGACGCCGTGATCATCCGCGAAGGCCATGGTCTTTTCGTCCGCATGCGAACGGCTCATCACGGCGGTCATGCCGCCGGCCGGACGGTCGCGCGTGGTGATCGGTTCGAGCGCATCGGGGGTGACGGCAGCGCCGGGCGTCAGGGCACCGGCCCAGGCCTGGCTGCCTCCGACGAAAATGCGTTCCTTCGCCGGCGCATAAACGCAGCCTGCGGTCGGCGCGCGGTCCTCGATCAGGGCGATGTTGACGGTGAACTCGCCATTCTTGTTGATGAATTCCTTGGTGCCATCCACCGGGTCAACCAGGATGAAGGCCGCACCGATTTCCGGACGGAAGCCGTTGGAGAAACTTTCTTCCGCGAGCACCGGAATGTCCGGGAAGGATTTGGCCAGCTCCTCGAGGATCACCGCTTCGGCGAGTTCGTCGGCATCGGTTACCGGCGACCGGTCATCCTTGGAGCGCGTCTCGAAGCCCGAATTGTAAATCTCCATGATCTTGACCGAGGCCAGGCTGCAAATGCGGGCGAATTCGAACGCAACAGCGTCCTTGTCGGAAGTCGGGATCATGAAAGCCTCGATATCGGGAAGTGTTCAGGAAATTTGTGCATAAGCGAAATGGACAGTCGCGCCAAGTCATTGCTATGGCGAGACTGAATTTTGCGCACCGTCTTGCCGGGAATTGGAGTGAACGTGTCGGACCGGACTGCCGATATTACGGTCTTGATCGTGGCCTACAAAAGCCGCAAGACGATTCCGGCCTGTCTGGACGCGCTGGCGCAGCAGACGGTCCGGCCCGCCCGCGTCCTGCTTCTGGAGAACGGGTCACCCGATGGTGAGCGTCTGACCGCCGAGGACATACCCGACAGTGTCACCTTCATCGCGTCCGACGAAAATCTCGGCTTCGCAGGGGGCAATAACCGGCTCGCGCGCCAGGCCGAGACGGGCTGGATCGCGCTGTTGAACCCGGATGCCTATCCCGAGCCGGACTGGATCGAACAGCTCGAGGCCGCGATTGCGCGCTATCCCGAGATCAAACTTTTCGGCTCCACCCAGATCGCGGCGGGGCATGCGGACCGGCTCGACGGGACCGGGGATGTCTACCACTTTACCGGGCTGGCCTATCGTGCGGGCTACGGCAAGCCTCGCGCAACACTTCCCGAGGAGGGCGAGGTCTTCGGTCCGTGTGGGGCTGCCGCGTTGATCGACGCCGCCCTGTTCCAGACGTTGGGCGGGTTTGACGAACACTTCTTCTGTTACAATGAGGATGTCGACCTGGCCTACCGGGCGCGCCTCGCCGGGCATCGTTGCATCCAGCTGCGCGACGCGATTGTCCATCATGACGGCTATGGATCGTCGGGGCGGCGGTCGGAGTTTGCCACCTATTACGGCGTGAGAAACCGGCTCTGGGTCTTCCTGCGCGACACGCCGGGCTGGCTGTTCTGGGTGATGCTGCCGGGTCATGTCGCCGTGACCCTGTTGCTGGCGATCTCGTCCCTGCGCTTCGGTCTGGGCGGTGTCTATGCCCGCGCCATCCGGGATGCCTTGAAGGACTGGGAGCGGATCCGGGCAGAGCGAAAACACCTCCATGCGACGCGGTCCGTGTCTTCCTGGGCGATTGCCCGGTCGATGAGTTGGAATCCCGTAAACCTGCTCACCCGAGGCGCGGATGTCAGGCCTTACCGGCGGCGCTAGAGCATTTTCAGCAAAAGTGGGGACCGGTTTTGCGGTTCGAAAATGCGACCACTAAGGCCGAGCATTTTCAGCAAAAGTGGGGACCGGTTTTGCGGTTCGAAAAGGCGACCGCTCCAGAGGCTAGCGGCTGCGGCACTCAACCGGTTCGAGCGCCTGGATCTCGTAGCGATAGAGGTCGACCGTGTTGGCCTGCGCGTCCCAGTCGGGCCAGAGGGCGAGGAAAGCCAGATCCCAGCTGCAGGCGCGCGAGGTGATCTCGATCGAGTAGGTTTCCGCATCCTCGGACAGCACGACGCGTTGCCAGTTATTCTGCCCGCGATCAGGCAGGAAGAGGTTCAGCTGAACACCTTCGGCGCCATTGACCGGCGCTGCGCGCAGCGTGGCGGTGATGCGGACCCGGTGACCCCGCAGGGCTTCGCGCTGAGGCTCGGTCAGCGAGAAGAAGGCACCGGCGGACTGGATACCGTCAAACGGCCCGCGCTCGGCCGTGATGCGCGCGAACTCGCCGCTTTCGTCCGAAAGGTAAACCACGCTGAGCCCGTTACCCGTCGTCAGGCCCTGCAAACCCGCGCCTTCATGCACGACACCCTGCTCCAGGATGTCATCTGCAGTCAGCGTCACGCGATCGCCCATATTCAGCGCGACATAGATCATGCTGCCGATCAGCGCGAGGGCGAGCGGGAAGAAAGCCCAGTCAGGCAGGCTCGGAAGTCGGAAACCGGAGGCAGGGGACGGCGTGTTCATCGTGTTGGCTGTTTCGCCCGGATGCCGGTCGAGGTCAATTCCCGGAATCGGTAGGGTTGTGCTTTGGGGAAGCTGCCAAAGAGTCAATCCCCAAAGCGGGCAAACTTGACGTTTCACTTGAACTTTTCGCCGACGCAGTCGAACATGAATACATGAATGTGCGTCCCGAAATCACCGAAGATCCCGTTGTCGAGGCCGTGAAGCGTCTCGATGGGGCCATGTCCCGGATCGAGCGGGTGACCACGCGCCTGCAGTCGCGCGTGACCCGGGCGGAAGCCGCGCTCAATGACGGTGTCGATGCGGATATTGACCGCGCGCGTCTTGCCGAAGCGCTGGATGCCGCGAAATCCCGCGAAGATGAATTGGCTGCCGCGGCGAAGGATGCTGCGGATGTACTGGATGCAGCGATCGAAGAGCTGCGTGTCCACATGACGTTAGAGTAGAAGCATGTCCAAGGTTTCAGTGACATTGAACGGGCGCGAATTCACCATCGGATGTGAAGATGGTCAGGAAGCCTATCTGAAATCGCTGGCGGCCTATCTCGACGAGAAAGTGTCGGGGATTTCCGCCCAGGTCGGGCAGATCGGGGATTTGCGCCTGCTGCTCATGGCCTCGCTCGTCGTTGTGGATGAGCTCAAGGACGCCGAGCGCCGCACCGAGTCGCTGACCGTCCACCTTGATCGGCTTCGTGACGAAGCCCGCGGCGGCGACGTCGCCCGGACTGATGAACGAACCCGACTGGCGACCGCAATCGCTGATGCTGCCGAGCGTCTGGAACAGCTGGCCTCGACCCTGGAACAGGACGCCGGCATGACTGCGGCGCAATCCGAGACCGACGAGGCACCTGCCAAGAGTGCCAAGTTTGAGCAGGTCCGTGCTTGAGCAAACCCGCAAGAGTCGCCAAATAGATCGTGGCGGTTATCTGCAGCGTGCGACAGGACGTTTATCCTACCGACCGTATATCACCACGAGGGAGCTGCCTCTGGTTCGGACCGTGGTCCTTATTAAGCGGCGCCCACCTGTTTTATCGGGTCTGTGGGGATATTTTCGGACTGACGGCGCAGGTGGAGCCGCCACATGACCTCTGCCCATGACGTAGCCCTGCGTGACGCCAAGGCGCGCCTGCGCGACCAGGCTCGACAGGTCCGCCGGGAGGCGCACCAGGCAGGAAGCGGAGCGTCGGTCGCGCTCGCGACACAGCTCGCGGCTTTTCTCCAGGACGTAAATCAAGGCTGCCTGGCCGGTTACTGGCCGATCGGCACGGAGATTGATCCCTTGCCGGTGCTGGCCGCCTATCGCGGGACCACGGCCCTGCCGACGATCGTTGCTCCGGAGATGCCACTCCTCTTTCGCGCCTGGAAAGCCGGGGATCCGCTGGTGTCTGGTCCGATGGGGACGCGCGAACCCGAACCAAGCGCCGAGATGGTGCAGCCGGGTGTCGTGCTCGTGCCGGGTCTTGCCTTCGACCGGTCAGGCCACCGGCTCGGCTATGGCGGCGGATATTACGACCGAACCCTTGTCGAGCGGCGCAAACGGGCACAATTAATCGCAATAGGGGTGTGCTATACTCCCCAAATCATTGATCATGTGCCGAGCGAAGCGCATGATGTCAGACTGGACGTGATCGCGACGCCGGACGGGGTGATTGAAATGCCCGGATTCCGGCGGGGGACGGGGCAGGTCGAGGAGGGGTTGGAATGACGTACCAGGTCGAGTTCGTATCCAAGTACCAATCCGCTGAACTCACGCACTCCGCCGATGTGGATGCCGACGAAATCCGAGCCTCCAGGATCGATCTGGCCGCCTGCGCCAATGAAAATGTCGCCCGCGGTGCGCTCATCAATATTGTTGATTCAGAGATCCGGGCCGAACCGGTGCAGATCATCGAGAATGTGGAAGGCCTGCTCGCGGACCTGAAGCACAATGCGAAACTGGCTTTCGTGGCGCGCCCCGAAGCCCAGGACATCGTTTCAATGATCGTCGCCACTGTCGCGCACAAGGGCGGCTTCAAGGTTGGGCAGTTCGATGATCTGGAGAAGGCCCGCTGCTGGATCCAGTCCAGCCAGGCGCAAGCCGAGGCCTGTGGCTGCGAGCCCTTCTGACAGTCAGTCACGGGCGCAGAAAAAAGCCCCGCCGAAGCGGGGCTTTCCAGGAGATGTTCCGGATCAGTAGCGGTAGTGTTCGGCCTTGAACGGGCCTTGCTGTTCCACACCGATATATTCGGCCTGTTCCGGCGTCAGCTTGGTGAGCTTGGCGCCCAGCTTCGGCAGGTGCAGCGCCGCGACTTTCTCGTCGAGATGCTTCGGCAGGATGTAGACTTCGTTCTTGTACTGGTCGCCCTTCGTCCACAGCTCAATCTGCGCCAGCGTCTGGTTGGTGAAGCTGGAGGACATAACGAAGCTCGGGTGACCCGTGGCATTGCCCAGATTGACCAGGCGGCCTTCGGACAGAAGGATGATGCGGTGACCTTCCGGGAAGTTCACCAGATCGACCTGCGGCTTCACATTGGTCCATTGGAAGTTCTTCAGGCTTTCGACCTGAATTTCATTGTCGAAGTGACCGATATTGCAGACGATCGCCATGTCCTTCATGCCGCGCATGTGGTCCACGGTGATGATGTCCTTGTTGCCGGTCGCGGTGACGAAGATGTCCATCTCGCCGACAACATCCTCGATCGTGACGACCTCGAATCCGTCCATGCAAGCCTGCAGGGCGCAGATCGGGTCGACTTCTGTGACGTAGACGCGAGCGCCAGCGCCAGCCAGGGACTCCGCAGAGCCCTTGCCGACATCGCCATAGCCGAGGACGAGGGCTTTCTTGCCCGACATCATCACGTCGGTACCACGACGGATGGCATCAACGAGGCTCTCGCGGCAGCCATAGCGGTTGTCAAACTTGGACTTGGTCACGCTGTCATTGACGTTGATCGCCGGGAAGGGCAGCTCGCCGCGCTTGTGCATCTGGTAGAGACGCATCACGCCGGTGGTCGTTTCCTCGGAAACGCCCTGGATCGCGGCTTTCGCCTTGGCGAACCAGCCCGGAGTGGCTGCGATACGCTTCTTGATTTGCGCGAAGAGAGCCGTTTCTTCTTCCGATTTCGGGTGGTCGAGAATGGACGGGTCGTTCTCTGCCTTCTCACCGAGGATGAGATAGAGCGTCGCATCGCCACCATCGTCGAGGATCATGTTGGCGGTTTCGCCATTGCCCCAATGGAAGATGGCGTCCGCATAGTCCCAGTATTCTTCAAGGGTTTCGCCCTTGGTGGCGAAGACCGGCACGCCGGTTTCCGCGATGGCCGCTGCCGCCTGGTCCTGGGTGGAGAAGATGTTGCAGGACGCCCAGCGCACTTCGGCGCCCAGTGCCGTCAGGGTCTCGATGAGCACCGCGGTCTGGATCGTCATGTGCAGGGAGCCGGCGATGCGCGCGCCCTTGAGCGGCTGGGAGTCCTTGTACTCCGCGCGGAGTGCCATCAGGCCCGGCATCTCGATCTCGGCCATGTCCAGCTCGGTGCGGCCCCATTTGGCCAGGGACATGTCTTTGATGACATAGGGTTTGTCTGCGGCAAATTCGGTCATGACCCGAAAGTCCTTCTATTGCGATCTGTCTGTAAGCAAGGGGCCGGTGACCCGGCCCCGTTTTGTGTGCGGTTTAGGCGAGCGACTTGAGCTCGTCCACAAGGTCGGTCTTCTCCCAGGAGAAGCCGCCCTGATTGTCGGGCGTGCGACCGAAATGGCCGTAGGCGGCCGTGCGGGCGTAGATCGGGCGGTTCAGCTGCAGGCGCGTGCGGATGCCCCGCGGAGACAGGTCCGCCATCTCCATCAGCGCCTCTTCCAGCTTGGCTTCCTCGACCTGACCCGTGCCGTGCAGGTCGACATAGAGCGACAGCGGCTTGGCGACGCCGATCGCGTAGGAGACCTGGATGGTGCACTTTTTCGACAGGCCGGCGGCCACGACGTTCTTGGCCAGCCAGCGGCAGGCATAGGCCGCCGAGCGGTCAACCTTGGTCGGGTCCTTGCCGGAGAAGGCACCGCCGCCGTGCGGCGCTGCGCCGCCATAGGTGTCGACAATGATCTTGCGGCCGGTCAGGCCGGCGTCACCATCCGGACCACCGATCACGAAATTGCCGGTCGGGTTCACGTAGAACTCGTCTTCCGGCGGGAACCAGCCCTGCGGCAGGACCTCTGCGACGACCGGGCGAACCAGGTCGCGAATGTCTGCCGGAGAGAAGCCGGCCTTGTGCTGGGTGGAGACGACGACGGAGGTCACGCCCGCCGGGACGCCGTTTTCATAGCGCAGGGTCACCTGGGATTTGGCATCGGGCTCGAATTCCGGACGTTCGCCGGATTTGCGGAGCTCTGCCATGCGCTTGAGGATCTGGTGCGAATACAGGATCGGCGCCGGCATCAGTTCCGGGGTCTCGTCCGTCGCATAGCCGAACATGATGCCCTGGTCGCCCGCGCCCTCTTCCGTGAAGGTGCCGGTGCCGGCGTCAACGCCCGCGGCGATGTCGGTGGACTGCTCGTGCAGGAAATTCTGCAGGCGAGAGGTCTCCCAGTGGAAGCCCTCCTGCTCGTAACCAATGTCACGCACGGCCTGACGCGCGGCGGCTTCGATCTCGTCATCGGAGATTTCACCGGCACAACGTACTTCGCCTGCCAGCACGATCTGGTTGGTCGTGGTCAGGGTTTCACACGCCACACGCGCTTCCGGGTCCTTGGACAGGAAGAGGTCGACGATGGAGTCGGAGATGCGGTCGCAGACCTTGTCGGGATGGCCTTCGGAAACGCTCTCGGACGTGAAGATGTAGGAAGAACGGCTCACTACTATATCCTCATATAAAGGTTTCTTTATGTCGGGGGCATAGACCAGATACGGTCCCTGGATGCAAGCCTCTTACACCGAACTGCGCGGCGCTGTCATATTTTACTGGTCATTTGAGGGCTATAAAGATATCTTTATGTCCATATAAGAGCATTGGTTGGTAATCTCCCAAGGGTTAGACGCGTGACAGAGCCGCTGGTTTCATTTGAATTTTTCCCGCCCAAGACCGAGGCGATGGAAGACACGTTGTGGGCCTCGATCCGCAAGCTGGAGCCGCTCGGCGCGGATTTCGTGTCCGTCACCTACGGGGCCGGAGGCTCCACCCGGGACCGCACGCACCGCACGGTTCGCCGCATCGCCCAGGAGACCTCGATCGCCCCGGCGGCCCATCTGACCTGTGTCAGCGCGACGCGCGGCGAGGTGGATGAGGTGATCCGCGATTACTGGGAGGCTGGCGTCCGGCATATCGTTGCCCTGCGCGGTGATCCGCCGGAAGGGCTGGGTGAGGCCTATGTGCCGTTCAAGGGCGGTTATGCCAATGCAGCCGAGCTGACAGCGGGCATCCGTTCCATCGGTGACTTCGAGATTTCCGTCGGCTGTTATCCGGAGAAACACCCGGAAAGCCCGTCGCTGCAGCATGATCTCGACCTGCTCAAGGCCAAGGTCGATGCCGGGGCGACGCGCGCCATCACGCAATTCTTCTTCGAGCCGGACACTTTCCTGCGCTTCCGCGATGCCGCGACGGCGGCAGGGATCGCCATCCCGATCATTCCCGGGATCATGCTCCAGCCGAACTTTACCGGTCTCAAGCGGATTGCCGGCCTGTGCGGGACGCATCTGCCCGATTGGCTGCATGCCACGTATGACGGTCTCGACGAGGACGCGGAAACCCGCCAGCTCGTGACGGCCCAGATCGCGGCCAAGCTCTGCGACAGCCTGCGCACCGGCGGGGTCGACCGTTTCCACTTCTACACGCTCAACCGGGCCGAACTGGCCCTGTCCACCTGCCGCCTGCTCGGCGTGCGTTCGCAGCCGGTGCCGCTGCAGGGGAAGGCCGCATGAGCCGGGCGGTACGCGTCGACGCCCTGCGCCAGGCGGCAACGGACCGTATCCTCATCCTCGACGGGGCGATGGGCACGCAGATCCAGGATCTGAATCTGGACGAGGCCGGCTATCGCGGCGACCGGTTTGCCGACTGGCCGTCCCCGATCAAGGGCAATAATGACGTCCTCAACCTGACCCGTCCCGAGGCGGTGAAGGCGATCCATACCGCCTATTTCGAGGCCGGTGCGGATATTGTCGAAACGAATACATTTTCCGCGACCACCATCGCCCAGGCCGATTACGGCATGCAGGACCTCGCCGCCGAGATCGCCCGGGAAGGCGCGCGCCTGGCGCGCGAGGCTGCTGACGCCTTTGCGGCGCGGTCCGGTCGTGTCTGTGCCGTGGCCGGTGCCATCGGTCCGACCAACAAGACCCTTTCCATTTCCCCGGATGTGAACGATCCCGGCTTTCGTGACGTCACCTTCGAGACGGTTCGTCAGGCCTATTACGAGCAGGCCGAAGCGATGGCGGAGTTCATCGATTTTTTCCTCATCGAGACGGTCTTCGACACGCTCAATGCCAAGGCCGCGATCAAGGCGGTCATCGATCTGCGTGAGGCGTCGGGGGTCGAGATCCCGGTGATGCTGTCCGGCACGATCACCGACCGCTCCGGGCGCACCCTGTCCGGCCAGACCGCCGAGGCGTTCTGGTATTCCGTCCGCCATGCCCGTCCGTTCGCGATCGGTCTCAATTGTGCGCTGGGGGCCGACGAGCTGCGTCCCTATATCGCCGAGATCAGCCGCATCGCCGACACCCTCGTGCTGGCTTATCCCAATGCCGGACTGCCCAATGACATGGGCGAATATGACGAGACCCCACGCCAGACTTCCGGTCATCTCGCCGAATGGGCGCAGGCGGGTCTGGTCAATATCCTCGGGGGCTGTTGTGGCACGACGCCCGCGCATATCCGGGCCATCGCCGACGCCGTCAAAACCGCTCGCCCGCGCAACCCGGTCCGTCGCGACCGCGCCATGCGTCTCTCCGGTCTCGAGCCTTTCGAACTCTCCGCCTAGACTGTCTGCCCATGACCCTTTCCGGATCCACTTTCGTCAACGTTGGCGAACGTACCAACGTGACCGGCTCTGCCGTTTTCCGTCGCATGATCACCGAAGGCCGCTTCGGGGATGCCATTGCTGTTGCGCGTCAACAGGTTGAGAACGGCGCCCAGATCATCGACGTCAATATGGACGAGGGTCTGCTCGACAGCGTCGCGGCGATGACGACCTTCCTGCGACTGATCGCCGGCGAGCCTGATGTCGCGCGCGTACCGGTGATGATCGACAGCTCCAAATGGGAGGTGATCGAGGCCGGTCTGCAGAACGTCCAGGGCAAGGCCATCGTCAATTCGATCAGCCTCAAGGAAGGCGAGGGACCCTTCCTCGAACAGGCCCGAAAATGTCTCGCCTACGGGGCCGCCGTCGTGGTCATGGCGTTCGACGAAACCGGTCAGGCCGAGACGGCGGACCGAAAGTTCGAGATCTGCCGCAGAGCCTATGAACTTCTGACTCAAAACGTCGGATTTCCTGCGGAAGACATCATATTTGACCCGAATATCTTCGCCGTCGCCACAGGTATC
>Ga0070726_10003091_pt1 | contig 14275 bp, 9 predicted proteins | sample tdAd471_FD_67275 | JGI IMG/M metagenome (GOLD analysis project Ga0070726, IMG submission 67275) | Marine sediment microbial communities from the Atlantic coast under amendment with organic carbon and nitrate - tdAd47.1 | ecosystem: Environmental > Aquatic > Marine > Coastal > Sediment | place...
TCGGCAAGCTCTCGCTGCAACACACCACTTTTCGGACGGAAAGTTCCTACGCCGATGCGCGCCGCCCGGAGTCGGTGCAGTGGGGCCAGAGCCTCGAGGAAGACGCATCGCGGCGCGACTTCACGTGCAACGCCCTGTACCTGGATCCGCTGACGGATGAACTGGCCGATCCGGAGCACGGGCGTCGCGATCTGGAGCGAGGCCTGCTGCGCGCGGTGGGTGACGCGGGGCTTCGCTTCCGAGAGGACGGTCTGCGCCTGTGGCGCCTGGTGCGCTTCGCGGGGGCCTACGGACTCCGTCCGGAAGAGAGCACCCTCGAGGGAGCCCGCGCGAGTCGAGCCGCCCTGCGAGGGGTGAGTCCCGAGCGCGTCCTCGTGGAGCTGGAGCGCGTGTTCTCCGGCCCGGGCGCCGGGGTCTCCCTGAGCTTGCTCGAGGAACTGGAGCTGCTCCCGAAGGCGCTGCCGGGGCTCGAGGAGGCGCCGTGGGTGTCGGATCGCGTGCGACGGCTCGCGGGTATTCCCGAGCCGTCGCTGACGCTGGGCCTGGCTGTGCTCTATGGACCGACGGCGTTGTCCGCCGCCGCCCGCTCGGAGGCGCTTCAACGCCTGGATGCCCTGCGCGTCTCCCGCGAGACGCGGCGCGCGGTGGCGGGTCTGTGGGAGCTCGCGCAAGAGCTCCTCAGCTGGCCGCGCGCGGCCGCTCCACGGCGCTCCGTGCTCGTCCGCGCCGCGCGTCGCCCCGAGTGGTCCGACGCCTGCCTCTACGTGCGGTCGCTGGCGGACGATCCTTCCCGCGCGGACGCCGTGGTCACCTGGGAGCGCGAGGCGGCCGCCCTGGGGGACGCGGTCCTCGAGTGCGAACCGTGGATCGGCTCGAGCGATCTGCGCGCCGCGGGCTGGACCCCCGGGCCGGAGTGGGGCGAGCTCCTGCGCGAGGCGGAGGACCTCCAGCTCGACGGCGTCTGGACAGACCGCGCCGAGGCGCAGGCCTGGCTACGAGGGCGGAAACGCGACGCGGAGTAGATAGCTGGCGGGGTAGCCGGCCAGGATCACCGCGGCAATCCACGGCGCCGCCGGGTCGGGAACGACCAGGGCCGCCGTCGCCGTGACGATCAGGAGCCTGCGCAGGAAGGCGCCCATGAGCGGCAGGACGTCGCGCGACGACCGCAGCGGCTCGAAGCTGCGGCGGACGACCGGCAGCGCGGCGGCACCGCTGACGCCCACCGCGAGCAGCAGGCGCCACGGAGAGCGCAGCGTTTCGGGGACGACGAGCCAGATCGCGACGGGCAGCAAGAACAGGAGCAATCCGGCCGCGCGCGCGTAGCGAGCCGGCGCGAGCCCCAGGTCCGCGTCGCCGTCGAGGTCCTCGAAGGTCCCGAGCCTGGAGACCCAGAAGACGTAGACGCCGTAGAGCGCGATCGCCACGGCGGCGACGCCTCCCGGCCACCCCTCGGGGGCGTAGGCGTGGCTCCAGACGGCGGCCGCCGCCACGTTGCCGGAGCGACACATCCCGAGCGCGAGCGGGCCGCTGAAGGACCCGCGGAGGAACAGGTCGTACGCAGCCGCACCGACCGCGACCGCGGCCATGCACAGCCCGGCGGCGGGAGAGGCGAACCAGGCCAGGGCCGGGCCCAGGATCAGAAGGGTGAGCGCCGCACCGAGCGCCGCGCTCGCCGCGATTCCGCCCGAGGGAATGGGCCGGTCCGCGCGCAGCTTCGCATCCCGATCGCGATCGACCCAGTCGTTGAGCGCCATCCCTCCGTGATAGGTGCAGGCCGAAGCGGCCAGCAGCCAGCCCCAGGGACCCACGGGCCACCCGCCGGCCCCGAGCAGAATCCCCGCCGCCGCATCCGCCACGGCCGAGGGAGCCAGGGAGACGCGAAACAGCCGCCCCCACTGGAGCCAGGGTCCGACACGGCGCTCGCTCATCGCCGCCGCATCAGGGGTTGAGGATGAAGCGCGTGATGTCGTTGTAGGTGACGTAGGCCAGGAGCGACAGGATCAGCACGAGTCCCACCATCTGGCTGTAGCCGAGCACGCGCTCCGAAACCGGCGACCCCTTGACCTTCTCGATCAACAGGAAGAAGAGGTGCCCGCCGTCCAGGACCGGGATCGGCAGCACGTTGATGATCGCCAGGTTGACGCTGAGCATGCACAGGAAGAACAGGAGCTTGGCCAGCCCGGATTCGGCCCACTGGTAGGAGACCACGCCGATCGTGATGATGCTGCCCAGGTTGTCCGTGCTGACTTCCGCGGTCAGCAAGCCCTTGATCGTCAGCCACGAGTCTTCGATGAACTTCCACGAGGCGGCCGCGCCGACCTTCACGGCCTCGATCGGATTCGTCACCTGGTACGTGTAGGTCGCCGGGATCAGAGCGAAGCCGTAGCGCGGCACGGGGCTTCCCTCGGCCAGGGCCGAGATTCGGTGCAGCTCCAGCTCGCCGCCGAGTCCGTCGAGGGAGCGCTCGATCGTCAGCTCGGTCGCGCGCCCTTCCTGGGCGGCCTTCTCCACGTGGGTGCGGATGCCGCTCCACTGCGCGACCTCGACGCCGTCGATGCGCACCACTCGATCGCCGTCGCGCACGCCCGCGCGGTCGGCGGCCAGGCCCGGGCTGACGATGATCTCGGACGTCTCCGTGTCACTCGTGAGGGCCACGTCGCTGGCCCACTCCAGGGCCTGGTCGCGGGTGAGCGCTCCGTAGGGCAGCTCGGTCCGATGCCCGTCGCGCGTCACGACGAGAGCGCCGCCCGCGAGGTGGGCCAGGAGCCCGAGTTGCAAGTCTCCCAGCCGGCGGACGGGCTGTCCGTTCAGCGCCAGGACACGATCGCCGGTCGCCAGGCCCAGCCCCGCGCCTTCGAGGGAAGGTCGCACCGCCGCCACCAGGTTGCGCGGCGGTTGCACGCCCAGGCGCTTCGGGCCCGGGGGCTCGTCGGGATCGACCTCCGGGGTCACGGTGATGGGTCCCTTGCCTTCGATCTCCAGGGTGATGGGGCCGCCGCGCTCGATCACGTAGGCGAACTGACGCAACAAGGTGAGGCCCGGCGGAGCGTCGGAGAAGGACAGCAGGCGATCCCCGGAGCGAAGCCCGGCCTTCCAGGCGGCCGACTCTTCCTGGATGTCGATTCGGCCCTCGGGGTCCAGGGCGGGGTTGACCTCGAGCGAGTAGAAGCCCATCACCTCGTTCTCGATCGGGAGCACCTCGTACTCGTGCACGGGCCCGTCCGGGGCTGTCTGGAGCCGGATCGCGACCGGTTCCTTGCCGCCGAGTGCGACCTCGGTCGGGATGTGCGTGAAGTCGAAGACCTCGTTCCCGTTGACGCTGATCACCTCGGCGCCGGCGGGCAGCCGAGCGTGCCAGGCGGGGCCGCCGGGGCTGGACTCTCCCAGTCGCGGCTGGTGAAAGGGAACTCCGACCGCGAACAGGATCGGGAAGACGACCAGCGCGAACGCGACGTTCATGAGCACGCCGCCGGAGTAGATCAGGAAGCGCGCCTCCACGCTCTTGGCGGGCAGCGAGTCGGGCGGCAGCTCGTCCTGCGGTCGCAGCGTTCCGTCGTCGCCGAACATCTTGACGTAGCCGCCGAGGGGGATGGCCGCCAGCTTGTAGAGCGTGCCCTTCCGGGTCCACGACAAGAGGGCCGGGCCGAACCCGATGCTGAACACCTCGACGCGCACCTTGCAGAGGCGGCAGCAGATGAAGTGCCCGAGCTCGTGCACGAAGATGACCAGGCCGATGCCGAGCGCGACAGCTGCCCCGCGTACCAGTTCCGAGAGTAGATCCATGGAGTTTTGTCAGCGTGCAGCGGCGCGGGTGTGGTCGTCGACCGCTTCTTGAGCGAGCTCGCGGGAGGCACGATCCGACACCAACAACTCATCGATGGAGCCGGCCCGGCCTGGGCGCTTCTCGAGCACCCTTCGGTTGATTCGGTGAATCTCCTGAAATGGGATCGAGCCATCGAGGAAACGGGCCACCGCGACCTCGTCCGCCGCGTTCAGAGCGCACCCGGCATCCTGCCCCTGAGCCACGCACTCGAACCCGAGCGCGAGAGCGGGGAACCGCTGCGGATCCGGCCGTTCGAAGGTCAGGCTCGAGAACAGGTCGACGTCGAAACCCTGCAGCTCCGCCGGGGCGCGCTCCGGGTAGTGAAGCGCGTAGTGAATCGGTCCGCGCATGTCCGGGGGCCCCATCTGCGCCATGACGGAACCGTCGACGAACTCCACCATGGAGTGGACGATGGACTGGCGGTGGACGACCACCTCGATCTGGTCCGCCTCGACGCCGAACAGGTGGTGCGCCTCGACCACTTCGAGCGCCTTGTTCATCAGGGTCGCGGAGCCCACGGTGATGCGCGGGCCCATGTCCCAGGTCGGGTGCTGCAGGGCGCGCTCCGGGGAGACGGACGCGAACTCGTCCAGGGGCAGGTCGCGAAACGGTCCGCCGCTCGCGGTGAGGATGATGCGGCGAATGCGGCCGGGATCCTCGCCGTTGAGGCACTGGAAGATCGCGCAGTGTTCCGAGTCCACGGGCAGGATGCGGACCCCGTGGGTGCGGGCCAGCTCCATGAGCTCGGCCCCGGCCACCACCAGCGACTCCTTGTTGGCCAGGGCCAGGTCGCGACCCGACTCGAGCACGGCCGCCGAGGGCCGCAAGCCCGCGGCGCCCACGATCCCGTGGACCGCCAGCTCGTAGGACGCCTCGCGGGCCAGGGCCTCCATGGCGTCCGGCCCCGAGACGAGCCGCACGCCGTCGGGCAGGTGGGGGCGGAGCGCCTCCGCGGCCGCTGGATCCGTGAGCCCCACCTGCTCGGGTCGGAACTCGAGGACCTGGGCCAGGAGCGCTTCCCAGGAGCGGGCGGCTCCCAGGGCGGCGATCCGGAACCGGCCCGGCTGGGCTCGAATGAGGTCCAGGGTCTGGGTTCCGATCGAACCCGTGCTGCCAAGAAGAAGGAGGGGTTTCATTCCACGGCCAAGCCGGAGGGGACCACCTGGGGCGCGTTGCCTCCGTGTGGCCGATGGCGTAGTTTAGGCCATCCCGGAGGCCGGGGAAACGCGCGCTGCGAATCGGGTTCGTTTCCGGGGGTAACTCGCCACACGGCGAACGATAGGGGAAGGTTCTCGGACGCTCGTCATGGCAGCCAGCAATCCGCTTACATACCGAGACGCGGGCGTCGACATCGACGCACAAGACGAGGCCTTGCGACAGGCCAAGGCCGCGATTCGGTCCACATTCACCCCCGGTGTCCTGGGGGACGTCGGGGCCTTCGGCGGCCTCTTCGACCTGGGCCGGGCCGACTGCGGCAGCGGCATCCTGGTCGCCAGCGCGGACGGCGTCGGAACGAAGATTGCGGTGGCACGCCGCGTCGGTCGTTACGACACGGTCGGCCGCGATCTCGTGAACCACTGCATCAACGACATCCTCGTCCAGGGCGCCAAGCCGCTGTTCTTCATGGACTACGTGGGCGTCGGGCGGCTCGACCCCGAGGTCGTGTCGGCCTTGATCGGAGGCTGCGCGGCTTCCTGCCGCGAGAACTCCGTGGCCCTGCTGGGCGGCGAGACGGCGGAGATGCCCGGGACCTACGGTCAGGGGGACTTCGACCTGGTGGGCTTCATCGTGGGGGTGGTGGAACGCGAGCGACTCCTGGACGGGTCTCGCGTGCAACCGGGACAGGTGCTCCTGGGCCTGACCTCCAGCGGTCTTCACACGAACGGCTACTCGCTCGCGCGGAGGGTCCTGTTCGAGGAGCTGGGGCTCGAGCCGGAGTCCACTCCCGCGGAACTGGGGGGCTCGAGCGTCGCCGACGCTCTGCTGCAGACCCACCGCTGTTACTTGCCGTTGCTCTGGCCGCTGCTGGAGCGCGGGCAGATCGAGGCCATGGCCCACATCACCGGGGGCGGGTTGCCCGGGAACGTGCCGCGGGTCCTACGCGACGTCAACGCGGTCTGCGACCGCTCCAGCTGGACGCCGCCGGGGCTCTTCAAGTTGCTCGTCGAAGGCGGCGCCACGGACCACGACGAAGCCTACCGCGTCTACAACATGGGCATCGGAATGGTGCTCGCTGTCGATCCGTCGAACGAGGCAGCCGTGCGCGAGCACCTGGTGGCTGCCGGCGAAGAGGTCGTCGCGATCGGACGCACCGAGAGTGGCTCGGGGACACTGCGCTGGGAGGGCGAGTGCTCCTTCTGAGTTTCTGCCTCAGCGCTGGACTCGCGTGGGCCGGTCCTTCCGATGCTTGGCAGACGCTGGCGGAAGCTCCCGCCGGGGCAGAGCGCGCACACCAGCTGGCGCGCACGCTGCGGGAGACGGGCGCCGAGCCGCTCTCGCGCGATCAACTGGATCTCGCCTGGCGCATCGGAGTCGAGGAGTCCCGAGCGTTCCGCTACGACCTGGCCGTGGAGATCCAGACCCTGCTCCACGAGTCGGCGCAGGCGGCTTGGAGCGCCTCGGATCTGGCGCTCACCCTCGGACGTGCCGGCCGTTACGAAGAAGGCCGCGCGATCCTCGAGCACCAACTCGCGCGGACCCAGGACGCCAGCGGGCCGTTCCTGCAATCGCGGCTCGGGCTCCTGTTGCTGGGCGCTGGTGCGGAACGCGAAGCGCGCAATGCGCTGGGGAGCGCCCTGGCGGGCGGCTCCGAGGACGCCGCGCTCATCCTGGGCCGCCTGGCGCTCGACCGTAACGAACAAGCCACTGCGAGAGCCCTGTTTCGCGGACAGCTCATGGAAGGATCAGGGGGGGCCTGGGCGCTTCGCGGCTGGGGCCTTACTCTACTTCGCACCGATCAGACCGATCAGCCGGAGGCTCTGACTCCGGCCCAGACCGCGGCCCGATGAAAGACAGTCTCATGAAGCTCTCGACCATTCCCCTGTTGTTCTCCGCGACGATCGCCGCCTCGCCCGCCGCCCCGTTCCTGGAAGAGGAACTGAAGGCGACGGACCAGAAGAAGCTCGGCAAGGAGATCGCGGCTTACTTCGAAGCCAAGGCCGAGGAGAAGGGCATTGCCGAGGCCTTGGAAGGGGTCGACGAGGCCATCGAGAAGCTGAACAAGAAGCTCAAGGGCCGGTCCGTCCTCTCCATGGTGGACGACCTCGAACGAGCCGTCTTCTACGCCAACGACTACGGCAAGAAACGCGTGTCGAAGGGCAAGGGGCGCGTGGACGACATGCCGATCGAGCACCCGTTCTTCGGCGAGTTCGACATCGCGATCCATGCACCCAAGACCTACGACGGCGACAAGGGGCCGTACGGGATGGTGCTCAGCATCCCCGACGAGGGCGAGGACCCCAAGGCGCACCTGACCGAGGACTGGGCCGACGCGGACGCGCGCAAGGAGAACATCCTGGTCTCGTTCTACATGCCGAAGTCGACGGACATGTGGGAAGAGCTCGGGGAGCTCGAGGCCGCCGGCGGCGTCGGGCTCATCATGGCCTCGCTGGGGGAGCTCGTCTCCAACTTCGCCATCGACATGGATCGCGTCTACATCTGCGGGTCGGGTCGCGGCGTCCCTGTGGCGGCCAAGATCGCGTCCCTGTTCCCGCACGTCTTCGCGGGCCTGATGGGCCGCGGTGGTGACCTCGCGGAAGGCACCGACCCCACCAACTTCCAGAACATCCCGACGCTCTTCGCGGGAGGGGGCGGGAACTGCACCGACTTCGAAGCCGCGGTGAAGGAAGCGGGCTTCGACAACTGCACGATCCAACCCGGCGCGGGCGAGTCCGACCTCTGGGCCTGGATGGGGCAACACATCCGCAACCCGGTCCCGAGCCGAGTCTCCTTCGCGCCCACGACCTTCGTCTCGAACAGCGCCTACTGGCTTCAGCTCGAAGCGTTCGAACCGGGCAACTGCCGGGTCGAAGCCGTCGTCGATCGCGACAACAACACCATCGAAGTCACGGGCGAAGGGGTCTCCAACCTGCGGATCTACTTCAACGACCAGCTCGTCGACATGGACAAGCCGGTCATGGTCACGGTCAACGGAGCGGCCCACAAAGAGCAGGTGCCCCGCAACTTCCAGGTGATGCTCGCGAACGCCTTCCAGAACGGCGACACCGGCCGTGTCTTCACCAACAGCGTCAGCTACACCGTAGGCGCCGTTCAGACCCAGTGATGCGAGCGAGCCCGCCCGCGGGCATCCTGATGGTGGCGGCCGTGGGCGGCGGCGCCACCATGGTGATCGAGCTGGCCGCCGTGCGCTTGCTCGCTCCCTGGTTCGGCAGCAGTCTCGCCGTCTGGACCAACGTCATCTGCGTCGTCCTGCTGGCGCTCGCCCTGGGTTATCTGGCGGGAGGGCGCCTGGCCACTCGGGGTCGGCCACTGGCGTGGATGGGCAAGCTCCTGTTCGGGGCGGGTCTTTTGGCCGCCGTGCTCCCGCTCCTGGCGCCGCTGATCTGCAACTGGCTGATGCCCCGTGCCGTGGCGCTGCAGGAGGCCGCCACCTTGATCGGATGGGGCAGCCTGGCGGCGGCGCTCACGCTCTTTCTTCCTCCAGCCGCGCTGCTGGGCTGCGTCTCCCCACTGGCCGTGCAGGCCGCCGTCGAGGTCTCCGGTGCCAGTCCGGGGCGCGCCGGTGGGTGGGTGCTCGGCGCGGGCACCTTCGGGAGCCTCGTCGGCTCGTTCGCCACCAGCCACTGGCTCGTGCCCGAGCTCGGACTGGCGGCCACCTTCTGGCTGGCGGCCCTGACCCTGTTCCTGTGCTCCGGTGGGGCCTGGAGTCTGGGGCGCGGCAGCCGCTCGGGTCTCGGCGTGGGAGCCCTGCTCGCCATCGGCGTCGTGGGCACCAGCTCCTGGCAAGGCCCGGTTAAACGCCCGGAGCTCTCGGAAGGCTGGCGCGAGCTCGGCGCCGTCGAGTCGCCCTACCAATCCGTCCGTGTCGTACAGGCCCCGGACGGGATGCGCTTCCTGCAGGTGAACGAGGTCACGGACTCGTTCCAGTCCGCCTGGCAAGCGGAGCCCGGCCTGCTGCCCGAGGGCTACTACTACAACTACTTCGCGCTCCCCGCCTGGTGGCAGGAGCTCGAGGGCTCGTGGCGCACGGTCGTCCTGGGCCTGGGTGCCGGGACGGCCTGGAGGGTGCTCGATGGCGCGCTCCCGCCGGAGAGCGCCCACGTCAGTCTGGGCATCGAGCTGGACCCCGCGGTCGTGCGGCTCTCGGAACGTCACCTGGGACTGTCGCCCTCCGACGAGCGCCGTGTGCTCGGCGGGGTCGATGCGCGCGTCGGCCTTGGGCTCCTCGCGGACGCCTCCCTCGAGCAGGTCCTGCTCGACGCCTACGCGAACCAGGTGGAGATCCCGCCGCACCTGTGCAGCGTCGAGTTCTTCCGCGCGGTGAATCGCAAGCTCGTCTCCGGTGGCTGGCTCTCGGTCAACGTGGGGAGCTTCGGTCGCGAGGACCCCGTCCTCGAAGCCCTGGTGGACACGATCTGCGCCGCATTCGAAACTTCCGTGCTGGCCGTTCGGGTCCCCGCCAGTCGCAACTGGATGGTGTACGCTCGAAGAGACCGCGACGTGCCCCCGCTCGCCCAGCTCGCCGAGCGCACCCGGGACACGGAGCTGGCTCGTCTGGTCGGACCGCTGGAGCTCGAGTCGGCGCGCTTCCGACGCTCCGTGCCCGAGGGAAGAATCCTCACGGACGACCGCAACGGCATCGAGGTACTTCAGCGCGAGGCCATCCGTCTCGCCGGCCGCGACCGTCACGACCGGGAGCACCGTTGAGGTCTTGCGTCGTGCTCGGGTGCCTGGCGGCGACCTGGGGCGCTGCCATCCCCGGCGCTCAGGCCAGCGCGGACGCCTTGTCCCGCGGGCTCTTCGTGGAAGCCCTGGAGGAGACCGAGTGGGAGACGAACCCGCTCCGCCAAGCGCGACAGCGGGCCGACGTGTTCTACGCGGCGCGCGACTTCGAGGCGGTCCTGGAAACCTGCCGGGCCGGCCTCGAGTTGGAGTCCGGCGAGGACCCCTGGCTCCTGTGGCGGAGCGCCGGCTCGGCGCTCTGGCTTCGCGACGGCGAGCTCGCGGCAGCCTTCGCCTCCAGGCTCGGAGGGGCTGCCGCGGACGACCCCGATCCCGCCAGAGCAGAATTCTGGAGCGCCCAGGCCGCCGCCTTCCAGGAACAGGCGGAAGGGCACCTCGCCGCGGCCCAGGACCGCGACGCGGCGGTGAATCGCGCGCGCACCGCGGTCGCCGGTTGGGCGCTCGTCCTGGTGGCGGGCGCCGTGCTCTGGCGACGGGTCTAGGCAAGCGGCCCGAACGGGCTCAGGGGATGTTCAAGACGCCGTTGCCGCCGGGGTCGAAGAACGTCGACGGCGCCGACTGGTAGTTGGCGGCACCGGAATAGCTCCAGTTCCAGGGCATGGGCCGCGTGTCCGCAACCGCACCGAGCGCCACGACCGCCATGGCGCGCGACCGACTGGTCAATTGCTGGTCCTTCACCATGGCGACCAGCGGCGGGATCGCGCGCGTGTCACCGATGTTCCCCAGGGCGAACGCGATCGCCGATTGAGAGGGGAAGGAGTTGGCCTTGTGCAGCATCTCCACGAGCATCGGAACCGCGCCCTTGTCTCCACTGAGGCCCAGTGCCACGGCGGCGGCGAAGATGCGCTGCGGCTGAAACTCCGAGCGCTCCAGCAGGTCCTTCAGCGGCTCGATGGCTTCGCGCGTCGAGAGCATTCCCAGAGCGACGGCCGCGTGCTCGCGCGCATCCTCGCTGGGGGCGCTCTCGAACGCTTCCAGAATGAGCTCCAGGGACTCCGTGTCGCGCACGAGGCCGAGTGCCGTGCAGTAAGCACTGGTCTCGGCCGGGGTCCGCGCACTCTTCAGCGCCGAGCGCAGGGCGCTACTGATGTCGGCCGGCGCCTCGAAGCCTTGCTCCATCTGCTGGAACCCGTACAGGCCGAGACCCAGACCCGCCCAGGGACGGAGGTAGGTCTTGCCGCGACCCAGCTGGTTCAGGAGGTACTTCTGGATCTCCGCAGCCGCGGATCCGGGATCGTTGCCGCGCCCGCGACGCGAGGCGATCTCGCCCAGCGCGATGAGTGTGAAGGCGCGCGTCTGCTGGTCACTGATCGTGCCCTGCACCTTCATCAGCTGGCGACGCATGGCGGAGTCGAGATCGTCCTTGTCCGAGTCGGCCACCTTCGCCATCGCCAGGACACAGCTCTGGAGCACCTCGTTCCGTTCCCGGGAGTGGTTGCGCAGCGTGTCGAGCAGGATCGGGCCGATCTCCTCTTTGAGCTCTTCGCGACGCGCGTTGGGGATGTCCTCCCAGATGCGCGTCAGAGCCGTCAGTGCGTGTGCGCGCGAGACGCGCTCCTGCCGACTGTCGTCGAAGTAATCGAGCAGGTAGCTGAGCTGGCCGGTCCGGTCCGCGGACGGCGTACCGTCTCGGTCGGTGGCCTTGCCCGCGCCCGCCTTGTCGAGCTCGATCAGACTCAGCGCCGAGAGGCAAGCGACGGCGAAGTCGGGCGACGGCGTGTCGTCAGCCTCGAGCGCTTCGATGAGCTTGTGCGTGATGTAGCGGCGGACATCGTCCTTCTCGGTGACCTCCGCCAAGAGCCCCAGGCCGAAGGCGGCGTAGGAGCGAGTCCGGTAGGGGATGCGCGTGACTCCGAGGAGCTGATGGCCGCGCGGCGCGTCGAGCAGGATGGCCGCCAGGACGGGGGCAGTGGGGTCGAGGGACAGCAGGCCGTAGGCCACCACCGCTGCTTCCGAGACGAACAGGTTGGCGTGGTCCAGGTGCTGCACGATGGCTTCTTCCGCCGACGCTTTCTCACCTTCCTCCAGAGTTCGCGCCGTCTTGGCGATCGCGATCAGCGCGCTGGCGATCAGGGCGTCGTCGCGTTCCGTGCGCAGGACCTCCATGAGCACGGGAAGGACCTGGTTGCGAAGCTGTGAGTCGCTCGGCCGGAGGGAAGAAGCTTGAGCGAGGTGGTTGCCGCGGCCCAGGTACGCATCGGCGCCCGTACGGGGCGAGGCCGGAGCGTAGACGTGGTCCTTCAGGCGCAGGAAGGGAGCGCGGTTGAAGCGCCACCAGGTATCCCACGACGTACTCGTGTCCACGGGGATCGAGACGGAGGCGGAGCGGGCGTAGACGATCGGCGCCTGCGTGTGCGGGGTCGGGCTCGCGTGCGGTCGCAGCGGGATGAGCCGAGGAGGGGCGTCGGCGGCTGGCTGGCTGGGAGCCGGCGCGACGCCGGTCGTCCCACCGCTGTCCGGAACCGGGGGGCGCGGATCGGGATCGGCGGCCTTCGGGGTCTTGGGCGTCAGCCCCTGGGGCGTGGGCCAGTCCTGACCGGGCTTGTCCGGATCGTCGGTGGGGTCCCCGCCGGAGTCGGGCCCGTTGGGCCATCCGCCACCGAAATTACCGCCGACGCTCTGGGCCGCCATCAGGCCGCACAGAGTGGTCGATGCCAAGGTGAGCGATATCGCGCGTTTAATAGGTCCTGCAGTCATGATGGGGCGGCTCCTGAACGTTCGGCCTGCCCTGGGTCACGATCGGGCAGGTCGCGCTCTCTCTCCTCAAGAAGCATACCAGTAGTGGGGTCTCCCTAGCATGGCCCGAGCCCTCCTGCGAGGGCTCGGGCCATCGTTTCAGGGTCGAAAACCCGACCCTCGGCAGCCTTCCTCCGCGCGAGCCTCCACCCCCAAGAGGGCCGAGCAGCCGCTCCCAGCGACTTCTCGGCCCCAGAGCGTGCTCCGCGGGGCCGGCGCCCTCGACGACCCGTCGGCGCTCGCCTCCGGGGGCCAACGCGCGCGAGACACACTCCTGGGCCGAGCGGGCCCCGCTGCCGCACGAAGGCTCGTGAGGTGATCCGGCTAGAGAATGTTGAGGATCCCCGTCCCCTGTGGGTCGTTCAGGGTCTCCGTGGAGGCCCGGTAGTTGAGCCCCGCGCTGATCCTGGAGTTCCACGGCAGGGGGTCCTTGTCGGCCACGATCCCGAGAGCCACGGCCGCGAACCCGCGCGCCCGGTCGGTCAGCTGTTCGTTCCCCATGAGCTCCAGGAGAGGCTCCACGGAGTTCTTGTCGCCGATGAAGCCCAGGGCCGAGCAGAGAGCGGCCTGGCTGGAGAGCGCCTTCGCCTCGCGCAGCATGTCCGTGAGGTCGCCGACCAGGGTCTTGTCTCCCAGGAGCCCGAGTCCGACGGCCGCCTGCCGGAGCAGCACCGGTTGGTACTTCGACTCGGCCAGGATCTCCTGGATCGGTTCCACGGCCTCGCGCGCTTTCATGAGTCCGAGCGAGACCGCCACGTAGCCTCGGGACTCCGGGTCCCGGAGCTTCTCGAGCTTCTCGAGCGCGGGAGCCTTGGAGTCGATGTCTCGCACGATGCCCGCACTGACGGCGTAGGCACCGACTCGACCGGGACTCTTCTCGCCGATCAGGGCCGCGCGCAGGGCGCGAAGCATGTCCGGCGGAGGCATCACGCCGTCCTCGTTCATCGCGGCTCCCATCACCCCGATCCCCAGGCCGGCCCAGGGCTTGAGTGTCTCGTTCCCCCGCGCCAGCTGGCTCGTCAGGGCGCGCTGCACGTCGCGGATCGCCTCCGCGTCCGACCCCGCCTCGCCCCGGCGCCCTCCGACCTGTCCCAGTGCGATCATCGAGAAGTTGCGAGTCTGGATGTCGTTCACGTCCTTGGGGATCCGGATCAGCGCCTCTCGAATCCGCTCGTCCGTGGGATCGGCGTCGTTGTCGCCCATCAGGCCCAAGGCGATGACCACACTCTGCACCTCTTCGTTCTGCGCTCGCGCACCGCGCGCGAGCTGGGCCAAGAGGCGCTCGGTCACGCGGTCCTTGTAGCTTGCGTGGAGTTGGTCCGGCAGACCCACCAGCAGACGAGCGAGCGTCGTGGGGGCGTGCGCTCGAACCAGGAAGGACTCCTCGTCGCGATCCAGGAACGCGAGCGCATACTCCAGCTGACCGACGCGCGTTTCTTCCGGAAGAGGAGCGTTCTCTTCGGCCGTCGACTCCGACCCGAGGACCTGCAGGGGGACGAGACCGTAGGCAATGAGACAGGCCGCCTTGATGTCTCGGGCCTGCGCGAGGTCCGCGTCCAGGACCCGGGTGAGAGTCCGTACGATGCCCTGCCGAACCCCTTCGTCGGGCGTCCGGCTTCCGATCAGGCTGAGAGCGTAGGCGGCGAAGGGGCGGGTTCGCGCGGGGACGGCCTTCCCTCCGACGAGTCGGCGCCCCGGCGCCGTGTCACCCAGCAAGTGCTCGAGCGTGGGGACCGAGGCGTCGTGGGCGAGAATCCCCAGGGCCACGGCGGCGGTCTCGGCGATCTCCTGGTT
>Ga0070726_10003092_pt1 | contig 14274 bp, 13 predicted proteins | sample tdAd471_FD_67275 | JGI IMG/M metagenome (GOLD analysis project Ga0070726, IMG submission 67275) | Marine sediment microbial communities from the Atlantic coast under amendment with organic carbon and nitrate - tdAd47.1 | ecosystem: Environmental > Aquatic > Marine > Coastal > Sediment | place...
CGGAACCGGAACCGGAACCGGAACCGGAACCGGAACCGGAACCGGAACCGGAACCGGAACCGGAACCGGAACCGGAACCGGCAGGCTGGACCTCGGTCAGGCGGGGCCGACGGCCCAGCGGATCAGCTCGCGCTCGACCCGGGCGCGAAGCTCGGGGTGAAGCACCTTGCCTGCTGGACGGTCGCTGGGGTCGAGGGAGCCGACCCCGACCAGGGCGAGGGTGGCGTGGCGGGCGCAGCCAAAGCAGCCGTCGCCGGCGGCGCCGGCCACGGCGCTCCCAGCGGCGTAGGCGGCCAGCCCGCAGGCCGTCAGCGCGTGGTAGGCCGCGGGGCGGGGCCCGATCGCCGGGCTGGAGTCGGCGGCGGTGGTCGTCGCCAGGTAGCCCGCGCGCTGACACACGATCTGCTGACCGTGGGAGGGGCGGGCCAGCCACTCGACCGCGGCGTCGAGGGCCATGCGCGCCGCCCGCCGTTCGCCGGGGACCTCGCAGGCGTCGAGGGTCGGTTCCGCGAGGGCCAGGGCCACGCGCACGGCGACGTCCTGGCCGTAGTGCCCGATCTCGGCGAGCCAGCGGCGCACGTCCCGGTAGGCGTCGACGGTGCCCGCCGGCTCGGGGGTCGGCTCGTCGAACTGGTCGAGGGCTACGGCGGCGGCCTCGTCACCGAGGAACGCGGCGAGGGACGCCCGGCGCCGCTCGAGCTCTCCGCTGCGCAGGCGGTTGGCCAGCAGTTCGACGCGTGCAGCGAGGTCCCCCCCGCGCGCGTCTCGTCCGAGGCGGCGCAGCTTGCGATCCGACACGCTGGAGGCTAGCCGACGGTCTTGTTCGACTCGTCCGGCTTGGTGTCGTCCTGCTTCTCAGGGGTCGAGGGGCTGGGCGGGGGCGCGTGGACCGCGTCCTGGATCTCCTCGACCTCGGTCATGCCCTTCTTGAACTCGGTCACGCTCTTGCCGAGGCCACGCATGACTTCCGGAAGCCGCCGTCCAAAGAGCAACAGGGCGATGATCAGGATCACGATGAGCTCGGGCATGCCGAGGCCGCCAATGAATGCGAGCTGCACGAGAGTCCTCCTGTGCTGCTTTCAGTCTACTGCGCCCAGCAGCGGTCGCAACGCGCCAACTCGCATAGACATCTTTTCAGGGGCCGCTCGCGGGGCGTTGGACGGACGGCTTGTTGAGCCGTTTCGTGCCCAGGATCGAGCCTGGCTCGAGCTCGCTGGACTTGAACTGGACCCGGATCTTGCCGGCGATCATGCGACTGCGGCCCGTTGGGGCGGAACCCGAGCGGGGGGGTGAGCCCGAGCGGCTCTGCCGCGAGGGCGAGGGGGCCTCCGAGAGGCCCCCTGGAGTTCGCCCGGATTCGCGCACGAAGAGGGTCTCGAGCAGCGGGACGAACACCAGCGGCTCGGCCTCCTCGACCCGCAGCAGCCAGGTCTCGCCCTCCGGCGGGGTGGCGACGGTGTTCTTCTTGTCCGCGATCACCATCAAGTCGGCGCCGTAGTCGTCGAGTTGCACGTGCCAGAAGAAGCCCGTGGGTCCCGAGCAGCAGATCGGCGCGGCGCCGGTCTCGGTCTCGAGCCAACGCAGCAGGCGGGCCTCGAAGGCGTCGGCCACGGGGTTGCGGCCGGTGATCCGCGGCCGGGGAATCACCCGCTGGCCGTCGTCGCTCAGGCAGCGCGAGCCGGAGGGGGCGAGGTCGGGGTCGCCGGGGTCGACCTTTAGCGCTGCAGGGTCGATCTGGCTCAGCGGTCGCTCCTTGGCGAAGGAGACGATCGCGACCCGCTCCCCGGGGATCGGCAATCCCAGCAGCTTCCGCAGCCACGTGAACATGCCGCGATCTTAGCGCGTGGAGCCCTGAATCACCGCAGCTCGAGCTCGAGCCGGCGGCCGGTGTAGGAGAGGCCGCCGCGCTGGACTCGGGCCGGTGCGCCGGTGAGCCAGGTGATCGGGGACTCGGGGGTCCGCTCGGCGGCGTCTCCCTCGGCGCGGAGGTTCGGGCCCTGGACTTCGATTCCGCCCCGGGCGCTGAGCCCGCGCAAGGCGCGCTGGGCGAGGGTCGGGTCGCCGCGGCCCGCGCGCTGGAGCTCGGCCGCGGCGGCGAGGTCGACCTCCAGCGCCAGCGCCTCACCGTGGGCGCGGTAGCGCGCGTCAGGGGGCGGGGGCTGGCCGTCCTTGGCGGGGAGGGCGAAGGTCGAGCTCCAGCCGCCGTCGAGCTCGGCGGCTACGGTCTCTCCACGCCACTCCAGGCTGCCGCGCTGCGCCTCGAGCTCGACCTCGCCGTGGGTCAGCTGGACCGGCCCGTTCGGGATCAGCAGCCGGCGCCCCGAGCCATGCAGCGCCGGGGCGCGGAGGCGGACGGCCAGCTCGCCCTCGCCGTCGACGCGGACCCCTGCGCTGCCCCCGGCAGACCAGGCAGCCAGGGGCGGGTAGCGGGGCCCGGGGAAGGCGGAGTAGAAGAGCGCGTTGACCCACCCGGCGCGGGCGGTCGTCCCCGCGAGCGGGTCGGGCTCTACGCTGGGGTCGGGCTTCGCCGCCGGGTCGGGGGCCGGGCTGCGCAGGCTCGGCCCGCGCGCCGTCGCCCACACCAGGGGGCGATCGCCGATCAGCGTCCACCACAGCGCCAACTCGCTGGCTTCGAGCTCGCGCCTCTGCAGCCCGCCGATCGCCAGCGGGTCGCCGGTCAGGCGCGCCACCCGGGTGTCCGCGCGGTACGCGAAGCGCTCGCCGCGGAGGGTCAAGGCCCGCGCGGGGCGGGTGGCCGTGGCAGCGACGCGCAGCTCGCCGTGGACCTGCTGCTCCAGCCTCAGCTCGCGGAGGAACGGGGGAGGGAGGAACGCGATCCCCGCGTCACGGGCGGCTCGCCGCAGGGGGCGGGTCTGGCCCCAGACCTCGGGGTCGGGGTCGAGGGTCGCGGTCGCCTGGTCCGCGCCAAAGCGCCAGCTGCCGGAGGGACCGCGTCCGCTGAGGACCACGTCGCCCGAGGCGCGGAGCACGCGGTCGCGGAGGTGCAGCTCGCGGGCGCTGAGCGCTCGGGGCTCGTCGCCGCCGCGGCCCACGAGGGCGTCGCCGACCAGCTCCGCGCGCTCGAGGGTGCGCGCCAGGCGGACCAGCCCGTCGGCGCGGCCCTCGAGCCCGGCCGGGTCGAGCCAGGCGCGCGCGGTCTGGCCGCGGACGCGTAGCGGCGCGGCGGCCTCGCTGGAGACGGCGGCCAGGCTGAGGTCCAGCCCGCGGGCCTGGAGGAAGCCCCGCTCGCCGCGGCGGCTGTAGTCGAGCTCGGCGGCGCGTCCGCTGCTCGGGCCCCAGGCGAAGCGCTCGAGCCCGCGCAGGCGGAGCGAGGCCACCGAGCTCGGGCGCAGGCTGCCCAACTCCGCGACCCCCTGGCTGCCGACCGGGGCGACCCCGTCCAGCTCGAGCTCGGCCGCCTCGACGTGCGCGCGCAGCGGCTCGCCACGGGTCAGCGCGGCGTCCAGCTCCAGCGTCGCCCCTCCAGAGAGGGCCAGGCTGCGCTCGCCCTCGTCCTGACGGAGCTCGATAGCCGCGGCGTCGATCCGCGAGCTGCCTGCCGGGTCGTGGACTCGCGCCGGCGAGCCGCGGAGGCGGACCCGCCCGCGCCGGATCGGCTCGCCGGCCGCGGGGAGGGGGCCGGAGAGCAGCAGCTCGCTGCCGGAGATCGCCCAGCGCCGGGGCGCTGTGGCCGAGCCGACGTCCCCCACGGCCTCGCCCCTGACGGCTCCGCGCGCGCGGAGGGTGGGGGTCGCCCCCAGGGTCAGCGCGAGCCGCGGGGCCTCGAGCCAGCTCCCGCTCGCGGTCTCTACGCGCACCGGCTCGCCGCGGGCGACCCACGCCTGGCCGACGCGAACGACGCGGGTGGCGCTCGCGCTGAGGTCGCCCTGGCCTGCGCGCACGTCGCCCTCGAGGGCGCCGTCTTCGAGGAGGAAGCGCGCGCTGCCCACGCTCAGCGCGGGGCCCGGGTGGTAGGCCCCGGCGACGCCGCCGCAGGCCGCGCGGGCCACGCTGGGCAGGCGGGCCAGTCGTGCGCGGGCTCGCGCGCAGGCGAGCCGCGCGTCGCCCCAGGCCCCGTCGAGGCCTTCGGCGTCGAGCTCGAGCCACGCCGCGGCCGGCGGTGTCGCGCCACGGGCGATCAGGGTCACCCGTTCGGCGCGGACCTCGACCGCTTCCCCCGCGGGCCCCTGCCCGTGGACGCGGATCGGCCCGTAGAGCTCCAGCCGAGCGACCTCGGCGCGCGGGTCGGCCGGGGGCGGCTCCTCGTCCTCGTTCAGCGCGACGTTCGGCCGCATGAGGAACGCCTCTCCGCGAGCTGCGTCGAGGGTCAGGCCCCCGGCTTCGAGGGTCACGCCCCCCAGCAGCTCTACCGCCAGGTCCCGCACGCTGCCGCTGCCTCCGGGGGTCCAGGCCCGGCCCAGGGGATCCCGGGCCACCACCCGGGCCTCGGCGGCGGCGACGGCGAAGGCAGGCAGGCCGCCGGGGGCGTAGACGGTCAGGCGGGGCTCCCGGCAGCGCCCGGCGCTGAAGCTCTCGGCGATCGCCTGCCGGCCGTCGAAGCGCCACTCCAGCTCGCCGTTGGGGGCCCGTTGCTCCGCGAAGAAGGCGGCGTCGAACCCGGGAGGCGTGAGGTTGGGCCCCTGGCTGACGTCGATCTCAGGGGCGCCCTCGATGCGAATCGCCTGCAATTCGAGGCGACCCCCAGCCAGGCCAGGGACCGCGAGCAGCACCGCGCCGAGGGCGGCGCCCAGCGTCGTCCAGCGCAGACCTTGGGCGAGGGGGCTCACGGCACCACTCTAGCCCCGGGGGCCCACGTGGCGTGTCAAGTCCTGTCAAGGCCGGGGCAAGCACAAGTCACTGCGGGTGTGTATGTTGAAACCCAAGCAGGAGGGCCGGTGGACTTCAGGGAGCTAGCGAACAAGTACTCGGATCGTGTCGAGTACGAGAACCTCAACTGGACCGGGAGCTTTGCGGAATACCTCAAGCTCGTGCAGGAGCACCCGTTGGTCACGCGCAACGCGTTTCAACGGGTCTACGACATGATCATCTCGTGGGGGAGCGAAGAGTTCACCCGCAACAAGAAGGGCATGACCCGCTACAGCTTCTTCTCGGATCCGATCGACGACGGTCACGACGCGATCTTCGGCCTCGAGGAGCCGCTGATGCGGCTGGTGGGCGTGCTCAAGTCGGCGGCCCTCGGTTTCGGCACCGAGAAGCGGGTGATCTTGCTCCACGGCCCGGTCGGCAGCTCCAAGTCGACCATCGCGCGCATGATCAAGAAGGGGCTCGAGCACTACTCGCGCACCGACGAGGGCGCGCTCTACACCTTCCAGTGGCGGGTCGACGAGAAGGAGGAGTGGGAAGACTCCCCGATGCACGAGGAGCCGCTCAAGCTGATTCCGCTCGAGGTGCGGCAGCGGTTCATCGACGACCTGCTCGAGGGCAAGGACCTCAAATACCCTGTCGCCGTCAAGGGCGACCTCGACCCGGCCAGCCGCTTCTACTACGGCGAGCTGATGGAGCGCTACAAGGGCGACTGGTGGACGGTGCTCGAGAACCACGTCCGCGTGCGGCGGATGGTGCTCAGCGAGCAGGACCGGGTGGGGATCGGCACCTTCCAGCCCAAGGACGAGAAGAACCAGGACTCGACCGAGCTCACCGGCGACATCAACTACCGCAAGATCGCGATCTACGGCTCGGACTCCGACCCGCGCGCGTTCAACTTCGACGGCGAGTTCAACGTCGCGAACCGCGGCGTGCTCGAGTTCGTCGAGATCCTCAAGCTCGACGTGGCCTTCCTCTACGACCTGCTGGGCGCGACCCAGGAGCACAAGATCAAGCCGAAGAAGTTCGCGCAGACGGACATCGACGAGGTGATCATCGGGCACACCAACGAGCCCGAATACAAGAAGCTGCAGAGCAACGAGCTGATGGAGGCCTTCCGCGACCGGACGGTGAAGATCGACATCCCGTACATCACGACCCTCGACGACGAGATGCGGATCTACGAGAAGGACTTCAACCAGGAGCGGATCAAGGGCAAGTTCATCGCGCCCCACAGCATCGAGGTCAGCGCGATGTGGGCGATCCTCACCCGGCTCGAGGAGCCCAAGGTCCCCAACCTCTCGCTGATGCAGAAGCTCAAGCTCTACAACGGCAAGTCGCTGGCGGGCTTCACCGAGGACAACATCAACGAGCTGCGCGAGGCCGCCGCCCGCGAGGGCATGCAAGGGATCTCGCCGCGCTACATCCAGGACAAGATCTCCAACGCGCTCGTCAGCGAGGCCGGGGAGGGCACGGTCAACCCGTTCATGGTGATGAACGAGCTCGAGGAGGGGCTGCGGCACCACTCGCTGATCTCGTCGGAGGACCTGCGCAAGCACTACCGCGACCTGCTGGCGCTGGTGAAGGAAGAGTACGACGACATCGTCAAGAACGAGGTGCAGAAGGCGATCTCGGCCGACGAGGAGGCCATCGCGCGGCTCTGCGCCAACTACGTCGACAACGTCAAGGCCTACACCCAACGCGAGAAGGTGAAGAACAAGTACACCGGGCAGGACGAGGAGCCGGACGAGCGGCTGATGCGCTCCATCGAGGAGAAGATCGACATCCCCGAGAGCCGCAAGGACGACTTCCGCCGCGAGATCATGAACTACATCGGCGCGCTGGCGATCGAGGGCAAGCAGTTCCACTACTGGACCAACGAGCGGCTGCAGAAGGCGCTGGAGCTCAAGCTGTTCGAGGACCAGAAGGACTCGATCAAGCTCACGAGCCTCGTCTCCGACGTCATCGACAAGGAGACCCAGGAGAAGATCGACGTGGTCAAGGCGCGGCTGATCAAGAACTACGGCTACAACGACGTCTCGGCGACCGACGTGCTGAACTACGTGGCCTCGATCTTTGCCCGCGGGGACGCCGTGCGGAGCGGCTCGTAGCGGGGCGGAGGGCTTCGCAGCCCGCTGAAGACGTCCTGGCAAGGCGCGAGGAGCGAACAGATGCCAGTATCGAGAGCGACGAGCAACACAGTTGAGAGGACTTGCGAAGCAAGTCCTCTCAATCGCGGGATCCAGCGCAGCTGGATCCCGAAGACCAGGGCTTCTTCTGCGGGCTGCGAAGCGTGACCACCAATAAGATCGGCCGAGACCACTCGCGCTTCAAGCAGATCGTGCGCGGCAAGATCAAGAAGGAGCTGCGGCGCTACATCACCCGCGGTGAGTTGGTGGGTCGCAAGGGGAAGAAGACCGTCTCGATCCCCTTGCCCCAGATCCAAATGCCGCGCTTTCGCTACGGCAGCCAGCAACAGGGCGGGGTCGGCCAGGGCGAGGGCGAGGTCGGTCAGCCCATGGGCCAGGGCCAGCCCCAGCAGGGGCAGGGCTCCGGCGAGGCCGGCGAGGACGAGGGCCAGCACGTGCTCGAGGTCGAGGTCGAGCTCGACGAGCTGGCGCAGATCCTCGGCGAAGAGCTCGAGTTGCCCAAGATCGAGCCCAAGGGCAAGAAGTCGCTGGCCACCGAGAAGGACGTCTACTCGGGGATCCACCGCTCGGGCCCCGAGAGCCTGCGGCACTTCAAGCGCACCTTCAAGGAGGCGCTGCTGCGGGAGATCGCCTCGGGCACCTACGACCCCGACAACCCGATGGTCCTCCCCTACCGCGAAGACAAGCGCTACCGCTCGTGGAAGACGAAGAAGGAGCCCGAGGCCAACGCGGTCATCGTCTACATGATGGACGTCTCGGGGTCGATGGGGCACGAGCAGAAGGAGATCGTGCGCATCGAGAGCTTCTGGATCGACACCTGGCTGCGCAGCCAATACAAGAACATCGAGAGCCGCTACATCGTCCACGACGCCGCCGCCAAGGAGGTCGACCAGCACACCTTCTTCCACATTCGCGAGAGCGGCGGGACGAAGATCTCCAGCGCCTATGAGCTCTGCAGCCGGATCATCACCGAGAGCTTTCCTCCCGACGACTGGAACATCTACCCGTTCCACTTCTCCGACGGCGACAACTGGGGCGGGGATGACACGCGCAAGTGCCTGGCGCTGCTGGAGGAGCAGATCCTCCCGCGGAGCAACGTGTTCTGCTACGGCCAGGTCAAGAGCGCCTACGGCAGCGGGCAGTTCATCAAGGACCTGCGCGGCAAGTTCGAAGACGACGACCGCATGATCCTGAGCGTGATCGGCAGCCGCGACGAGATCTACGACTCGATCAAAGAGTTCCTCGGCAAGGGGCGCTGAGCCATGGCCTACCAAATGTCTCGTCGGCTGCCCGCCGAGCTCGAGCGCGAGATCCACACGATCCTCGAGTACGCGCGAGGCTACGGGCTCGACTTCTGGGACATCAGCTTCGAGCTCCTCGACCACGACGAGCTGAACGAGGTCGCGGCCTACGGCGGGTTCCCCACCCGCTACCCGCACTGGCGTTGGGGGATGGACTTCGAGCAGCTCCACACGAGCTACGCCTGGGGGCTCTCGAAGATCTACGAGCTCGTGATCAACAACGACCCTTGCTACGCCTACCTGATGAAGTCCAACTCGATGACCGACCAGAAGCTGGTCGTCGCGCACGTGACGGGGCACGCGGACTTCTTCAAGAACAACGCCTGGTTCGCCAAGACCAACCGCAAGATGGTCGACCAAATGGCGAACCACGGCACGCGGGTGCGCCGCTACGCCGAGCGCTACGGGCACGACACGGTGGAGACGTTCATCGACGCCTGCCTCTCGCTCGAGAACCTGATCGACATGCACAGCGCCTACATTCAGCGGCGCCGCGCCCAGAAGAGCCCCGACGCGGAGGACTCGCGCCCGGTGCCGCGCAAGCTGCGGGCCAAGGAATACATGGACCGCTACGTCAACCCGCCCGAGTTCCTCGAGGAGCAGCAGCGCCAACTCCAGGAGGAGATCGATCGCAGCAAGGACTTCCCCGAGCAGCCCGAGCAGGACGTGCTCCTGTTCCTCCTCGAGCACGCGCCGCTGGAGCGCTGGCAGCGCGACGTGCTGGCCATGATCCGTGAGGAGGCCTACTACTTCGCCCCGCAGGCGATGACCAAGATCATGAACGAGGGCTGGGCGTCGTACTGGCACTCGACGCTGATGACCGAGAAGATCCTCACCGACGCGGAGGTGATCGACTACGCCGACCGCCACTCCGGCACCATGGGCACGAGCCCGGGTCGGCTGAACCCTTACAAGCTGGGGATCGAACTGTTCCGCGACATCGAAGACCGCTGGAACCGGGGGAAGTTCGGCAAGGACTACGACGACTGCGACGACATGCGCCTGCGGCGTGAGTGGAACACCCACGCCGGGCTGGGGCGCGAGAAGATCTTCGAGGTGCGCAAGATCTACAACGACGTGACCTTCGTCGACACCTTCCTCACCCCTGAGTTCGCCTTCGAGCAGAAGATGTTCACCTTCGAGTATTCGCCGCAAATGGGCGACTACGTGATCGCGAGCCGCGAGTTCGAGTCGATCAAGACCAAGCTCCTCGACTCGCTGACCAACTGGGGCAACCCCGTGATCTTCGTCGAGAGCGGCAACTGGGAGAACCGCGGCGAGCTCTACCTGCGGCACCGCCACGACGGTCAGGACCTGCGGCTCGACCACGCGCAGGAGACGCTGAAGAACCTGCAGACGCTGTGGAACCGGCCGGTGCACCTGGAGACCGAGGTCGAGAAGCGCCCCAAGCTGATCAGCTTCGACGGCAAGAAGCACTCCGAGAAGAGCCTCTGAGCAAATGACCGCGGCGGGATCGCAAGGCGAGGATCCGGACCCGCGGGGTGACACCGCGCGCTACGGGACCTCCAAGCACCGCCGGCCGCAGAAGCCGGGCAGCGACGTCGGCAACGCCGAGCTCGAGGCGCTCTACCGGCGGATCGTCGAGCTCGACCGCGAGAACCAACGGCTGCTCGGGATCCTGCAGCAGGCCGGGGACATCATCGTGACCACCGACCTCGAGGGCCGGATCACGGGCTTCAACGAGGCCGCCGAGAGCCTGCTGGGTTACACCGCCGAGGAGGTGGGGGGGAAGCCGGTCACGACCTTCTACGCGCGGAGCACCCGGCGCGAGCAGCTGCTCAAGCGGCTGCAGAAGGACCCCCAGGGCGTGGTCCGCGCCGACGTCAAGGTGCGCACCAAGCAGGGCAAGACGCGCTGGATGGGGCTCAGCCTCTCCTACCTCCGCGACGCCGACGGAGAGCCGGTGGGGACGGTGGGGGTCAGCAAGGACGTCACCCAGCGCCGCGAGCTCGAAGAGAAGCTGCGCCGGCTCTCGATCACCGACTCGCTGACCGGGCTCTACAACCAGAGCCACTTCTTCCACCGGCTGGAGGTGGAGAAGGAGCGCGCGCTGCGGCTGAAGCACGGGCTGGCGCTGCTGCTCTTCGACCTCGACGGGTTCAAGCCGCTCAACGACGAGCTCGGTCACACCGAGGGCGACAAGGCCCTGCGCCAGATCGGGCGGATCCTCTTCGACTCGGTGCGCAAGGAGGTCGACAGCGCGTTTCGCTACGGCGGAGACGAGTTCACCGTTCTGCTCCCGGGCGCCGACGTGAGCCAGGCGCGGCGCTTCGCCGAGCGCGTGCGCGCCGCGATCGAAGCCGCGGAGCTCCACGGGGTGCGGGCCAGCATGGGGCTGGCCGAGTTCGACCGCCCCACGCGCGGACTGAAGATGCTCGAGCACGCCGACGAGGCGATGTACGTGGCCAAGAAGGCCGGCGGCAACCGGATCGCCTACCACGACCCCGAGCTCGGAACCCCCGCGCTGGTCGAGCCTCAGTCGTCGTAATAGGCGACCTCCAGCACCAGGGCCGCGCGCCAACCGCGCTCCGCGAGGGCGGCCTCGAGGTTCGGGGCGGTGGCGAAGCGCCAGGGTTCTCCGATCGCGTCCAGCAGCTCCCGCGCGGCCTCCAGCCCGCACAGCACCAACTCGCCACCTGCCTCGGCGAGGTCGGCGCGCAGCGCATCGAGCTGGTACAGCTCGTTGGTGGTGTAGCTGCGCATCTGCGAGCCGTCGCAGGCGACCTGGCTCCAGCGGGCGACGATCCAATCCCTGACTCGGCCGAGTTGGGGAGCCCCGAGAGGCAGGCCGTACTGAACGCAGTGAGGGCGGAGCACGAGGGCGGCGTCGGGGTCGAGCACGCGGCGCACGAGGGCCGGGAGCTGGGCCTGGGTGAGCTCGCCCACGCGCAGCCGCTCGCGAAACCAGGCCGCCTCGTCCGCGAGGAGTCCGCTCCGCTCGAAGCGGCGCTGGGCCGACCGCAAGGCGTCGTCGCTCATGCGGGCATGGTGGCACACACCGCCTCGCTGAGCATGGGATTCCCTCTGCCCTGGGCGAGAGTTCCCTCGTCCCCGCCATGAGTGTTCGCCTGCTCCAGGGGTTCTCCGCGCGCTCGACCACCCGACTCGCTCCTCACTCGAGGTCTCGGACGGAGCCGAACCAAAGAGCAGGCGCCCCGACGCAGTCCTCGGCTGGTGGGGCGGAGGACGACGACGGAGCGCCGAGTGAGAGGTGCGCTGGGCCGTGGTCCTCGGAGGAAGGGTTGGGTCGGAAGACGACGTCCAGCGCGTTGTGTTGGGTGGTCCCTAGGCGACGGGGGCGTGCCCCGCGGGTTCGAGGGCCCAGGCCTGGAGGGCGGGGCCAATCGTGACCTGAGCCGCCGTCTCCGGGTCGCGCCGGGTCAGCGCGTCGAGTCGTGCGCAGAGCGCGACGGCCGCGGTGTTGAGCTCCAGTCGCTCGGCGGGGTTCAGCTGGAACCCCATGGCGTCGCGCTCCAACAGCCGGCGCACGCGCGCCATGTTGAGCTTGATCACGCGATCGCCGCGCCCTCGGTCAGGGGAGTGCTCCCGCGGCGCAGGCGGCGCAGGCGGTCGCTCTTGGTCTCCACCGATCCGGCGTGGCAGGTGCGGTCGCGGTAGACGAGGTTCCCGGTCGCGAACATCTTGAGGATGCTGCGCATGAGTTGCTCGATCTTCTCGCCTTCCTGCCGGGTTTGCGTGTAGCTGGCGCTGCTCCAGTTGCGTTGCTCCATGTGATTTTCCCTTTTCTTTACCTGCTGCCTCGTGTTCCCCAAGTCCCCAGGTGCCTCAGCCAAACAGCTGCTGCGCCAACAGGTGGAAGTCCTCGCCGTCCGACGGTTCCAGCTCGCTGGGGGCCCACACCTCGGCGTGGTCGCCGCACCCCACGAACACCACCTCGCGCTCGATCCCGGCCAACTGACACTGCTCCTCGCCGAGGGTGATCCGCCCTTGCTTGTCCGGGGCGACGGGCGTCGCGGACATGCGGATCCGGCGCAGGTAGCTGCGGATCGCCTTGCTGCCGATGCCAAGCGCCTGGGTGCGCATGGCCTCGAGCTTGTTGAGCGCGGCGTCGAAGCTGGCCTGGGGGTAGAGCGCCAGGCAGTTGTCCCCTCCCAGCTGACGGCAGAGGACGTAGCCCTCGTTCCCCAGCGTGGAGTGAACCGCTTCCCGGAACAGCTTGGGGATCGCAACCCGCCGCTTGCCGTCGAGGGCATGACGATGCGAACCGAGCAGGTTGAGCTGCGGTCCTTCCTCATGCTCTGGTTGGCTCACGGTTGACTCCGAATCCCCACTGATCCCCACTGACCACCACTCTACTCCCAGGTCGGACATCAAACAAGCTCAACTCGTTGTCAGCAGGGGAGCTACATCAAGGTGTTGGTATGTTGAGAGTTATGTGGATATCTGAGGTGCTGACCGGGGCCGGATCCGCCTGGATTGGCCGCCTCGCCGAAGAAAATGTCAAGGTTCAAGGATGGGCAACTGCCCCACTCTTCCCCACGAGTTGGCTCGGGGTGGGAGTGAGTGGGGACGCGGGGGTAGGGTGTCGCCCATGGCGCTGGGACGGTTGATTCGGGACTACACCGCGCGTTGGGCGCTGTTGCAGGTGCTCACGCGGCGAGAGCTGGTGGCGCGCTACCGCGGAACGGTGCTCGGCTTCGGCTGGTCGCTGTTCCAGCCGGCCTTCACCCTGGTCGTCTACGCGCTGGTGTTCGGTGTGTTCGTGCAGGTCGGCGTCGAGCGCTACCCCGCGTTTCTCTGCGCGGGGCTCGTGCCCTGGACGTGGTTCGCTCAGTCGACGGCGATGGGCACGACTTCGCTCTTGGGGCACGCTCCGTTCCTCAAGCAGGGCGCCATGTCACCGGCGATTCCGCCGGGAGTGATCGCGTTGGCGACGGCGGTCAACTTCCTCCTGACCCTTCCGCTGGTGGTGGCCTTGATCTGGGCCCTGGGCGTCGCGCCGGGTCCCGGGCTGGTCTACCTGCCGCTGTTGATCCTCGTCCAGGGCCTGCTGTGTTGGGGGCTGGCGCTGTGTCTCGGCGTGCTCTGCGTGCGCTACCGCGACCTGGGGCAGCTCGTGCAGACCCTGCTGCCGCTGTGCTTCGTGCTGACCCCCGTGCTCTACCCCGCCGAGCGGGTGCCCGCGGAGTTCGCTTGGGTGCTGGCGCTCAATCCGCTGGCGCCGTTGGTCGAGGGCTACCAGCGTGCATTGCTCGGCGGAGGGGCTCCGCCGCTGACCGTCCTGGTCCCAGCGCTGCTCGGGGTGCTGTGCGTCGCGTTCGGCGCGGCGCTCTGCGAGCGCTCCCGCGACCGGATCGCCGAGGAGCTGTGAGCGCGTTGGTCGTCGAGGGCGTGAGCAAGGCCTTTCGCTATCGCCCGCAGCTACGCGGGAGCGGGAGCCTCAAGTCGGCGCTGCTCGGCTGGCTCCGGGGGCGGCGGCCGCCGAAGGTCAGCGTCGAGGCGCTGAGCGACGTCAGCTTCCGCCTCGAGCCGGGCGAGGCGCTGGGGGTCGTGGGCAAGAACGGCGCGGGCAAGTCGACGCTCTTGCGGTTGGTGGTCGGCGCCTACCGCCCCGACGCGGGGCGCGTCGTCGCGCCCGATCGCATCGGCCGCCTGCTCGAGCTCGGCGCGGGGTTTCACCCCGAGCTCTCCGGCGCAGAGAACGCAGAGATCGCCGCGCTGGTGGCGGGGCTCTCCCGCGCCGACTATCGCGCGCGGAGCGAGGCGATCCTGGCGTTCAGTGAGCTGGGCGATTTCTGGAACGCCCCGCTGCGCACCTACTCCAACGGCATGCTGCTCCGGCTGGGGTTCGCCGTGGCGACGGCGATCGAGCCCAGCCTGCTGGTGGTCGACGAGGTGCTGGCCGTGGGAGACGCAGGATTCCAGGGCAAGTGTCGCGCGCGGATCGCCGCGCTGCGCGAGGCCGGCACTGGGCTCCTCGTCGCCTCCCACAACCTGAGCGAGCTGGAGGCGAGCTG
>Ga0070726_10003095_pt1 | contig 14261 bp, 15 predicted proteins | sample tdAd471_FD_67275 | JGI IMG/M metagenome (GOLD analysis project Ga0070726, IMG submission 67275) | Marine sediment microbial communities from the Atlantic coast under amendment with organic carbon and nitrate - tdAd47.1 | ecosystem: Environmental > Aquatic > Marine > Coastal > Sediment | place...
CGGGCAGAACGTCAACAAGGTCGCCACCGCGGTCCACCTCATCCACAAGCCCACGGGCATCGAGGTGCGGATGCAGGAATCCAAAAGCCAGGCGCAGAACCGCGAGAAAGCGCGTCGGCTGCTGCGGGCCAGGCTCTACGAAATCGAGCGCGATAGGCAGGCCGCCGAGCGGGCGGCCGAGCGCAGGGGCCAGATCGGCACCGGCGGCCGGAGCGAAAAAATCCGCGTCTACCGCTACCAGGACAACATCGTCGCCGACCAACGTCTCGACGCGAAATTCCAGACCTCAAAGATCGTACAAGAAGCAGATCTGGAGCCGATGTTCGAGGCATTGATCGAGCATGAGACCGCGCGCAGGCTCGCCGAACTCTAAACCTCGGCGAGTAGGGGACAGCCGATGACAACTGCGGAAGCACCGACGCTGAGACCCACGAGAGCCTCGGACCGCATCATCGCTCTCGATGTCGCACGGGGCCTGGCGCTCTTTGGCATCTTCATGGTCAACGTGCAAATCATGACTCAACCCATCGGCTGGCTTGCCTCGGGCGAGGTCCACGAGCAGGGACCCCTCGCCGAGATCCTGCACTACCTCACCCGTGTGCTCTTTGAATCCAAGTCGTACCCGCTCTACTCGATGCTCTTTGGCATGGGCATGGCGCTGATGTACCAGCGGGCCAAGGCCCTCAACCGCCCTTTCGCATTCCCGTATCTCAGGCGCATCATCCTGCTCGCCGTGTTTGGTCTCGTCCATGCCATCCTCATCTGGTACGGCGACATCCTCTTCCACTACTTCCTCATCGCGAGCGTCACCATGTGGCTCGTATTTCTGCGCCCAAAATGGCTCCTGACGATCTCGTTCTCCATGATCTCGCTCGCAACGCTCTTGCTCGTTGCGATAACTCTCATCGGCGCAGCCTTCAATTCTGAAGGCGCGATCCCAGAAACAACCGATGCGACAAACTTCGCCGAGTTCTGGGCGATGCTCAAAAAAGGCGAGATCCAGGCCGGCCCGATGCACCCTGCGTGGATCGTTGGCGAGACCGACGCATTCGCCAACGGCCCCTTTCTCACCGCCGTCGCCATGCGCACCATCAACTGGGCCAGCGGGCTGATTTTCTGGCTCGTCATCAACGGCGTTGCGTTCCACCTCGCCGGGATGTTCCTCCTCGGGGCGGCCATCATGAAGGCCAACCCATTCGCCCACGAAAGCAGACTCCCAACGCTCTTCATCCGGCTCGGGCTCTTTGTCGGGCTGCCATTCAGCGCCGGTGCTGTGATCATGGGGGAACTCGGCGGAATGCAGTCCACGTATTACGGCCTTAGCGCCGCACTCACCATGGTCGTCGGACCCTGCATCAGCCTCGGGTATTTCGGCCTAGCGATCCGGCTCGCACAAAGCGCGCCAACCAATCCGCTTGTCCACGCTATCGCCTCCGCAGGCAGGCTCGGGCTTACCAATTACATCATGCAGAGCCTCGTCGTCGCCGCAATCGCCCAGCACTGGGGCTTGGGACTCTTCGGCGACGTGACCCGCGTCGGCATGGTGCTCATCGTGCTCGGGGTCTACGCATTCCAACTTCTCTACAGCCCCCTCTTGCTCCGCGTCTTTACGATGGGCCCACTCGAATACCTTTGGCGCACCGGCATATACCTGCGGATGCCCAAACTCCTCGCCCCGCGTCGAGTCACCACAGGCTAATCTAGTCGCATGCCCACACTCGTCTGCGTCCCCATCACAGTCCTCGAAATCGACAACGCCCTGGCCGATGCGAATCAGGCCAAGCTCTTAGGCGCCGACATTGTTGAGCTGCGCATCGACAGCTACTTCCCCGGTTCCGAGGGCGACAGCGAGGACCAACTCCGACTGAACGAGCTCACGCGACTCATCGCCGAGTGCCCGCTGCCTGTCATCCTGACCTGCCGCAGTGCCATGGAAGGCGGCGACTACGACGGCGACGAGGCCGACCGCGTCAGCCTGCTCGAAAAACTCTGCATCAACACCGACCACCCGCCCGCCTACCTCGACTTCGAACTGGCCTGCTACCAGAAATCCGCCAATATCCGACAGAAAATCAACCTCTGCGTGGATCATCCGAAGCAAGAACGTGACGTCCGCACGCGACTGATCCTCTCGATGCACGACTTCGACGGCCGCCCCAAAGACCTCATGCGCCGCCTCGCCGACGCATGGGCCGAGCCCGCCGCCAGCGTCGTCAAGTTCGCCTTCCGCGCACGCAGCATCCGCGACAACCTCGAGATCTTCGAGATCCTCCGCGATGCCCCAAAGCCCACGATCGGCCTGGGCATGGGCGAGTTCGGGCTCATGAGCCGCGTGCTCGCCCCGAAGTTCGGCGGCTTTCTCACCTTCGCCAGTCTGCGCGACGAGGCCGCCACCGCGCCGGGGCAGCCCACGATCGCCGACCTGCTCGGCATGTACCGCTTCCGCTCGATCGGCAAAGACACCCGGCTCTACGGCGTCATCGGCTGGCCCGTCGCCCACTCCATGAGCCCGCTCATCCACAACGCCGGCTTCGAAGCGGTGGGGCATGACGGCGTGTACCTGCCGATGCCTGTCGCTGCCACAGATGACAAAGATGCGTCCTATCTAAGTTTCAAAGAAACATTCTTTGAAATTCTGCTCGCAGACTCGATGCACCTCGGAGGGGTGAGTGTCACAATCCCCTTTAAGGAACATGCTGCACACCTTGTACGAAATGAGGGTTGGTTTGGAAACCTTCACCCATGGCCACCATTGGCGATCAATACGCTTGCTGTCTCGGGAACGGATGAGCTGAAAATCACATCCGAAAACAGCGATCAAGACGCGATAGACGATCTCATCATGGACGCTGAGCACGATGCAAATTGGTCCATTGCATCAGTTCACATATATGGAACGGGCGGTGTTGCCAAGGCGGCGATTGCAGCGTCATTTACAAGGCGAACATGTGTTGTGGGGCGCAATATAGAAAAGACGATCGAACTCGTTGATGAGATGCTGACATTATTGCCACAAGAGAGAGTAAACAGAAGTGCCGAATCATCTTGGTTAAGCGCAGCCTCAGGTATTCTGCAGCCGCTTTCTTATAAGCCCATATTCATCAACTGCACCCCCGTCGGCATGACCGGCGGGCCCGACCCCGAAGGCCTCTCCATCCCCGTCCACGAACTCGCCAGCAAGCTCTCGCCCGACACGGTCTTCTTCGACACCGTCTACAACCCCATCGAGACGCCCATGCTCAAGGCCGCCAAGGAGCACGGCTTCCGCACGATCGACGGCGTGGAGATGTTCGTCCGCCAGGCCGCCGCCCAGTTCGAGCTCTGGACAGGCAAGCCCGCGCCCGTGCAACTCTTCGACCGCCTCGTCCGCGAGAAGCTCGGGTCATCCTCCTAACCCGTGGCGGAGGCTTCCAGCCTCCGCGCCATGAACCAACCCTCACCCAAAATTCCGTGTTCCTTCAGGAACAGCGCGCACAATCCAGCGGTATCTCACTGTTGGATTGAGTTAGCCAGTTGCCCGGGAGGTCAGGTATGGCCGTACGAACGATGCTTCGTCAGAACACGCTGTACCCCGGCCCGGAAATGCTGCTGCTCTTTCTCGCCTCACTCGACGTCATGCTCACACACGCCATCCTCACCCTCGGCGGGGTCGAGGCCAACCCGCTCGCCGCCCGCGTCTTCAACCAGGCCGGCACGCTGGGCATGTCAGTCTACAAGTTCGCCCTGATCGGCCTGTTCGTACTCATTCTCGAGTTTATCGGTGCGCGCCAGATCGCCTCGGGCCGAAAGCTCGCCACCGCAGGCATCGCGATCAGTCTCCTGCCGATCGCTGTCGCGTTGATGATCCTGCCAAGATTGATGATGAACTACGTCGCCGGCTGACTCAGTCCGGAATCTCAATCCCGCTCGTCCGTAGCAGCGTCTTGAAGCTGTCGCCGAAAACGAAGTTGTGCTCGGGGAATTCGAGCCCGGATCGGTTGTTGTCCAGATGCGAGAACATCAATTCGACCGTCCCGATCTGGCGATAGCCCGCCTCGGCATCGGCGTGGTCCAAAAGCTCGATCGTGCCCTTGGTCGCAGCACCCTGCTCATCGATCTGCGTGATCTCGGCCGTGTACCGGATCGTCATGCCCGGCCCGACATCCTCGTCGATCGTCGCGTCCGACACCTTGGCGAGCACGACCTTCTCTTTGAATCCCTCGGCATGCCCGACGAGCACGCCCGCGGACTGAGCCATACCCTCGATCATGAGTGAGGCGGGCATCACCGGGACCGCAGGCTCGGTCTCCGTGGCCGCGAAGTGATCGTGCAGATGCTCCTCCGACAGCGTCACGTTCTTGATCGCCACCATCCGCTTGCGCGGTGTCAGCTCTGTCACCCTGTCGATCCACATCCAGCGCACGTTGGAGACCCTCAGCTGCCCAGACTTACTTGCCCAGCTTGCGCTCAACGAAGTTCACGAGCGCCCCGACCGTGAAGATCTGCCCGACCTTCGTCACCTCGGGATTCGAATCGAGCTTCGAGAAGTCCGCGTGCGGCAGGCGCTCCTTGAGCTGCTGCATGCCCGCAGCCGTCACGCGCCCGTTCTGCACGAACTCGGGATCCTGCATCACGTTGTCCGGGAACAACTCGCCTTGCTCGATCTTGAATCCGAAGACCTGTTCGAGCTTGAAAACGATGTCGAGGAAGTCGATCGACTCGGCCCCCAGGTCACTCGTCAGCGTCGCCTCGGGCGTCACCTCGTTCTCGTCGACCGCGAGCGCATCTACAAGCACGTCCCGGACCTTGGCGAAAATCTCGTCGTGTGTCATCTGCTGGTTGCCTCGTAAAAATCGGGAGAGAGTGAGTCTAGCGGCCCGCGACCGGTTCGGTTTGTACCACGCCGGCCTCCACTGTAATCGGTTTGGCAACCGACAGACGCATCGGACGCAGCGTAAAGCGACCCGAACAGGCGATCGACTCAACGCCCTCGCCAGCCGCCTGCCTCACGGTGGCCCGACCCTTGACATCAAGACTGCCATCTTCGAGCCGCTTCATCAGCGTGATCTCGGTGGTCATCACATCGCCTGGCCGAACAAACATGCCGTATTTCAGCGCCCGCACCCGCCCGAGCACAAGCCGGCTGATTTCAGGCTGATCGAGATGCCGGGCCGTCTGGACGAGCGCCTCAACCATGAACACCCCCGGCAGCACCGGGAACGTCGGAAAGTGGTCCTGGAGGTATTCCTCGCTCATGCTGACCAGTTTCGTCGCCACCACCCGGCTCTCGGTGCGCTCCAGAACGCGGTCGATCAGTCGGAAGTGCATGGGCAGCGGGCTCCGTCAGAGGGCGTGAACGGACTAGGGTAGGACCAACGTGGAAGCCGAGGTCGACATCGCGATCTGCCTGAGGCAGTGGGACTTCTCCGAAACGAGTCAGACGGCGGCCCTGCTCTGCCGGAGGCTCGGTCTCGTGCGCGTCCTGGGAAAGGGCACCAAAAGGCCAGATCCCCGGTTCAGCGGCGGGCTCGAAATCGGCACACTCGGCGAAGCAGTCATCGTTCCCAAGAATTCCTCAAACCTCGCCACGCTCGGCGGCTGGGATCTTCGCGAGACCTTCCGCAATTCGAGGTCCGATCTCCAAGGCTACTACGCCGCCATGTTCGCACTCGAGGTCGCCCAGAACATGCTCCCCGAGGGCGAGCCCCACCCGATCGTCTTCGATGCGCTCAGCGCGCTCCTGGCAAGGTCTACAGAAGAACCTTGGCAGATCGCCGTCACGGACTACCTCTGGCGTGTGCTGGGCGACACGGGCTATCAGCCCAGCACCGAGGGCTATACCGAGGGGCCGTGTGTTTTTTCGCCAAGGCTCGGATCGGTGCTATCGCCCGGTCGCGTCACCCGTTCTGACTCGGCATGGTCCGTTCTGGATACCACTGCAGCAGCTCTTGGCGAACTCGAAGCTCAGGGCACCGCCCAGGGTCTGGATATCGAGCAGGCCGAACGCGTCGGGCGTCTACTGGCCTGGTACGTCCGGGAACTCGCAGAGCGAGAACTCTCCACACTCCGGCTTCTCTTCGGCGAAACAACACCCAAACCCCTGTTTCCACACGAATAACCTCTCGCTGATCGTCTCGGACCTGAAGTGAACGTTCGGGTATGACGACAACCCCCGTAGACATTCACAGAAGCGAGGAGCCGGCGCCGTCATTGGCCCGCCGGAGGGGATATGGATCACGATCTGCTCGAAGAAGTTCTCAGTTGTCCGACTCTTCCGAGTCTGCCGGCGGTCGCTCTCGAGGTCATCGAGTTGACGCGCGATGTCAACGTCGAGATGGACAAGCTCGCCGCGACAATCCAGAACGATCAGGGTCTCTCCGCCAAAGTCCTCAAAACCGTCAACTCAAGCTACTACGGCCTCCGCAAAAAATGCGGCACCATCAAGCAGGCCATCGTCGTGCTCGGTCTCTCGACCGTCAAAAGCCTGACGCTCGGCTTCTCGCTCGTCTCAAGCGTCGACCTCAAAGACAAAGAAGGCTTCGATCACAACGAGTACTGGCGCCGTGGCCTCTTCACCGCCGTCGCAGCTCGTGAGATCGCCAAGATCGGATGCCCCGATTTCCAGGACGAAGCCTTCCTCGGCGGCCTGCTCCAGGACGTCGGCATGGTCGCGCTCTACGAGACACTCGGCGAACGCTATGTCCGCGTTCTTGAGCAAATCGGTGGCGACCACCGCAAGCTCGCAGGCTTCGAGTCCGCCGAGTTCGAACTCCAGCACACCGACATCGGCGCCATGATGGCAACACGCTGGAAGCTCCCCGAAGAGCTCATCCAGCCCGTCAAGTACCACGAACGCCCAAGCGCCGGCCCCAGCGGCGACATGGGCTTGCTCGTCCGAGCAGTCGGGCTTGGCAATATCGTTGCCGAGGCACTTACCTCGGATGATGCCCAGGCCGCGATGCGGCGATACTACAAACGAGCAAAGGAGTGGTTCAGCTTCAACGATCAGCAGTCTGATGAGATTTTCAAAGCCGTCACCACAGGCACCAAAGAGATGGCCAAGCTCTTTGATGTCGACGCGGGGCAGCTCCCCGATACCGATCAACTCGTCAAAGATGCACGCGATCAAGCGATGCGGATGGCCGTCGAAACGCCCGCACAGCCGACCGGCGGCGAGGGGCTCGACGATCTCATCCTCGATTCACCGAAATTCGATCAGGATACAGGCCTGCTCAACAGCGCAACGTTCGATGCCGTTCTCAAACGGTCATTCGAGCAAGCCGTTACGACAAATGATGCGGTGACGCTCGTCAGAGTCAGTTTCGAGCGAGAGACGGGAGAAACACCTCGGCGACCGCTCGAACTCCGCAAGCTTGTCTCCGGCGCCACAGCCGTCCTCCGCAAGCATTTCGGTGACAGCGGCGGCTTCATCGCAAGGCTCGACACCGAGTCCTTTGCGGTTCTCGTTCCAAGCAACTCCCGCGTCGTCGTCACGCGCACAGCCGAGGCCTTCCGTCTCGAATTCGAACAGGCATGTCTCGACTGGCAGATCTCGGGCAAAACCCATGTCGGCATCGCGTATTACGACCACACGACCACGGGCGTCTACGCACGCGTCGAGCAGCTCAACGCAGCGGCGGCCCGTGCCATGAAGGCATCCGCACAGAGCGGCGGCAACTGCATCAAGGTATTCACGCCAAAGAAGGCGGCCTGAGCACGCCAACCGTCCTCGGTGAGAACGGGAACGCCTCGTACACCTCGCGCAGATCGTCGAGCGTCACCGCGCGGATCCGCTCGAGTTCCTCGTCAAGCGTCCGGTACTCACCCAGCAGCGTCCACTGCCGACCAAGCCGCTGCATCCGGTCCGCCGGCCGCTCCGCGCCGATCGTAAAGCTCGTAGCAAACTTGCCCGAAAGCCGGTCAAGGTCGTCCTGAGTGAGCGTGGTGAGCACGCCCTTGATCTCATTGTCAACGACCCGCTCGATCTCTTCGATGCGGTCCGGATCGCCCGAGGCATAGATGTAGTACTCGCCCACGCCGTCATGCGCTTCGAAGGCCGCCTGAGCCTCCTCAGCAAGACCGTTCTCGATGAGTGCCCAGTGCAATCTGCTGTTGTCGGCCGCTCCGAGAATCTGCGTCAGGATCGTGGCCGCGTACCGCCTGTTGTCCTGCGCCGAGGGCCCGGGTGAGAGCATCAGCATGTACGCGCGACCGAACTTGTCATCAGAGAGTTCGACCCGCTGGTCCTTGGTGCCCGGGGCCGTGTTGTCCCGGGTCACACCCGTCCGCTGCCACGGGCCGCAAAGCTTCTCAACAAGCCCGCACGCCCGATCAAAGTCGATGTTGCCCGCCAGCGACACAACGGTGTTGTCCGCCGAGTATCGCTCGTCGAAGTAGCCCTGCATCTGGTCCCGCCCGAGCGATTTGATCGTGTCGTTCGTCCCCAGCACACGATGCCCGAGGGTGTGCCCGACAAAGTGTTTCTCCGCCAGATCCTCGTATAGGACCCAGAAGGGGTTGTCCTTGTACATCGCGATCTCTTCGAGGATCACGCCCTTCTCGGTGTCGAAATCTTCCTGACGCAGCGCCGGGCGGAGCATGTCGCCCAGCAGTTCCGTCACCGTGTCAGCAAACTCGGGCAACACGTGCGCGTAAAAGCACGTCACCTCGTGGCTCGTGTAGGCGTTGTTCCGAGCGCCGATGTCATCGAACGCCTGATTCAACTGGGCCGCCGACCGTTTGGACGTGCCCTTGAACATCATGTGCTCAAGAAAGTGGCTCACACCCATCAGCGGCGTCGGCTCATCCCGCGCCCCGGTCTTGACGAAAAAGCCAACCGCAGCGCTATGAGCGTTCGGGTCCGGCTCGGCGATGATGGTCAGCCCGTTCTCGAGTGTGTGCTGTTTGAACATGAACCCATGCTAGTCGAGAAAAGCCCCGTTCAGTGGGCCTCTTCCGGGGCACGGGTGCAAAGGGCCGCCCTGATCGCCCGGACTGCCGCATCCGGCTCCGGCGCCGAGCAGACCGCCGACGACACCGCCACGCCTTTGCACCCGACTTCGCTGAGCTTTTTCGCCTCTTCCACCCCGATCCCGCTGATCGCCAGATAGGGCTTTTTAGCAAGCTTCTCGTCCGCCTCGAATGCCCGGATCAAATCCAAGCCCCCAAGCCCAGGCTTGGGCTTGGTCGCACTGGCAAAGATCGGCCCGACACCAACCATGTCCGCGCCCGCATCGAACGCCCGCCGGGCTTCCTGCACGCTCGACGTGGAAACACCAACAAGCCGATGTGGCCCGACGATGCTCCTGGCTTCATTGGGAGCCAGATCGGTCTGACCGAGGTGGACACCATCGGCCTGCGCCAACGCCGCGATATCCGGGCGGTCGTTGACAATCACGCGAACACCAGCTTGGCGCGTAAGTGTCACGAGCCACCGCGCCCGATCGAGCAGTTCAGAGTCGGCCAAATTCTTTTCTCGCAGCTGGATGCCATCGGCCCCGCCCTGGATCGCAAGCTCCGCCACGCGCTGCCACGGGTGGTGCCCACAAATCGACTCGGTCAGCAGCACACACACTCGCATGTACGGGTCGGGCCTTGCCAACCTTGGGAGCAGCAGCCGTTCAAGCTCGTACGTCTCGTACCGCAGCTTCTCGACCTGCACCGCAGCGGCGGGGGACTCAAGCTTCAGGCATTCCTCGATCGCCCGGAGTGCTTCGCCCAGCCGAGACCCAGCAGCGGACGCGAGCGAAACCACATCGGCCCGCTTGGTCTCCGTTGAAACGGAGATCGCTGTCCCCACATCGCCCGGCGTATCGCGTTCATTCACCAGCGAAACCTTGGAACCAATGGCGTTCTCGACCGCCGACGTCAAGCCGTGCCTGATCGTCTTGGCCCGCCTTGCGATCGATTCGTCATCGAGCCAGAAGCGGGCCAGATCCTCCATCAGCCGGAGCGCCTCGCGGGCTCGGTTGGCGTTGGCGTCGATGATCCGTCGTGGGCTTCGCATCGATGGATCGTACGTCCCGGCTGGCCTTGACCGCCTGACTGTGACACAATGCACCCGATGGCGGACATTTACGAACTCGAACCCGAAGTGCCCACGCCCGACCTGCCCGGGACGGTTGTCCTGCGCCCGTCGTACTCCGAGGCCGCCGATGCGCTCGCGTCGGATCTCTACTTTCACGCGGCCAATTGCGTGCGATCCTTCGGCGACTTCCACATCGCCCTGCCCGGGGGCCAGTCACCCGTCACCCTCTACAACACCCTCCTGATCGACCCCGCCTACCGCGACATGCCCTGGAAACGAACCCACATCTGGCTCGTCAGCGATACCGCCTCCAAAGGTGCAGCCGATCTCATCCGCGATCTGCTCGTCGTTCATGGCGACGTGCCCCGCGATCAGTTCCACCCGATGGACCTCTCCAAATCAGACCCCGACCGCGCGTACGCCAAAGAGCTCCGCGACCACCTCGGCTGGCGCGAAAAGGGCCACGACCGGCTCGACTATGTTCTGCTCGGGCTGGGAGCCGACGGCTCAACCGCGGGCTATACAAGCCAGAACCCGGTGCCCGACGCAGAAGGTCAACTCACGCATCTCACCAATTCGGCGCAAGAACGCACGCTCTCACTCTCGATGCGTCTGATCAACGCGTCGCGACTGGTGACGATCCTCGCCACCGGCGCTGACAAGCAGCCGGGCCTTGAAATCGCGATGAAGCGAGACAAATGCAATCCAATCGGGCACATCCAGCCCGTCGGCGGCGTGCTCCGCTGGTACATCGATGAGCCCGCTTGCTCGGGCATTGAGGCCACGCAATGAAACTCTCGCATGAGCCCAATGAACGCGTCGGCTTCAAGGTCCATTACGAGGACGATCATCTCGCCGTCGTCGAGAAACCACCCGGACTCGTCACCACGCCCGGCAAGGGGCACGAGTACGACTCGCTGCTCAACGGCCTCTTCGCCCGCTACGGCCAGACCCTCCAGGACGTCGGCGCCGACCGGGACTACGGCCTGCTCCAACGCCTCGACCGCGATGCCAGCGGCCTGCTCATCGTCGCGCTCTCGCCTAAGTCATGGGAAGCCCTCCGCGAGTCATTCCGGCAGCGAACGGTCCGCAAGTTCTACTGGGCCGTCACCCGCTCAACCCCGAATCAGCCCAAGGGTGTGATCAACCGCCCGATCGAGGAGCACCTCACCAAGCGCGATGACCTCTGGGTCGAGGGCGTCAAGGCGTTCTACGCGCGGGTCAAGCTCGGGAAAATCTCGGCCCGAGGCAAGCCCTCCATGACCGTCTACCGCGTGCTGCAGCGCTCGGAGCACGGCGCGTTTCTCGAATGCCGAGCGATGACCGGACGATTGCATCAGGTCCGCGTCCATCTAGATTCCATCGGCTGTTCGATTCTTGGCGATCGTTTCTACGGCCCACGCGCTTCGCGCGGGGCTGCCCCGAGGCTCATGCTCCACGCCCACCGTGTCGCGTTCACACATCCGATCACGGGCGATGAAGTCGATGTCTCCTCCCGCTGCCCGCGTGACATCGCCCGCGTTTTGCGGCAACTGGGCATGACCAAGCCGGGCATCTTCGACTCCAAAGGTCCCTCACCCGATGACAGCGACCATGAGACTGCTGGCGATCCCGTCGGCCAGGAGTAGGCCCTCTTCGGTCAGTGTCCACCGGTCCTCGCCCCGGACTAACCGACCCAGGTGCGTCTGCATCGCCGCCTCGTGATCGAGCCTCGACGCGGCCTCTGCATCCATCGCAGCAAGCTCTCTGAGCAAGCCCTCGCCGTCAACGCCTTCGCGGAGGCGCAACCCGGTCATGAACTTCTCTTGGATCAGCCTGATCGGGTCGGGCCCCTCGTGATCGACGATCTCGGAGAAGCCCCCGTCGCTGCGCATGAGGTAGCTCTCAAGCCTGGGCACGTTCTTGTAGCGATGACCGGCGATGTGCGCCGAGGCCGAGGGACCGGCCGCGAGCCACTGCTCCTGGCGCCAATACGCCAGGTTGTGGCGACACTCGGCGCCGGGCTTGGCGTAGTTGCTCACCTCGTAGCGATCCAGACCCGCCGCCTTTGTGCGCTCGCCGACGAGCTCGAACATCTCGATCTCGAGCTCTTCCGGGCAGCGTTCGAACTGACCCATCTCGAGGCGTTTGGTCATCGCGGTGTTGGGCTCGTAAGTGAGCTCGTAGCAGGAAACATGCTCGATCGGGAGCGCAAGAGCTGTATCGAGATCGCGAGCGAGATCCTCGATTGTCTGCCCTGGGATCGCGAAAATCAGATCGAGCGAGACGCGATCAATCCCGGCTGCCTTGGCCATCTCGACCGCCCTTGGCACACGCTCGGGGTCGTGGAGTCGTTCGAGGGTTTTGAGATGGGCGTTCTGAAAGCTCTGGGCGCCCATGCTGACGCGCGACACCCCGCCGGCCCGGAGCGTGGCCATGAGTTCGGGCGTGACGCTCTCGGGATTGCACTCGACCGTGAATTCGCCGGCGTCAGGGCCCGAATCCGATCTGATTGGCGAGAGATCAAGGCAGTCGTTGAGTCTACTTAAGATGCCTTCCCAGAGCGGGACTTCCAGCAAGCTGGGCGTGCCGCCGCCCACAAAGATCGTGTCGATCGGGCCTGCCGCGACGCTGATGGCTTCGAGTTCCTGTTCCAAACGTGCTGCGAACACGCCCTGACGGTCACGGGTGTCGACGAAGCTGTAGAAATCGCAGTAGTGGCATTTGTGCGAGCAAAACGGGATGTGAATGTAGATGGATCGGGCGAGTTGGCCTGATTTCATCTTGCCGACCGGGGCGACAGATCCCCGCGCAGAGAGGAACGGGCGTTGCCGATCAGGGCTTGTTGAGGTATTGTCAGACAAGGTGGACACACACAGCGGGGGTTGTCCGACTGACGCGAGCGGCTCGCGCGCCCCGCCATCGCCGACTGTTCACCGAGGATAGACCGCCCGTGGAAGCGAACCTGCTCATCGTCAAGGAGGACGGCTCCTCTCAGGAGATCCTGCTCCGCAAGTCCCGCGTCGTCGTCGGCCGTGAGTCCGACTGCGAGCTCCGCATCCCTCTGCCCAGCGTGTCTCGGCAGCACTGCGAGTTCGTTCTCGAAGATGGAAAGGTCACCGTGCGTGATCTCGGTTCGAGCAACGGCACGTATGTCAATCAGGAGCGGGTCGAAGAATCCGAGCTCTCTGCGGGCGATCTGGTCGCGGTCGGGCCCGCGGTCTTTGCCCTGATCCTCGACGGCGAGCCCTCGGATCTCGATGTCAAAGAGGTCTTCGCTCGCGGCACGGTCGCGGTCAAACCAAAGAAACACGCGGGTCTCACCGGCGGCGCTGCCAAAGCGGCCGCGGCTCTGGCGGGCGGCTCAGACGATTCCGATCTGGACATGGAGATGTCCTCGGACGACAGCAGCATGATCGACTTCGATTTCGATTTCGGGGATGACGAAGAGGAAGATCAGCCCAGCCTCTGACATGTCACGTTCGTGACGCGGCCGATCAGGCGGACTTCTTCTGCTCGTCGGATTTCTGCGGTTGCGGGACCTGCGCCTCGGGTACACGGATTGCGGTGTGGCACGCCTTGCAGCGGACCGTCTTGGAACGGGCCGATTCCGGCACAGCAAGCAACTTCCGGCACGACAGATTCGGGCACATGATGCGGACAGTCGGCTGCGACATGGACAGGCTCCCCCTTGATCGCCATATCGGGTGATTCGGCGCCCGCCTTCAGCAGGCCGGGCCCGCCCACAGGATTTCAATCGCTTTGATGAAGTTCTCGGACGAGGCTGGCTCACGCCCCAATCAAGGCAACAATCCCCGGTGAGCAATCCACACCCAAACCAGAGTTGTTCAGCTGTCGTCGGCCTGCAATGGGGCGACGAGGGCAAGGGCAAAATCGTTGATCTCCTCGCGCCGGGCAACGCGGCCATCGTCCGATACAACGGCGGTGCCAACGCGGGGCACTCCGTAGTCGTGGGGGGCAAGCGGTTCGCGCTGCACCTGGTCCCCTCGGGCGTCCTCCGACCCGGCTGCCGATCCATCATCGGCAACGGCGTGGTGGTCGACCCCGAGCAGCTTCTCAAAGAATTGACCACATTGACCGAGCAGCGGATCGAGTGCTCGCAGGTGCTCGTCTCGGACCGGGCGCACGTCGTCATGCCCTATCACAAGGCCGAGGACGCCGCCCGTGAGCGGGCGCTCGCCGAGAGCCTCGGGATGGCGGCTGTGGGCACCACGGGGCGAGGCATCGGGCCTGCCTACGCCGAGAAAGTCCAGCG
>Ga0070726_10003100_pt1 | contig 14247 bp, 10 predicted proteins | sample tdAd471_FD_67275 | JGI IMG/M metagenome (GOLD analysis project Ga0070726, IMG submission 67275) | Marine sediment microbial communities from the Atlantic coast under amendment with organic carbon and nitrate - tdAd47.1 | ecosystem: Environmental > Aquatic > Marine > Coastal > Sediment | place...
TCGGCGGCGTCTGCCTCAACGTCGGCTGCATCCCGTCCAAGGCGCTCATCAACGCCTCCGAGACCTTCCAGAAGATGAAGCACGCCGATGAGATGGGCTTCTCCATCGACGGCGACATCTCGGTCGACATGGCGAAGCTGCAGGCCTGGAAGACCAGCGTGGTCGACAAGCTCACCGGCGGCGTCGGCACCCTGCTGAAGGCCAACAAGGTCGATGTAGCGATGGGCACCGCCACCATCGTCGGCAAGAACACGGTCGAGATCGCGTCGAGCGAGGGCACCAAGAAGGTGACGGCCGATGCCATCGTCATCGCTACGGGGTCCAGGCCCATCGAGATCCCCGGCTTCGCCTTCGCCGACCCGCCGGTCCTCGACTCCACCAAGGCCCTGGCGCTCTCCGAGCTCCCCAAGCGGATGGTGGTGATCGGCGGCGGCTACATCGGCCTGGAGATGGCCGGCGTCTACTCGCGGCTGGGCACCGAGGTCACCGTGGTCGAGATGATGGACCAGGTCCTCCCCGGCTTCGACCCCGACGTGGTGAAGGTGCTCAAGCGCCGCATCAAGAAGGACGGGGTCACCACCCTGCTGAAGACCAAGGCCCTCGGCTGGGAGAAGTCCGACGACGGCATCGTGGTGAACGTCGAAAACGACAAAGACGGTAAGCAGGCGCTCGCCGCCGATGTCGTGCTGGTCACGGTCGGGCGTCGCCCCAACACCAAGGGCTTCGGGTTGGAGAACCTGGGCGTCACGATGGACGGGCCGTTCATCCAGGTCGACAAGCAGATGAAGACGAGCGTGCCCGGCGTCTACGCCATCGGCGACGTGGTCGGCAACCCGATGCTCGCCCACAAGGCCACCCACGAGGGCGAGGTCGTGGCCGAGGTCATCGCGGGTCACGACGTGCAGTTCGATGCCCGCACCATCCCGGCCGTCGTGTTCACCGAGCCCGAGGTCGCCACTGCTGGCCTCACCGAGCCCGAGTGCAAGGATCAGGGCCTGAACTACAAGGTCGGCAAGGTCCCCTTCGCAGCGATCGGCAAGGCCATCGCCAACAACGCGACCGAGGGCTTCGTGAAGGTGATCATCGACGCCGACACCAAGCTCATCCTCGGCGTGACGATCGTGGGGTCCCATGCCTCCGACATCATCAGCGAGGCCGCGCTGGCCATCGAGATGTACGCCGAGGCCCTCGACGTGGGCCTCACCATCCACCCCCACCCCACCCTCGGGGAGTCGGTGATGGAGGCCACCAAGGCCGCCCTCGGCGAGGCCATTCACATCGTCAACCGGTAGCGGCGGGGGCGGGCAACGTCGGGTAGGGTGCCCCTATGTGGACTCTGCTCTTCTTCCTGGCCTGCTCGGGTGACGGCTCCGATGTGACGGAGCCCGACCCCCCGACCCCCACCGGCGACACGGGTGACACCGACACGGCGACGCCGCCCCCGACGGGCACCACGGGCGATACCGCCGAGGTGCCGACCGGCTGGTGCGCCCCGACCACCAACGCCCTGCGCTTCGACTGCCCGGCGACCGGCACGCTTCGCTGGTGGCCGGCCGACGACCCGACACGGGTGCACACGGCCGAGGCTGATGGAAGCTACGTAATCTGGGGCATCCGGTCCGATGTCGATACCCTCGTCGAGCTCCCCGACGGAAGCCTCACCCGGGTCGTCCCCGGGGTGCTGCCCCAGCGCATCGACGACGCCCTGATGCTGGCCACCGGCACCGCGTCGACCGCCATGGCCCTGCCCAACCCCTGCGAGGGGCAAGACCTCCTCGTCGTCGACGACGAGGGGCGGCTGGTCTGGTACGAGGAGTTCCAGGCGGGCGTGGCGGCGATCGACATCACCCCCGACGGCACCTTCCTGGTGCTCATCGGCGGGGCACGTCTGATCGAGGTCGACGTGCAAGGCAACGCGCTGCTCAACGTCGCCGACTTCGAGCACCCGATGCACCACGACGTGTCGCGCGACGAAGACGGCTTCACCTACGCCCTGTACGCCGAGCGCATCAGCCACGAGGGCGAAGACTACGTGCTCGACGGCCTGTATGTCCTCGACCGCGACGGGGCGATCGTCGACGACTGGCGCCTGTACGACCACCTCCCTGCCGGCACCCTCGTGCCCGGTGAGCGTGGCTTCTACTGGGAAGGCAAGTTCCCCGGCGCCATCGACTTCTCCCACGGCAACAGCGTGGAGGTCGCCCCCGACGGCGGCCTGATGCTGTCGTTTCGGTGGCTGCACAGCGTCATGAAGGTCACCGGCGGCGCCACCACCCCACAGTTCGGCACCGTGGAGTGGGCCCTAGCGGCACCGCAGGGCGACCTCGTGAGCACCTACCAGCTCGTCGGCGACGACCCGCGCTTCGACGGGCAGCACCACGCGACCCTCGACGAACAGGGTCGGGTCTGGCTGTTCGACAACGGCGAGGGCGACGAGGTCAGCCGCGCCATGCGCTTCGATCTCGACGGCACCGACGCGCCGGTAGGAGCCACGTGGGACCACACCGATGCGTGCCCGGTGCAGGGTGCGGCCTACCCCACCGCGGATGACGGCGTGCTGCTGTCGTGTTCCACCCATGGGGAGATTCGTGAGCTGGGCCCTTCGGAGACCACACCTCGCTTCTCCCTCGACCTCGCGTGCGCTACGGGCCGCACGGCTCTGCTCAATCGCGCGGTCCCGATCGACGACTGGTAAGGCACGGCAACGAGAGGTTAGGATGGAAGCCCCCCCTGTGCGGTCCCTCCGCGCTTCCCCCCGCCCCCTCCGCCGAGTCCCCCCCATGCGCACCTTGTTCGTCGCGGCCCTCACGTGGCCGTTGTTTCTGTCGTTGTCCTGCAACCACGTGCCCGAGGAACCGGCCGAGCCCGCGTCGGTCGCCGCCGAGGCACCGCCCGCCGAGCCCGAGCCCGAGCCCGAGCCCGAGCCCCCGCCGCGCATGTTCCGCACCGCCGACGCGCCCCTCGACGTGCTCACCGAGCCACGGCCCGGCGCCTCGCTCCGGGGTCACGTGCTGGCTGACACTCCCTTCGAGATCCTCGACGTGGGCAGCGGTCCGGGGTGCGACAAGGGCTGGGCGTCGCTGCCTGCCCACGGCTACGCGTGCCTCGACGGCACCCAGCCCACCGACCAGGCTGCCGTCGCGCAGCCCGAGCTGGTCACCTACGACCCGCCGGAGCCCCACGAGTTCGAGCACTACCTGGCCACCGGCGAGTACGACCACGGCCAGCCCGTGGCGCTCGTGCCCTCCGTCTACGCCAAGCGGTGGCGCCGCTTCAAGGGCATGCTCTACCGCGACCTCGACGCCTGGCTCGCCGAGCAGCAGCCCATCGGGCGCCTCGAGGGAGGTGCCGGCAACAAGTACCACTTTACCGAGATCGTAGAGACCGAGCGGGGCCCCGTCCTGCTCCGCGACGATGGCCAGGTAGCCGCGCTCAACGATGTGTATCTGTACCCGGTGTCCCGCCTCCAAGGGCGTGACCTGGTGGCCGAGCCCCTCGCCGAGGGCCTGTGGCCTGCCTTCGCCATCGACTACGAAGGGGCGCCCGTTCACGTCGCCCCCAACGAAGACAGCGAGGTCCACCACACCCTGCCCTACCACAGCCCTCTCGTGGTGCGTTCGACCGCCGTGGCCGGCGGCCGCTGGTGGGCCGTGCCCGACGCGCTGGGGCCCGGCAAGGATGGCTACGTCAACGACTGGCGCAGCATCCGCCACCCGGTCGATCCGGTCGCCCGGCCCAGCGGCGTGGGCGACGACGAGGTGTGGATCGATGTGGAGCTCGACCAGCAGATCCTGCAGCTGTTCCGCGGCGACGACCGGATCTGGTTCACGCTGGTCTCCACCGGCGAGGCGCCCATGGGCACCCCCAAGGGCATCTACGAGATCACCGACAAGATGGCGACGAAGACCATGCGGAGCCGCCCCGACAGCGACGACCCCTACATGGTCGAAGACGTGCCATGGACCATCCACTTCCTGCCGAGCTACGCCCTCCACGGCGCCTACTGGCACTGGGGCTTCGGGCGCACGGCGTCGCACGGCTGCATCAACATGGCCCCCCGCGACGTGACCTACCTGTGGGAGCACATCGAGCCTACGATCCCCGCGGGCTGGCACACATCCTGGCGAAGCGACGAGGTTCCTGGGACCGTGCTGCAGGTGCGTCGTCGCGACCTGCCCGTGCCCGACAAGCGGCAGCTGGTGGCTGGGCCGTAGGCGGGGTCCCCACCGCCAGGATAGGCCTCGCCATGCTCCACACCCTCGTTCTGTGCCTCGCCGCCGCCATCGCCGCTCCATCGGACGACGCTGCCCTGGAGCGGCGGGTCGACAAGATCCTGGCCAAGACCCCCCTCGTCGATGGGCACAATGACACCCCCTGGGCGGTTCGATCGCGAGCCAACCGGCGGCTGAGCGACGTGCCGCTGCACGAAGACACGCTGCACCTCGATCGCCCCATGCACACCGACATCCCACGCCTACGACAGGGCAAGGCGGGTGGCGTGTTCTGGTCGGTGTGGATCCCGACCGACCTGGAGGGGGCCGACGCGGTCCTGACGGTGCTCGAGCAGATCGACCTGGTCCATCGCATGGTGGAGCGCTGGCCCGACGACCTGCAGCTCGCCACCACGGCGGCCGAAGTGCGGCAGATCCATCGGGCCGGCCGCATCGCCTCGCTCATCGGGATGGAGGGCGGCCACAGCATCGCGGGCAACCTGGCTGCCCTACGAACGACGTACCGAGCCGGCGTTCGCTACATGACGCTCACCCACTGGGAGACCATCTCCTGGGCGGATGCCGCCACCGACGCCCCTCGCAGCGATGGCCTGGCCCCCTTCGGCGAAGACGTGGTAGCCGAGATGAACCGCCTCGGCATGCTGGTCGACCTGTCCCACGTGTCGGCGGCGACCATGCGCGACGCACTGCGGGTCACGGCGGCTCCGGTGATCTTCAGCCACTCCGGCGCCTTCGCGATCAACCCGCATCCCCGCAACGTGCCCGACGACGTGCTCGATCTGGTGAAGGGCAACGGCGGGGTGGTGATGGTCGACTTCCTGCCCGACTACGTGTCGCAGGAGGTGTTCATCTGGCGCACGCTGCGGTCCGCTGAGCGCGCGCGCCTGGAAGCGCTCCACCTCGGCGCCCCCGACAAGGCCCAGGCCGCCCTCGAGGCATGGGAGGCCGAGAACCCCAAGCCGCGAAGCACCCTGGCCCAGGTGGTCGACCACATCGACCACATCGCCCAGCGCATCGGTGCCGAGCACATCGGCATTGGCTCCGACTTCGACGGCATGCACGACCAGCCCGATGGCCTCGACGATGTGGGTGCCGTGCCTGCCTTGCTGGTGGAGCTGCTACGTCGTGGCTACACCGATGCCGAGGTGGCCGGCATTGCCGGTGGCAACGTGCTTCGTGTGATGGAGGAGGCGGAAGCGGTCGCGAGCCGCCTGCAGGCGGAACGACCCGCCTCCGAGGCCGACCTGGAGGCAAGCCAATGATCTGGTGGATGGTGGTAGCGGCATGCTCGAGCGCGCCCGAGGTCCCGACAGGGCCCGACCCGGCCGCCACGGCCCAGGCGGTCGACAACCTGTGCAAGCTGTACGAGGGGGCGCGCCTTCCCTGCGAGCGTGGCACCGGACGTGTCACCGCCGACGGTGTCCCCATCGAGGTCGTGGCCCGCTACGACCAGCTCGACGAGAGCCTGGGGGTGACCACCTTCAAGGGCACAGTCACCCTCACGACCCCCGGCCACACCTGGACGACGCGCATGAACGGCTACGGAAGCCGCACCGAGGAAGCCCTGCAGCGGGGCCTGCACGAGTGGGCCCTGGTGGATGGCACGGCCTTCGTCGACGCCCTGCGGGGCGGTGAGGAGCGACTGGCCCTCGCTGCAGTGGAGCCTGGGCTCGCCGGCGGCACGGATCGCTTCGGCGAGCGCCCCGCCTACCGTGGCTGGTCGCTGATGCGGCCGCCCCTCGAAGGCGGAGTCCCCCATGAACAGGTGCTGATGCACGCCGCGAAGGCGCTGCAGCTCGACGACGGGCCCCATGCCCTGCGCATCGAGGTGGGGCGCAACCTCGAGAAGATGTCGTACACCTGCTTCGTCGATGGGCAGCCCAGCGAGCCCTTGTGCCGGGCGGTGCAGCGCTACACGTGGCCCGAGGTGCGCAGCTACGAGATCCGCCAGACCTACGTGCTGCCACCCAAGGGCTGAGCGGCCTAGCGGCCCTCGTAGTCGGCCGCGTTCATCGGGGCGGCGACCATGTAGAACAGCCAGGTGAGCGGTGCCGTCAACAGGCCGATCAGCACCAGGCAGAGCATCGCATTGATCAGCTGCAGCGCCCAGTAGCTGAACATGATGAACAGCCCCTGGCCCACCCGACCCTGGGCGAGGTGGCCCAGGCCGAAGGTCTGGAAGAAGAAGCCGAAGCCGAGCTCCAGCAGCACCGGAACCGTGTTGTCGCTGGACCGTCGCTCGATGGCGTAGCTCATGAACCCTCCACGCGGACAGGTACGTGACGGAGCGCCGACCTATTCGCTGGCGACGGAACAACCCCGTTCCTCAGCCGGTCACAGGTGGTGTCACACGTGACTTTGATTGCACCTTTAGCAGCCCAAAACAAAGCTACATCGATGCTAATACATCTTCGTTCCTGGGCGAAACATCCTGAAACGGTGCGTGGGAGGGGGGCCGCACTACATGCCCTCCATCACGGAACCTGACCCCTTCGGGAGAACCTCATGAACGCCAACGCCCACGAGCATCGCGATGTGTACCTCACCATCGTTCCCCACGAGCTCGACATGCACCAAGACGTGCTCGACACCATCGTCGACCGCACCGAAGAGAGCGAGCGTGAGGCACCGGCTCCCGTTCCCCCGCCGGCCGCTCCGCCCGAGCAGCCCTTCTCCATCGAGCCCGCGCCGGCCCGCCGACGCAGCCCCCTGGTGGTCGCCGGAGCCCTCGGCGGCGGCATGATCGTCGGCGGCGGCGCGGTGGCCTTCCTCGGAGCCCTGCTCCTCGCTGGCGGCGCTGCGCTGGGCGGAGCCGCCTGGTGGTACACGAGCCTGCCGGAGACCGAGCCGGTGGCCGTCGAGGTCGAGGCTCCTGGCATCGACGAAGAGGCCCCCCTCGACGATGCCGAGCTCGAGGCGGCTCCCGTCGACGCGGAGGCCCCCGTTGCCGACGCCGAGCCCGCGACTAAGCGTCCCGAGCCCGCCCCCGAACGGGCCCCCGCACCGCAGGCTCCCGCCTACAGCGCGCCGCCGGCGCAGGCCGCCCCGGCGACCGCGCCGACCGCCGAGGAAATGCCCGCCGACGACGTGATGGTCAAGTTGCTGTCTGACCCGCCCGCCGCCGAGGTCAGCGTCGATGGGGTCCCGATGGGCCGCACGCCGCTCAAGACGACCCTCCCCGCTGGGAGCCACACCGTGACCATCGAGTCGGGCAAGGCCAGCGGCTCGTTCACCATCGATGCCGGCATGGCAGAGCGCTTCTGCTTCGGCAGCAAGGGCCGCAAGGTCTTCCAGACCGCCTGCAACTAGGCCCGGCCCGCTCGCTTCTCTCTTCTTGATCTATTCGAACGCTCCGACCATCGAGGTCTCCCATGACGATCCGCACCCTGACGCTCTCTCTCGCTGTGCTCGCCGCCACCCCCGTCGTCACCATGCCGGCCTACGCCGCCAAGAGTGACGATGCCAAGCAGGGCAAGGGCGAGCTGCCCCAGATCGAGATGACCGGCATCACTGCCTTCGACAGCATCTTCGGCCAGGTCAAGGGCATCCACGACACCCTCGACTCCGCCCAGGGCCGCATCGACGGCGCGGTCAGCAAGATCGCCGTGGCCGTCGGGCAGCCCGAAGGCGCCTCCCTCGCCATGAGCATGTGGGAGCTCAAGCAGAAGGCCGGCGGCGATGTGCAGGTCAAGCTCGAGGGCACCAAGCCCGTCCTCACCGTCGGAGGTGCCGGCGGCGCCGAAGCGCAGGGCATGATCAACGCCATCAACCTGGCGGTGGTCGATGTCGTCCAGCTCCCCAAAGACCTCGCCCAGCTGCCGCAGCAGGTCATGCAGCTGGTAGCCGCCTGCAAGGAGTTCCCCTCGCAGCTCAACCCCAAATTGCTGCAGGAAGCCGGGCTCAAGCCCCTCGAACTCCCGAAGATCGCCAAGATCCTCGGCAAGAACGTCAAGGCCACCATCGCCACGCCCAAGCGCATCGAGGGTGTCGTGAGCTCCGCGAAGGGCCTGCTCACCGGCATTCCCCAGGGCCTCAAGGCGACCGAGGCTCCCACCGAGGAGTACCTCGCCGAGCAGAAGGCAGACCGCAAGGCCAACAAGGGCAAGGACAAGGGCGGCACCGACACCGTCGAGATCGCCCAGAGCCGCGTCGGTGGCATGGTCGGCCAGGCCATGTCGGCCTTCCACGACGCCGAGGTGGCGCAAGCCCTTCAGCTGCTCGGGGAGACCGACGCCAAGCTCCCGACGATCACCGAGCCCGTGCCGTCGAGCGACCTCGAGGCGCTCTACCAGTCCCAGGCTCTCGTGCACCTGGTGAGCGGCAACGCCGCTGCTGCCTCCGCCGCCGTGGCCCAGGCCCTTGTCGTCGACCCTGACGCCAAGCCCATCGACGAGCTGGGCCCGGAGTACGCCAAGCTGCACAAGCTGCTGTCGAAGGCCGACGTGCTCCGTGAGGTCGAGGTGCCCGTCTCCGGTGGCGGCAACGCCCTGGTCAGCGGCGTGCCGGTCACCGGTGCCGACGGCACAGTCACCCTCACCGCCGGTCGCCACCTGCTGCAGGTCGAGCGCAACGGCGTGTGGACCAGCCAGTTCGTCTGGGTCCAGGACGGCTTCGCCCTGACCCTCTGATCGATTCACCCTTCCCCCGAGGCCCCCATCCCAAATCCGTGATGATGGGGGCCTCGTTGGTGGATCATCGGTAGTCGCGAGCGACCTGCACGAGGCAGCCGACCCGCTCGCACAAGGCCGCCGGCGCCTGGTACAGCCCCACTCCGCTGGGGACCTCGCTCACCGCAGGCGTCAGCAACACCTCGCCCTCCCGAGCCAGGGCCACCGCGACGCGCCCCCGGTGACCTTCCAGCCCCAGTGGGTGCCCTTCGTGCCATGCCTCGGGTGCACACACGGCGGCGGCGATCCCCAAGCCCTCCACCCGATGGCCCACGAGGGCGAGGGCGTCGGACACGCCCTCGCCCGACGCGATGACCACGCGGTCTCCTTCCCAGGCATGCTCGCCGAGCAGGGCCCGGAGGGCAGCGACCTCCGTCTGACCGTCGTGGCCATGGCCCAGGCGATGCACCAGCCCGGGCAGCGCCAGGAAGACCGCCCTCACGGCGCCTCCGGGATCACCAGGTAGACCATGTCGTCGAGCATCTCCTCTGGCAGCGGGGCCGCCCCCGTGGTGGGCTCGAGGTAGGCACGAGCGGTGATCTTGAAGCGCTCGTCGGCCCCACCCCCCGGGCAGTCCCACGGAACCTCTACACAAACCCCCGCGAACGGCGTGCAGTCGCGAGCCCACACCACCGCATACAGATCGTCGACGAGGGCGTGGTCGGTGTAGGTGCGTGCAGAGCCCACCATGTCGAGGGAGTCGAACGAGGTGATGCCCCGCTGGTTGGTGATCGTCTGGATCGACACGCTCGCGTAGGTCGACGAGCCGGTGCGCTCGTGATTGACGCCGAAGCTGACGAGGTAGCTGTCGGGCGTCGGCAGCTCGAAGTAGGGCGACACGCCGACATAGCGGTCGCGCAGATCACCGGTGCACGACAGCGACGAGTCGATGCAGGCGATCGTCTCGCGCCAGTAGGGGATGACCTTCGCCAGGGTGCCGTCATCGGAGAGATGGGCAGCAGCTACGCCTTCGGCGAGGTCTACCCATGCCTCCTGCCACGCCGCCTCGGTCGCTCCGTCGCCCCGAGGAAGCAACGCACCCACCTCGTGGGGGGACTGCACGGGGCGCTCCTCGGTGGGGGTCAGCCTCCACACCTCACCGGGCGCCGCCTCCCATGCGGCCCCAGCTGCCGGATCGTCGTAGACCGCGACCCGCGCTACCGTGAACAGCGTGTCGTTCACGGTGGCATCGAGGCCCAGCGACACCACGCCCGGCGGTAGGCGGTCGAAGTGGATGTGCTCCGGCGCCCACCCCGATGCCACGAGGGCATCGACGACATCTGCCTCGACGGCCGCATCGGCCGTCGTGACCACCGCCAGCGGCTCGCCCCAGGCGGGGCCCCCTCGCTGCGCCTCGATCGTCTGGTGGTTGAGGGAGGGGCCGAGGCTGCCGATCACGTAGCGCTCAGCGCCGGGCCGCTCGCCCAAGTAGGACCGAAAGCCAAAATAGCGGGCCGGCGGGGGGAGCGTCCCCAACCACACGAGCGCCTCGTCGGGACGGAGCAGGAAGTCGCGGGACAGGCCTGGCGGGATGGGACCGAACGCCTCCAGCAGTGCATCGTCGCGGGTGGGTTGCCCAGGAGCAGGGGGGACCGCGTGGGTGCCGTAGGGGGTCGAGGGGTTGTTGCCCCAGCAATTCGCGCCCTCGTCGCAGCACCCTTCCATGGTCGAGAACACCATCGCACCCTCGCCAACGACGAATCCGCGGGCGACGAGCTCCGCCCGCGGACCGACGCTCGACGCACCACTGTCGACCGGACCAGGGGGCCCGCTCGGGCCCTTGGATGGGCAGGCCAGGAGGAGGGAGAGCGCGAAGAGCATCGTCACAGTCTACCTGGTGGGCGGATGGTTACAGACCTGTAGCGCAGCGGTGGCACAACCGATGGGGCCGGCTGATAGGCTCGACCATCGGAGTTCCTTCATGACCATCCTGTTTGCGCTGTCCTCCTTCGCCCTGGCACAGGTCGTCGAGGGGGGTGCGGTTCCGCAGATCAACGCTCAGACCTTTCGCCCAACCATCGACGGCCAGCGCACGCTGTGGGCCGACGATGCCCGCCGTGGCCCGCACGAGCAAGGCTTCGGTCGGGTCCTGTTCCACTACACCGATGACCCGCTCGTCTACGAGCTGGAAGACGGCACCGTCACCGGCCTGGTGACCAATGTCATGCAGGCAGATGTGCTCGCGGGCTTCGCCTACGATCGGCTGCGGGTCGGGGTCGACCTTCCGGTCTACTTGCTGGCCGCGGGCAACGGGCAGCAGGAGACCGGTCTCGGCGACGTGGCGGTCGACGCCAAGGTGACCGCCCTCGACGGAGAGGATGCGCCGCTCAACGTCGCAGCCAATCTCCGGCTGGTGCTGCCCACCGCTACGGTAAACACCGCGCTGGGCGATCCCGGTGTCGGCTGGGAGGCTGCGGCCATCGCCGACCGGTCCTTCGGGCCCATTCTCCTCGCGGCCAATCTGGGCCTTCGCTCCGGGCCTTCCACCGCCCTGGAAGACCTCGACGGCACCGTCGACTTCAACGACTACTTCCTGTTCCGCACGGCCGCGGGCTACGAGTTCCTCGAAGACATCGGCACCACGCTGGAGATCGCCGGCCGCACCACCCTCGCCTCGGCCGACGCGTCGGGCACGCCGGTGGAGTGGTTGCTCGGCGGCTACGGCTACGCCGTCGAAGACCTCGTCGTGCGCGGTGGCGTGGGCGGCGGGCTCACCCCAGGCGTGGGCTCGCCTGACTTCCGCATCGTGCTGGGTGTCGGTTGGGAGCCGCGCGGCCCCAAGGCCCCGAAAGACACCGACCTCGACGGCATCACCGACGACATCGACGCGTGCGTCGAGGAGCCCGAAGACATCGACTCGTTCGAAGACACTGACGGCTGCCCCGACATCGACAACGACAAAGACGGCATCGTCGACACGGCAGACCAGTGCCCCCTCAAGCCGGAAGACCAAGACGGGTGGGAAGACGACAATGGCTGCCCTGACCCGCGCACCGACGTGGTGTTCAAGGCGGTCGACGAAGACGGCCAGCCGATCGACCTCGCGAAGATCACCGTCAGCAGCGGCGACTCGGTGGTCATGGCCGGCGGTCGGGAGGTCTCCAAGACGGTCGCCCCCGGCACCTACGTGGTGTCGGCCGCGGCGGGCACCTACGACGCCGCCGAGGTGTCCTTCGACATCGTCAACGGGCCACCGGTCGAGCACGTCGTGACCCTGCAGAAGCAGAAGAACGTCAAGATCGTGGTGTCGCGCGACAAGATCGAGCTCAAAGACACGATCAACTTCGAGACGGGTAAGGCGGTCATCAAGTCCGACAGCTTCGGGCTGCTCGACCAAGCCGTGAAGATCCTCGTCGACTACCCCGAGATCCAGAAGCTGAGGATCGAGGGCCACACCGACAGCCGCGGGTCTGCGTCGTACAACCTGAAGCTGTCGAAGGAGCGGGCCGCTTCGGTCCTGCAGTACTTCATCGAGCAGGGTGTCGACACCGAGCGCCTCACCAGCGAGGGCTACGGCGAGGATCGCCCGCTCGACCCGGCCAAGACCCAAGAGGCCTACGCCAAGAACCGTCGCGTCGACTTCTTCATCGAGGTGTGGGACGAGACCAAGGGGCAGAAGACCATCGAGGTCGCGCCCGAATAGCCCGCTGCCCCCTGTGCCTGTCGCCGATCGTCGCCCGATTCTGGAGTCCTCATGACCCGCCCTACTCTTCCCTACGCGCTGCTCGTGGCCCTGGCCTTTCCCGCGGCGGCTCACGCCGTGTGTGGCGACGGCGCGGTGGAGCCGGGTGAGGAATGCGACGACGGCAATCTGGTGCCCGGCGACGGGTGCAGTCCCACCTGTCTGTTCGAGGCGGGGGTGGTCAACGGGTGTTCGAGCTCCACGGTCGACCTGACGGTCACGGCCGGCGACACCGTGCTGAACACCTACTGGGCGGCGCCCGCGGCGGAGAGCAGCGTCACGGCGGGAGACACGACCCTGTCGCTCGGCGCCTCGAGGGGCGACGCGACACCGATCCAGGCAGGCGATCGCCTGATGATCATCCAGATGCAGGGCGCCGCCATCGATCCGGACGACTCCACGTCGGTCGGCGACGACTACGGGGACGGCCCCGGGGGCAACGACCGCACCGGCTTCCTCGACGACGCCGACTTCACGGCGGGCACCTACGAGATCGTCGTCGCCGCGGGCTCCGAGAGCGGTGGCGTGGTGCCTATCTTCGGGTCCGGGGTCGGCGGTGGCACGGTGCACAGCTATGTCAACAGCCGAACGGTCCAGACCGATCTCGGCTACCGCACCTACCAGATCGTGCGCATCCCGCAGTTCGACAACCTGACGCTGCAAGGCTCTGGCACCGTCGTGGCGGAGTCGTGGGACGGTGACTCCGGCGGCGTCGTCGGCGTCGACATCGCAGGCACCCTCACCTTCGACGGCGGCATGATCGACGCGTCGGGCCGCGGCTTCCGTGGCGGCCAGGGAACGAGCTTCGGCGACGCCGACTATGGTGCTGAAAACCAAGGCTTTCCGGGTGAAGGCTTCGCAGGCACCCCCGGCAAGCTCCACGACTCCCTCGCCGGCGTGCTGTCGCCCCCTGACTACCTCGATCCCCCAGGCGTGAGCGGCTACCCCACCAGCCCCCTCGGCCCAGGCGCTCCGGGCAACGCGGGCGGGCCCGCCTACCTCGCCCTCGACGGCGGCGGCGGTGGCGGCGGCAACGGCGCCTTCGGCGGCACGGGCGCTCCCGGCGACGACCCGAGCTCTGAAGAAGAGGCGGGCATCGGCGGCTCCCCGTTCGACGGTCCTGGCTACCTCGTGCCCGCTCCCGACCGCCTGTTCCTCGGCGGAGGCGGTGGCGGCGCGTGCGGCGACGATCCGATCCCCAACCTCGACGCAGGCTCGGGCAACAACGGCGGCGGCGTCGTGTTCGTTCGGGCTGCCGACGTGGCCGTGCTGTCGACGGGCGCCGTGCGCGCCGACGCCCACCGCACCGCAGTGTCCGAGGGGGGCGTCGGTGGCCTGACCGCCGACGCCGAGGGCGGCGGCGGGGGCGGAGCCGGCGGAACGATCGTGTTGTTCACCGGCAACGCCGACCTGACAGGTCTCGACGTCCAGGCGCGCGGCGGTGAAGGCAACGCGTCCGACCAGAGCGAGGACGGCGCCGGTGGTGGCGGCGCCGGCGGCGTCGTCTACATCATCGATTCGTCCAACGCGACCATCGACGTCGACGGCGGCCCCGGTGGGCTGGGCGTGAACGGCGACGGATCCCGCGACGGCTTCGGCGCCAGCGGCGGCGTCTTCGACATCGCCGCTCTGCCTCCCACCGACATCGACTGCGAGTTCGCGCCCT
>Ga0070726_10003104_pt1 | contig 14236 bp, 12 predicted proteins | sample tdAd471_FD_67275 | JGI IMG/M metagenome (GOLD analysis project Ga0070726, IMG submission 67275) | Marine sediment microbial communities from the Atlantic coast under amendment with organic carbon and nitrate - tdAd47.1 | ecosystem: Environmental > Aquatic > Marine > Coastal > Sediment | place...
CCGGCTTCGGTGCGGCCTTGCGCGGCGGGTTCAGCGCGAAACGCAACCCGACGAAAATCGAATGGTCGTTGTAATCGGCATCGACCCCAACCCCGGAATCGGTTGTGTAGTTCAGATCCTGGACCGACAGGAAACGGTAATCGACCGTGAGCTTGAGCCGTTCGTTCAGCGGATAGGCCACGCCGGCTGCCGCCTGCAATGCGTAGCCGTAGTCATCGTCGTCGATGCGGGTTGTCGAGATCGGGCTGGCGCCGTCGGCCGACACGCGCGCAAGGCCGAGACCCGCGCCGATATAAGGCTCGAAACGGCTGCCGATGTCGATGTCGTAGAAAGCATTCGCGATCAGACTGACAGCGTCCACATCGCCGCTGCCCGACGTGCCGGAGACATTGTCGATATCCGCCCCGCGATAGCCCGCTTCCAGCTCGGCCCGCCAGTTGCTGCCATAGTCGAAACCAACGCCAACCAATCCGGCCAGGCCCCAATCGAATTCCGCCTCGACGTTGATCCCGGAGCCTTCGACATCGGAGTCATTGGTCTGGTGCGCGCCGAGCAAACCGGAGATGTACCAACCGCGATCGGCACCGCGCATCTCCATCTTGTCATCCTGCGCCTGGGCGGTGTTCCCGGCGAAAAACGCCAGGGCAGCAGCAGTGGAGGCGGTGAGAAGGGCTTTGCGCATGATCATGTCGAAGCTCATTGGTTTGATTCGCGGTGTAACGTGAACGAGTTTGTACTGTTTATGTTCCCGCAAATGGAAAAGCGCAAGGAATGTTTGGGCGTGCTGCCGTAGAAACCGACTCCGGATGACGCGCGTACCATTGCCGACACATGCCAAACCGTTTAAACCCCGCGCGGTCATGACTGATTCGAGTGAAAACAGGGCCTTGCTGCCGGCGGGTCTCCACGATCTGCTGCCGCCGCGTGCGGCCCAGGAAGCCGCGACCGTTTCCGGGATCATGGATGCCTTTCGCACATGCGGTTACGAGCAGGTCAAACCGCCGCTGGTGGAGTTTGAATCCACACTCGTGGGCAACGGCACAAATGGCGGCGGGAGCCTGGCTGGACAAATGTTCCGGGTGATGGACCCCGTCAGCCAGCAGATGATGGCCGTGCGGGCGGATATCACATTGCAGGTGGCGCGTATCGCCGAGGCGCGATTGCGCGACGAACCCCGGCCGCTTCGACTTTCCTACGCGGGACAGATTTTGCGGGTGCGCGGGAATCAGCTTCGCCCCGAGCGGCAATTTGCACAGGTTGGCCTGGAGCTGATCGGCGCCGAGGATGTCAGCGCCGATGTGGAGGTGGTCGCGTTGGCCGCAGAAGCACTTGTCGCAGCGGGTGTGCCGCGGCCGACCGTCGACCTCAACTCGCCGGCCCTGGTGGCGAATATCCTGGGACAGATCGACCTCGACGAGGCGACGACCAGCGATCTCCGGGCCGCGCTCGACCGCAAAGACGAGGATGCGACCGGCGAGATTCTGCGTGGCAACGGGGTCGCGTTTTCGGATGCCGCGAGGGCCTTGTGCGCTCTGATCGAAACCGTCGGTCCCGCCGATGAAGTGATCGGCGAACTCAAGGAAATTTCATTGCCGGCGGGTGCGCGGGCTGAAGTCGAACGCCTGGCTGAAGTGGTGGGCGGGCTGCATGCCGCGTTGCCGGACCTGCGGCTGACGCTTGATCCCGTTGAATATCGGGGCTTCGAGTATCATACGGGCGTAAGTTTTACCCTGTTTGCCGAAGGTGTCCGGGGCGAACTCGGCCGCGGTGGTCGCTATATCACCGGTGCGGGTGAGGCGGCGACGGGCGTGTCGCTGTATATGGATTCGATTCTTCGGGCACTGCCTGCACCAACTCCCGGCGACAGGCTATACCTGCCTTATGGGACGCCGTTCCAGCAGGGCGCGACGTATCGGGATACGGGTTGGATTACGGTTGCGGCAATGGCGTCTGAGGGCGATGCGGCGGCCGAAGCAAAACGATTGGGATGCAGCCATCTGCTGGTAGATGGCGCGCCGGCGAAAGCCGACGGCAGCGATACTTAACGGATTAAATCGATGGCGAATGTAGCGGTGGTCGGGTCCCAATGGGGCGATGAAGGCAAGGGCAAGATCGTTGACTGGCTCTCGGAGCGCGCCGATGTCGTGGTGCGGTTCCAGGGTGGACACAATGCCGGACATACGCTGGTCATTGACGAACAGGTCTACAAGCTGAGCTTGCTGCCCTCGGGCGTGGTGCGCCCGGGCAAGATCGGCGTCATCGGAAACGGCGTTGTTGTCGACCCCTGGGCGTTGCTGGGTGAAATCGACGCCATCGTCAGTATGGGGGTCGAGATCTCGCCCGAGACTCTCATGGTCGCGGACAATGCGAGCCTGATTCTGCCGCTACATCCCTATCTCGATCAAGCAATTGAGAAGGCACGCGGTGCAGACAAGATCGGTACGACCGGTCGCGGTATTGGCCCGGCCTATGAAGACAAGGTGGGGCGGCGCGCCATTCGGGTGTGTGATCTGGCTGACCGGGAAACACTCGATGCACGGGTCGACCATCTGCTGTTCCACCATAACGCCTTGCTGCGCGGGCTGGGCGCGGACGAGGTCGACAAGGCCGAGCTGATGGCACGCATTGACGAGATCACCGACCGTTTGTTGCCCTATGCCGCACCTGTCTGGGACTTTCTCGACGATGCGCGTAAAGCCGGAAAGCGAATCCTCTTCGAGGGCGCCCAGGGCGCCATGCTCGATGTTGATCACGGCACCTATCCGTTTGTCACATCCTCGAACACTGTCGCTGGGCAGGCTGCGGCCGGCTCGGGTGTCGCACCGGGCGCGATCGGCTATGTGCTCGGGATCACCAAGGCGTACACAACGCGTGTGGGGAGTGGCCCGTTCCCGACCGAGCAGGAAAACGAGGTCGGAGAGCTTCTGGGCGAACGTGGCCATGAGTTCGGCACCGTGACTGGCCGGAAACGGCGCTGTGGCTGGTTCGATGCGGTCATGGTGCGCCAGGCCGTGCGTGTCGGCGGTATCAGCGGTATCGCGCTGACAAAGCTCGATGTGCTGGACGGCATCGAGGAGCTTAAAGTGTGCGTCGGCTATACGATTGACGGGGTCGAAGTGCCTCGTTTCCCGGCGGGGATCCGCGCCCAGGCAAGCGTCGTTCCGGTCTACGAAACGATGGACGGCTGGCAGACCAGCACACGCGGCGCGCGGAGCTGGGCTGATTTGCCCGCCACGGCGATCAAATATGTCCGCCGGATCGAGGAATTGATCGATGCGCCGGTTGCGCTGCTTTCCACAAGCCCGGAACGGCTGGATACGATTCTCGTGCGCGACCCGTTCGCGGACTGACCGGCGTTAACCTTCTTTTACCTTCCTGCTGCCTAAAGTGCTGAATTCGCGGTGAACTGTGCCGCGGACCGGCCACTTTTGGGCGAATGGTATGAGTGACGCGACACTTAGGGTGGAAGAGACGCCGGCACCGGCGGGGCAAAAGTCCCCGCCGCCCGCAGCGGCACAGCAAGAGGTCGTCTTCGCAGGCCGGTACAAGATCCAGCCTGGCGTCGTCCTCCCGCATCTCGCCACGTCCACGGCGCGTGCCTATTTGACGATCGATGCCGAAGATCCGAAGCGAGAATTGTACGCGCTCGTGCTCAATCACGAGGTTCCGGCGCGTCTCTCGGCCATATTGGCAGCTAAGGATATCTCCCATGATTCGCTGCTAAAGCCCATCCGCTGGGGACGGGTGGACTGGGTCGGCAGCGGACGTGAGGAAATTGTCATCATCTTGCCGCAGCCGCCCGGCCCGCCCCTGCTGCAGAGCATGGAAGCGACCACCCAATATTGGACCGTGCGCGAGATCAAACGCGATTTCCTGATTCCGATTATGGATCTGCTGCGGCGTATGGAAGAAGACCGCCTGACTCATCGCAATATCCGGCCCACGAATCTGTACCGGCATGTGAGCGATGGTTCGGTTGTGTCCGGCCAGATTTACAGTGCCCCTCCGGGTTATGAGCAGCCGTCCATGTTCGAACCCATCGAACGTGCGATGTGCGTGCCGATCTGTCGTGGGATCGGCGAACAATCCGACGAACTGTTTGCTCTTGGTGTCACGATCATGATTCTGGGCCTGGGATACAACCCGGTTGCGGGGATGGATGAAGCCGAACTGCTCGATCGCCGGATAACCCATGGCAGCTACAACGCGCTGCTGGGTAAAAACAAACTCCATGCCGATCTGGCACCGGTTGTACGCTCGCTGCTCCGTGACGAAGAGCATGAACGTTGGACCCTCTCGGATCTTTCGAATTGGGTAAACAGCGGTCGGGTCAATCCCTCACAGCCCCTGCCGGGCGCACGCGCCGACCGGCCGCTGGAGTTCAACGGTCGCACGGCCTTTACGGCGCTTGAGCTCGCGCATGCGCTGACGACGGATTGGGACGCGGCCTTAAAACTGGCCAGTGACGATACCATCGAGCTGTGGGCTGATCGCAGTCTCAAGAATCGCGATCTGTCCAAGGAAATTGCCGAATGCGGCCTGCTTGGCACCTCGGGGCCCCGGCAGATGACCGACGATATCCGCCTGTCCCGCATTCTCACGACCCTCGACCCAAGCGGACCGATCCGGTATCGACACCTGGCCGTGATGCCCGATGCGATCGGACCTGCCTCGATCCATGCGGTGCTTCGGAAGGAGTTGTCTGCGGACTACACGGACCTGATCCTCGGCCGGATGATGAACTTCTGGCATGAAAAACAGCCGCGTCCCAAAACCTGGATGCTCGCCGCGTCCGAGGTCGTGGACAAAGCCGCAAATTATCTGTCCGACACGGCCCCCGGCTTTTCCATTGAACGTTGCGTCTACGAGCTCAATCCTGCGCTGCCGTGCCTGAGCCCGCATCTGAAGGGCAGCGTCGCATTGCAACCGCGTGAACTGATCGACGCCCTGGAACGCCATGCCGCCGACGGTGAATTGTTGTTCGACCGGCATATTGCCGCGTTCTTCGCCGCGCGTATCACCGGACGAATCGACCGGGAGTTGCACGACCTGGCTCGTGCCGCCGACGACGCCGAAAAGGGTGTTGCACAACTGCGCCTGTTGGCCTTCGTGCAGAGCAAAAACAGCGCCTCGGCGTCTCAGCATCTCTACAAGATGTTCCTTGAGAAGTTGCAGCCGATGGTGAGCAGCTATCGAAATGTGCGCTTGCGCGAGGAGATGGTGAAGGATGCGAAGAAGGCCGCATCCAAGGGTAATCTGAACGATCTCGTGCGCATTCTCGACAATGCTAAGAAACGTCGCTGGGATGAACGTGGTTTCGTTGCGGCCGGGCGTCGGTACGCCGCGCTCGGGGCGGAGATCCGAAAGATGCAGACGGATGAAAAACGCCTGCAGCGCCAGGCGATGCTCCTCGGCCGGCAGATCGCAGCGAATGTCGCCAGCGTGGTCAGCGTGCTCGTGATCGCCGCCCTCGTGTTCTCGAAGGTCGGATAGAACATGGCCGCTCCGAAGAAAAAGGAACCTGCCGTCAATACGCAGCCCGCGAAGAAGGGGGGCGGCGGTTATCTGTTTGCGGTTTTCGGGCTGATCATGTTGGGGCTGATGATCTTTGCCGCGCCGGCGCTCCTGTTGTTTGCGGTGGGCTGCATTCCGGCAATGGTCGCCTACATCATCGACCGCGAGCCCGGCCGAAACGCGACACTCACGGTGACGGCCGCGAATGTCGCCGGCGTGGCACCCTTCGTCGTTGAATTGCTGATGAACGGCGCGAGCATGGCCCGCGCGCTGGCGATGCTGTCGGATGTGTTCGTGATCGCCGTCATGTTCGGGACTGCGGGTATCGGCTGGATGCTGGTTCTCGGGATGCCGAAGGTCGCGTCGGTCTATATCGAGGTCACGAATGAAACCAAGATCAAGCTGATGCGCCGCGAGCAGCAGCGGCTGATCGAGGAATGGGGCGATGAGGTGAAGGCGCCGTCCGGCACTTGACGCCGCCGATCTTCCTTACGGCAGATTTTCGCGACTATTGCGGCGCGGCGACCTGTTGTTCGATTGCCAGATTCTTCATCGCTTTCTGTAACTTTTCGAACGCCCGAACCTCGATCTGCCGCACTCGTTCGCGGCTGATGTTATACACTTGTGACAGTTCCTCGAGGGTCACGGGGTCCTCGCGCAACCGCCGCTCATTCAAAATATGGCGCTCGCGCTCGTTCAGGGCTTCCATCGCCTGGTTCAGCAGGCCGCGACGTTTTTCCAGCTCATCCTGTTCGACGAGTTCCGTTTCCTGGGAATCGGATTCGTCGACAAGCCAGTCCATCCACTCGCCGTCACCGTCGCCATCCTTGCGCAAGGGCGCGTTGAGGGAACCATCGGGCCCCGCGAGGCGCCGGTTCATCGACACGACGTCTTTTTCCGCGACGCTCAGCTCCTTGGCGATATGCGCGACCTGTTCCGGCGCCAGATCACCCTCGTCGAAGGCCTTGAGCTGGCCCTTCATGCGGCGGAGATTGAAGAAGAGTTTCTTCTGCGCTGCCGTGGTGCCCATTTTGACCAGGCTCCACGAGTGCAGGATGTATTCCTGGATCGCCGCGCGAATCCACCACATCGCGTAGGTGGACAGGCGGAAGCCACGGTCGGGATCGAATTTCTTGACCGCTTGCATCAGCCCGACATTGCCTTCGGAAATGAGCTCCGCCACCGGCAGGCCATAGCCGCGATAGCCCATGGCGATCTTGGCGACGAGGCGCAGATGACTGGTCACCAGCATGTGTGCGGCGTCCACATCGTCATGCTCGACCCAGCGCTTGGCCGCCATGAATTCCTGCTCCGGCTCGAGCATGGGGAATTTGCGGATTTCCTGCAGATAGCGCGACAGATTGCCGTCGGGTGTGAGCGAAGGAAGCTGCGGCGATGCCATGTCTATTTCTCCCACCATCCGCGGACGCGGATGGATAGTGCTGAATGACCGATTGGGCTCAGCCTGTCACACAAATATGGTGATTTCGTGCCGGTCTGCAATATCTTAGAGAGATTCTAATAATTGCTTAAGATGGGCCATATCATCGGGTAATTTTGTTGTGAAATCAACATGTTGACCCGTCACGGGATGGATAAACCCCAGCGTGTATGCGTGCAGGGCCTGACGTGAGAACGCGCCGATCTGGCGTTTTATGTCGGGATCGAGGGCCGAAATCGCATCACGGCGGCCCGTCGCGCGCCCATATTGGGGGTCGCCGATGAGCGGGTGTCCCCGGTGGCTCAGATGCACCCGGATCTGATGGGTGCGGCCGGTGGCCAGCCGGCATTCGACCAGGGATGCCAGCCCATCGCCATAGACCTGAAGGGTCTTGTAGCGGGTCAGCGCGTGCTTCCCGCCGGTCTCGCGCACGGCCATCTTCTTGCGATTCTTCGGATGGCGGCCGATGGCGCCCACGATCTCCCCCGCGGCCGGTTTTGGCAGACCCCAGATGATTGCGTGATAGGCGCGCTCGACGCTGCGGGCGGAGAACTGCGCGACCAGGTCGGCGTGGGTCGTGGCGGTCTTGGCCGCCACCATCACGCCGCTGGTGTCCTTGTCCAGACGGTGGACGATCCCCGGCCGGCGCACGCCGCCGATGCCCGCGAGGCTTTCGCCGCAATGGGCGATCAGCGCGTTGACCAGAGTTCCGTCCGGATTGCCCGGGGCGGGGTGCACCACCAGTCCGGCCGGCTTGTCGAGCACGATCAGATCGTCGTCCTCGAACAATATGTCGAGGGGGATGTGCTGCCCGACGGGGATCGCGTCCACGGGCGCGGGGATCGTGATCTCGAAACGCTCGCCGGCGTTTACCTTGGCGGATGGCGACGACACCACGACGCCATCGCGACGCGCATGGCCGCCCTCGATCAGGGCCTTCAGGCGCGAGCGCGAAAGGTCCGCCAGCGCGTCCGCCAGCACCCGATCGAGCCGTTCGCCCGCCTGGTCGTCGCCGATGGTCACATGCATCAGGGGATCGACCGTCACGGGATCTTCCGTCATGGGGTCTTTCGGTGGCGTATCGTTGTCTTTTTGCGTCACGGCCCTAGACTGCGCTTTCGAATTCGGAGGGTCCATTGGCCATACATGTTTTACGCACGATCGTCATCGCCCTGGGCCTTCTCATTCTGGCCGTCTTCGGGGCCATCATCTGGACGGCGTTCGACGATGACGGCGGCCGCGATGCCGTTTCCGGGGGCGAGACGGCCGGGGCGGCGCCCGACCGGCTGTCCCTCGGCCTGCCGTCGCCGGCCTGCACCATCGAACAGGCGCGCGCCGAGGGCGGCCGCCTGACGGTGATCACCGGCGGGCCCGCGAACCTGCCCGACTGCCGCCGGGTGTTCGTGATCCAGCTGTCGAGCGGTCGGATTCAGGCCGAAATCCGGCCATGAGTATGACGAACGGGACCGGCGCCCCGGCGAACTTCGCCAGCGACAATGTGGCCGGTGCCCTGCCCGAAGTGATCGCGGCGGTGACCGAGGCGGCATCGGTGGGCGCGATGCCCTACGGCAACGACCCGTGGACCGCGCGGATGTCGGAACGGCTGCGTGACGTCTTCGAATGCGATCTGTGGGCCTTTCCCGTGGCGACGGGGACGGCGGCGAACGCGCTGGCCCTGTCGGCGGTCTGTCCGCCCTTCGGCACAGTGTTCTGCCACCCGTTGAGCCACGCCAACACCGACGAGTGCGGCGCGCCGGAATTTTACACCGGCGGCGCGAAGCTGAGCCTGGTCGACGGGCCGGACGGCAAGATCGACCCTGCCGCACTCGCCGCCGCCATCGAAACGGCGCGGCCCCACGGGGTCCACAACATGCCGCCAGCCGCGATCACCATCACGCAAGAGAGCGAGGCCGGCACGGTCTATAGCGCCGGCCATGTGGACGCGATCGCGGACATCGCCAAAAAGCACGGTCTGGCCCTGCACATGGATGGCGCGCGCTTCGCCAACGCGTTGGCGGCACTGGACGTGAGCGCGGCGGATGCGACGTGGCGGCGCGGCGTCGACGTGCTGTCCTTCGGGGCGACCAAGGGCGGCGCGATGGCCGCCGAGGCGGTGATCTTCTTCCGCGAGGCGCTCGCGGCGAATTTCGGCGAGCGGCGCAAGCGCGGCGGGCATCTGTTGTCGAAGATGCGGTTCGTATCCGCCCAGCTCGACGGCTATCTGCAGGAGGGCGCCTGGCTGCGTGCCGCGCGCGCGGCCAACGGGGGTGCCGCGAAACTGGCGGCGGGACTGGCGGCCATCGACGGCGCGGCGCTGGCGCGCGCGCCCGAGGCCAACATCGTGTTTGCAAAGCTGCCCCTGTCGGTTCTCGGCGCGCTGGAGGCGGATGGCTTCGGCTTCTACCGGGTGGGGAGCGACGGCACGATCCGCCTGGTGGTGCCGTGGAGCGCGAGCGACGCGGATATCGCGGGCTTCCTCAACGCCGTGCGCGGGCATATCGCGGCGGAAAGCTGAAGGGCCTGGCGAAGGCGGCTTGAATTGCCGGGCCGGTTCGGCTATGTCGTCCATCCTGTTTTGAAACGCCACGATGTCCCGTTCGTCTAGTGGCCTAGGACGCTGGCCTCTCACGCCGGAAACAGGGGTTCGACTCCCCTACGGGATACCATTCGTTGCAATGCGTTAGCTGCCTTTCGGCGGCTTTTTTTGTGCCGGCACGGATACTTTACGGAAAAGTTTTGGCCGCGCTTTGTCTCCCTCAACTTTTCACGACCCAAAACTTTCTGCGCGGGGTGCGTGAAATTTGGCCAGTTTGGGCTAAACTGTTCAGGCAACGCACGGGGGGTATCATGAAAAACCTGACCGTAACTTTCTGCCTGACGATTGCCGTGTTTCTTGGAAACGCGGGGGTGTCCTGGAGTGCTGATTTTCAAACGGGTGTTGCCGCATACGAACGTCGAGATTACGCAACCGCCCTGCGTGAATGGACACCACTTGCCGAACAGGGGGATGCCGAAGCCCAGAGCAGTCTGGGTGAGATGTACCGCCGAGGAACGGGTGTTCGACAGGACTACAAGACTGCAGCGTGGTGGTTCAGGCTTGCTGCCGAACAGGGGATTACCAGTGCCCAGATCAAACTGGGTGAGTTGTACTCTGCTGGAAATGGCGTCCCGCAAGACAATGTGTATGCCTATATGTGGTGGAGTATCGCCGCATCATCCTGGGACAGGGCTGCGATCAAAAGCAGAGACAGAGTTGCGGGAAAGTTGTCCAAAGCCCAACTTGAACGAGCACAAGACCTTGCCCGCGACTGTACCCTCAAGGCCTTCAAGGGCTGCTGAGTTCTCAATTTTCCCGAGACAGCGCGGCACCGGTTCACTTATATCCGTGCTGCGCATGGTCAGCTTGCCGCCGCCACGATCTCGCCGAATTCCGCATCGCTGACCTGGCGGCGGACCGCCTTGATCTTCGCGCGCAGGCCTTCGATAACCGCGGGCTCCTGCCCCTCGGGGATGGTCAGGCCGAGTTCGTCGGCCTTGGCGCGCACCGCCCAGGGGCCGGAATAATGGCCGAGCAGATTGTGCTGGCTGTTGCCGAACACCTCCGGCTTCATGGACAGGTAGGACCAGAAGCCTTCCTCTGTCGGCGGCACGCAATAATGCACCTCCACCAGATGTGAGAAGGCGGTCTTGCCGACGAAGGGCATGGTGTCGGGCATCGGCCAGGGCATGGTCTCCGCGACCAGTTGGGACAGCTCGGTCATCCGGTCGAGCTTGATGCCGCAATCCAGCCCGTAATAGAGCTGGATCACCGAGGCGACCTCGGCGAAGCAGGCGATGTGGGCGCGTTCGCCCAGCCCGTTGACGCAGGCGTCGATGATGTCCGCGCCCCCTTCAAGCCCGGCATACAGCGCGGCGGCGGCCATGCCGATATCGTTGTGGGTGTGGAGCGCGATCTCGGTACCCGGCAGGCGCCGTTTCATCTCCCGGACCACATGGGTGTAGACCCGGTAGATCGCCATGCCGTTGATGTCGTCGAGCCGGATCATGTCGGCCCCGGCGTCGACCAGCTTGCCGCAGACCTCGGCCAGCCGGTCGATGGGGATGCGGGTGCAGTCCTGGATCAGGCAGCCGACTTTGCGGTCGGCGCCGGCCTTGGCGCGGGCGTAGGCGACGGAGCCCATGGCCCGGTCGATCGCCGCCTCGATGGTGATGCGCCCGCCCGCCATGGATTCGAACAGGCACATCTGGTGTTCGGAGAAGGAGAAGCACAGGGAGGCATAATCCGCCCCATGGTCGTAGTTCAGGTCGATCTCGGGCTTGGCCAGTTCCGGGTTGAGCACGGCGGTCGGGTGGACCAGCGCATCGATCAGCATATGGGGGTGACGCTTCTTGACCTCGGCCATTTCCTGAGGGTCGTCATGGTGCATCTGGACCATCGATACGCCGGCCTCGGCCAGCTTGTCGGCGATGCGCAGCACCTGGTCGCGGGTGAGCGACACGCCGGGCAGCTGGCGGCCCTCGCGCAGAGTGATGTCGCAGAGCTGGACCTTGTCGGGCAGGGTCATCTCGGCGCGGATGTCGTCGGCGAAGCAATGCTGCGAGATGCGCCACTGGTCGGTGGTGGCCTCGAGCTTGTCGTTGACCGGATAACCTTGTGTTTGGCCGGGCATGGCGTCGTCCCCTTTTTGTATCGGCGTTTGATACAGTCTAGCGGACGTCCGGCCGCGCGGAATGGCATAATCGCAGCCGGCTTCGAACATCAAACGGGTGCAATCCATGGATATCTTCGTGACCGGCGCGACCGGCTATATCGGCGGTACGGTTTCGGCCCGGCTCATGCAAGCCGGCCACCGGGTCCACGGCCTGGCGCGCAACGCCGAACGGGCAGAACGCCTGGAAGAACTCGGAATCACGCCGGTGCCGGGCAGCCTCGACGATTTCGATGTCCTGGCCGCAGCCGCCCAGGCCGCCGATGCGGTCGTCAACGCCGCCAATGCCGATCACCCTTTCTCGGCGCGGGTGCTGGCCGAGGCGCTCGCGGGCAGCGGCAAGAAGCTTTTGCACACGAGCGGCACCAGCATCGTGGCCGACAACGCCAACGGCGAGCCCGGCGGCACCGTCTACCGGGAGGACACACCGCTGGACCCGCTGCCCGAGAAGGCCGCGCGGGTCGCCACCGACCGCCTGGTCGTCGCGTCCGCAGACAAGGGCGTACATGCGGTGGTGATGTGTCCGTGCCTGATCTATGGCCGGGGTCTCGGTGTCCGCCCGGACAGCATCCAGGTCCCGATGTTCATCGACATGGCGAAGGCGTCGGGCGTGCCGCGCCATCCCGGGCCAGGTCTGAATATCTGGTCGAACGTCCATATCGAGGACTGCGCCGACGCCTATGTCGCAGCGCTGGAACACGCCCCGGCCGGATCGTATTTCTATGTCGAGTCCGGCGAGGATTCGATGCTCGACCTCAACCGTGCCGTCGGCCGCCTGCTGGGGCTGGGCGAGCGGACGGAGATGCTGCCGCTGGCGGACGCGGTGCGCGCATGGGGCGCGCCGATGGCCTATGGCATGGGCTCCAACGTGCGCGTGAATGCCGATCACGCGCGCGATGTGCTGGGCTGGACGGCGGTGCAGCGATCACTGTTAGACGACATCGAGAACGGGTCCTACGCGGAACAGGCCGCATAAAACGCACTAGCCGTTGTTCGCCACCGAATCCAGCCGCCAGACATGGGCGTGCCAGCGCCAGGCGATGAGCGCGGTCGCGATCACGCCGAACACGCCATAGGCGGTGGTCGTGGCGGCATAGCCGAAAGCCTCGATCAGCGGCCCTGAGGCCAGCAGGCCCATGGGCAGGCCGTAGATCGCCAGCATCCGCAGGCCGAGCACCCGCGATCGCATGCGCGGGTCGGCGCTCTGCATCAGCATCACAGAGAGGGGCACCAGGGCGAAGGTCTGGCACAGGCCGGCGAGTATCAGCACGACGATGCCGACCGCCATGGTGTCGACCCAGGCGAACACCAGCAGCAGCGCGTACCAGCCGAAGGTGAAGACGATCATCATCCGGCCGGGCCGGATGACGCGCCGGTTCGCCGACAGGACCAGGGAGCCGACGAGCGCACCGAAGGCGAAGCTCGCCGCCAGGTAGCCGAGCCCGGCCTGACCCGTGCCGTAGACCTCGCGGGCCACATAGGGCAGCACGCCGCCCATCAGCGGGAAGGCGCAGAGATTGACCAGCAGGGCCAGAGTCATGGCCGCCAGCAGATGGGGCGTGCGCCAGACATAGGCGAAGGAATCCACCATGTCGCGCAGGGGCGAGGGACGCGATGTGAGCGGGACTCCCGCTTCCTGGCCGGTGCTCTCGTCGCGCGGGCGGCGCGCGGTGCCCAGGGTCAGCAGCATGGAGACCGCATACAGGATCGTGACGGCGGTGTAGGCGGGGGCCATGCCGAGCGTGGCCACCAGGCTTGCCCCGGCCAGCGCCCCGGCGACCCGGGCGGAATCCGTGGTGGTCCGCGACACCCCCATCGCCCCCATCAGGCGTTTCGAGGGGATGGTCTCGCCGACCAGGGAATAGCGGATCGCGATGTCCGACGGGCGCACGATGCCCATCAGCGCGCCGATCACGAACACCGGCACGGGCCCGAGCGCATCGAAGTAGATGAAGCCGGTCAGCATGGCCGCTTGCACCATGTAAAACGCCCGCATCGAACAGAGAACGCTGCGCGCGCCGGCGCGGTCTCCGGCGACGCCGAACAGCGGCGCGACGAGGGTGCCGCCATACTGGAGTGCGGCAAACAATGTCAGCAGGAGTACCGAATCCGTCGCGACCAGCACATACCAGCCGAGGATGAGCGTCTCCATCTCGAACGACCATGAGGTCGCGAGGTCCGCCGGCCACTGGAAGCGGAAGCTGCGCACGGAAAACGGTGCCAGCACGGAAGGGCGACTCTCGACGCTCATTAAGACCGTGCCGGTGGGTGCGCGATGGTCGCTTTGCGGGTCAGACGCCGCGCTCCACGCAGATGTCGATCAGGTTCGGGCCCGGGTTCGCCAGCGCGGCCTCGAGCGCGGCGCGCACGGCGCCGGGTTCGGTCACGCGCGTGGCCGGAACACCCATCGACTGGGCCATGCCCACGAAGTCGATGGCGGGATCTTCGAAATCCATGCCGATATATGTCTCGTTGCCGTGGAAGGCCTTCAGGCGCTGCTTGATGATGCGATAGCCCTGATTGTTGAGGATCACATAGGTGACGGGCACCCGCAGGTGGGCCGCCGTCCACA
>Ga0070726_10003107_pt1 | contig 14224 bp, 16 predicted proteins | sample tdAd471_FD_67275 | JGI IMG/M metagenome (GOLD analysis project Ga0070726, IMG submission 67275) | Marine sediment microbial communities from the Atlantic coast under amendment with organic carbon and nitrate - tdAd47.1 | ecosystem: Environmental > Aquatic > Marine > Coastal > Sediment | place...
CGCGGGCGGCGGGCGCTACGACAATCTCATCAAACTCTTCGGCGGCCCACCAACCCCGGCCGTCGGCTTCGGGATGGGCGATGTCGTGCTGGGCCTTTTGCTCGAAGACAAGGGCCTGATGCCCGAGGGCCCGGCACTGATGGACGCGCTCAGCCAGAAGCCCGCGAGCCTGCGCCCCGAGGCGTTCGTCATCGCCAATGAGGCCGGCGAAGCGCAGATCGAACCCTTGCTCGCCAAGCTGCGTCGCGGCGTCGAGTCTGAGGCGTGGATTTCGCGGGGCGACAAAAAGCCTTGGGACGCGGACAGGTACGACGTTCCGCCCATGCACGCTCGGCGTTCTTACAAGTCGACCAAGAACATCGGCAAGCTCCTCGCCGACGCGCGCAAGCAGCACGCGAAGTTCGCGGTGATCATCGACTCGGGCGAGGTCGCCAAAGTCGAGAACCTGGACACCCGCGAGGACGTTGGCACCTTCCCGCTCGATCAGGTCGGCGCCAAGATCGCCGAGCGGCTGTAATTCTTGCTCCTTCTCCCCTTGGGGGAGAAGGTGTCTGCGCAGCAGACGGATGAGGGGTCTTCACTTTGAATTTCAAGAAGGCGCGTCGTGCGTTCATGCCCTCACCTCAGCTCTCTCCCCCAAGGGGAGAGAGCAAGACATATTCGGACCCATCTTTCACCGTCAGTTGAAACTAAACGGATGCGGACCTGATAAGGTGTTTGTGACCCGATTCTCCGTGTGAAAGGACGCTCCATGCTCTCGCTTCTCCTGGCCGCCACGCTTGTGGCGCAACAACCCGAAACCGCCGAGCGAGCGCCCACGGCCGAGCCGAAGAACCTGCTCGTCAACCCGTCCTTCGAGGAGCCCGTCGCCCCGCAAGCGCAGCCAGTCAATCCGCACGTGATCGGAGATTGGTGGAGCTTTGCCGGCCCGGACAAGCCCTACTGGCGGCACTTTGAGGTTGCCGATGACGAGGCCGCCGAGGGCGAGAAGTCCGCGCGTCTGACGCTCAACTCTGAGAACTACGACGGCGCAACGCTCATCGTCGGCGCGACGCAGAATGTCATCACCGACACCATGCCCACCGAGCTCTCGGGCGCGGTCCGCGTCGACGACTGGAAGCGTGGCACGATGCGCCAGTACGTACAGATCGTCGTGATCGTCTGGAACGTCACCGACAACAAGCCCGCCAGAGTCGCCGCCAAGAACTACCAGATCGCCTACACCTTCGCCGGCATCGAAGAGCCGCCCTTTGCCATCGCCAACCGTAAATTCCTCTTCCCGCGTGGCGAGCAGATCGACCTTCACGGCGAAGACGGCAACCCCATCGAGGGCGAATGGAAACGCTTTGACCTCAACCCGCGCGAGGACTTCATCAAGCACTGGGGCGTCGACCCGAGCGATTTCGAGTACGTCCGCGTGCTGTACGAAGTCCGCTACGACGGCCGCCGCGCCAATCTCGAACCGCCCGCATACGCAAGTGTCCACTGGGACGATCTCTACTTCGGCGACCGCCGCGAGATCGAAGAAGCCAAAAGCGAAGAAGCAGAATAACCCGTGGCGGAGGCTTCCAGCCTCCGAGTCTTTCCGCTGATTCAGTGAATCGCCCGAATCCGCCCGAGGTCCGGCACCGGGATCGTGCCATCGCGCACGATGCTCGGGAAGTACACCACAAACGCGCGCCCGATGATCAGCTCCTCGGGCACCACGCCCGGGCCCGCCGTGATCGGGAAGTTCTGCGACACCAGCGGGTGCGGCTGCCCCCACACCCGGCTGTCGGCGCTCCGCGGGCTGTTGTCACCCAGCGCAAAGTACTGCCCCGGCCCGAGCGTGAGTGTTGAAGTCGGGTGCGTGCCATATGGCGGCTCGCCGGCGCGCATGCTCAGGCTCGTCTGGTACGGGTGGTAGTACAGATCCCGCGAGACGCGCAGCCGGTGCAGCTTGGCCTTGCCGCCCGCGTGCGTGATGCGGATCTCCGGCTTGGTGTACTGCTCCGTCGACGACAACAGATTCAGCCCGCGCGACAACGGCATAAGCGACTCGTACCGCGTCCCGCTGATCGAACGCTCAAGCCTTTGCCTGATCGTCCAGTCGTAATTGGCCCGGCAGACAAGACGATCATCAACGAACAGCCAGAGCGACTGATCCGCGTGCCAGAACTCCACCAGCGACGCCTCGCCGACGTTCAGCGGCAGCAGGAAATCCGTCTGTGTTAAGAGCTGCGGGGCCGCGCCCTCGGGCGTTTCCGGCTCCATCCACAGCTCCGCCTTGTCCGCAAAGACCCGCGCCACAAACCGCGTCTGCCGCGTTCGGATCTCAAGCGCCAGTACATCCTCGGTCGTCGCCGGCTCGTAGCCCGTCGTGATCGCGATATCCGATACCGGGTAATTCGGGGGCAACCACGCCTTGGCGCGCCCAGGCCCGAACCGCGGATCGCGGTACATGTCCAGATCGTTGTACGCCAAGCGATCGCGGATGTCCCACGCCGCGACATCCCACGCAAGCTCGGCCGCGCCCTCGTCTTGCTTGACGATATCCGTGCCGGTGAGCGTCCAGTCGTCGCTTGCCTTGAAGGGCCAGGTGTTGGGGCCGGGCCCCTCGCGCGGGATGTGGGCCGTGTCAAAGACGGGCAGCCACACCGTGCGCTGCTCGCGCTCGGGCTTGCGCGCGATCTGCCAACGCGCGTCCTCCCAGTCCGCGCTAGCCGCGCTCGGCTCCTTGCGTATAAAGACGTCGCCGTCTACCAGCGCAACCTGCTCGCCCGGCAAGCCGATAATCCGCTTGATGAGATTCTCGTTCGGGTCCGACGGGTTGCGGAACACCGCAACCTCGTACCGCCTGATCGCGGGCGAGAGCGGCGTGCGCTTGAGCACCAGAATCCGGTCGCCGCTGCGCCGTCTGATACCCGCGGCCTGCATCTCTTCCGTCGTGTACGGATCACGCACGAGCGCCCCGGGCCCGCTCTCGCCGAGCTGCCCGTCCACCGCCCACGTCGAGCCGGAGTGCGGCGAGAAAACGCGGTAGTGCTCGCCCAGCAGTGTCGGCGCCATCGAACCCGTCGGGATCACGAACGGTTCGAGCACGTACGCCCGCGCGATCAGCGCCATCGCAAACGCGATCACGACCGAGATCAGCGTGTCCGGCACCGTCGGGCGGATCACGCCCACCGGCTGGCTCTGGATGGGCTTGGTGTTGGCTTTCATGCGGGGATACAGGTCAGGATCGGTTATTCGCCGCCGCCGCTGGAGCCCGAGCCATCACCAGAACCGCCATCGGTTCCGCCCTGGGACGCACCACCAGATCCACCGGACCCGCCCCTGCCCCTTCGGCGGCGCCTGCGACGTTTCTTCTCGCCCGTCGCGCCGCCCTCAGAAGTCGGCCCGTCCTGCGATTCGGACGTGTGTCGCTTCGGCTCATCCGGTGTCGTCCCGGTTGGTGAAGATCCAGTCTGGGACGGCCCGCTTTGACCCGCGCCGCCGCTCCCGCCGCCTCCGCTGCGCCGGCGCCTGCGCCGACCGATCGTGGGCTTGGACGCATCGGACTCGTCGGTTCCGTCGGTCTTCTTTGGTGAAGCGGTCTGGGATTCGGATGAACCCGGCGTCGCTGCCGACTCGCCCTCACCCGTGCCGGTCTTCTTCTTCCGGCGGCGTTTGCGTTTGGATTTGCTCGGCGCATCGGCCGTGCCGCTCGGCGAGCTCTCGTCCGGGGTGCCGTCAGCGACTTTGCCCTCGGCGGCACCGGCGGTTCCGGCCCGCTCACCCCGTTCACGCCGCGGCGTGGCGGAGCGCGATCGTGATTCGCGTTCGGGCTTCTCAGCAGGCTTTGGCTGCTCGCCCGGCTTGGTCAGCTCTTCCACCGGCACAGCGACATTGCGCGTGTCGTCGAGCCTCACGAGCACAAGCTGCGTCAGGATCTGCGAGTCGATCACGATCCCGTCGCCGTGGGGCGTGCCCACGCGCGTCTTGCGGTTGGGCAGGTTCTTTTTGAGTTCCGAGTACGTCTTGTCCTCGTACCGCAAACAGCACATCAGCCGTCCGCACCGTCCCGAGATCTTGAGCGGGTCGAGCGTGGCCTTCTGCGTCTTGGCGCTGCGCATGCTCACGGGCTTGAGCACCTTGAGGAAGTTCTTACAGCAGCAGTACTGCCCGCACCGCTCGTAGTCGGCCGTCAGCCTCGCCTCGTCCCGCGCGCCGATCTGCCGCAGCTCAACCTTTGTGTTCGGGTACTCGTGCTTGAGTGCTGCAAGCAGCGGCCCAAACTCGATCCGCTCCTCCGACAGGAAGAACACGGTCAGCATCTCGCCGCCCAGGATCTGCTCGGCGTCGACGATCTTGACATTCACGCCCGTCGCGTTTGAGAGTTCCTGCGCACGCTTGCGGATCAAGACGTTCTGCTCGGTCAGTCGGCTCTGGATCGCCATGTCCTCGGCCGTTGCGATCCGCAGCGCCCGCCCCTTGACGCCGTATTTGTTGTGCCTCGAATCCAGGAACGGGTAGTCCTGCCCGCCCGAGTTCTCGATGTACTCGAGCATCTCCTTGCGCGTCACGCTCTTGGCGCAACCCGCGTTCTCGCAGGTGGAGGTGAGCATCTCGCCCATCTCTGTGCCCCGATGCGTGCGGACCACGATCTTGGACCCGCAGCCGGGCTTGGCGTCCCCGTCGTACGGGAACTCGCCGACCATGAGCATCGCGCCAAAGCGCACGACCATCGTCGAGGGCGCGCTCAGACGCTCGTACGTCTCGCGGTCCTCTTTCTCGCTCAGGTACTGGGCGAGGTCCTCTTCGAATTGCGGCAGTGGGACGATTGGCATCTGTGGTTGTAGGCCTTATCGGCCGCCCAGCTTGCTGCGGGCCGAGGCGAATACGCCGTCGAGCTCCTCGCGAGCCAGAAGCACCATCGATTTCTGCTGATCCACTTTGTAGACCATCAGCTGCTCGTTGCGGTTGTCCAGCACGAAGAGCAATTCCTCGTTCCCGCCGTCGGTGGTCATGATGCTGTAGTCGCCCACGCTCGTGACCATCTCGGCCAGCGCCTGCTGCTCGAAGGGGGCGCTGCCGCCGCGACCGAGCTGGAGGGCGACAAGGGCGGTCAGCGCGATGGCCGTCACCCAGAGCACGTTCATGTTGAGTCCGCTCTCACGCTTCATCGCCCGCTCCTCTGCTGGGCGTCCTTGTTCAGGTCGCGGTAGCCGATCCCATCGAGCACCTTGCGGCTCTCGTCCCACTTCACAGCGATGAGTTCCTGGTTGGCAGCGTCGAGGATGTAGACGGCATTGGCGCCGCCACCACCCATGTACTCGCCCCCGACCATCGCGTAGTTGCCGCGGGCGCGAGCGCCCGGCTGGGCCTGCGCGATCGAGACGATCCCGAGCACGACGATGAGACCCGCGTTGAGCGCGATCAAGGGCCCGGCCACCGACCGAGCCCGCTTGGTGTGCGGTGTATCCATGTCATTGACTCCCGCGGCACAGGCCGCGCTAGTGCGGACCACTCAGTCCTGGTGCCCACGCTTGGACGGGATCGCGTTGGCGCCGAGCATCAGCCCGCCGATCACGATCACCGTCAAATACATCCGGTACTTCGGGGGCTCATCCGTCTTGCCGCCCGAGCTCGGCGGGCGGAGGATCGCCGGGGCCTGGTTCTGCGTCGCCGGCTGCGCTGCCGCCGAGCCGGTGAAAGACACCGCAAGCGTCGCCCCGATCACCACGGGCGCCACGAGCCGACCCAACGAATTGCCTCTGCGTGTGCCCATCTTCATGCCTCGATGCTACCGGGCAGCCAGGGTCGGGGCAAAGCGCGTTCCCGCAAGCTCGTCAGCCAGGGAGCCCGCAAACTCCTCGCACGGGCTCGCCGACAGCGGCGAACTGATCCGCTCATACGCCGCCGAGGGCACGTTGACCGTCTGCCAGCGCTTGCTCCGGGGGACCATTTCCTTCTTGTAAGGCTCAAGCAGAACCGAACGCACAGCGTACCAGCGGCCGCGGTGCTCGAAGATCTCCTGAAACAGGGCGTCGGCGGGCTGGTCCTCGCACCAGTAGATGAACACGAAGGCCGCCCGGAACCCCTCGCCAAAGAGCTGCTCCCAGCGTGTCAGGGCCTCCACATCGTCCTCGGTGACCCACGATTCGAGCCTCCCGGGCGAGCCGGCCTTGACCTTCCGCCCTTTGACATCCACCAGGAGATTCGTCGGCTCGCCGTAGATCACGAAATCGAAGGATTTGAGCGCCACCCGCCGCCCAGACTCGCTGGCCGGGTCCGCGATCGAGAGATCCGCATCGGCCGGCAAAAGCGTCCGCCGGGCCTCGTTGACCGAGATATACGGGATCCGCCGCGCCCTCAGATGCGCCTCGAGCGCCTGCTCGTAGTGGTGCCGACTCTGACCCATGTTCGGAGTCTATCAGATATCCAGTTCGCAGAAAGTCAGCCTGCCGGATTCGGGGCGATCGCTCTCAGTCGCCCTTCAGATCCAACCCAATCCGATCCAGCACAATCTGGATTGCTGGCGGCTCGGCATCCCCTCGAATAGGGCAGGGAATCCGGGTGATCATCGAGCGGTGCATCGCCCGCACCGGCACGATGTCCGTCGTCCAGGCGCTGCGTCCCGAATCCGAATCCACCACGCCATCACCGATCAGGTCCACCGCCTCGCCGACCCATCGGCTCGTCCAGGCGCTCAGATCCCGCACAGCCTGACGAGCGTCCGGGTCCGTGGCCACCACGTCCGGCGTGTTCTCGAAGATTGCTTTAGACACTCCCTCGGCATCGGGCTTTGGGACATCGGCCACGATCGCCGTGATCGCAACGCCCGCCGGGCGCTCTCGGTTGTGCAGATCGGTCAGGAACGCAGAGCCCGGCGTCAGGTCGCGCCCCGCCTGACCCGAGCCGTCCTCCGACATGCGATCCAGATCCTCCTGAGTGAGCTTGCCGTCCTGCAGCGCACGAAACGCGTGCTCGCGCATCTCCGCAATCAAGCGCACCGGCGCCAGCATCGAGCCGCCCATCGGCGTGCCCAGCGTGATGACCCGATTGACCTCGGGCCAGCGCGTGTGATCGAATGTGTCGCGTGTCAGCGCATCGAGCGTCACCAGCCCGCCCATCGAGTGGGCGACAATCCAGATTTCGTTGACGCCCTTGGTGCGCAGATCCGCGAGCGCCGTGTCCAGTTGATCCGCCGAGATCGCGATCGCCTGATCGTTGGGATACTCAAAGCGGATGGCTGTGTAGTTCTGTTCAACCAGTTCTGGAGCGAGCGCATCCCAGACGGTGCCCGGCTCATCGAGCCCGTGCACAAGCAGCACGAGGGGCGCATCGTTCGTGCTCAGGTCCAGTTCTGCGAGCTCGATCGGGGTCCAGCTCGTGTCTGGCACTGCGCTGCTCGGATCAAACCATTGCAGATGCGCGTCGGCCGCGGGCTGGGTCTGGGGCTCGATGCCGCGGGCCGCGTGGACCGGGACGAGCCAGGTCAGGGCCATCCCCGTCAGCATGAGGCCGGCTAGGCGTGATCGAAACTGTCCGGCCCGCATCCGTTGCTCCAATGGCTCATGTGAGCTTGAACCCGCTTACTCGAACATGGCCTCCAACAGGCCCGCCTCGGCTTGTTTGTAGCGGGCCATCGCGGATTTCAGCTCCTCGGTCAGCTCCTCGATCGCAGCAGAATCCGCCCCGCCGGGCTTGGCCAGGATCGCCTCCAGCGACGCCCCAGCGTCCTGCAGGTCGCTGGCGGCCGTCGCGTAGACCCTTGCCGCGTCATAGAAAAGCTCCTCACGCAGCTCTTTCGTATCGGGCTTGGCCAGCAGCTTCCACGGGTTGCGCCGGATCTCGATCGTGGCCAGTCTCAGCTGATCGCTAGCAAGCCTTGCGTTGGCGAGCGTGCGCAGAATGCCGGGCTTCTCCTGCGTCAGCACATCGCCCGCCTCGTCGGCCAGGTCCGCAAGGTTCTTGGCCGCCTTGCCCGCGCGCTCGATTGCATCCAGAGCCGCCTGCGAGTGCTCGCCCTCGAACTTGGCCATCGTCCGCTGGGCCGAGCTGAGTGTGTCGTCGATGCGCGGGCGGTTGACCCGCAGGAGCTCGCGCGATTCCTCGATCAGGCCGCGGAAATCGTTGATGACCGCGTCGGCGTTGGCGCGCACCTCGCCCGCCTTGAGCTCGGACAGCTCGCTGCTGAACGCTTTGAAGTCCGTCATGAGTACGTCAAGGTCCGCGTCGAGACGGGTAGTAATCCCGTCGGCCTTCTCAACGATGTCTGTCGTGTTGGTCAGGATGTCCTTGAGCTCTTCGATCTGTTGGGCACCGAAGCCCGCAGCCGTCAGGAACGCCGGCAGGGCCAGATTCGCAACAACCACCGAGCCCGGCTCGAGTTCACCCGATTGCACCGAGCCCGCGTTGATGATGTTCAGCGACGCGCCAAGCCCCACCAGCGGGCGCTCGAGCACGAACATCGCGTCGCGGTACAGCGTGTGCGACGATTTCACCCGCACGTTGACGTCGACACCCCGTGGCACACCCTCTTCGAGCGCAAAGGCGATATTCGTCACACGCCCGACCGGCTGGCCGCCCATAAGAACCGACGAGCCCTCTGTCAGCCCGCCCGTGCCCTGCTGGAGATTGAACCGCACCGTGTACGCATCCGTCGGCGTCAGGCGGTCGATCGAGCCCGAGATGATCGCGCTGATCACGATAAACCCGACCAACCCGAATATGAGCAGCGACCCCGCCAGAAGGCTCGCCTTGGAACGGTTGTGCCTGGCCATCGCGACCTCTCCCCCAATACTTACAGATCAAATCTTACAGATCAGGCCCTACAGATCCCGCGTCGACATCAAACTGGGCGTCGTCTCGCGGGGCATCGACATTCCCAGCAGATCCTCGGCATAGTTTGTCGCCGCCTTGCGGTCGGTGATCGGCCCCTCCGCATCGCCCCGCAAAAACTGGCGTATCAGCCGCTCACGCTCGGGCAGCTTGAGCCCGTCCTCGTGCGACGTGTCCCGCACCTTCTCGAACCACGCCCTGTTCTCGACGATCAGCATCTCGCCCTTGTCGAGCATCGCCATCCGGTCGGCGATCGCAAAGGCCGAGTCCATCTCGTGCGTGATCACGATGCTCGTCACGCCCAGCTTCTTCGACAGATCGATGATCAGCCGATCGATCTCGGCGCTCGTCACCGGGTCCAGCCCGGCGCTCGGCTCGTCGTAAAACAGAATCTGAGGGTCCAGCGCCAGCGCCCGTGCTAGCCCGGCCCGCTTCTTCATCCCGCCCGAGATCTCCGCCGGGAACTTGTCGGCGTGCTCGCGCAGGCCCACGAGCTCGAGCTTGATCTTCACCTGGATATCGATGATCTCGCGATCGAGTTCCGTGTGTTCGACCAGAGGCAATGCCACGTTCTGGGCCAATGTCATCGAGTTGAAGAGCGCACCCGATTGGAACAGCACCCCGATCTTGAGACGCATCTTGTTCAGGTCGGCTTCGCTGGCGCCGCAGATGTCCGTGCCGCAGACACGGATCGCCCCCGAGTCGGCCTCGATGGACCCGATCATCAGGCGCAGCGTCGTGCTCTTGCCCGAGCCCGAGCCGCCCATGATGACAATGGTCTCGCCCCGGCTGATGTCCAGCGTCACCCCATCGATCACGCGCTTGCCGTCAAAGGATTTGACGACGTTTTTGAGCGTGATGATCGGGGGCTCTGGGGCTTTGGCTTTGTCAGTCATGGGCGATCAGCCGCCCGAATCTGCGGGGACTTCCTCTTGCAGCTCGTCCAGAGCTTCGCCGGCTTCGTCGGCCGCCTCATCCGCCGCGTCTTCGATCTCGCTCTGCGGGGTTGTACCGCCGCCGCTGCCAGCCCGCAGCACATCGGGATCGACGAGCCAGATCAGCGAGTTGTCCGCGGCCTGCACCGCGACGTTGATCACAGCCGGCTTGCGACCGGCATCGTCGAGCTGTCCCTTGTCGAGCACCACCCAGACCAGACGCGTGCCGTTGTCGAACCGACCGGGCAGCGGCACGGGATCGCCATAAGGGATCTGCGTGTTGTCCGGCTGCTGACCGCTCTTGCCGAGTTCCATGAAGTCCTTGAAGACCTGGATGAATCCCGTGGGCCACGCGTTGAGCGCGCCGGCTTCTGCAGTGTACTCGGCCTTGAACGCGGCCATCCGCTCATCGGTCGCAAGCGCCCGTGTCGGCGTTGAGAGCTGACCCCTCGCCGCGTCGTACGAGCCCGCATCAACATCCGTGATGACCTGCCCGAAACTCGTGTATTGACTGGCGCCCTTCTGCACCGCGACCGCGATACCGAACCAGAGCAGCGAGACCACCACGCCCACCGCGATGCCCGCGATGGCGAGCCCCGTGCCCTTGACGCGCCCCTTCGAGGCCGAGATGCCCAGGAGCGCAAACACGCCCAGCAGCGAGCCGATGGCGCTCAATCCCGGGATAAAGCAGATCAGGCTGCAGACCAGAGAAAGGATGGCAAGCACACTCGTGCGCGGCGGGCCGGCGTCGGCGTAGTGCTCGTTGAAGTCCGAAGAGGTGGCGTATGGGTCGTTTGTCATGTCCCAAGGCTATCGGCGGTTTGCCTGAGAGGCCAGCACCCACGAATCCGTGGTATGCAATGACGGCAAGTTTAGATGACGAGCCCGAGGCGCGAACGCGGGAAAATGGGGAGAACTGAGATCGACGCCGAAGCCCCTTGCGGACTCGCCAAGTTCAGACCGGGATCGCCCCCGAGAGCTGCTTGACGCACGCGGCCACCATCTGGGCCGCCTCTTCCAGACACCCAGGATTGGTGTCTCGGCAGATGCTGAACCGGATCGAGCCGTGCGCCAATTCCTCGGGGATGCCCATCGCCAGAAGTACGGGCGAGGGCTCAAGGCTCCCGCTCGAACACGCCGAGCCGGCCGAGGCGCAGAGCCCGCGTTCCGAGAGCATAAGCAGCAGCACCTCGGCCTCGAGCCTCGGGAAGGCGATGCTCGTCGTATTCCAGACCCGGTGGGCCGGATTCGGCGGCGTGTTGACGACGGCTCCGGGCACCAACTCAAGCACGCGCGCCTCGAAGCGGTCGCGGTGGGCCGCCAACTCGCGCCTCTTGGCGGGGTCAGCAAGAAACTCGAGCGCCTCTTCAGCAGCAGCAGCCATACCCAGGATGCCGGGGACATTCTCCGTACCGCCACGCCTGCCCAGTTCTTGCGTGCCCGGTGAGCTCGGCGCAAACCGCGTGCCGGGCCTGATCCAGAGCGTGCCGATGCCCTTTGGGCCGTGGAACTTGTGGGCCGAGAAGCTGAGCATGTCGATCCACTTCCCGCAGTCGTCGTCGTTTGCGGGACCGAGGTCCTGCGCGTTGCCCGTGCCGACGTTGGTGGGCATCTTGCCGACCCACTGCACGCCGTCGACATGGAACGTCACGCCCTTGTCGCGGCAGATGCGCCCAAGCTCGGCGATCGGGTGGATGACGCCCGTCTCGTTGTTGGCCCACTGCACACTGACCAGAATCGTGCGATCATCGATTGATTTCTCGAGCGTCACCGCGTCGATGCGACCGCCGGGCGTTGTCGGGAGCCAGCGCGTCTCGACGCCCATGCGCTCGCCGACCTGCTTGGAGAGATAGCGCACCGCGGGGTGCTCGACCTGCGTGGTGATGATGTTGGGGTTCTCGACCTCGCGGTGCGTGACGACCGCGCCGTTCATGGCGGTATGGATCGAGCACGTGCCGCAGCCGCAGAAGACAAGCTCTTTGGGTTGCGCGTTGATGAGCCTTGCGATCGAGGCGCGTCCGAGTTCGACAGCCCGCTTGGTGGCCTGCCCGGCTCGGTACATGCTCGACGGGTTATGCCACAGCTCATCGATCGCTTTGAGCATCGCGTCCCGGGCTTTGGCCGAGGGCATGGTGGTGGCGTTGTTGTCGAGGTAGATCATCGACCCAATTGTTACTCGGAATCGAGGGTCCGCGAGCGTCTTGGGAGAAGGATTTCAGCGATAATCTGGGGAAGGCTCCGGCCGCCGGCCGCCCGGTTGGTGTTGCTGACCCCCATGGCCTGCAAAACGCCGTAGCCCAGGGCCAGATCGATCAGCATCCAAGCGATCATCTCGGCCGGGAAACGTTTCCGGACCTCGCCGGCTTCCTGGGCTGCTTCGACCTCGGGCACCAGAAAGGCGTGCATCGCGTGGAAGTGCTCGTCGACAGCCTTGTGGATCACCTCGTCGTCCACCTCAGTAATCGATTGCAGGATGACCCGGTAGGCGCTGGCTTCCTCGTCACCCAGGGCGACCATCGGGTTCTTGCCGAGCAGGATCTCCAGCCGATCGGCCGGGTTCTTGGCACTGGCGAGGCTCTCGTTCCAGATCTCCAGCGTTCGCTGGCCCGTCTGCTCGACGAGCGCGACGAAGAGATCGCGCTTGGAGGCGAAGTGCCGATAAATGATCGGCTCGGTCACGCCGGCTGCTTGGGCAAGCTGGGACGTGGTGGTGCGTGCGTACCCGAGCTCCGAGAACAGCTTGGAGGCTGTCTGCAGGAGCTGGAGGCGGCGCTCAGCAGCCGGGAGTCGCTTTGACGGGCGGGGTGGGCTCATCCAAAGTCAGTGTACGCTCACTCCGTGTGCTTTGTGTCATTTTTTGGCGCGGGCACGGGGTCATACCCGCCCTTTGCAAACGGATGGCACCTGGCGATGCGTCTGAGCGCCATTGCTGCACCCTTTGCAGCCCCGTAGTCCTTGAGCGCCCGGATCGCGTAATGACTGCATGTGGGGTGGTAGCGGCACTGCCCGCCCAGAAACGGGCTGAGCGTGGCCTGGTAGGCGCGCACCAGAAGAATCAAGGGCCAGGCGAGCACGCGGCTGAGCCCGTTCACGCTCATGATGGCGGACCCTTCTGTTTGTCTGCGTGTTTGGAGAGATGCGTGATGGCGCCATCCAGCAGTTTCAGATAGGCCTCGGGCGAGCGAGTCTCGTGTGGACGCACGACAAGGACAAGATCCAAGCACGGGCGGTCATCGGGCCAACTGGCTGCTAGCATTCTGAAGGCGTCGCGGAGGCGGCGTTTGATCGCGTTGCGTTTGACCGCGTTGCCCACCCGCCGACCGACCGAGAGGCCGAGCCTCGGGTGGGACAGTTCATTGGGGAGCGCAAAGACGATGAGCGGGCCGGCGGGTTTTTTGAGGCCCTTTTCGTAGACGAGGCCGAACTGCTGGCGGTGGATGAGGCGATGGCGGGCGCGGTAGACCGCGGGTCGGCTGGCCGATTCGTCGGGGGGTTGGCCCTTGCTCACGCGGGAACGGTAGCCGGGGCCTTGCGCACACCGCGCGCTTTGGACCGCACCGGGCGGCGTTTGCGAGAGGGCGGCAGAACACCCAGCAGCAGGCACACACCCCCGCCGGCGATGAGCCAGAGACGAAACGGGTCACCCGTGGCAAGCTCGGCAAGCTTTGACCGCTCCGTGCGGTGCCTTGGCTGGGCGGGCATCTCGGGGACCGCCGGCTCGAGCATCCCAAAGACCGAGGCGCTGGCCAATCCCTGATCGATGTCGAGTTCACCCAGCGGCCGCATGCCCTCGGGGTACTGGTTGAGCTGGATCGCCTTGAGCTGGGCGATGAGCGCCGGCTGGCGTTCGTCGAGGGCCGACAGGTAGGCCCGGTGCTTTTCGAGGCGGGCGACGCGGTGGGTCTCGGTGACCAGCGCCCGATCGCGGGCGTAGCGGGCCTCGTTCAGGGCCTCACTGGCCGGGATGATGACAGCCGATCCGATCAGCGCTAACCCCGCGATGAGGAACAGCCACCCCGGATCGGGGCAACGCAGCAGGATGGGTCGAGACCGGTGGCGCATGCTGACATTCGTATCGGCCCGTCGCCTGGCCCGGGTCCAAAGGCAGCAGGCGACCCGCGGATCGGGATCTGGGGGCGTAGGATCGGGCTCATCTATGCGACCACGCTGCGTCATCACGGGGATCGGGGCAGTCTCGGCGGCCGGGATCGGCATCGACGAGATATGGGACAGCCTCTGCGCGGGGCGATCGGGGCTGGCGCCGATCACCGCGTTCGATACCTCGGCCAGCCCGTACCCGTTCGGCGGTGAGGTCAAGAAAGACGACCAGCTCATCAGCGCCCGCGAGTACGTGCCCAAGCACTACCGCAAGGCGACCAAAGTCATGGCCCGCGACACGCAACTCGCGGTCGTGGCGGCTTCATTGGCGGTTGCCGACGCGGGGTTGGTGACACGCGAGGCGGGTGAGGACTCGACGCCGACCT
>Ga0070726_10003108_pt1 | contig 14218 bp, 12 predicted proteins | sample tdAd471_FD_67275 | JGI IMG/M metagenome (GOLD analysis project Ga0070726, IMG submission 67275) | Marine sediment microbial communities from the Atlantic coast under amendment with organic carbon and nitrate - tdAd47.1 | ecosystem: Environmental > Aquatic > Marine > Coastal > Sediment | place...
TTCCATGGCTGCTCCCCTAGCGGCCAGTCAGGGGTAAGCGGAGGGCGAGAGTGGAGCGCGGCTTGCACATCGCGCGACGCAGGAGTGAGCTGGTTGCAGGAACCAGCGGGATTGCATTGACTTGGCGCTACCGTTGGTTGGGCTGGCTGGTCTACTGCCTGCCCTTGCGGGGGGCTAACAGGTCCGCGCAGCGGACCTGGTTGCCTAGGGCCGCGCTGCGAAGAAGTCGACGATCACCTTGGCTGCTTTGGCGACGCTGAGGTCTTCGTGTGTCTTGGTGGGCTGCAGGCGGACCCCCTTGTGCTTCCACACAAGGAACGGAGCGGGCGCGTCGTCATAGACTTCGACCCGGATCCCGAGTGGGCCGTCCCTGAACCCAAGGAGAATGGCGCAGCGTCCGCTTGCCTCTGCGACCTGGTGGAAACTCTCACCAACTTGCCTCTGCACGAGCAAAGGCACGCCGGGGAACGCCTCGAGCTTCTCGTTGACCTCGCTCGCGAGGCGCGCCTCCAGGTTGCCGTAGACGCTCTCTCCAACATGAGGACGGAGCAGCTCGTCGAGCTTTTGCGCCACTTCCTCTGTGCCACCCTCGAACGTCACCTCGCCGTTCGCCGTGATCTCGTAGCGAGGGGCTAGCTTCCAAGCCTCCACGCCATCCTCGTATCCAACGGGTAGCACGCTTGGAAGGTCCTGGGTGCTAAACGAATAGTGCGACGACCTCGAGAAACAAAGCAGGGCGTGACTGGTGAAGACGAAGAAGGAAGGCGGCGACTCGAGCTCGGCGAGTCGTGGAATCAGGTCGCTGTAGAACCTGCCGAGGATCGTGTTCCTTGGGTCCGCGGAGAGTGCGCAGATTTGCTTCCACTCCCACGCCAAGAACCGGCCCGCCTCGAAATCGGGCGCACAGTCAGCAGCCCTCACGAACGAATGCTGCCTCGCGAGTGAGCTCGCGTTGGCGCAGTCCTGCAACCAGGCGAGAAGGACGGGTGTAAGAGCACTAACGGAGTCGCAGGTGCCCTCCGCCATCACGGTCCGCTGCCAACGTAGGGAGAACTCGATCCCGCCCTCCGCCATATCGATCTTGCATGAGCGCTCACCCTGATAGAGCCAGAGCTGGTGAAACGGGTCGCCGAGCCAGGTATGGAGCCAGGCGCGCACCGTAGACCCTTGGCCCTCGAGCGCTGCGAGAATCTCTGCTCGCAACGACCTCAGCATGCGCAGGCGTCGATCCACGAATGGCGCGACCTCATACAGCCTCTCGAGTTGTGTTCCTTCCCAGACCCACGCTCGGATTGCTGCCAAGACCTCCTGCTCAGACCAAGTCCGCCCGTCCGCGGCGCTCTCACCAGCGTCGTAGAACTCATGGGCGAATTGAAACCCACGCTTCCCGTAGCCCAGCATGTGGACACGGACATGGCGCGCGGCCAGGCGGGCGTCGACGTGCCAGTGCACTCCGTCCCCCTCCGCAGCCAGATCGACGCGTGGGTCCAGGCTTGTCGCGAGGAAGTCCCGGAGTCGCTTCGCCTCGAACTCTTCTGGGTAGTGACGTGTCACCTGGATCGCTCCCAATCGGCACCTGCACTACCGTAACGGAGGCCCGGCCAGACCTCAGCGAATGGCGTCGACCCGGTCCCGCGCCGCGTCCAGCACCTTGCGGTCGGTCTGAGGCCGAAGAAAGTCGCCTGCGACTCGTAGCCGCCGTAGCATTACTCGGTCTCGCTGGCGAAGTAGGAGCCGTGTCCGTTGCCAAGGGTCGCGGGGATCACGTGGTCGAAGCCCAGGGCCCGGCCGTCGCGCTTGATCGTGAGCCCGAGGTCGTGGAGCGGCTCGCCGGGGAAGGAGGAGATCGCGGTCGTGCCGACGCGCACGGCCTGAAAGCGGAACTCGCGCGCGACCCAACCCCGCGGGAACACGAACGTCACCTGCGGGACGACGCCCAGCGTGCGGAGCGCCGCCCCCCCAACACTCGCTAACGCTCGAGCACGCGCTGTGCCTCCTCGGCCATGGGGTGGTCGGGCCTCAAGGCTTGCACCCACCACGCCGCCTTCTTGGCTGCCTCCAGGCGTCCTTGGCTGAGCTCCAGGCGCATGAGGGTCACCCACGTCCGCTCCTCCCAGGGGTAGAGCTGCGTCGCGCGCAGGAGGTCGTGGCGGGCTGCGTCGATCTTGCCTCGGGCTCGCCAGAGGCCCGCCCTCTGCACGCGGAGCGTGGCTGAGTCGTGGGCGTCGAGGGAGCGCGCGTAGGCAGCGAAGGCAGCTTGCTCGTCGCCCTGCTCCAGGAGCATGTCGCCCTGCAGGTGGAGGAGCTGCCCCGCGGCGTAGTAGTCCGAGGCCCGGTGCGCGTCTCGCAGAGACCGCTCGACCTCTGCCAGCGCAGCGTCGACGTGGCCCATGAGTCGCCACGTGCGGGCGAGCGTGTAGCGGGCAAACAGGGAGTCGGGTGCCAGCTCGACCCAGCGCAGAGCCGCGCGCAGCGGACGCGGGTCGCGGGGGTTGCGCTTCAGGTAGTAGAGGCTCAGCCGGGTGGCTTCCCGCGCGGCCTGGGTGTCTGGCTGCTCGGCGGAGGCGGGTTCCCCAGGGCTCCCGTAGAGGGTCTCGTACGTGGACAGCGCTTCGGTCAGGACGCCCGACTGGATCTGAGCGCGGGCGAGCAGCAGCCACCGCTCGTTTCGCTCGAAGGGGTAGCCCTGGAGGTTGTAGAGCAGCTGCTTGGCCTCACGCGTTCTGTCGAGCTCGATCAGGGCGGCGGCGCGCGCCAGATCGACGCTGTAGAACTCCAGCCCTTGGAAGTCGTCGAGCAGCCTCAGCAGAGCGCGGGCTTGCCAGCGCGTAGGTCGGACCCCAGCGAAGTCGAAGAAGGCCTCACCGGGTGCCTCCAGCCCCAACCTCAGCGCGTAGCGCAGGGCGTCGTGCCCCGAGCGGTCGAGGTCGTGCACCAACTTCAGGTGCGCCAGGAGGCGCCACGCCAGGGCATGCTCGGGGTCGAGCTCCAGCGCTCGTGTCAGGTCGCTTCGCTCTCCGCTGAAGTCCTGCAGGTCGTGGCGGGCACGCGCTCGCTGGACGTAGGGATCTGCCACGTCGTCGGCTCGTGCGATCAGCCTCGTCCAGGTGGCGTGGGCCCTCGCCGGATCGTCGAGCTGGTCGAAGGCGAGGACCAAGGCCGACATGGCGAAGGCTTCCCGCGGGTCGCGCGACAACGACTCCTCGGCGGCCCGCAGCGCGTCTTCGGGCAGGTGGATCCGGGCCAGGATCCGCGCGTGGAGACCCCAAGCCATGGGGTGCTCGGGGAAGCGCGCGACGAGCTGGCGCGTGGCGCGCAAGGCGGCCGGAAAGCGCGGGAGGCGATAGCACGCGTCGGCGACGGCGCACGCCGCCAGCGCGGAGTCGGGGTCGCACTCGACCCACGCAGCCGCGTGCCGGAAGGCCCGGCGCGGCGCTGTCTCGGCTAGCCCTTGGTAGGCCACCCACAGCCGGGAGTCGACCTCGGCGATCGTGTCGCTTCTGGCCTCAGCAGAGGCAGTGGCCAGGACGACGACGAGCAGGCAGCGGATCGGCACGGGCGGGTTGGACTCCGGGAGGGTGCCCGCAAGTTCCTCTCCGGCGGAAGCCGCGTCCTCAGAGCCGGACCGGGTAAGGCGTGACCCACCCGAGACCCGCCTACCCGCCGTAGACCCCGCTCAGCGTCAACGTCGAACACCCTGGAGTGAAGTGCGGCACAACCCCGGAGGAGGTCGACGTCCCGCCTGGTCACCCAGGCGTTGGACCGCTCGCCGGCCTACGCCGGGAGCAGGGTCACCATGGCGGTGGCCGCGATCACCTCGCCGCGGCCGCCGCGGCCGACGTTTCTCGCCGGTCTTGGCCTTGAGGTTCACGCAGCTGGGCGTGGGCCGCACCTACGACCTCGGCAGACCTTAATCGTGCTGTCTCAGGCACTTGTCGCTACCGTCGGTTGGGGCGCAGGCGGTCCGGCCCGCCACGCGTTGAGCGCCCCCGAGGGTCGGAATCAGCGCGTTGTGGCTTCCGTCCCATCCGACCAGCTCGTGTTCGTCGCGGTTGAGCTACGCGCCGAGGTGATACGCGCTGCTGGCGAGAAGCAGAATCACCATGCACTTCACCTTCAGCAGCGCGCTCGCGTGCAAACCTCGGTCGGGTCCTGGCTCTGCAGCAGACGCGGGGTGGCCAGTCACCCAGGGCATGCCCGCTGTCAACTGGCATGGCCAGTGGCTTGGCGCTATTAACTGGTCCGAGGACGAAGGGGCGCAACTATGAAAACCATGAAGCACCTGTGTATTCTTGCGGCGCTGGCTGCTGTGGCACAGGGCGACGAGCTGAACTTTACCGCTGGCGACACCTTTCTTGCACCAGCACCCATGGGCACGACCGACGACTACCTTGGGGTCGGCCTGACCCCAGACCTCAAGACGATCGCGCCGGACGGGAGCGCGCTCCCGCGCGCGTATCCGCACGAGGTCGTCACCGCAACCGAGAACAACTACCGCTTCGAGTACAAGGCGCTGGAGAGCCTCCTCGACGTCAAGGCCAATGCCAACTACCTAGGCATTTCGGGGAAGGTCTCGGCCAACGTGCAGCGCCGGGTGCTCGTGATCCATGGCTACCACGTGGCGAAGGTCGTAAAGCTCAAGCTCCCGCCGGGGGTGGCGGCCGCTGGGCCCGGGGTCGTGACGCCCGTGGAGATTTGGTACGGGTGGATGGCCTCGGTGGTGATCGAGGGCGACAAGCAGAAGTTCACCGGTGAGGTCAAAGCCAAGTTCATGCAGAAGGGCTGCGAGGTCGAGGGCCTCGCTCACAGCAACTCGCTAACCACGCAGACCCGCGTGCGCGGGCTCCAGAAGCGCTCGGGGGAGGAGGCGTCGCTGATCATGAGCTCGCCGCAGAACCTGCTTAGCCACTTCGACAAGAGCGCCGAGCCCTCCCCGATCTTCGTGCGCTACATGCACACCAAGCCGCTCTCGGTGGCCGCGATCCAGTGGGCGGACAAGCCGACATTCCATGCCGGGCAGTTCAAGCTCACTGTGCTCGAGTTCCAGATCGCGGAGAAGAACCGTGCCACGAACAAGGGGTGGGACGCCTTCAACGGCAAACCCGATCCGATCGTCACGGCCATTGTTTCCCAGCTCAAGCCCGGCAAGGAAGAAGCGGTCGAGGGCGGACAGACGATCATGGTGTCACCGGTGGAGGAAAATACGCTGACGCCCTCGGTTCGGCTGAATCCGCAGACCTTCTGGATGCAGGCGGACACGCGGAGTGTGCTCCTCATAGGCGCCCGAGACAAGGACCTCCGTAACCCCGACGAGATTGGTCAGCTCGACGGTCAGATCAACCTCTACGCAGTACCGGAGTTCCCAATCGAGCTCGACCTGAGCGGCCGGTGCAAGGGATCGATCGAGAAGCTGCGGATTCGCATCGAGAGGGTCGAGTAGTCCGGGTAGGCAATACTTGAACCGCTACGACATTGCGCTGCTGTCCCTGCTCCCGCTCGCGGGCTGCTCCCTGGGTCAAGCCATCGACGACGTTGGTGTGATCTCCAAGACCCTGGTCGAGTCGAACGAGATCCTGGGGCGCTCCAACGTGAAACTCGATGCGCTGGGAGCGCAGGTCGACGAGAGCAACGAGCTAATGCTCAAGGCTACCCAGACCATGCAGCAGAGCAATGCGCTGATGACGTCGGCCACCCACGCCGTCAAGGAGGGCAACGCGCTGGTGCTCGAAGCCACCAAGACCATGCAGCAAAGCAACGATCTCATCGTCGAGGCCACAGAAACGATGCTCGAGATCCAGACGTCGATGAACCAGCTCATGAAGGAGTCGGTGGAGAACCTGGAGAGCACGAATCGTCTGCTCGCCGCCGCGCAGGAGGAGGTGCAGCGGACCACGAATCAGATCCGGATCATCAATGGACAGATCGGGCTGACGAACGAGCGCGTGGGACTGATCGAAGGCACCAACAAGGCGCTCGGTGAGGTGAACCAGAACCTCATGAATCTGAAGACGACGAACGACATCCTGCAGGGCATGCGCGGGAAGGTCAGCGAGATCGACAACACGAACACGCAGCTCTCTCAGGTCTTGAACGTGCTGATCGGAACAGTGATCGCGTTCGCGATAGCGGGGGTCGTCCTGGCATTCCTCTACGGCAGGATTCCCAAGGAGCTATCCCAATTCCTGAACCACGAGCTGCAGGAGATCCAGAGGATCCTGGAGAACCAACCTGGGTTCCAAGCGGTCTCTACCGCGCAGCGGACGACGAGCGGGCGATTCTCCTCACGACGTCGGCAAGCGCTCTCAGACTCGGGCGAAGCGCCTGCCGCTGGGGGAGCGGAAGGCGCGTCAGCAACGGACGCGGCGTCCTAGAGGACGGGAGCACTCCGCCGCGGCGGCGTAGGTGAGCTTGCTGCTGTGCGAAGGAGGGGGGGCAGGGTAGTGCGAACGAGGTGGGCGGCCCCAAACCTCGGTCGAGGCGCTGGGGCCCCCGCCCCACAGGAGAGCAAGACATGGCGAAGCAACACCCACTGCGCGGTCTCGCACTCGTTGGTGCTGGAGTAGCGTTCCTGCTCGTAGGTCGTGTGGCCCACGACCCCGTGACGCTCCAGTTCGAGGGGGCGCAGGCAGCCCTCGCTGCGGGCGGAGAAGGCGTGCTCACGGGAACCCTCCTCGAGGCGGAGGGTCCCACCCGGAGCGGTTTGGCGGCTTGGGTCGAGCAGAACTACGTGCGCGCGACCCGGAGGGGCCGCTGGGAGGTGTCCCCAGGCACCGCGGGAATCGGCAGGGGGGTCCTTCAGCTGCCGGACGGGGAGCGAGACGTTCGGTTCCTGCCCCCGTTGGATTACGTGGAGGGGCTCTCCTCTCTCGAGGAAGAGACGGAGGACCGCAGGCTGTATGGGGTGTCCACGGGAGACGCGTTGACCCTCCTCAAGGACCGCGACTCAGCGGATCTGTGGACTGCCTACCGGGGGTCTCCCGAGGCCGTGGGCCAGGCGCTGGCGACGGCGATCCGCGCTCGGAAGCTGAGGGGCTGGATCATGCAGGGGTTCGGAGGGCTGCTGGTGCTGCTCGGGCTGGGAGCCTGGGTCGCCGGCAGGAGGTCGCCTCCGTCCCCGTAGGGGCCCTGGGTTCGGTCCTGCACGACCGTGCGGGGCCGGGAACCTATAGTGGCGCCATGGACGAGACCCTGCGCGCGCTGGCGCGACGCTTCGCCGCCCACCCCCACGACGCCGCGGTCCGCCGCGCCTACGCCCAGGCGCTCGCCCGCGCCGGGAGCGGGCTGGACCAGGCGCTGTTCGAGCAGGTGCCGGGCCACCGGCTCGTGCAGCTGCTCTCCAGCTACGAGGGCGAGTCGCGCTGGGTCGGCGCGGGCGCCTTCGACCTGCCCCGGGGTCGGCTCTACCTGGCCGGTGGCGACGGCCTCGACAGCGTGTGCGCCTGGCGGGTGCCGGACATGGTCCGCGACTGGTCGTTCCAGCCCGAGCGGATCCCCGAGGTCCACGCCCTCGCCGTCTCGCCCGACGGAGAGCGCGTGGCCGCGCTCTGCCCGCGCGCCCTGGTGTGCTGGGACACGACGGGCGCGCAGCTCGCGTCGCGTGAGCTGCCCGAGGAGGCCCGGCTGTGGTCGTCGGACGCCGGCCTGATCTGGCTCGACGGCGGGCGGCTGGTGAGCTGGGGGCACATGCACGGCTCCGTCTGCGTGTGGGACGCCGACCTCGAGCTCGTGACCCGGCTCCAGCACCCGGCCGAGGACCCCAGCAACAGCGGCGCCGACACCGCGGCCCTCGCGCCCGACGGCCGGCTGGTCACCCTGCACCCGCTCGCAGGCGAGCTCTGCGTGTGGGACTCGCGCAGCTGGACCCTGCAGACGACCGTGGGGGGCCGCCTGACGTCGGAGTCGGAGGGCCTCGACCCCGAGGACGACGAGCCCCTCGACCCCGACGAGGACGAGCCGATCGCGCCGGTCCTCCTCGCCGCGCCGCCGACCGGCGGCGAGGTGCTCGTGCTCTACGAGGACAACTGGCTCGAGCGGCTGCCCCTCGACGGCGGGCCGGCCACGGGTGGTTTCTTCACGGTCGAGACCCACCCCGACTATCCGCCCGACGCGCTGTGGTGTGTCGACGCGCGCTGGGCGTTCGTCGACCACCGCAGCACGAACACCGTCCGCCGGATCGACACCCGCGAGCAGCGGGTGGAGACGGTGCTGCGGCTGGACATGGGGGCGTCGCGGGTCGTGTTCGCGGCGGACGGCTCGCGGGTGTGGACCTCGTGGGGGCTGCACGCCGGGAACGACCTCGAGGTCGTGGCCGAGCCCCGCGACCACCTGGGGCCCGTGGTCGCGGTCAGCGCGCCGACTCCAGAGGTCGTGCTCAGCCTCTCGGTCGAGGCCGGCCCCATGCGCTGGCGGCTGGGAGCCGACGGCTACGACTACGACGACCCGAGCGTGATCGACGAGGCGCCGGCGCCGGCGAACCCCGAAGAGGCGCTGGCGCGCGCGATCTTCGGCGGCAGCCCCGACGGCGTCCCCGCGGACGTGCGCGGCGCCAGCGACCCCACCCGCGGCCTGATCAGCGCCTGCGGCCGGCTGGCCGTGCGGACCGCTGGCGGGGTCGCCCAGCTCTACGCGCTGGGCGACGAACAGCTCCGGCAGGCTCCCCCCGACGCCCGCCTCGGCGATCGGGCCTGCGCCGTGCGCGCCGACGGCGTGTTCGCGGAGTGCGTCCCCCAACACGCGTTCCGCCTGCGGGACCTCCGCGGGGGCGAGGCGACGGCGCTGTGCGAGCTCGCGCTCCCCGACACGCTGTGGTTCAACGCGTTGGCCTTCAGCGCCGACGGTCGCTCGCTGGCTGGGGTCGGACCCAGCCACCTGATCGTCTACGACGTCGTCGAGAGCAACGGACGAGTGGAGCTCGGCGAGCGCTGGCGGTATCGAGTCGGGCCCGACCTGGGCCCCGACGCCGAGCCGCCGCGCTTCCGGCTGCCGGCCTCCGCCGTCGCGGTGGCCGACGGCGGCGGGGCGGCGGCCTTCGCGCAGGAGGGGCGCCTGGCGCGGGTCGACGCCCGCGCCGGTTCTCCCCAGGCCGTCGAGGTGGGGTGCGCGGGCGCGCAGCCCACCCAGCTCCGCTTCGTGGACGGGGGGGTCGCGGTCGTCGACCCCGGCGGGCGCCACGTGCGGCCCCTCGACGACTGGAGCCAACGCACCGACGTGTTCGCCCTCGACCTCGCCCCCCTCGCCGACCGGGTGACCTCGGCCTGGGCCGACCCCGACGGCCGGCTGGTAGTGGGCACCGAGCTCGGCGCCGTCGCGGTCTACGCCCGGTCGTAGCGGCGATCGGAGAGCCTGCCCCCCGTTGGGCTGGCGCCGCTGGTCGTCCGCCGCTTCCCGGCCACGCTCGCGGACCTCGCTCCAGCGTGCGCGGTTGCCCGCCGCGAGAGCCTACCCCGGGTCACCACCGGCGGCCGCGCTCGCCTTGCCGCGGCCGACGGGGCCGACTTTCTCGCCGGTCTTGGCCTCGAGGTCACGCAGCTGGGTGTGGGCCGCACCTACGAACTCGGCAGACCTTAATCGTGCTGTCTCAGGAACGTGTCGCTACCGTCGGTTGGGGTGCTGGTGGTACCCCACTCAGGAGAGGTTCTAGACATGAAGAAGACCCCCGCTAGCACGGACAACAGCCTCCCCGAGAGCTACGAGGAGCTCTGCTCCCAGGTCTGGCTGCCTCGCCCGATCGCGGACGACGTCGACTACAAGAACGCGCTCGAGGTGCTTGAGCGGCTGATCTTTCGAGCAGCGCGAACGAAAGGCCAGAACGATTACCTCACTGCGGTCAGCATGTTCGTTGAGGATTACGAGTCCTCACTGGAGTACGACTGGCCAGACGTATCGGTGCCACAAATCCTGGCTCACCTCTGTGAGTCCCACGGAATGACCGCTGCGGATCTGGGCCGCCTCCTTGGCGATCAAAGCCGATCACTGGGCACCAAGCTGCTGAGCGGAGAAAGGGACCTCAGCAAGGCGCACATCAAGATCCTCTGCACGAAGTTCAAGCTTCGGCCCAATGTGCTCCTGGGTATCGAGTTGGGCTAGCCGAACACCGCCGACGATCGACGCTTCGCCTGCGCCGCTCAGGCGTAGGACCGCTCGCGGCCCTACGCCGGGAGGAGGGTCACCACGGCCGTCGCCGCGATCGCTTCGCCGCGGCCGACCGGGCCGACTTTCTCGCCGGTCTTGGCCTTGAGGTTCACGCAGCTGGGGTGCACGCCCAGGCCCTCGCTCAGACGCTCGCGCATGGCGGCCTTGTAGGGCTTCAGCTTCGGGCGCTCGGCGTGCACGATCGCGTCCACGTAGCCCACGCGGAAGCCCGCCTCGGCGACGGCCTTGCAGGCGGCGCGCAGGAGCGCCTGGCTGTCGGCGCCCTTGTAGGCGGGGACGGTGTCGGGGAAGTGCTCGCCAATGTTTGCGTCCACCCCTCGGTTGGGGCGCTTGCCCACCCGCCCGCTGTCTCATTGCTTAGGGAGCGGCACCACCACTGGGTCCGCTTCGCGATCTCCCACCTTGAAGTGCACGGCGTCTGCGGTGATCTCGTGAACCCAGATTGGCAGGTCGTCGGAGTGTTCGTTCAGCAGCGCGTCGCCGACTCGATAGACGCGGCCTCCGACCAAAGCCTGATCGAAGCGGGCCCCCTCCTCAGGCGGCCCAATGTCTTGCGTGATCCCTTGGAGATCGATTCTGGCTTGCTGTCCATTCGGGAGGTCGAGCACTTTGCCGCGTGGCTCTGCGGCAGCACGATCGCCTTCGGCCTCTGACGCCGGTTCACCGGTGACGATCACGTAGTCACCCGCAAGGCGCAGCTCGAGCTCGAGGTCGTGCGCAGCTCGTCGCATGGCCTCGAGGTAGTCGACGTTCACCAGTCGAGTCGAAATGGTCGAGTCGACGTTGCGAATGACGATCGAGCGGTTCGTCTTGTAGGCGAGCCCAGCGAGCCAGGTCGCGGCTGGCGCAGCGCTGGCCTGGAGGAGATTCGTCGTCATTCGAGGGGCCGGAAGGGCCTCGAAGTCAGGCAGCGATTCGAAGGGCTGTCCCCACGCCTTCGCACCACCGACGACCACGACCCCGTCTCTCTCACCTGCCCTGAGCTCGCAGGCTCTCACGATCTGCTGGAACATCTCGATTGGATCTCCTCTAGCGCAGACCCACAGATTGCCCTGAACTCGCTCCGTCAAGATCAGGTGCAGCCCCATGTACTGGGAGAGCACCTGGAGCACGGTTCTCAGGGAGCCGTTCTCGAAAGCGAGGTTCACACCGCAATTCGGTTGGGCGACTTTGATCGTCCCGTCTGCAAGCTCCTCGACTTCGCAGTTGTAGGTCTTCGCGACCAGGTCAACTGCAAGCCTCCAGTTGATCGATACGAATCGCTCCGAAACGGTGACGTCGACGTTTGGATCGACCTCGATCCATGCTCCGGTCTGACTGGAGATCGAGGCCATGACGTCGCCCAGGGGCATGTCCCGCACGTCGAGGTCGATCAACAGCCCAGGGTCTGGAGGCGAGTAACCGGTTGGATCCGGGTCCGGACTCTCTGGGGCAGGTCGCTGCTCGGGCGCGAAGAACCCGGGACCTTTGGGCTCTGCGCGGCAAACCACAACGGTGTCGTCTGCCCAGTACGCTTGGAGTCCGGCCGCGCTGACCACCGCCTCGAGGACGACGTCCCAACGTGCTTCAACGTCCACGGTCAGACGCTCTGGGAACTCAGCCTCCCACCGGATCGGCTGCCCGCTCTGCTCACGGATCGTGGCCAGCAAAGACGTGATTGGAGCTTCGGAGCAGGCCAACTCGACGTGGACCCCGTTCGCAGCGACTCGGGTCCCGACGTCCGACCGGCTGCTGCTGTTGCTCGACTTCGTTGCGCAACCGGAGGGTGCGAGAAGGAGCAACACCAGGAGAGCTAGGGGGAGGCGACGCATGGTCTACCCTACACCCATGACGTTCCTTCGCGCGAGCCACCACGGCGGTGACCGCGCTCGCCTCGCCGCGGCCGACCGGGCCGACTTTCTCGCCGGTCTTGGCCTCGAAGTCACGCAGGTCGGTGTGCACCCCCAGGCCCTCGCTGAGGCGCTCGCGCATGGCGGCTTTGTGGGGCTTCAGCTTCGGCCGGGCGGCCGACGGGGCCCTGGGGGCGTCGAGGTCGACGCGGGGCCCGGCCAGGGGAGCGTGCGGCGGAGCTCAGCGGACAAGCGGCTACCGGGCCGGGGAGCGTGGCTCCGGTGCTGAGCGCAGGTCAGACCGCGCGGCCTTCCAGGAATCTCCTACGGCTGATCTTCTTCCGATTGACGAGGGCGCTGAGGACCGTCAAGGGAGAGACCTGGAAGTGCTCGGCCGCCTCGGAAATGGCGTCGTCGTCGAGTCCTGCCTTGTCGGTGTAGGCGTCGAGGGCCTCCCACGGACAAAGGAACTCCTGCGCGAACGTCCGCTCGACCTTTTGCAGCGCGGTGTGGGCGCTCGTCACGGGTAGGAACCGTGTCTCTGGCGGGGACGCCAGCGCACAGCCAATCAACCGCGACAGGTAGAAGCGCTGACCGGTGACGTGTCGACTCGAGATCCGGATCGGTGCAGGTGAGGATTCCTCCTGCCTGAACGCCCCGCGGAGCTGCCGCTCGGCGGTGAGTTCCTTGATCGGGAGCTCGACCCCGAGCTTCTCCGAGAGGAACTCGTTGGTGAGGACCGCGCTCGCTCCCAGGCCCAGCTTCCGACGCAGGGACTTCGCCAGCTTGGCTCCACGCTGCCAGGGGAGTTCGCCGCTGGGCGCTCCGTTGGATTCAACCCAGCCGAGGTTCACGCATACCTCCGAGGTGAGAATCTCGTTGAGCTGGACCGACACCTCAGTGAAGTCGCCCAGCGCAGGGAAGATCGCCATGACCTCGTCAACGGCCGCCGCACCGAGTTGCTGCTCAAGCTGCTCCGCCTGCGCCAACCACTTCGAGTCCGCGTCTCCCGGGTGCTTGCCTGCCTGCGCTTGAAGTCGGCACTCCCTGGCTTGACGAGGGTCATTGCGCTCCTCGTTCAGTTCTTGCCACACCCCTTCGAGCTCTCGATCCCGATGACCGCATGCGCGCAGGCGAGCCAGAACCTGTCGCACGAGGTCGTCGACCGCGCGCTCGAAACGCACGACCGGGACGCTCGCGGAGACGTTCTGGAGGAACCGAACGCTCGCGGCGTCCGCTCTGGACTCGCTCGCTGCAGTGACCTGAATGAACTCGCCGTCACTGGCGAACTCGACCAGTGGCCAGACCGACCCCCCACCGATCGCGGGCATGCGGTGGCAGAGTCGCCACTCGAATCCGCTGCGCTCCGGCTCACAACGAAGCCGCCACCAGTTGGCGAGCAGCCAGCGCGCGAGGTCGATCGTGGGGACGATGACGTACGGCCTGACCGTGTTGTTGGCCAGGTCCTGCACCTCCGTCAGGGTCGAGCCTCCCCCAGCGAAGGAGACTTCGATTCGGAGGGCACCCAGCGTGCACAGCTGGGGATCGTCCTTGGGGCCGAACCACTCGCCGACCTGGAAGGAGAGTTCTGCCGCCTGGCTCACAGTTGGTTCCACGCTCGCGTGACCTCGTCGAACAGGGGGTCACTTCTGCGGATCGGGTATCCGTGGTAACAGCCGGTTCGACTGCCACCGTACATGCCTTCGAAGACTTGCCCGTCCTCGGCCACGACCCAGATCTCCTTCGGATAGCCCGTGTTCGTCGTCGGCTCACTGACAAGGCCACGACGAACGGCCTCTGCGAACAACTCCTCTGCCTTGGCCTTGCTGAAGACGGCTGCCTCGTCGCAGAGTGTCTTTTCAGGACGCGGGGAGGCGGGAGGAGAGAGGCCGAAGTCACCCGGATTGCGCTTGTGGAGAGGGCTACCTTCGTATCTTGCCTCGTCCAGGCGCGCCCTCTCCTCCTCGGTCAAAGGCTCCGCTCGGATTCGTCGCTCGGTTCGCTGGCGTAACTCTCTCGCGCGCCTACCCATGTCACCTGTCGCACACTCTACCTCTTCGTCACCCACGCAGCACGATCGAAGTCTCCTCGTCCGGCAAGAGCGTGCGAGAGAGGCAGAGTCGCCAAGCCGCCGCCGGGCGTTCAGGCAACTGCCCCAGTGAAAGACTCTGCTCCTTAGCCTACGCCGGGAGGAGGGTCACCACGGCCGTCGCCGCGATCGCTTCGCCGCGGCCGAC
>Ga0070726_10003109_pt1 | contig 14212 bp, 9 predicted proteins | sample tdAd471_FD_67275 | JGI IMG/M metagenome (GOLD analysis project Ga0070726, IMG submission 67275) | Marine sediment microbial communities from the Atlantic coast under amendment with organic carbon and nitrate - tdAd47.1 | ecosystem: Environmental > Aquatic > Marine > Coastal > Sediment | place...
CGATGAAAAAGATTTCAACAAGACAGCAAATGCAAGTCGTCCTATCCCAAGACCTGTGAATCTGCCAGAGGCCGCTAACTTCTAAAGGAAAGGGGCTGGCGATCCGGCCAGCCCCTCTTTTCATACCCTGGGGTTAGTTGCGACTCTGTAAACACCCTCATACAGACCCACCGCACCAGCGCCCGACATAAATCCAAAGAGTGCATAGTCCACATAATTAACAAAGGTCGGCTCTTTACCCGCATAAAACATGGCAAGGATGCCGAGCCCTGTACCAGCGGCAATAGTAATCAGGGCTTTCCACCTGTCTGCAATCGGGACTAGCTTGAAGAACATTCCCATGAGGATGGATAACAATACTGGCAAGGCGTACCCGCCAAAAGTTATTTCTTCCATGCTTACCTCCGTTACTCCGTGGGAAGATCAGGCGGCGGCTCTGGCGCTGGCTCTTCCCCCAACACAACTTCTTCGCTGGATACCGGAGCGGCTGGGGCTGGCTCCTCAAAGTAGGACTCTGGCCTCTTGACAATGGCATGAAGGGAGTTGATGTCGTTCATGGTGGGATCTTGCTTCTGCCACGCTACCATAACCGCAGTAGCCGCCGGAATTCCCTTGCTGACGATAAGATTGAAGAGGATGGTGATTACCTGGACGATTTCAATGCCTGTCATTGGATTGCCTCCATTCCGTTTTGAATCAGGATGGGATTGATGTAGGCGAGAAATACGCCAAGCTGTTGTCCCACCAAGAGCAATTTAGTTTGAATATCTCCCTGTTCACCTTCTGTTTCAGCATAGAGAGATAAGGCTTCAACTGCGCTGTGATAAGCGTCATGGTAAAAGCCACCGAGCTTAATAGCTTCGGCTTTGACATCATCACCTACCACACCGTTGCGATGAAGGGTTGCAATTCCGGTCATACCCGTATCATAGGTATGACCCCCCACGCTCAAGGCTCTGTAAGAATCCCTGACGATGTGATTCGTGGCGCATGAACTAACCAACGCGAAAGTCAGTACAAAGATCGGTAGCCAAATCAACAACCAGCGTCCGGTATATGACAGGGCTTTTCTCATTAGAATCCTCCTTGTGCTAGTAGATCCACATAACAGGGTGAGGCTTATCGCTCAACCTGTCTCCTAGATGAACAAAGTTATCGCCAATGCCGATCCGCCTGATTCCTGCAGCTATGGCAGCGGTAACAACTTTCCATCTTACATGGCTAGTCTTGGTGGAAATGTCCACAGCTTCCGCGTGGCCCTCCGCGTTGAGCAGATGCTCAGATTCAGATTTTCCACCCTCGTCCTCGTTGTGCTTTGGACACCGAGCCCCACTATTAACGATAAATGGAGTCTGCGCTTTGCCACGAGCATAGTCCAGCTTTTCCACAAAGGCAGGCCTCATGCCTTGCGTACCGCAGCCACATTTACAGGCAAATTCTTCTGGCTTGAAGTATTTAGCCATCAGGAAGTTCCTCGATCATGCGCTCTGCTTTTTCAAGAGCCTTTTTCCAATCAGCGTATCTCTTTTTGCAGTAATGATCGTTGCTATTATCGCACGAACGAAAAATAAACGCACCTGTACTGACAAGATGCCTTAAAACATCATTACATTTTTCTCTCAGGGTGGGTTTCAACCCGAATCCCCATCATGGCGTTCAGTATGATTTTCTAGTTCAGTAACAACCTTCACCATTTCTCGCTCTATCTTGTTCATTTGCTTGGTGGACTGAGAATGATAAGTCTCTAATTTCGATACTGCCTGTTTCTGACCACTCGACAAAGAGGTAAAAGTTAAAGCCATGATAGCCAGGAAAACTGTGACTACCACCCCAAAGAGAGCAATGAGCGTTTTGGATTTGACCCTATCAAACACTAGCGCCTCCACATCATGTATTTTTTGGTCAAATACTTCCCATTGTTTCTTATCTGTTTCCTTCAATTCAGTTATGTTGTCGTTAATGCCATTTATTTTAACCCTGCATTCGGGTGGACAGGTATCAGTCACAGTCGCCCTCCTATTTGAGAAGTCGCAATCGTCTTTTCTCCTCTGGAGCTGGAGCGGTTACTAGCTCCTCCCAAAATCTCAGAGCGCGAACAAACTTAGCCAAGCCTTCTGCGTCTAGCGACAGTACGAATGCTGCTTCCTCGTTAGCATTCAGTTCCGATAGTGGGTGCATACCTTCCAGCGATTGTTTTATGCCTCTGAGAGTCCCGCCATGAGTAAGGTACTCTGCCATGTAATTGATGGTCGCTTCGTAATCATCATAGCGCATCGCCAGCCTTGCATTGTAGAGTGCTTGGCCGCGATCCGAGAGATAGAAACCTGTGCTGTGCTTACCGATCCTCTTCATAAACCGAGTCTTTTGATCCAGAGTGTCACGGTACGCAGCCTGGAATGGATCTATGGTGTAGATAAATACTCCCTTAGCACTCTCAATGTACGGCCTTGACGGTTTGCCAGCTAGGGCCATGTATTCATTTTCAAGACCGAAACTTCTTGCAAGGTGCAAGCCGCGATCCCTAACCGTTCTTTGCTCAAAGGCATCAGGGAAAAGAGCCCGCCTAGTTAGAGTTTCACCAGCCAACTTGATGAAGGGAATGCTGCCTTGGACAACGACGTTAGCGGGAGATTTCGCCATGTCTTTGACGATCTCCTTCAAGGTCATTCTTCCCCTCGTCCATTGGTTGATGTAGTACGGAGTAGCGTCCAGGCCAAACCACTCAAGATTGTCAGCAAGAGCGCCGATCCGTGGGAAGTATTGCACCTTGCCATTTTTATCTCTGCCAAAGACTAGGTGTGGTCTACCTTTGATTTCTTCTGGAAGATCATCTTCTTCTCTTGGAAACAGCAAACTATTGATTGTCATTGTCATAGCATAAAGGGCAAAGGCCTTGAGGAGAAACTTGCCAATCCTCATGGCGATAAAGGGACTCCTTGCGGCTGTGCCAGCGGCTTTGTAGCCTATCTTTTTAGTAAGCTCACCGTTATTGACAGCGTTTCGAGCAAGCCGGACGTATCTCACAAAGTTGACAGCTTTCCAAGACCAAAATGGGAAGTATCTCTCGCGCAGCTCTTGACCCATCACAGACACTCGATCATAAGACCCAAGCAAGTCATTGGACATGAAATAAGCTCGATCCTTCATTTCTGAGAGCCCCTGGATCTCCTCCGGTATCGAGGCCCAATAGTCTTTTGGTAAACCATCCGGCGATGCTGTCATTTGCGTCATAGCTTCTTTGTATGCAGCATAGCGCAGTAGTGCCTCGCGGAAGTCGGTTGAGATCCTGGCGGTTTGCCAGTAAGCATCCCAGGCCTTACGAGGAATACCCAGGATGCCTTTCTTTTCATGTCGCCTGAGAAATGGTTTGGTTAGATCAAACTCACCCATTTCTTGAGCTTGCAAGGTCGCACCCCACCCGCCACGATCCAGCCAATCTCCTACTTCACCATCCCCAACCTTTGCGGGATCTTTGCCTTGAACAAATACTTCATAAAGTTCATTGAATGATTCCCTGGTTCGCTTGAAGATGGCCGGACTTCCAACAAACGCAGCATCGGCATCACCTGTGAGGTTGCGGAAGTTATATTTGCTGAATCGTCTAGGTGAAACAAGTTGCCATATTTTCCAACGCTTAATGACCCAGGCGTGGGCTCTTCCCAGCGTACTTCTTCTCTTCGGCCTGGAGAGTTCATTCAGGGTGTCGGCTACCTCTTGCTTAACAACGTACTCTCGCCTACGACCCCCACGCATGAGCCCCTTGCGTAAATCATCAGCCTTAATGCCTATTTCCTCTAACTCAGCCTCAAGCAGTTGCTTGGCTATGGTTTCGGGAACGGAGTGGGCCATGAAGAAAGTTGTCCCTTCCCAGGGTTGCCATGTTGTGTATCCTGGCGGGATCAGATCGCGCCACTCAAGGTATTCATCGCCAAGGGTTTCCTGTATTATCTTTCGCTTCTCATTCATGCCCTTGAAGATAGTAGCGGCTGCGCCTGATCCAGGCTCACCACCATGCTCCTTGAGTATCCATGCCGCGTACTTTATTAGTGCATCTGCCGCTCTTCCAGGCAGCGAGACACGATCCGCTTTAGTCCAATCTTTACCGAGTTCCTTCTTGATCGCCTTGTTTTCGAGCCAGTTATCACCCAGCGCAATGGTCAACCACTCCCACTCATAGTTTTTGCCTGTCGGTAATTCTTGCATCGCAGCGTGTTTACCGAGCTTGTCGAAACCAATAGCCATCTTCTTGTTTAGGATCTGCCTGTATAAATCTTCGCCCGTTAGCGGTTCTTTGCCTTCGGGAGTCTCAAGAGTTTGTGCCAGCGCATTGAAAAACTCATACATTTTTGTATCGTTGCTATGTAAGGCCAGCCCCTTGAGATCATCCTGTATGTTGTAGTGTCTATCAACTACCTCTATTACCCTGGCGATCTCGATGTCATAGAGCATTTGAGATATGACTTCATTCTCAGCCTGGAGATAGTCTGCATTGATGTCCAGGGACGATCCGGTGCGCGGCCTCAAATGGCTCCTATACGTTGGCGTTCTAAGGCGCTCTCCTGATCCGAAGAGTCCCATTACATTGACATAGTTGAGGACTTGATGCCGGAAATAAAATTCGCGGGTAAGATGCTTAGAAACATCAAAACCTATTACCTTCATTGCCCTGGTATAGTCCTTACGGATAACTTCCCACAATTCCCCACGCTTTTTCAGGGCTGCTTCGATCTCCGGATTACCTTGGATATGCCTGTTGAGATCAGCATGATCCTTTGCCAGGGTTTCCGGTGTGTATCCATAAGGCAGACCTATATCATCTTCTGTAGTGCCACGCTCTCTTTGTAGGCCAACCTCTTCCATGAGATCATCGAGGATTACTTTCCAGGCAAAATCTATCTCATCAGTTTTGTTGAGGTCTAATGTTATCTCTTTGAGCTTTTGTCCAGTTTTCCTAGAGGCAACACCCCTAGCCTTTTGCAGCCGGAGAAGAGCATTCTGCAACTCCGCGAATTCTTTTGTCTTGGGTAGATGTTCATAAGTTCGGAAAGCCCTGTTTTTTAAGGACTCCATATATTTTTTGAACACGAGATAGAAAGGATCTCTCTTAGTGCCTCGTGCCTCTTCCACTCTCCGCTGTACTTCTTCATCCGAGGATTCAAATGCTTCGCCCTCTGCCTTAACGTCACCCTTGAATATCAGCGCCCCACCTTCAGGGCCAAGTCCTTCGGCATAGTCGTCCACATCATCGCCCAAGTTCTTGCGGCTGAGATCAAAGAGATCCCCCTGGCCCTTGGCCTCCGATGGGAACATTTCTCTCTGTGTAAATTGCCTAGCGAGGTTGTATTTCTTGGCGACTTGATCGGCCAGTTCTGTGCTGATGTTCCCACGAGCTACTTGTTCACGCAGCTTGGGTTCTTCGAGCATCGCTTCGATCTGGCCTGGAGTTGCATCGGGGAATGATCGCTTGAGGAAATCTTCCGGACTTGAAGGCAGTTCTTCTTGAGAGTCTAGCTTTTGGTGTTCTCCGAAGAGGTCGTATTGGATTCTGTTTGCTGCAAATGTTCCGCCAACCTTATTCTCCGGCGATGAGCCCTTAATCCTGGCGGAGTCATATTCCCTGTGTAGATTGAGTGCAGACTCCGGACTAATGAGTAGCCCGCCCCCTCCATAACCTTTGAAACTTTCCGTAAGTTGTCTAATTCCTTTTTCGTGCTTTTTGAAAACGTCATAACTTGCCCTCCCTAATAAAGCATACCGGAAAGACCCTAATAATACAAATAATTCTGTAAATCTCCCGCCCCAATCCGCATCATGGTCTGGATAATCCTTATGGGCTCTTTCGTGCATAAATGTTGCAGCCATATTCTCTGCCTGGAGTACGAGCGGATCTTCTCCAGCTTTTATGGCAGCTTTGTATTCAGGTTTCTCAAGATAAGCCTCATTTACAGTCCAGGGATTTAATGCGTACATTTCCTCGACACCACGATCCGGATTGCTCCGGTAGCCATGTAAGCCTGGGTGGGTGGTCATTACAATCCTGACAGGTACTTGCCCCGCCTCTTCCATGAGCTGATTGAACAGATTAAAGACCTTGGCAATATCACGGAACAGAGGTCTGTGCTTTTTAATGAGAGTCTTGACAGCCTTTACTTCGGCGGGATCTTTGTATGGTATCGTTACTAGAACACCCTCAACCGTAGGAGATTGTTTGAGCATACGATTGAAGTCCTTCACCTGACCCTTGAAATGCTTGTCGATCATCTTTTGAAGGACTTTGTTTACTTCCTCAGCTATGTCCTTACCTGTTTCATAAGTTACCTGAGTTCTATTGTGGGTAAAGGGATACTCATCTTCGTCTACCTCTGGAGTCCTAGTGAAGTTTACGAAGATTTTAAAATCAGGCTCAAAGGGTAGTCGTTTAATTCCGGAAATATCATCGGTACGAATTTGAAGGGGCAAGCCCTTATTGTAAAACCTTTGAGCTATAACATATCCGTTATGGAATTTTGGTGCGCCGTAGCTTCCTGAGTTTACAAGCAAGATGCTCACCTTGGACTTGTTGGCCGTGGTGTTTTTCCTTGGAACAAGTAGGTCGGCGGAAGTAAAATCATCAAAGTCCTTGGTATGAACAACAGCGTCCGGATCGCCAGATATGCCTTGTTCTATAACGACAGCTTTGTGGCGCAGTTGTTGAATGTACTCCCGAAAGCCCTTGAGTAATTCATCATGGCCTAGCTTTAGAGATCCATATTCAGTTTGTTCGCTGTAGAGTGCCTGATAGGTCGTGCCAGTAGGCTCGTCAATGTCAACTTCGCCGCGCTCTGTTTGCTCAACATCGAGTTCGCCACTCAGTTCGGCTATGGCGCGGAACATTTCATCTTGTGTCGCTTCTATATCCGACCTGATTTTAACTGCATCAGGATGAACGATGCCTTGTTCGTTTTGTCCCTCCGACCATCTTTCGGGACTGTCTACATCAAACTCAGGATTCTCTACCGCCCAAGCAGTAGTTGTGATCTTTATTTTATTTGGATAGTAAAGTAGTGCAGCATTGGCCTTGCCAAAACCGCCCTTGGAAAGCTCACCCTTCTTGCCTTTAGCACCTATTTTTAGATACGAGAAAGCAATATCTTCCGGAGTCATGCCTCTGCCATTGTCTGTAAATGTCAGTTGAGTAACGGGTTCACCGTCAATAATATGTCCGTCAACTTTCCAGACAATAGCTTGCTGATCCCACGGTCTATTGAACGGCATGGCATCGAGGCTGTTCTGCAGTAGCTCATTGGGGATACTCCGTGCTGGCTGTTGATTCATCACATCGCGCATCAAGCTAGTTCTAATGATTCTCTCTTCATCCAGCTTGGGCTTCCTCTTTACAACCCTACTCTCGCTGATTAGATCCTCATAGCGAGGCCAGATGGCAAAGGTGTTGTTGCTTTGGTTGAATGAGATCGCACCGTAAGGCCGTTCGATCTCGTAATGCCTATTACCAGTAGCATCGCCCTGTACTAACGTAATCGCCCAGCCGATCTTGTCATACTCTGAACGCATACCGAATCTGAGCTGCGCCTCGTGACTGAGCCACAATTCCCTGTCAAGTATCTTGGCTTCTTTGAGAGGAACCTTGATGATTGCATGGTCAAGGCTAGGCGCATCGGCCAGAATTCCGATGAGCTTATTTTCATACCTATTTAGCGAGGGGATCTGATCGGCCTTTTTAACTTCCAGCGTGACTCGTTTTCTTGTGTCAGGACGATCCTCGACCCTATCCACACCAAAATCTTCCCCACCTACAATTTCAATCTGCTCGAATGGATCATATTCGAGCTGGTCGCCATCGCTCAGAATGATATTGTGATCCTTGGTTATTTCCGTGACTTCAAACCATTCAGAATCACCCTCTGGCCTTACGAGATTTACCCTGTCGCCAATTTTCAAATCCAAATTACCAACTGATTCTGTCTTAATCTTTGTGGCAATTTCGTCGATCCAGGCTTGTTCATCTACTTCCGCTAGGCGCTGGAATTCTTTTTCCGCATCGCCTAGAGATTCAATCGGAGTGGGCGGCAATCCTTCTTTTACCCTTCCGATCTCTTGGATGAGCATTTCATATAAATCTTCCCAGGTCTGCCCCTCAGTTAAAATAAAAGCCTCTTTAGCTTTTATCTCTAATATGTCCCATGATGTGCCACGCTTTTTACTTAGAAGTCCAACTACGCCCGACTCTTTCCTGGTAAAACTCTCATTGCCCACAGATTCATCCCATATAGGATTCTTCCGGAACCATCCGATAAGAGTTTTGATTTTGGAGGTTTTTGCCTTTGCTGGCATTTGAGGTAGGCGCTTGACCTTTACTACATCAGTAGCGTTGGCGACATATTCCCTCTTCTGACCGATGAGCCTGACTTTTACTTTGTCTGGAAACTTTGGGTGTTGCCTTACAACCTGGAGCTGCTTGCCAGGAAAGCGGTCAGGTAGGGCGACTGTATCGCCTACTCGTACAGTTTTGCCATCCCTGTCCGTCCCAACTACTTCCGCCTCAACTTGTACCAGCTCCTCTTCCGCTTCCGGACGGATTCCCAATCCCATTTCTTTCTCAAATACTGGAACCTGTACGTCCATAATGTCTTGTATGTCGCGCAAGCCCTTCTCAACAGCCTCTTCTATATCGCCTGTGTAGGTGACTCTCTCAAGATAAGACCTTATAATGGTTTCTGAATCTCCCTTGGCAAGGAACATATCAGCTTCAAAGTCTGTGATATTTGGAAATGCTTCCTTAATCTTTCCTCGTGCAAAACCTTCCACCTGTTCTGCTAAAGTCGTAGGTTCTATTTCTACAGGGGCAGCTTCGGGCTCAACTGGAGCTTCTTCCTCCGGAGCGGCCACGGGCTCTATTTCAACTTCGGGCTCCTCAGCGGCGATTTCGGGCTCTTCTCGTGGAGGTGGGGTGGATATGTCCTCACGCGGGATCGGCCTGATTTCGCCATCAGCCATCTGGACAGTTGCGACAGTAGGAGAAACGCCAACGACTTCACCCAGGCCAAAGGGTGTGTCAACCACCATTCCAGGTACAATCTCTGCCCGTTCGGGTATCTGTATATCGGGTGGTTCTTCGCCAGGGATAGCAACCTCGCCCCTCAATGCTGGATAGTCAGCTCGAACCTCTTCCGGCACAGGCAGACCAGCCTTGATTGCTTTCGCTATTTCCCTATAATGCTTGCTGGTAGTAGTCTGAATCCTGGGAGTGCCATCTTTTCTCGTTTCGGTGGGATGAGCTTTCCGGATTATGCCGCCCATTTCGCGCATTGCTTCGATTCGATCATCTATCAATGCTCTCATCGCAGCTTTGTGATCTGCGGTATCAAATGGAACGGTGGCAAAATGTTGAGCTTCGGGGGTTTCCCTTGCTATTTGTTCCCATTCTTCATCAGGTATATCCTCAAAGCGTCTGCCCTGGAGATAGGATCTTTCGGTAAACTCCTCCAAGGTCTGTTGCCATGCGACCTGATGCCGTGGCATTAGACCGAAACCATCCCCAACAGGTACGACAGTCCAATCCTTAATGGCTGGATAAGCCTTTTGAGCCTTGGGTATATTTGCCACAGCGCCACGTTCAGTCTTAAATGGTGTGACATCTTTGCTGAGAATAGGCTCAGTCGGCTGCTCGACTTCGGTAGGCCGCTCACCCTTTTTCGGTATGCCTACTGGCTCCGGCTCAACCACAACGAAGTCCGGCTCTGCTTTCGCGGCTGCTTCCTCTCGCTCTGTAGCCCTGGCAATATCCTCTTGTTGTTTTTGCAGAAACTCCTCAGTTGTTAAGTCGGTAGTCTGACCACGGCCCATCCTCTCTAATTGTTCCGCTCTCCAGGCATCACTATTCCACATTTTAATGAGTTCTTCCTGGGTGATTGGGCCACGGCGTTGCCAGTATTCTCCTTCGCCAGCTTGGGATTTTCGTATGGTTTCATCAATGCTTTGCAAGAGTAAGCCGCGCTCTGGAATTGTATGTTTTCTCCAGGCGGTACTCTCTCTGATGTGTCGGGGAATTTCTACGCTGTAGCCAGCAGCCTCGAACAAGATGAATAGCCCCATGTTCTCGATGCTTTTTTCGAGATCCCCTTCGCCAAGGAGCGTACCACCAACCATAGCAGCAATCATTCTTTGGAAAAATGGACGAGCGTATGCGGATAATTCCGTGGCGACTAACCGACCAGCTCCCATAGCGTATTTCACAGGTACTTGAACAGCAGCACCAAGCGCAACGGTATCGGCTATGATGTCTCTGAGGGGAGCGTCCGGTAGCTTGACAATCTGAGGCCTTAATTTGCCAGGGACAGGCTCAATGCCAAAGTTGGGAACAACGATCTCCGCATCCCCACGGCGCTTGTCCCAAAAATCAACGGCCTCATCGAACATATCTTCCCATGCCTTAGCCCCTAGAGGCTTACCGTCAACGTACCACAACTGTCCGACGACAGGAGCCAGCCAGCGCAGCGTAGCACTAGCACCCCTGGCGACGAGGTAGGGGATCTCGTCGGCGATTGCTTCAAAGCCAGGGCGAAGTCCACTAATATCCGGCAACCTTTCAGCCATATCAGCGACAATTTCCGGATCATCATCTATTGGTATTTGATCGGTAGGTGTCGGTGTTCGACCTTGGAACAGTATATCCGGCGGTGTCTGATCTTCTGTTCGAGCGAAAGGACTCTTTCCTTGAGCCATTCTTTTCCGTGCGTGAGCAACCGCTTTATCTACTATCGTTTGGGGAATCTGTTTGGGGTCGGTATTTGATAGAAGTAAATCTATTTCTTCCTTGGTTAGGCCAGGGACGAGTGAGGGGATCTCAGTTTCCTGACCATCCATATTGACACCGATAGAATACTCAGTAGACTTACGACCATCAGGACGCTGTAAGGCTCCCAAAAACCCTGGGCCTTTATGCCTAACATCAGCATCCGGCAAGCCTGGAATAGGAGCTGGAGCCTGGATCATACCAGGGCGAGGAGCAGGGGGGGGCTCCGCAGCCCTTAATTCGTCTATTCGCCCAGCTCTCTGGAGAGCTTGCGCTCCAAACGGGATCTCTGGCTCCGGTGGGGGAGCAGCCGGAGCGGTAAAGAGATCCATTAGGTTTGGAAACTTTTCCGGTTCATCTGGCGCAGTATCAGGAACAACCTCTCTGAATTTTAGAGGTTTTATTTCTCTGAAAGTATATCTAGCCATGATTATCCCTTATTGGTTAATGACGAATTTCCTATTGCCGACCCACACGATTATAGTACCGTTCTGGAATTCAATGTTTGTCGCTTCAAGACCTTTATCAGCCAGGAAGTCAGCTTTGACTTTTTCTTTGTCTCGCTCTCCCTTTGGTTCCGCTTTCGGTTGAGCGCGACCCTTGCGTCCGGCTTTCGTACTATCCAAAATCTCCTTTGATCGCTTGGACATACCAGCTCTCTCTAGGATCTTATTTACTGTTTCCTGGTCAGCACCACCTGTCGCTGGCTTCTCCAGAGCGCCAAGGGCTCTCAGTACCTCCGTGTTCCCACCACCCGCAGCCCGTATGTTTGCGACCTTCTCCTCCGTGGTGCTTGGCTTTGGTGCGCTCTTACCCTCGAAGGCTTGGAACATATCAATCATCTTAAACAAATGCTGCATCTGTGCTGGCGGCTCCTCTTCGCCAACGTATTCCTGGCCCTGGAAAAGATTGGTCAGGTCGAGATCCTGTGGCAGTTGACCCTGCATAGGTGGAACCTGAGTCTCACCACTCGCAATGCCTTGAGCTGGATCGAACATCGGCGGAGTAATCTGATCGGGCATAGTCGCCTGACCAAACTGTTGAGGCTCCGCGCCCGCGCCTTTAAAGTAATCCGCTGGATAGTAATCTGGAGCTAGAGCAGCCTTAGCCTCTTCATCTGCCTGGGCTTGGCCTGTGACGAGCATATTCAAGGCGTTACTTCTAGCTGCCAGATCCCTTAGATGTCCTTCATTGATCGAAGGCTCGTAATCCACGCCTTCTTTTCCGGTGTGAACAACGACTTTATTTATGCTTGGCCTTTTCCTGGCAAACATACCACTAGGCTTGTTCAGCCTGATGCTCTCAAGGAGATCGGCCTTGAACCTATCCATTTTGTCCTGGCGATGGCGCTTCTCAGCGGCCTCAGCACGTTCCCTTGATTCTCTCCTTTTCAGCATGGCAAACCTTTCGGTTTCCCTTCTTGCCCTTGCTTGCCTTCTGCCCTCTTCTTGTTTGGCCCTCCGCTCCTTTTGCTCTAGTCGTTTTATCGACCTTTTCTGAGCGGCGAAGGGACTGACTACTCTTTCGATAGCCATGAGATCACCCCCCTCTATGTTCTAAATTGCCCTGGCTGGATTGGGCCACTCATCAGACCCAAGTTCTGTGCTTGCATCATTCTCATAGACCGACTCATGCCAGGATACATTCTTGATAACATTAGTTGCGTTTGAGCGTTCATGCCACCGCGACCAGCAAGCGGGCCTCGATCAAATGGTACGCCTGGGAGCTGGTCACGGCGTTGCATACCCTCAAGGCTCCTCTGGAATTGGTTCAAACCAATCTGAGGCCCGAACGGTTCCCTTGGAGTGCCTGGGTAGCCCAAGCTCTGCAACATTTCTTGGGTGAAACCAGTTTGCGGAAACATGGAGAGCTGACCTGTCTGTTGCCTACTCGCCATCATTTCACCTATCCGAGCTTGCTCTGCCCTTTTTGACTCTGCGAGTTGTTCGCGCTGGAAAGTCAAGTCTCTCAACTGCCTTTCCATCTGAGCGCCCAAGCTCTCGCCAGCTACCCCAGCCGCAGCCGCAGCCTTACCCATCTGAGCCCCAAAGGGTTCAGTTGCTTGGCTTGCGATGTCGAAAGCACCAAACTGACCCTTTCGCCTAGCGGCCCCTGATGCTGCTTGACGAACAGCTTGAGTACCCTGGCGAAAAGTTGGAGCTATCGCGGCTTGCATCCTGTCAACAATTCCTCTTGTCGAATAATCTGTAGTTCCATTTGACATTTTATTCCCCCTTTATTTCTATGAATCTACCTTTACGGCCTTTAAAGATTTCTGTGTAATATCGACAGGTAGTACATTCGCTATAGAAATGTCTGCCAGTTTCTTCTGTTTCGCAATTCGGCAAAACATCACCTACCATCGTGCTAGTGCATTTGGGGCAGAAGCCCACCACCACTCGAAGTCTAGGTGGTTCAGCGAATTGAGGTTCGCTGCGCCAAAAATCATCTAGTGGATCTAATGGATCGACCTTCTCAATGCAAGGAGCAGCATCCTTATAAACTTGCTTTTCCTCATCAGTCACCTGGGGCATACCAGCCTTTTCAAACTCTTGCCTTGCTTTCCTTTTTAATGTTGCGAGTTCCTTGGTTTTTGAATCTAAGAATGCCTGTATGGGAGCTATCAAATCTTCACAGCAACCAAACCACTCCAAAAACTGCATGACTGAGTAGAGGTGTTGCGGATTAAATGATTCGCAGTATCCGGCTATGTTTTCTTTGCGGCTCATATACATTCACAGTCTGGATTTACCCAATAGGACATACCATCACCCCATTTACGACCACCAGCACAAGGGCCATTGGTATCACAGGCTTTTACATCAATATATTGTGAGAAAATTATATTCCCTGTTGTTAGGGGCCAATCCTCAAAGCAATGGCGCGTATGAGCATCAGGGCCACACAATATCCCTGCGCCTACCGACACACCCCACCTTCGTTCACCATCCTCCCAACTACAACCACAGAAGGGGCCATTACAGAATATGCTGCCCGTTGACCAACAAGTTTTCCAAAAACCACCATTGCCATTGATCCGCACACCTTTTGATGCCGATTCACCAGGGCAGTTATCTTCCTGCTTTTGTGGTGTTGAGGTATTTTCTGTTACTGTTACTGTAAAAGATCCACAATTTTTTGAACCGACAGCAACAGATACCGTTGAGCCATCCGAATTGACTGAGCATTCCATCGGGCAACCGGAATTATTGGTCACGGTACACTCTGCGCCAGGACACGGTGGATCTATTTTCCCAGACCATATACTGTCAGGGTTTGCCGTATCCGCCCCGACGATTTCCATTTCTTCACAACAGGCAGCACAGTCTAGGTGGAATGTTCTGCAATCCGCACAGGAGCCATCAATAGAGGAAACGCATACTGTGACTTCATCGCCATCACAGCAACTAGGAGCTTGAT